>SDBV01007800.1_pt1 | contig 14561 bp, 36 predicted proteins | sample 2277081 | NCBI WGS metagenome assembly SDBV01 (sample SAMN10402039, study PRJNA504765) | marine sediment metagenome | isolation source: marine sediment core GS10_PC15, 223 cmbsf | place: Arctic Ocean: Southern Knipovich Ridge | collected 2010
TTGATTCTATGAAACTTAAAAGTTAACCTAGGTTAACATGCACTGAACTAGCTAACCGCTTAGCTCACCACTAATTGGAATTATTCTAAATCTAATTACAAATAACTATTAACGTGCGTTAACAAGTGAAGTTAACCTAGAAAAACTTCTGAAGTTAATTCATATAGGTTAACAATTAACTAACTGGTTGGTTAACTATGGAATTAGACTAATTCTAAATAAGGAATAGACAGAAGAAAGGCGCGCCTATGTTAGCACGCGCCTAGTGGTTAGGTAAGTTTGGCAAGCCTAGACTTTGCAAGCAAGTGAATCAAATCGGCACGCGGCAACCGATTCCGATAGTCTCCCATGCGCGTGTTAGTTTGTAATTCCGCACGGATTGTCTCAGTCGTTAGTTGCGCCTTGATAATCCGCCGCGTCTCGTCAAGTATCCAGGCTCGCCGCTCTTGCATTGTCATGTTGCCACCTCAGTCATACCATCATCCTAGCAACGGGGCTTAGTGGTTAGTTGCTTGTATTCTTTGCAGTTTCCAATGCCAGCCGCGCCGCATAGACTGGCCGCATCCCACAGTCGAATGCTTGCCGATAACACCACGGCGGCAGGTCTCTTGAGCAGCAAGAGCCAACCAGCCGCAAAGCACTCTCTACTACTTGCATCCAATTGTCAAAGTTAGTCACGTCGCCTGCTCCGTCAACCGCGAATCAGGCATGGTCCCGCCGCGCCAGCATTTACACTCCAGCCGATACTCTCCCTTGTGCTTACCCTTGACCGCGTGCCTCAACACCACTTGCATACCATGAACCCAACACAGCAACCGCAACAATCTAACTCTTGGAGTTTCCGTTTCCATCGTAGCACCTCTAGCACTTCGGCCCGCCAACTCCGCAGAGCAAGCGGGACGCCGCACTAGCCTAGAATCTTCGCCAGTGTAGCATCAGCTTGCTTCTCTTGACTGGCAGCGCTCGACCCTGTCGGTGCGTCGCCAGGCAAGTAAATCATCGGCCCAAACTTCCGTGGAATGAGCACGATTTCGCCTGCCTCCGCCAGCGCATTCATTGCTTCAATGGCCTGGGTTTTATCCCAGCCATACTGCTTGCGTAGCGCGCCGTTGAATCCACTAAACACCACGTGAATACCTTTCGACTTGCTGGTATCCCGCAGCGCCAGTATCGCACGCTTCACAAACGCAAACAGTTTCATTTCCTTCTGTGCTTTTGCCATGTCACTCTCCGTTTCCAACGTAGTCACATCGTATGATGTGCCACCCATAGACTAGCAGACTTTCGGGCCGAGTCAAGCATAATCGTATAAGTCATTTAACCCACCCCATATGGCCATCGACGTGCAAGGCGTGCATCTATTGCTCCGGTCAGACTACGGCCACTAACTTGCTTGTCTAAGCATTTGCCATACCAAACCACAAACGGCCACTGAAATGCTTGCCAAGCACGTTGATGGCCCATTATAATTTTATAATGTGCTTGACATCGGGGATTTTTGTGGTAAAGTCGAAAATGCGGCGAGAGAAAACGCCGAAGAGAGAGAGAGACATAACCGGAAACATCTGGCAGGTACGCAGAGAGATAGCGGGCTGCTATAAGCTAGGCTAGTGACCTGGCCCTACTGCCACAGACACCGGCACGGTAGCCGTACTCCTAGTGAGGCAGCCTATCTACTTTCCTCCAACAAGCTAAGCTAGTGTGATGGTAGCGTTAGTGCTTAGGGACACTGACCGGACGAGCCAGCGCGTTATAGCAGGATTAGTACGGCGCTCGAAGAAACCACAGACACCGTGCGCGTACCTGCTCTGGCCCCATCCTGACCCCACCTAATTCACCATGTCTAGCTGGCATACACTGTATAACGGGTTGGTTTAATATCGCACCCCGAATGCTATCGTAACTGATAGCAAACTCAGTCCAATAGAGTACTCTAGATGAGGCGAACTGATTGGACTACAGGCAGGGGCAAGCGAGGTGATAGTAAAGAGATGCTCTTAGAGCTGCTACTCACCCCATAGGTTAAGGCCAACACATACTACAGGTCTGTGACGAGGTAAACCGATAAGCTCACCTTAGTCACTTAGTTTCGAGAGTATGAGAGAGTATACCTGCGTATCAACGGGGCGGCCAGCGCAGGGTGCATACGTCCGCCGTCTGCATTAGGTCGCGCTCATGCTCTCACTATCTCCCATCCTAGAGATGGGACAGCAAGACTATACTCAATAAGGAGGCATGCCATGTGGCAACCAAATACTGGGCTCGCCTTAGTATTCTTCTGCCTATCGTACAGGAGAACAAAGATGGGGCGGTTCTACTTTGTAATGGGCTGCGTCAACCTAGCAATAGCTTACTGGGTAAGCACCCAATAAGGAGACAACCAATGCTTGACTTCGAGGGTATGCTACGGCGTGAGCTAGACTGGCAGCGGCTCGTAGCTAAAGAGTTAGACGGTGAGCTATTATTCTACACTCACTTCAAGGGCGACCAAGAGTTTCTAAAGGCATGCGGCATAACATGGCCGCAAAGGAGTGAATCATGCTCACCTCAGCATTAGGATACATAGCGATGTGGTGTCTTGGCTATTGGGCAGCCCACATCAGACTGACAAGCCGACGGGCTCAGGCACTCCGACAGCTAAGAACAGCAAAAGATATACTTGCCGTGACGGAGGCCGTTGTCCAGGCAGAGAGAGCGGTACCAACTGGCCGGAGCAAGGTAGGTGATGACAACTGAACGACTGGAGATGTGCCGTGTCTGCAACCAGTGGACTCGGCAGATACTCCAAGCAACTGGTGGGTGGTGGTGCCTGAAGTGTAAAGAGATAAACACCAAATGATAGGCCGACCACGCTACCCCTCGACCATCCGTAAGCATCGTAAGCGACGGCCTGTCGGCGGCTCAGCCCAAGAGAACACCAACACTCGCATCTGGCGCGACCTCACTGAAGGGCTACTAACATGGGCTGATAGGCAGAGACTAGCCAAGCTCTATGGTACTGGCTCACCGGACTTCAAGCGCATCCAAGCATGGAACCGCCATCACCCCTACCGTAAGGGGACACAAGGTAGGCACCTAACAAGGAGGTAGTCATGAACATAAAGAGTGGACAAGCGAAGAGTGGACAACCAGTCAAGGATAGCCGGTTACTTCTCCTTGATGAGCCCGACCGTCATGTGCCAACAGCTCAAGCTGATATGCTGGCTAGTATGACTCAGCCTCTCTTCAAGGCAGGCAGGCTACGAAGGTGGTGGTGGCGGATAAGTGGGAGAGGGCCACACTATTGGATGAGTGGAAGGAGATAGACATGCGTTACAAACGAGGCGTCACACTGAGGACTGGAAACCATCTCGACCACGGCACTGAGCGAGTGTGCTGGGAGGGCTGCCTAATCCATGCCATCCCGTTTGTGAAGCAGAAGTACCAAGTCCACGAGAAGGGCATACTAACGAAGGAGCTACTCGTCTACTCTTGCCCCTCGTGCGACGAGGAGGCTACAAGAAGAAGAGTATGACACAACCAGACTACGATAGGATAGCGGAGGCTCTCAACCAAGCCATGCACCGCACCCCGACAGTGGCTGGAAGGGTTGATGTTGGAGAGGCCATGAAGCTACTAGGCTACGAGTTCGACAGCACTGATGTTCGATTCAACTTCACTCGCTTCATTGAAATCTGCCTCAAATAGGAGACAACTATGCGTTACATCAGAGGAACCAAGTGCACGGACGGAGACAAGCTCAACCTCAACACTCCAGTCAGTGAGCTAGAAGCTGGCTGTCTCATCCATAACCTGCCCTTTGAGAGCAAGGTCATTGCATTTCTGTCTCTGGAGTCCACGCTCTATTGGTGCCATCAATGTGATGAGAAGGGCAAGCAGAACACTGTCATAGTATGTAAAGGCGCAAGCCCCAGCTTCCACAAGGCTGTAGCAGAGGAGACACAACGATGAGTAAGAAGGAACCGGATATTAGGGATATACAGAGGGCAATCAAGAGTTGCGACGCCAAGCACTGGCCAAACATACTGAGTTGGGCCGATGAGCTGAAGTTTCAGCAGTCCCGCTCAATAGTCGAGAGCCTAGTGCTATGCTACATAGAACTAGAGGCTCAGAAGAGAGGAGATACCAATGGTAACAATACGTGAACTGACAGCCAAGTGCAGCATCCACAACACCCCACTCGCCAGCCGACCAGTCGATGGCACCAAGGGCCAGCCAGTAGGCCGCCTTTATTGGTGCGTAATTTGTGACTCAGAGGGAAAGGACATTAACTACAGCCGATGAGACGCCATAAGTATCAATTCGTGTGGTGGTGGACTAGCTGGGGACTAGGGTACGTCGGCCCTTACCCCATAGATGGTGTGAACAAGGGCTGGGTCTATCTCTGGCGATTCATACTAGGCCCATTGGAAATCAGACGCTGGAATCAGAGCGGCACACCAACTGCTCCGGTCAGATTAAGAGAGGTGAGACATGAAGCAGAGACTGTTGTTCATAGATGAGATAGATAGACCATGTGCTAGTGCTCAGGCAACTATGATGCAAGCTCTAGTGGACGTCAAGCTACCTAAGAGGAACTGGCTCCGCCGTATGTGGTGGAGATTGACTGGGCGAGGCGGGCGCTATAAGTTTGTGTTTACTCACGGTGTGCTGGTTGAGGCCGATGGGAAGGAGCACTATATGACACGCCCTGAGTTGGACGCTCTAGCTCAGACCTGTACCACTGGAAGAGAGGTGAAGCATGAAGAACAAAGCTGAAGTGGGTATCGGCATCGGTATTTTGCTACTGTTGGGCTTTATTGTCCTTGAGTTTGCTCGTCTAGCTGCACTAGCCGCCAATTTCTAGTCATGGCACGCATAGTCCAGTCTATTCCTATTACTTTTGAGGACGCGCGACATACTACAGGCTGGTGTTGCGGTGGTGACGAGTTTTATTCTCCCAAGTCCAGGATTATACGGAAGGGCAGTAGGCTCTATCTCGTAGCTGATAGTGGAGGGAAGTCCGATGCCAACCAAGACTGGTGGTGTGAGGAGTGCTGTCGTCAGCGAGGTTGGATATGGTGAGACCACGCTGGGATAGGCAAAGCTTAACCTTGTCGCCTGGTTGGGAAGCAGAGTGTTGGACGAGCATAATGTATGAGAATAAAGAGGGGCATAGAGATGGCAAATCTCACAGCCCACCAGGATACCTCGTATCACATTTCCTTACGAAAGGCGGGACTCACTTCTACTGTCACGCCTGTTGCCAAGAGCAAGGCTGGCTCTGGTAAGCATGGCTCGACAGTAGGAGCGCCACCAAAGGCGCGGTGTAGAGTACCAAGGGAGCTATGATAAGACTAGCTAAGTCTACCTATGAAAAGGTGAGACAGGCAATAGAACAAAGCATACTTTGCTCGGAGGAGCATTATAGTTTTGAGTGTGTAATCTGTCGTTGCCGCACACGGGAGGCCCTAAGAGAAGTGGAAGTTGAGTTTTTGTGGTGCCTATGCGAGTACCATCAACGAGAGATAGGAGTGCTATGGTAAAGCTAACTGAGTCTAACTATAAGAAGATAAGGCTCTTGTTGAGTCGCGATGGAGGGCGTTGCGAAATCAAACCTGCTCCTGAGAGTTGTGATGTCTGTCTAAGGATTGCATGGCGATTGATTGTACGTGAGGTGCTTTGCTGGTTTCTATGTCCTCATCATGCGAGGGAGGTGGGCGTGCTATGGTAAGTCGTGCAGTTTCAGCAGTTAATGGGGGAAGTAAGAAAACCCTTAGGGCTAGCGCCTTGAATCACCCTTTAGTGGGTGAGATGCTTTCTATCACGCAAGGGTTGCCTACTTTCTAAGTTTATTTTACTGCTTACTGATTCTAAAGGAGTTAGCTAGTGTGTCCCATTGAGCTGTTGCTTGTGCTGTGGCTGTTGTCCAAGCTAAGGAGACTCCAATGAACTATGATTGGCTGTTGTTCTTCATCTCAGCTCAGCTCTTGTTTATGCAAGGTGATGTATGGCATCAGAAAGGCTCGTCATGGAGGGCTGTTGGTAACTATCTTCTTGCATTTGTATTTCTATTCTCCGCAATGTATCTCGCTTGGAGGCAGTGATGATTGACTGTGCTTTCAAGGCTTGCTTCACGCCTGCAGTACCCCGCTCTCAGTGGTGCTCGGCCCATGCACTCCAGCTTCAGCGTGTCCGTAGCTACATGAGCGAGGCGGAGACTGACGCGACAAGCAAGCCCTCTCTACCTACCACTGACCCTCGCATCTACATCCTCTCCACCCTACGCAAGTGGGTCACACGTGCCCGCCAGTGACCGTCAAGCAGAAGGAGCAGATGTTGGCTTACATAAAGCAGCACCAGGGACGCGTCACTATTGGCCGCCAATGTGATGTATGTTATGTGGATAAGAAACCTGCTCATCATGGGCTACCTGAGTATCTAGTGAGGTCAGATACAGGAGAGTATAGTTCTATCTATCCTAATCTATGTCCTGACCATGGCAGAGAGCTAGGGGTAGTGTGGTGACAGCTAAAGAGAGAGCTACAATGGAACGTTATCTCCTCGCCTTCGAGGGACAGTGGCGAGTCATCACCGAGGCAGAGCAGGCTAATAGGGAGGATGGACAGGAACCATTCGATGCATGTGACCTCTGCCATAGCCGTGGTAGTATGAACAGGCTCATGGATAGGATTAGTAATAGGAGCCGTACTAGAAGGGCTGAGTTCACACACTTTAAACCCTATCTGTGTGACCCTCATGCACATGAGCTAGGGATACTATGGTAATGCACAAGACACAACGCCGAGTGATGCTCAAATTCCTCAAGCAACATAATGGTAAGTGGGTAGAGAGAGCCGGGCACAATTGTGACCTCTGCTATTGTGAATATATTAAGGAAACTCAAGAGCCAATTACACTGGCATCTTATATTAGTAAGAGTGTTGGTCGTGGGCCATATTCGTCCAGCCCGCCCCGACTCTGCACTGAGCATGCGAGAGAATTAGGTTTATTATGGTGATTCTAAAGGAGAGGTTATATGAGCATGGTTAACTCACTCGTTGAGCTTGTTGTTTTCTTGTTTATGTGTATAGGAGTGGCTACGGTTCTCAAGTGGGCAAGAGGTTGGGATGAAAAGCGGAAACAAAAGGGAGGAAAGTAACTATGGCAACGAAGAAGAAGGAACAGCAAGAGCTACTGAGCACGCACAACTTGTATCAAACCACTGTGTCCGGCTACAAGGATGTGCTCAAGCGGATGATTAGCAACCTACCGCCTGACAAGTGCCCAGCCATGATTGGTATTGGTGCAGTAGGCATCGGCAAGACAGAGAGTGAGACGTCTCTGTTCCATGAACTCCGAGAGGCCGGTGTCGTTAAGTCCAACATCATTAGGCACTTGAGTCAAGTCCACCCACTTGACACAGGAGGGGTCGGCATTGACCCCGCTACCCGCACCATGTACTTCGCCAAGCCTCCTCTAGTAGATGAGGTGATGAATCAGCCTGGCCCACGCATTCTGTTCCTTGACGAGATAGACCGTATCCAGCCCATCGCCCAGTCTGGCATGCTTCAGGTGCTCAGCGAGAAGAAGCTCAATGGCTTCGACTTGGAGGACACCTATGTGATAGGAGCGGGCAACGCATGGCACGCACAGTACACCTTCGAGATGGACAAGGCGTTTGCTTCTCGACCCATCATCATGCACATCGAAACATCTGTCAGCTCATGGTTACATTGGGCACTCGAACACAGAGTCCATGAGTCTGTCATTACCGCCATCCAGCTGGCCCCTGACATACTGAACCAGCATGATGACATGAAGGACATGGACTTGCTCAAGGTAGCTGACCCACGGGCATGGACTAACTTCTCCCACGCACTCAATCACAACGCAGCGGGGCCTACTGACGCCGCCATGTTCGTCGGCGAGAACGCCGGTCGCAAGTACCAACGCTACTATCAGTTCCGCAACGACTATAGTGAGCTGATTGAACAGCTACTCAACGGCAAGCCCGTGAATACTGAAGACCCCAACCTCCTACTCGCTGTTTATCTCACCGCAGCAGGCCAAGTGACCAAGATACATCAAGCCTACAAGTTCCTCACTCTCGCCAAGAAGCAGATAGGCGACGAGAAGAGCTATATCGTTGGACGACTCCTAACGTACAGGATTCCAACCACCGAGCTATTGAAAGACCCGAAGATTAAGAGTTTGCATCACCTATTCTTGGAGAAGTACAAGGGGGAATGACATGAACAGGCTTGACAAGACTCTTATTTGGATTTTCATGCTCGTAGGTTATGTGGTTGTAACCTTTGGATTGTATATTCTACTTCAACTGCTGTTCTAGGAGAACTGGCCGATGCAACATGAACTGATGGAGAAAATCAAGCAATGGAGACGGGGGGTCTGTAAAGCTATCCCCGCATTCGACGCGATTCTTTACGCCGCTACCTACGAAGAGGATGGGTCCATCGGCACTATAGGCATTAACAACAACACTCTAAAAATTAAAGTCAACCCCAAGTTCATGGCCACCTGTAAGGAGGCTGATGCCACCTTCATCCTAGCCCATGAGGCAGCCCACTTCCTATGCGACCACCAGCGCAGGGACATGGCTATGCAACGACAAGAAGGAGATGACTTTCGAGTTGACTTGTATAAGGGGGCAGCGGAGTATGCAGTCAACACCCTAGTCGAGAGCCTGTCTGGCTGGTCAACTCCGAGTGCCACTCCTTATCAGCCTAAAGAGGAATGGAAGATGCTCTCGACCGAAGGGATATATCGGGAGATGAAGAAAGACCCAGCTAACAAGTTGTCGCCCGTCCTATGCTTGTGTGGTGGGGACGGCAAAGATGGGGATGGTAAGCCACAGTCAGGCGTAGCTCAGATGATAGCAGAGCAAGCGCGTGACGCAGCCACCAAGACACTCCAAGAAGGCATGGGTGGCCAACCACCTGGCGACCAAGTAGGCGAACTCCGACAGCTCTTACTCGACCGAATGGGCCTGACCAAACCACCTGATTGGCGTCGTCAACTCGCCCGTTACTTGACCGCACTCGACACCAACTGCAAGCACTTCGACCCTCGCTCTATCTATCGCCGCGCTATGTGTGATGGCCGCAACATGGTACTCCCCAACCTAGCCAGTGAGTCTATAGCTCGCCGCTTCGCCCTCTCGCTTGACAACAGTGGTTCGGTGTGTAATGAGATGTTCACTCAGATACTAGGCACTGTCCACTCAGCCACTCAGCAGCTAGGCTTCAAGGAACTCTATGTCTATCACTTCACCTGTGCCATCATCAAGCGCCTGCGCCTGACTACCGCCAGTCAAATCCAGAAGATAGCCCGTGAAGGCAGTGGCGGCACAGACATCCACGAGGTAGATAGGCAGGCTAAGAAGGATGCTTGTATGTTTAATATAATTGTAACCGACGGCTATCTGGAATGGTTAAGTAGTTACGCAGTACCAACTTTAGTCGTCTTAACAGTAGAAGATATAGCCCCTCCCCCGAAGGTTCACAATTTAATTGGGCACTTATACGTTAGCTAACGTATTCTTCAGGGTGGTAGTTCCTTACCTCCTCATTCTCATATCTCAAGAGGGTACAGTCTATGTCTCGTAAATTTGGGCCTAGTGTCAGATTCCGAGTGATAGAAATTTCCACAGTGGACAAGCAATGGTACTCTCGCTATGGTAGGCAGTCGCATCCTACTTGCGCGAACTGTGGCAAATACCAACGCCCGCCCGAAGCTCTCCTTATTACACTCCATAGGCTGCCTGCTGATACATTAGTTGGATGGTTCTGTGAGTCATGCGCTCGTAAGAGGAATCTGTTATGGTAGCCAAGCGGATTGAGCTAGCTACTCCCTTCGTAGTGGGAGGTTGGCTCTGCTTTGGCTGTGGTAACGAACAACCAGAGGGAGCCCCTATCTACTATATCTCTGGCGATTTCAACGGCTACCGTTGTGAGGATTGCTGCCGCAAGTTAGGACTGCTATGGTAGCTTGACATTCTAGCTCACCTATGATACAATGGTTGGGTGAACTTAGATTTCAGCCGCTTTGATTCCTTCCACCGGAACATGGAGAAGTACCGCATCCACTACGAGTTGAATCTATCACCTACCACGCCCAACTACTACCTCCAGCGAGGCATAGCCTTCCATCTCATGCTTGAGTATCACTCCAATGGCCGGAAGGCAGGCGAGATAGATGTATTAGTAGCTCGTGAAGTGCAAGACCTCAAAGCTATAGCCGCTGCCAAGCGCATGTTCGCTCACTGGCTCCAACGTTACAACCCAAGTGGCCCGGTGATACTAGCCGCTGAGCCGGAGTTCCTCCAACAGCTACCCAACTCTCCTCACTCCATCTGCGGCAAGATAGACCAAATCCTAGAGATAGACGGGCGGCAGTGGGTAGGCGAGGTCAAGACCACCAACCCCCGTAACACCTTCGCTAAGATAAGCACTCAATGGCAGACGCGCAAGCAGGCAGAGTTCGAGCTGATAGGTGCCCAAGCTCTTGGCTACAAGCCGCTTGGTCTGCTCGTGCGTACTGTAGTTGAGTCCTCGCCGCCCGTCATATGGGAGCTAGTCGTCAAGCGTACCGAGTACCAACTGGAGCTGATGCGACTGGCTGTCCATCAGACCTGTGAGATGATAGAGTTTATGAAGCGTACCTTTGGCATTGACCAGCCGTGGCCCCACTCTGAGAACTCATGGCCCTGCATGAACAAGGAGAAGTGTGAGTATGGCAAAATCTGTGGCATCAGCAGACCGGAGCAGGATACCAGCGGCTTCAAGCAACGAGAAGAACACTTGGCCATCCTTCAGGGTGATACACGGTAGCTATCGGGGGCCGGAGAGTTGGACACCTCCCTGTTGTGGGGAACCGAAGAGCCACATAAATGGGGTAGTTTATCTCCAGTTCTTTCGGGAGGATGGGAGAGCGATACGCGAGGCTAAGGATATGTGGATGTGTGAGGAGTGTGCTCGCAAGCATGGGCTGCTATGGTAACACCATACTTGATAGAGCGTGCTAATGCCCATCCCACTAGATGCCTAGAGTGTGGTCAATATACAGCCGAAGCTCGTTGGTGGGTGTGTCCTAGTTCCTCAATCAGCTTAGCTTTATGGTGTGTTGATTGTTGTCGGAAGCGGGGCCTAATATGGTGACTTGACTTTCACCATCAGGTGTGGTACAATAGCTCCTGAATCTAAGGAGCTATGAATGAACAAGCTAATCATTCCGCAAGCCAGCACCACAGTCGGGGCCAAGCTAAACCTGACCATCAAGAACACTCGTGAGCTAGACCAGGCTCACGCTCACATCCTCTTGTTTGGAGAGACTAAGAGTGGCAAGACCACCTGTGCCACCAGCATCGTCGAGCCCTCTCTCATCCGAGTAGTCAGCACCCAGCCTGAAGAGCAACTAGCCCACCTCAAGAAGCTAGGCATAGACTACGTGAGGGTTAGGACTGCCCGTGAGATAGACCATGTGCTTGATGCGCCTCGACAGTTCTTCCCTGGTGAGTGGAGTACCCTAGTCATAGATGACTATACGGAACTTATCAACTTCTATGAGACTCGCTTTCGCAACGAGATAAAGGACGGTCGGCAGGTCTACAAGGCCATCAAAGACCACGCGAGGAACTCACTCGAAGCTCTGCTCGAAGGCGACTACCACCTGATAGTGACTGCTCTAGAGCGGTCGCTCGACGACGACTTCAAGTTGCCGTGGATTAAACCCGACCTTCCTCCCTCCACTATGTCCCTGATAACAAGTAAGTTCTCGTTCATCTTCTACTGTCTCGGCTCACCCAACTTCAAGCTCCGCACTCGTCGTGACGTATCACGTCGTATCTTCGCCGGTAACAGACTACCGAAGGCAGCAATAGGAGCGTTCAAGGATGAAGAGACCTCCGACCTCCAGCAACTCTGGGCCAAGTACCAGCAGGCCATACGTTAAAATACTTCGCCCTTGGCATTGGTACAAGACGACGTGTAGACTTTGTAAGACACGTCAAGTAACCTGTCATTGGATTACCCAGGATGAGAATATCACCTTAGCTTCGATGGATAAATTCGGTGGGGCTGGGACGGAGCCTAATTGTACGGCGGCGTGTGAGGAGTGCCTGCGAGGGATGGGGCTGCTATGGTAAAGAAAACGATTGGACGTGGATTCTCCTGCGATGAATGTGAAAGGTCTTTAGGGGAGTTTCACTATCAAACCGACCACTCTATTACTCGGCACGGTTACTGGTATGCTTGTCTGGACTGTGCAAGGGAGATGGGATTAGTATGGTAAGGTGGTTGGTACTGCTGCTCATGTTGCTGCCGCACACTGGTGGGACACTACCGCCTATCGAAGAACCTGAGTGGAAGGAGATAGACAATGGCATTGCGAGCTGGTATGGAGGACAGTACATTGGAAAGAGAACGGCGAGTGGGGCCGTCTACACTGGACAGGGCTATACTGTGGCTCATAGGACTCTGCATTTTGGTAGCCTCGTTCGGATTCATATTCATGCTGATTCTGATATGGAAGATAGAGCAGTTGTCGCCGTAGTCACTGACCGAGGGCCATACTGCCAGTATAAGGGGAGCTACTGGTACTCGTGCAAGCAGCGGCGCATCGTGGATGTGAGTGAGAGGGTAGCTGAAGAGTTAGGATTCAAGGAACGAGGTGTGACCTATGTACGTCTTGAGATACTTGACGTTGATTAGTTGTCTTGCTCTAGCTATGAGCGTGGGAGCACAGCAGCCGAAAGAGAGCCATATGAAGGAGACGCCCAGCAAGCTGAAATGGGTATCTTTCGATGTGCTCTCGAAGAACATCCGTCTATGGCGTGATGATGGTGGTAAGTTACACCGCTGCTATATCATGGACTGGAACATCATGGCCAAGCCTCATCCTGTCCTGGAGATTATGCTCCCTCCCCCTAACATCCACAGCCCCATCCGAATTAGCTTCCGCTTCACATGGACGTGGCGGCCCGACTATTGGATGGGCATCAATGGAGTACACAGATACTCATGTACACTAAGAGTGAAGAACAAGAAGCCGGAAGTCCGACTCGTAGTCTACGAATAAGAGAGCGCCTCACACTTATATATATGCGTTGTGATAAGTGTGAGGAACCCCAGTCTGAGGCACGTTGGTGGATTGAGACTGGTTCAGATTCGGACTTCGTCGCCGGTCGCGCTTGGTGTCGTGACTGTTGTCAACGTGAGGGTCTACTATGGTAGAGTGGGAGATATATGAATATGGTTGGTCAGAAGATATTCCTTGTAATCTCTGTGACCAAACTCACCATGAACCAAGATGGCTTGTTACACGAATAGGCGACCGAACAGGCCATGACCTAGAGGGATGGTGCGCCGATTGTATGCGTAAGGAGGGACTATTGTGGTGAGATACAAAGAGCTAGAGCCAGCCATGCGTGTGCGTCTCCTATGGATAGACTCCGATAGCACGTCGGAGTGGCAGAACACTACGGACTTTGACAAGATGGGCGAGCGGCCTCTAGTCACCATCGAGGCCACTATCTACAAGCGCATCAAGAACGGCGTACTCATCTACAACGCTAAGTCCGAGGATGGCGAGCAGTATGGCGGCTGCTGGTTCATCCCCCGTGTCTGCATCAAGCGCATCGAGAGACTACCATGAGCGAGATTAGGATGGCACAACGTTCCGATGTCTTGCGACATCTCAAAGTCTCCGGCAATTATTGGGAACTCATCGGGTGTGATATTTGTACTCCAATACCCCTTAAAAACCTAGAGAAATTTCTGGAGGCGTGGGATGACGACGACCAAGAACCGAGTCCCTGGCTTTGCGAAGACCATGCCAAAGAGTTAGATTTGCTTTGGTAAAAAAGCTTGACTTTTGCGTGAGCGTGTGGTAAAATGCCCTCGTAAGTCAAACACAAAACGAGGAGACAATAACACATGAACACGTTAGTCAGCAATATCAAAGTCGAGGATGTACCCAAGCCGGAAGCCTTCCCTTTCAAGGCCATCGGAGTGGTTGGTGAGGTTAAGTCCCGTGAAGTCCGTAATGGCTACACTCAAGTAACTATTCCCCTAGCGTATAGGCTGCGGGAGACTGACCAGTCTGACCGCACCTTCTACGCTCGTATCAACCTGAAACAAGAGTGGCTCCAGCCTGGCTTCACTGCCACCACAACCAACGAACAGATAAGCTTCAACATCAACGTCCGTAAGTTGATGCGTGGTCTGTTCACTGGCGCTGGTATCACCGAAGGTGAGATGGACTTCAATGCCTTGCAAGGCCGTATGGTGGGCTTCGGTACGAAGCTCCAAAAAGACGACCCCTCTCGGCTCGAAGTCAGTTACTTTTTCACCCCCAAGGTCTAACTACACTCTTGACTGAGACAGTATAGACTGTAGGGATAGTTGGGGAAAGGCGTCAACGAGGCAATCCACCCCAACTGGCCCCTGCCAGTGACCTGAGAGCAGGCAGGGGCTTGCTATAATAAGTATGACTAGCAGGGAGTCTCCCTATGTGGAGTAATTGGCCTACCACATAGTAAATGCCCCCTGGCCGGACAGGAT
>SDBV01007802.1_pt1 | contig 14560 bp, 16 predicted proteins | sample 2277081 | NCBI WGS metagenome assembly SDBV01 (sample SAMN10402039, study PRJNA504765) | marine sediment metagenome | isolation source: marine sediment core GS10_PC15, 223 cmbsf | place: Arctic Ocean: Southern Knipovich Ridge | collected 2010
TTCATATATTTTGTCAACAACATTTATTTCTCCAACCTGGGTTTCAATGTACTTTGCTTTGTGCTTTTTTGCTGTTTCTCTTACTATTGAAGAGGTTGCGTCATTTACTGCAATAGCCTTGTTTTTAGCATTTTTTAGTATTTCATCTGCAATTAAAGCAAGCAGCTGGTTTCCGGAAATCAGGCCTTTGCTTGTCATTATTTCTACTCTGTCAGCATCGCAGTCAAAGCCAGCAGCAAACTCATAATTTTTGTCCCTTACATCATTTGATAAATAGATTAAAGAATCTTCAGTAGGCTCTATGGTTCTGTTAAAAATTCCATGCTGCATGTTAGTTCCATGAACTTTGACATTGAGCTTTTCAAGAATTGGTTTGGCAATAATTCCAGTTCCGCCATTAGGGTCAATAATTATCTTTAATTTAGAATTTTTTATCTTGTTTTTATCTTCTTGTGATAGGAAATTTAGGACATAATTGGAGTATGCATTATTTATTTCATTGTATTTTTTATATACTCTTTTTATTCCAATTTTTTTTGGGTTTTTGTTTTTGTATATGTGCTTGCTTAAGAAATTTTCATCATTCAACTTTTTTATTGAATTATATTTTTTGATGACTTTTTCCATGTCTTTTGGCCTTAAAACAGCACCATTATTGTCAAGAAATTTAAAACCGTTCCAGTAAGGCTCATTATGGGATGCAGTTATTATAATTCCACCATCAGCCTTAAAATGCCTTACAGCAAACTCCGTCATTGGTGTGGATGCTATGCCTAAGTCTATAATATCACAATCCAGAACTTCTATGGCAGTGTTTTTTATTATATCTTTAGAAGGTCTTGTATCAGTACCTATGACAATCTTTAGATTATTGCCATACTTGTTTTTCAATAATGAGAGGTAGGAATAGACATATCTGGCAGCAACTTTTTCATTTAGGCCATCATCATAAATACCCCTGATTCCTGAAAAAGACTCTATGAGTGGCATAATAATTGGTTTATTTTTATGGGTATTTAAGGTTTTTTGTGGAAAATTAATAAACTCTAAAGAATATTTCCAAAAAGATTTAATTGTACTTGATGTATATCTTTAGGTCTTGTTAAACCTTGCAAAAGCCATTGAGCTACATAAAGATTAGCAAGAGGTTCTGTCAGTATTAAATACAATAAAGAGTTCTCTTTTTTGGTTATGTCCACCATTTCATCTTCAGAATCATACCATACCAGCATGTCTAAGTTTAATAATCCATATCCTCTAAGATTTTTAATAGCTTCTGGAGAATTATCAGGTATGACAACAGGACTAGAGACACTAAATTTAAGTCCTTCTAGTAATGGAGTAGATGGTCTGGCATCCCAATTATAAGACGGAGGTTGAAGGCCAAAATCTTTATCATATTCTTCTGGACAAACTGACATGTCGACTAATATATCATTTGTTCTTTGCCCAAGATCATATAAATCGTCAGATATATCATATCCCCTCACATGTAATTTAGGCTTACTAAACTCTGCGTTGTGCATACGCCATGTACCTATGTGCCCTTGTTCACTATAGGGCATTAGCAGTGTTTCTGGATAAAGTTGAGTAGCTAGCACGTTTGAAACCTGAACAAGATTTCTTGCCAGCTTCAATTCATATTCAGGATTATTAGGACTATCCATAAAATATCAGCCTTTCATAACAGCTAGCGGCTTTAGTCTGGCAACTAGATTGCCAATGCCTAATTTATGGCTGGTTTTTACAACTTCATCAATGTCTTTGTAGGCCTGCCATGTCTCTTCAGCAAGGCCTTTCCATGGGCCTTTGACAATAATGCCTTTATTCTCTAAATCTTTTTTAACCTGCTCTCCGCGATAGTTTCTTATTGCTTCATGCCTTGACATTACTCTTCCTGCACCATGGGCAGTTGAGCCAAATGAAATTTCCTCTGCTTTTTTTGTTCCAACTAATAAATAAGAGGCAGTTCCCATGCTTCCAGGTATTATAACTGGCTGGCCTATTTTCCTGTAAACTTCCGGGATTTCTTCTCTTCCAGGGCCAAAGCTTCTGGTAGCGCCTTTCCTATGGACACATACTTCCTTTCCTTTTCCATCAATATCATGTTTTTCAAATTTTGCCAGATTATGGCAGACATCATAAACCTGGTTCATACCACCAGAACTTCCAAATACTTTTTTGAAAACATCCCTTGTCCAGTGCGCTATCATCTGCCTGTTAACAAAGGCAAAATTAACAGCAGCACACATTGCATTGTAATATTCCTGCCCTAAATCTGATTGTATTGGAGCGTTTATCAGCTCCCTGTCTGGCAAATTTTTTGTTCCATATTTATCTTCCATTTTTTTGATGTAATCAGAAGCAACCTGGTGTCCTAGACCTCTGCTGCCGCAGTGAATCATTACTGTAATTTGCCCTTCTTGCTCTATACCAAAACTTTTTGCAGTTTCCTTATCAAAAATCTGGTCTACTTTCTGCATTTCAAGAAAATGATTTCCAGCGCCTAAAGTTCCTAACTGCGGCATTCCTCTCTGCAATGCCCTTTCAGAAACTGCATTTGTATCGGCTTTCATATTTCCATATTCTTCTGTTTTCTGTAGATCATCAGCAGTTCCATATCCTTCATTAACTGCCCATTTTGCGCCTTTATTCAAGACTTCAATTAAAACATCTTTAGTGACTTTTGTGATGCCTCCTTTACCAACTCCTGCAGGCACTTCTTTGTAGAGTTCTTCTAAAAGCTGTTTTCTTTTTGACAGAACATCATCTACTTTTAGATTGGTTCTTAGCATTCTGACGCCGCAATTAATATCATAACCAACACCACCTGGAGAAATAATTCCTTCTTCCATGTCAAATGCTGCTACTCCGCCTATGCTGAATCCGTAGCCCTGATGGGCATCAGGCATGGCATAAGATGCTTTTTGAATACCTTTTAGACAAGCAACATTTTTTACTTGTTCTAAGGTTTTATCTTGCTTTATTTTTTCCAATATTTTTTCAGAAGCATAAATTATAGCTGGCACTTTCATAGAGCCTTGCTTATCTATCTGCCATGTAAATTCGTTTATTTTCTTAAGTTCCATTTTCAAACAAAATAGAATTATTCCCTATTTAAATAACTTATCACAAATCCAGAACAACCTGCACCATTACCTTGCCTTTCTCTTCCTTTACTTCCATTTCATTATATGTAATTGCTTTTATGTCCCCAGTGGTTTCATAATTATCTGCTTTGTCTCCAACAGCAATTGCTTCAAGAAAATATTTTTCTTCTTTTTTATGGATTTTTAATTCTCCAATATGGTTCAATAGGAAGTTTTCAGTATCAATTAAAAACAACAACTCTTCCAGATAGTTGTAAAGCAGTGATTTAAGGTCATGACCGCGGGCTTCAATACCTTTCTTGATTTCTTTTTTTATTTTGTTAGTTTCTGTAATTAATGAAAACATAGCTAAAGCTGCATTACTAAATGATTCTTCCATTGTTTTGCCGTATGCCTGGAATTTGGCATCTGCTGTGTGTTCTAAAAATTTGTATTTGTCCATAAGGAGAAGTAAGAATATTGTTTATTTAAAATTATGGGTTTGAATTAGAGGAGATATGTTGTCACTTATACATAGTTAATAATAGAAAGATTTATAAATGGGAGCAACTTGACCAAGGGAATATGAAACCAAGTCAAATTATAACTTACATGGCAAAAGGAAATCAATACAAGCCAGATGTTTGTGTTTCTACATTGGATCAGTTAGTTATCTATAAGAACCAACCAGTAAGTGATAGTCGAAGGTATGAAACACTTGTTTCTTATACTGAAAGTGACGAAAGCTTGCTATTATTTGATAATTTTCCGAATAACATTCATGAATTTGCTCCAGTACATTGTTCTGCTCACTTATTAGGTAAGAATAAGAATTCACAACATCAGTATGCTGTAAACCAATTGGAAGAATTGGGTTATACGGTTGTTGCACACCGGGATAATGATGAAACCTGGGATAAAATGTTAGAAGGAATTCCAAACTTAGATCTTTTTGGTATCACACAAAAGGAATGGAATAATTTAAAATTCTTAAAATATCTAAGAGATCAAGGAAAAATTTAACATAGATTATTTTTCCAATGAATCTTAATTTTTGTTGTAAACAGCTACATAATTATTGACTTATTTTCAATATTGAAATTAAATAGTGTAAAATTAACCAAAAAATTCACTTTCTCGACGGGGAAATTGAGCGAAAGGTTTATATATAGTCGGAGATTATATTTACCTCGTTGAGGGTCTAAATCTGGGGTTAAATTGTCATCTAAACAAGCGGGATTTAGTCAAGAAACCAATTAAAATGGAGCCAAATACAGAACCAAAAACTGATGCTTATGGGGCAAAAGACATCCAGGTTCTTACTGGATTAAGTGCTGTAAGGAAAAGGCCTGCGATGTATATAGGCGATACTGGCTTAAGAGGCTTGCATCATCTTGTTTTTGAGGCTGTGGATAACAGTATAGACGAGGCTTTAGTTGGCTTTTGCAATAAAATTGTTGTAATAATACACAAAAATAATTCTATAACAGTCATAGACAATGGAAGAGGTATACCTGTAGATATACACCCAAAATATAATAGGCCTGCAGTAGAAATTGTGATGACAAAACTGCATGCTGGCGGCAAATTCGATAAAAAAACATACAAGGTTTCCGGAGGATTACATGGTGTTGGCATTTCTGTAACAAATGCTTTATCTAAAGAGTTAAGCGTTGAAGTAAAAAGAGATGGAAAGATATACCAGCAAAAATATTCGCAAGGAAATCCAGTAACAGAACTCAAAATTATAGGAGAATGCAGCGATAGAGGAACGAAGATAACCTTTTTGCCTGATGATGGGATATTTTCAGAAACAGAATTCCATTTTGATACTTTGTCCAGCAGGTTAAGAGAGCTTGCTTTCTTGAATAAAGGAATCCATATAACATTATTTGATGAAAGAACCAGTAAAAAGCAGGAATTCCATTATGATGGAGGTATAATCTCTTTTATAGAATTTCTTAATAAAAATAAAAATCCATTACACAAGATAATATATTTTGAAAAAGAAAAGAATAAGGTTAAAATTGAATTGGCTATGCAATACAATGTTGGTTATCAGGAGAATATTTTTACATTTGCCAATAACATAAATACCCCGGAGGGAGGATCACATTTGATAGGTTTTAAGACTGCACTGACGAGAACAATGAATAATTATGCAGAAAAATTAAAGATTGATGATGCAAAACTTTCAAGTGATGATGTTAGGGAAGGCTTGAGTGTGGTTATATCTGTCCAATTACAGGAACCACAATTTGAAGGCCAAACCAAAACAAAGCTAGGCAATTCTGAGGTAAAGGGCATTGTTGAAAGTCTGGTCAATGAAAATTTGGGAACATTTCTAGAGGAAAATCCCAGTATTGCCAAATTAATTGTGGGAAAATGTATAAATTCAGCAAAAGCAAGGGAAGCAGCTGCTAAGGCAAGAGAATTAACAAGAAGAAAAGGCGCTTTAAATCATCATTCTTTACCTGGAAAATTAGCAGACTGCTCAGAAAGAGACCCTGTAAAATGCGAGCTTTATATTGTGGAGGGCGATAGCGCAGGCGGTTCAGCAAAGCAGGGCAGAAACCGCAATTTTCAGGCAATTCTTCCATTAAGAGGAAAAATCCTTAATGTTGAAAAAGCAAGGTTAAACAAAATTTTTCAGAACGAGGAAATAATAACTATGATAACTGCTTTAGGAACAGGAATATCTGAGGAATTTGATATTAATAAACTGAGGTATCATAAGATAATAATCATGACTGATGCTGATGTAGATGGTGCGCATATAAGGACTTTATTGCTGACTTTCTTTTACAGATACATGAATTCTCTAATAGCTGCAGGAAATGTTTACATAGCACAACCGCCACTATACAAGGTTGTTAAGAATAAGAAAGTGCATTATATTTATTCTGATGAAAAACTAGAGCAGCTATTTAAGGAAATTGGAAGGGACAATGCATCTGTGCAAAGGTACAAAGGCCTTGGAGAGATGAATCCTATACAGTTATGGGAAACAACTATGAATCCAGAGCATAGGACCTTACTGCAGGTAAGCTTAGAGGATGTTGTTGAAGCAGATAAAATATTTACAATTCTAATGGGTGACCAGGTAGAGCCAAGAAGAGATTTCATACAGCAGCATGCAAAAGAGGTTGCTAATTTGGATGTTTAAATGACATACATCGATATTATTGGATTTATGGCAGGGACATTAACGACTATAGCTCTTATACCTCAAGTTGTTAAGGCTTTGAAGACAAGATTAACCAGAGATGTTTCTTTGGTATGGGCTATAGCACTAACCCTAGGTGTTTTTCTGTGGCTTATGTATGGGATTTTAATTTATTCATTACCAATTATCATTGCTAATTCAATAACATTTATTTTATCAGTTATAGTTTTAATTCTTAAAATAAAATATAAATAATCTCTAAATACAAAATCTTTTTAAATCAACTACATTTCCCTTAAATCATGGTAAAAGCAAAAATAATCAAGAAGGAATGGTATCCTATTCTAGCCCCAAAAATATTCCAGAATGCTGTTTTGGGCGAGACTCATGTATATGAACCAGAGCAGATGATTGGAAAGGGCATTACCAAGAATCTTATGAGTCTGACTAATGATGTAAAAAGGCAGAATATAAACATCGACTTTAAAGTTGTTGATGTCCAAAATAATAAGGCTTTTACTGATATTACTGGTTATTACATGGTGCAGTCCTCAATCAAAAGATTGGTTAGAAAAAATATTGAGAAAATTGACATGTCATTTTCTTGCAAGACTTCAGATAATAAAAATTTGCAAGTTAAACCTCTATTGATTACAAGAGCAGCGACAACTGGCTCGGTTGCAACGAAGATAAGGAAAAATGCACAGGATTTTATTGTAAAATACATAAGCTCTATCAGTTGTGACAATTTTGTTAATGATCTGGTGACACATAAACTTCAGAGTTCTTTAAGAAAAGAGCTGAGTAAGATTTACCCATTGAGGATATGCGAGATAAGGTCAATGGAGATAGTGGATTTGGAAAAGAAGAAACAAGTTGAGGCTAAAGCCAAATTAGGCAAAAAGGAAAAATTAGCAAGGAAAGCAGAAGAAGGTAAAGGTGCAGAGAAGAGAGAAGAGAATGCAAAGGAAAAGCCTCAGAAAGAGGAAAAAGCAAAGGAAAGCAAGGGTGCAGAGAAGAAAGAAGAAGAGGCAAAGGACAAGCCCCAAAAAGAACAAAAAACAGAGCAAAAGGCGTAATTCTTACAAAACATATTAAAATCAATACTATTTTTCTTATTCTATATAGCCCCGTAGTGTAGCGGTCAATCATCCAAGGCCCTGGACCTTGGGACCCAGGTTCGAAACAATCTTTTCCTGACCTTCGGTCAGCAAAAGCTTGACCAAAACCATCAGAGGGTCGCACTCACTTTGTTCGGCGACCCGTACTAAAGAAATGGAAAAGATTGGCGAAAGTCCTGGCGGGGCTATTTAAATTAAAAATGGCAGTTGAATATAAAATAATCAGAGACCCTTTTTTAGGGGTAAGTGATAATAGTCCGATAGAAAGAGCAATAACTGATATTTTAACAGATAGGGACAGGGGATTTTCTGTGAGTATAATAGAGAATCCAGTAGAAGGTTATCAAACTTCACCTGAAATAGGGTATGAAATGCTTACAAAACCACGACTCGCATTTAATCAGGGTCCAACTAATCACAAACACCTAGTTTTATTAAATTCTCCTGAGAAAATAAGGACGGGGGAAGGGCTAACTTGGGTTTTAGATAATGCATTTGATGAAAAAGAATTTTATGTTTTACCTGAAAACATGAAAAAATCAGTTTGGGGCCAAAGTGAAAAAGCAGAAAATTATTTGCTTTTTTTGGGAAATCCAGAAGAAGTAATTAAAGAATTTGAAGAATTGGGATATACTTTTCTTGATAAATTTTTTGAAGTAAGGGCAGAGAGATTTGAAAGAATTAGGGAAATGTCAAGGGACTAAATTAAAAATGAAACTAATAGCACAAGGAGCAGAATCCAAGCTGTTTTTGGATAAGGATAAAATAGTCAAGGATAGGTTTAGGAAGACCTACAGGATAAAGGAGATAGATGAAAGACTAAGGAAGTCAAGGACAAAAAGAGAGGCAAAAGTTCTGGGAAAATTGCAGGCAATAGGTTTTCCAGTTCCAGAGTTAATTAAAAACAACGAAAAAGATACATTAGAGATACAATACATTAACGGAGCACTATTAAAAAATATTTTGGATAAAAAAAATTGCATAAAACTGAGCAAAGAAATTGGTGAAAAGGTTGCAGTATTGCATAATAATGATATCATTCATGGCGACTTAACAACATCAAATATGATTCTTGGCAAAGAAATTTACTTTATTGATTTTGGCTTGAGTTTTTTCTCGAGAAAAATAGAGGATAAAGCAGTGGATTTGCATTTGCTGAAGGAAGCATTAGAATCAAAACACTCCACAATATGGGAAAAATGCTATAAAGCTGCTTTAGGGAGTTATGAGAAAAAAGCAGTTGATGGTAAGGATGTTTTGGATAGGATAAAAATAGTTGAAAAAAGAGGGAGATATAAGCATAAAAAATGAGTTTAGCTATTGCAGTAATAGTTGTTGGTACAGCTTTTCTTGCACTTTACTGGATATTTTACGGCCAAAGAAAATACAATGATATGTTTATGCCTAAAAGGAAAACTAAGCTTAAAGCTGTTTTGTTTGATTTGGATGGTGTTATCATTGATTCTTTTGAGGCATGGTTTAATGTTTTTAATCATGTTAGAAGAAATTTTGGATTAAGGGGAATAAGCAGAGATGAATTTAGAAAAAATGTATGGGGTGGTTCAGTAGATGCAGATGCAAAAAATTATTTCAAAAATAAGAATGTTGAGGAAATAGCAAAGTTGTATAAGAAATTAGTATCTGAATATGCGCATAAAACTGAACTTCTTCCGGATGTAAAAAAAGTTCTTAAAGCTGTTAAAAAGAAAAAAATCAAGATAGGTTTGGTTACAAATACTTTCAGGAAGCCTGTTTTGGATACATTGAAATTCCACAAAATAACAAATTATTTCGATAAAATTGTAACTGCAGATGATGTTGAAAAGGCAAAACCATATCCCGACCCTATTCTAAAACTATGTGAAAAATTAAATGTAATGCCTGATGAAGCAATTCTTGTTGGCGATACGAAAAATGACTATAAAGCAGGAAAATCTGCTGGGTGTTTCGTAGTTGGATTAAACACTCATGGGGATTTGATGATTGGTAAATTGAATGATATTCTGGAGTTGGTATAGAAATTCTTTATTCTCGACGAAAAATTTATATAGTTGCTATGTTTTCTATTGAATTGATACAAATGAGACGAGTTGATTGTTTTCACTGTCGTAGAATTTAGTTCTGATTTATTTAGTTTTAACTTTAAAATTTTCTCAAACAAATTTCATGGGTAGCTTCTATGCTATCCTCTAAACTAAACTCCATTCTGAAAATACGAAATTAATCTTAATTTAATTTCCAAAATAAAAAACAATGCTCTTACTTAGCGGGAGCTCTAAAAAGCTAAGGGAGAAAAAAATGTCATTAGAAGCAAGAATGAAGGAAGCCTATCAAAGTTTGAAGGCACCAAAAGGAAAATTTGCAGTTTATGCTTGGGACCCGTCAAATCCAGAAAAAAGCATTCCAAAACAAGTTGGAAAACCATATTCAGTAGAGGGATTTGCTATAGGCTATGCAAAAAAGATGAACGCAAAAGAACAGCCAGCAATTGGTGAAGTGGCATATTTTGTACTTGATGGCCAAGGGATAAGAGTATATTAGAAACACTTTCGGCGGCAGTAATTCAATGGCAGAATACAAGACTGTGGATCTTGTTGCGCGAGTTCGATTCTCGCCTGTCGCCCTTAAAAAGCCATGCGGGCTTTAAACGCGGAGGGAAAAACATGTCATTAGACAATACATTAAGGTATGACCAGCTTGATTTTGGGAAAGGAAATGGTTTTATTCCAACTATAGTGCAGAATATTGGGCAGTCTGTCCTTTACCTTCAATCAACAAGCAGGGAATCTCTTGAAAAAACAATACAAACAGGCAGAAACTGGAGATTCAGCAAAACTGAAAATAGATTATTGGAAGTTGGATCTGAATCAGGCAAGACAGAATATGTAAAAAGAATATTGACAAGTTGTTATGGAGATACCTTGCTTTATATAGTGGAGCAGGAAAAAGATTATGCCTGTCATTTAGGATATAGAACTTGCTTTTTCAGAGAGCTAAATGATGAAGGAATGTTTGTTATTAATCAGGAAAGAGTGATTGATCCTAAAGAAATGTATGGCAAATAATCAATTTCAGTAAATTATTTAAGCTATTATTGAAATGGAGGTATCATGACATTACAACTACCTAAAGGAGCAAGGGATTTTAAACCAGAGGAAGCTATAGTTCGGAATAAGATAGTTGATACTCTAAAAGATGTGTTTGAGGTTTATGGCTATAACCCTTTAGAGACTCCTGTTTTTGAGAGGTATGATATTCTTGCTTCAAAATACGCAGGTGGTGAAGAAATCCTGAAAGAGACTTTTAAATTCAAAGACCAGGGAAAAAGAGACTTAGGGTTAAGGTATGATTTGACAGTTCCTATGTGCAGATTTGTAGGTATGAATCCAAACATAAAACTGCCCTTTAAGAGGTATGCAATAGGAGAAGTATTCAGGGATGGTCCTGTTGAAAAAGCAAGGTACAGGCAGTTTACACAATGCGATGTCGATGTTGTTGGAATTAAGAGCATGACAGCAGATGTAGAGATTATTGCATTGACTCAGAGGGCATTTAAGAAACTGGGTTTTGATGCTGTGATAAAGGTTAATAATAGAAAACTGCTTAATGATTTATTATTGTATGCTGGTGTAAAGAAAGATAAGCTTGAGACAGTACTTTTGACAATTGACAAGTTAGAGAAATTTGGCTTGGATACAGTAAAAAAAGAATTAAAACAGAAAAAAATCAACAACGAAACAACAAAAAAAATAATTGATTTAGTCAGTATTAAAGGGAGCAATAACGAAAAAATAGGTAAAATTAAAAAATCAATAGAAAAATCTGATGGTCTGGATGAAATTGATGAACTGCTTTCTTTGCTGGATATTCTGAATGTTAATGCTGAATTTGATGTTTCTCTTGCCCGCGGTTTAAGCTATTACACTGGAACTGTTATAGAAGTATATTTGAAAAATAGTGCGGTTAAGACTGCTGTCTGTGCAGGAGGAAGATACGATAAAATGATAGGCTCTTTTTTAGGCAAGGGAGATTATCCTGCTGTAGGAATTTCATTTGGCCTTGACAGGATTTATGATGCTTATGTTGAAAAAACTAAAGCAATGCAAAAATCAGTTACAAAAGTTTACATCATCCCTATAGGGGCATTTAATGACTCATTGAAGATAGCAGAAGAGTTAAGAAATGAAAATGTAAAAGTCGATATTGATTTAACTGGGAAAGGCCCTAGTAAGAATTTGCAGTATGCTAATAGCTTAGGAATTCCTTATGTTTTGTTTATAGGTGAAGATGAACTAAAGCAGGGAAAAGTCAAGTTAAAGGACATGAATTCCGGAAAAGAACAGTTAATGGGTGCAGATGAGCTTGTTTTGTTTCTTGATAAAAATTAGAATTAAAAATGGGTTTATTTTCCCTTGAATTCTTCCATCAAATCGCTGGAATCTTCCAAGGAAAAAATTTCCTTTTCCATTTATCTCACCTCCGTAAAATTAAATTTAAAGGAGCTTGTGAGCTGTATATAAGATAAGAAATAGGCTTTATAAAGCTTTTGGTTTTGCTGATAAATAAAGTTTGTTATTTATTTAATTCTACGTAGTCTAAACAGAATTCTAATAAGTGTAATTGTTCAGCATTTATCTTGAGGGGGGTATCTTCACCTTCCTGATTTCTCCAATCTTTAAAATGGACTTCTACCATACCCTTTTGGTTAGGTGGAAAAATTTCTGAGTCAGAAACATATATGTTTTCTTCATGTTTTACTGATAAACGATAAAGATAACCTGGTTCGTTAGCCTTTTCCCTGATGGTTGGTTCACCCATATCGTCTTTAAAACAAGGATCAACAACAAATTCGAGATTTGACTTATTTTCATCTTCTGCGTAATAATCTAATTTTAGGATACTTTGTTTTCCAATCCACACACTTGGAGTAGATGACCCCCTTGTGAGAATTGGATTTACCTCATAAGGTTCCAATTCTTCTTTAGGGACTGATACTGAAGACCGAATAGCGTCTTCAAGAATCACTTCTCCAAATTGTTCCTTTACGGAATACTGTTTGCCCAATTCAATTGTGTGATTATACATTCCAAATACTCCTATTGTATTTTATACTCTGGGAAATAGAACTATTTTTAAAAACATTTCCTAAAAAACCTATTGCCTCTTATAGAGCCCTAAAAGCTCTGCTTTTTCTTTTATATGGCCCTGCATTGCAGCTTCCAGAGCCTCTTTAGTTGAGCCTTCTTTTAAGTCAAGAGTTGTGTCTAAAGCATAAAGTTTGAAGAAATACCTGTGTGTGCCAGACGGCGGACAAGGACCACCATAGCCGGGTTTTCCAAAACTTGTTGTTCCCTGTGTACCCTGCGGTTCTGTGCCTTTTGCTATTGTTTGGGTGTCCGGAGGAATATTCCACACAACCCAATGGATCCATGTTCCAGCAGGAGCATCTGGGTCATCCATAATCAAAGCTAAACTTTTTGCATTTTCGGGAATATCCTCTATGTTTAATTCCGGAGCAATATTTGCACCATCGCATGTGTATTCTGATGGTATCTCTTTATTATTTTCAAATACAGGACTTGTTAATTTCATTTTTTCCACCCCGATAGTTTTTGATTCTTTTTCGATATTTATCTTTCCATCTTCAACATTGCAACCAGCAATAATTATTATTAAAAAAATTATTGGAATTAAAGGTTTCATAAAATTGTATTATGTTATAATTTATAAAAATTTTGCTGTTTTCCTGATATTTTATTCAAAAATTATATAAATGAACATGAATTTAGAATATTAGCTTTATGCCTCCGTAGCATAGTCGCTATTGCGGCGGTTTTGTAAACCGCAGGTCGTGCGTTCAAATCGCACCGGAGGCTTTGACTTTTTAATATCCTGGAGGACAGATGCCATCTTTCTGCCATTTCTCTATTTTTCTTAAAAATTTGTAATTAGAAAATCCAATTCTATTGACCCATTTCCTAAAATTTTCTTTACCATTAAGGTAAATAGCATGGATTGTGTCGTATCTATCAAATCTCTTATCGTATCCTTTTTCGTTGTAAACAACACAATACCTAAAACCCAAATCAGAATACAGCGATTCTAAATCTTTTACAAGTGTTCTACTTTTGAAACTAGCCTTTATGACTGGATAATTATGCCCTTTATTTGTCCTATTTTTAAATGTAACAGTAAAATCAGTATCTGCTAAACCTCTTAAGAATGCATACTTTACACTTAGGCCAGATTTTTTAACTATATTAGGAAGCCTTATAGAATAAGTCTTCCTATTTAATGGTATTCCACAAATTTTATTCAAAAATTGAACAATTCCCTTTGAATGCGCTCTTAAATTTATGGCATTCAGCTTTGTGTCTTGTACATATTTCATCTTAAGATTAAACACTTTATAAAAAAGCCACATTACGTGTATTAGATAATTAGTTTCTTTCTTATTACCAGAAACTAGTATATCCGATCTAACATATCTGCCTCCTGTTCTTGTGTCAAAATTTAGTCTGAGATGCCCGTCACCAACCATGATACCTATAAATTCAGATAACTTAGTAGTCAATCTATTTGGAAGTTTAACTCTTCTTTTTATATCTGAGTTGCTCCTTTTAATTTTTGATAAATCAAATTTCATTTGAATCACCTCCAAAGTTTTTTATTTTCTCTAAAACTTTGAAGCACAAGAAAAAGAGAACAATTAGCGAAACTGCGTAATAGATTTTTGTGTCGAAGACCAAAAATATTTATTTGGCAGTTTTGCGTGTTCTCTTTTTCCAGTTTTAATAGAACTCTTTATTTATAAATCTCACGCGTGAATGTCCAGTGCTTTCTAAAGACTTACCTATCAGAATAATCAAAGCTGACCCTCATAGCCGTATTGTTTTGGATGGAACAATTCCGGAGTCGGCATCCATGTCTTTAGATTTAAATAAGCCTTTACCTTGCTCTGAATCCTATAAACATCCCTCCATAAGTCCTTCTGTCTTTTTTCAATCTGGGCATGCATAATTCTTTCCTCATATATATGCTTAAAGTGTTTCAAAAGCTTGTGGTTTGCCCACTTATTTCCTAAATCTGATATTACCCTGGCTTTAAAAAACATTTCCAGCTCTCCAAACTGAGTTTTCATTTTCTTTCCTTGGTGCACTATTTCCCTTTCTTCTATGCTAACT
>SDBV01007803.1_pt1 | contig 14559 bp, 10 predicted proteins | sample 2277081 | NCBI WGS metagenome assembly SDBV01 (sample SAMN10402039, study PRJNA504765) | marine sediment metagenome | isolation source: marine sediment core GS10_PC15, 223 cmbsf | place: Arctic Ocean: Southern Knipovich Ridge | collected 2010
CGGCAAGTATCTCGGGTTTGACGACCGCGACTGTTTTGCAGCCGCCCTGCGGGATCATGGCCGGCAAGTCATCGACGCCCAGATCGCCGAAATGACGGCCGCCAAGACGATACTCGTCCAGAAAGTCATTACGGAGTCAATAGAGGCGCTCGATGGAGCGGTCGCGTTGATCGCATCAGCAGCCGAGGCCGGGCTGCCGCTGGCGATTTGTTCAGGCGCGCTGCGAAAGGAAATCGAACTGGCCAGCGAAAGCATCGGCGTGCGGCAGCATTTTCTGCGGATCGTGTCGGCCGACGACGTTCAGCACGGCAAACCCGACCCCGAGGGATATCGCATGGCGATTGCGCAACTGATCGAGGCGACTGGGAACCCGATTCAGCCAGCCAAGTGTGTCGTGGTCGAGGATTCACCGGCCGGCATCGACGCAGCCCACGCGGCGGGAATGAAGGTGCTGGGCGTGACGACATCCTACCCGGCCGACGCCATTGCCGCAGCAGATCGCATCGTCGATTCGCTGGCCCAGGTAACGGTCGATTCATTGGCGGAATTGATCTAACCGTTCCAATCGCTGCGAATAATCCCGTAGAGTGCGATATCTTCGAAACGGTCCCCTTTTTTCACCGCTTGGGGTGCGCGGCCTTCATAAAGCAGGCCGACCTTCAGCATCACCCGCCCGGAAGCGGGATTTTTTGTGAGGTGATGTCCTTGCACCCGATTGAGCTGTAAATAATCAAAGCCGAAGCGAACCATCGCCCCAGTCGCCTCGGTGCAGTATCCCTGTCCCCAGTAGTCCGCGCCGATCCAATAGCCCAGCTCGGCTTTTTCATGCTGCTTGTTTATCGTCAGCCCGACGGCGCCGACCAGTGTTCCGCCTTCACGCAGGGTAATGGCAAAATCCACCATTTCACCGCTAGCGAATTTCTCTGCAAGCGTTGGAATCCACTCTTCGGCCATGCCGTCTTCGTATGGATGCGGAATGGTAAGCATCATTTCGGCGATCCGACGGTCGCCCGCCAGTTGTTGCACTTTTTTGGCGTCTTCGAGCGAGAACGGCCGAAGAACCAGCCGCTTGGTTTCCAGTGTCGGTTGCTGTTCGGGGCTCATCGCATCAGTCTTTCATAAAGCTGTTCCAGCTGATCGACCATCCGATTGTGGTCGAACAGTTGTCTGCAATTTTCCCGGCCGGTAGCGCCGAGGCGGTCTCGCAGTTCCTTCGAGCCGGCCAGCGTCTCGATCGCCAGGCAGAGGCCTGCGATGTCTCGCGGCGGCAGGAGAATACCCGTATCGGCGTTGACGACTTCCCGCGCGCCGTCCACGTCGTAGCTGATCACCGGTCGGCCGGCCAGCATCGCCTGGGGGATCGCGCGGGCCAGACCTTCGCGCAGCGAGCAGTGAACCACCACGTCGCTGGCGTGCATGACCGCGGGGATCTGATCGGGCGGTAGCAGGCCCGTCAGGTGGAATCGTTTGGCGAGTCCCATCCGGCCGATGTCGGCTTCGATGTTTTGCCTCAGCTTCCCGTCGCCTACAAAGGCGAAGTGCACCCGCTCGTCGGTGATCTTCTCCGCGGCGGCCAGTATGTACTCGTGGCCTTTCAGCTCGGCAAGGCGAGACACCTGCGTGACCAGCACGTCCGCATCGGACAGGCCCATCGCACGTCGCAGTTCGTCGGCCAGCGGAGGGCGATGCTCGTACGGTGCAACTTCCATGCCGCTGTGGATCGTGATGTATTGGTCCAGCCGGCCCACGCCGGCGGCGAACGCCTGGTGCGTCATCGCGTCGGCCACCGAAACCAGCGCGTCGGTTTTCAGCGCGGCTCGCTTTTCCAGTTTCGTGTAGAGCAAATTTCGCCACCACGCTCCGTACGGATGAAACGCCAGGCCGTGAATGGTGTGGACGATTTGCATTCGCCCGACTTCCACAGCCGCCTTGCGCGCGAGAATGCCCGCCTTGGACGAATGCGAGTGCATCACGTCCGGGCGGAGTTCGCCCAGCAGGCTGCGCAGTTGCCGATACGCTTTCAAATCGAGCAGCGGGTTGATTTCCCGCCGGAGCGGATCGAGCACTTCCACGCGGTATCCGCCCGCCATCGCCCGGCTGAGCAGTTCGCCCTCCGGCCCCAGCGCCGGGCCTGTCACCAGCGTTACGTCGTGGCCGTGCGCATGAAGCCCTTCGCAGCTCAGCAGTGTGTTCTCCTGCGCGCCGCCCAGAATCATTCTCGTAATGACGTGACAGATCTTCATGCTCTTGGTGAACGTAGAATCGTTGGATAGACCGGCGGCGTCAAGAAGCGATCGTTGACTTGCCTGCGGGTTTCTGTCAGATTCGCCGATGCTTGGCTATGGCATTGCAGTAGCAAAGAGGCGACAAGAATTTTCTGTAATTTCTGTAACAAGAACAATGCTCTAATGGAATTATTGTGAGCGACCACAAGCACAGGGAACGAGAGCACTTCTTCGGTGCGGCGAAAGTCATCACCGTCATCACCATGATCTCGCGCGTGTTGGGTCTGGTGCGCAACATGCTCATGGTGCCTCTTGGCGACCGGGTGCTGGCCGATCGGTTCTGGACCGCTTTTGCAGTGCCCAACCTGTTCCGTCGGCTGTTCGGCGAGGGGGCGCTATCGGCCGCCTTCGTCCCCGTGTTCACCGAAGTCTCCGAGGCCGAAGGTTGGGACCGCGCCCGGGTGGTGCTGGCCAATGTCGCCGGGCTGCTGGCGGTGGTGCTGGCCGGGCTGCTTGTGCTGGTAGAACTGGGCATCTGGGCTGCATGGAGCATCTGGGGCGGCGACGAGCCACGCCATATGCTGCTGCTACTGTCGGCCATCATGCTGCCGTACATGGTCACCGTCTGCCTGCTGGCGCTGGGGTCGGCGGCGCTGAACTGCAAAGGACATTTTGCCTACCCCGCCTTCGCGCCGATCCTGCTGAACGTGGTGCTGATCTCCGCCGCGATCGTCGCGCCGCGTCTGGCGGCCGACGATAAACAGCAGTTTGCCATCCTGGGTGTCGGCCTGGTCGTGGCAGGCATCATCCAATTGCTCGGGGTGATCTGGATGCTGCGGCGCGTGGGGCTGGGTGTCGTGCCCAGGCTTCGACCGATCCTGCCCGAGATTCGCCGAATCGTGGTGCTGATGGCGCCGATGGTCGTACCGCTCAGCGTCCTTCAGCTTTCTGTGCTGGCGGACAAGGTTCTGGCGCTGATGTTCACGGCGAGCGGGCCGGGCTCCAGCTTGCCGCTGAGCGAAGGCGTCGTGCCATGTCTCTACGCGGCCAGTCGGGTCTACCAGTTGCCGATGGGCGTGCTGGCGATTCCGCTGGCGACTGCGATCTTCCCGCTGTTCAGCCGATACGCCGTTCGTGGTGATATTGGTGCACTGCGCGAGACGACAAATTGTGCATTGCGGCTGGGCGCATTTTTAAGCATTCCCGCAGCGGTGGCACTGATCATGCTGGCCTCGCCCACCATCGAACTGATCTACCAGCGTCGAAACTTCACCCCGGCCGACACGGCCCGCACCGCACTGATGCTTCGCATGTACTGTATCGGCATGTGGGCGTATTTCTGGAACCACGTGCTGCTGCGTGCGTTTTTCGCGCAGAAGGATACCCGCACGCCGCTGATCCTTGCGCTGGTGCTGGTGGGGTTCAACCTGCCGCTTGTGGTCATCGGCTTCTATACGCCCATAAAGGCCGCCTCGATCGGCGCGGCGACGGCGCTGACCCAGACGATCAACGCGCTCTGGCTGATCGGCGTACTGCGCAGCCGCTGGGGCCGGCTGGGCCTGCGGCGCATTTTGATATCGCTGCTGCGCACGGGCGTCGCGACGGTCGTTATGGTCGGGGCCGTGGGGCTGGCCCTGCTGCACATGGAGACATTCACCGATCTGCTGGGCAACAAGCCCGGTAAGATAGCGGTCCTGGCTGCGGCGATCGTCGCCGGCGGCGGGGCGTACCTATTGGCAGCGATAATCCTTCGATGCCCGGAACTGGGCGAATTGTTCGGCTCGCTCCGCAACCGGCGCGACAGAGCCGACGCAGACGGTTAGCCGCGAGCGTCCGAGCGAGCTGTACAAGCCTTTCCATCCAACATTGTTACCGGGCCTTGTGATGTCTAGAATGAAGTGAACTATAATCGGGGCGGCCGAGCGGTCGCCCGAACAACCGTGGAGCGAGTGGTTATGTTAAATCAGCCTGCACTGCCTGATGTTTATCTCAGTCTTTCGAAAGAAGATCTGGAAAGCCGAATCGTCGCCGCCAAGCAAAAGCTGGGCGAGTCGCTATGCATTCTCGGCCATCATTACCAGCGCGACGATGTGATCCGGTTCGCAGATTTGACCGGCGACAGCCTGAAGCTTTCCCAGCAGGCGGCCGCCCAGAGCCGCGCGCAATACATTGTTTTTTGCGGCGTGCATTTCATGGCCGAGTCGTCCGACGTACTGACCGGAGACGACCAGGTTGTCATCCTGCCTCACCTGGCCGCCGGTTGCAGCATGGCCGAGATGGCCGAGGACGATGACGTCGCCGACGCGATCGATGAATTGCAGCAGGCGACAGGCGCTAAGATCGTCCCGATCACGTACGTGAATTCATCGGCCGCGATCAAGGCGGTGACGGCCAGCGCCGGCGGCGCCTGCTGCACGTCCAGCAACGTGCGCAACGTTTTCGAATGGGCCCTGCGCCCCGAGAGCGAGGGCGGGGCGGGCGCCGAGAAAATATTCGCCGTCCCCGACGAACATCTAGCCCGTAACACAGCCGTGGCGATGGGCTACTCGCTGGACGAATGCGCGGTGTACGACCCGATGATGCCCAACGGCGGGCTCACGGCCGCCAGGGCCAAGGCGGCGAAGTTCTTCCTCTGGCGAGGCCACTGCTACGTTCACATGCGATTCACGCCCGACCACGTTGCGGCCGTGCGGAATCGCCACGAGAAAATCCAGGTCATCGTGCACCCCGAGTGCCGACGCGAGGTAGTTCGCGCAGCCGACGCAGCCGGCAGCACCGAGCAGATCATTCGTGCCGTCGAGGCCGGCCAGCCCGGCAGCCAATGGGCGGTCGGCACGGAATCGAACCTAGTCAATCGGCTGGCCAAACGCCTGCCGGACCGGTTCGTTCGAGTGCTTTCGGACCTGCCGGCCACGTGCGTGCAGATGGGTCGAATCGATCTGTCGCACTTGGCGTGGGTGCTGGATAATCTCGTTGAAGGCAAGGTGGTCAACCAGATCCGCGTCGATAGCGATATTGCCGCCTCGGCCCGCATCGCCCTGAAGCGAATGATCGACATCAAGGCCGTTGCCGAAGTCACGCCGAACCCATCGGCCGGCGGTTCAGTATAATACAGGCACTGGACGTTCGGCTTGCGACAAGAAAGGACCCGAAAATGGTCAGCAATACATACACTCGCACGTTTACCTTCGACCCCGCCGACACATGCAAAGAGCGGTGGGACTTCACAATTTCCGATGGCCCCGACGGGCTGGTGATCGAAGAAGTGACGATCACTCCATCGGTTGGTCCCAACGGCCAGCCGGTAGGATGCCAGGGGCATCCCCAGACCATTGGGGCGCTGTTACAGGGCTTGCCGGTCGACTCGATCGACATTACGGCGCTATCCCAGGCGGCCTGCTCGCGGAACCTGGCCTGCGGACAGGCGTTGGCTCGATGTCTGGCGGATTTGAAGACTTAGAGCAGTTCATTTCTGAGCCTGCGTCATTTCTGCTGGCTGCGCCTGCGGCTGACTGCTTCAGAAAACCTTCGGGATATCGTTGTTATAAAAAATATGCCTTGGTTTCCTTCCTTGTCAGCCTTGCCTCGCCAACGCAGAAGATGTTGCCTCTCATTCGTGAAATGCTCAGTACCCGAATCGAGCTTTTGGCGGGCCTGAAAACGTTGCTTTGACCGCCCTCACGCGGTACTATATTGGCGACTGTGAACTCGCCGTTACATTCCGAGGCGGCCCCGGCAAACACACCGACGGGGCCATCCCAGCCGCTGGCGTCGTCGGTCCGTTTGCGCGGGCTGTTGATAGCCGTGCCATCGATGGCATTGGTAATCGTTGCCGCCTGGCTCGTGCCGTCGCGGGCAGGTCAGGGCACCCACCAGCAGTTGGGAGCTCCACCATGCTCGTTCCTGTCGAGCAAGGGCTGGCCATGCCCCAGTTGCGGCATGACTACCTCGGTATCTGCAACGGCCCATGGAAAGATCGCGCTGGCCTGGCGAGCCCATCCGTTCGGCATTGCGTTGCTGGCGGCCGCGGTGGTGCTGGCGATCGTGGGGCTGGTGGAACTGATGACGAATCGTCCCCTGCTTGGCCGACTTCGGCCGGGCCTGTGGTGGGTCTGGCTTGGCTTGGGAGGCCTGCTGGTCGGCTGGGGATTGAAGGCCGCCGCCGGGTACTTGCGCGGCGACTATCCTTTGCCTTAGTTGTTGCCTTTGCTTTGCCTTTGTATTACCAACAAACGCGGCTGGAAGGAATACCATGAAGGGTAAAATTGCAAGCTGGATATTACTGGCGTCATTGGCCTGGTTTGCAGGAGGGTGCGGTCCTTCCCTCCTGGCGCTAATCCTCCCGGCTCCGACCGAAACAATCGAAGCGGAATTCAAGGGACTGATCGGCAAGCGGATCGCGATCGTGGTCTTCACCAGCCAGGCCGTCAGGTACGATTACCCGTACGTGGCGCTGAATCTCTCGTCGGTGATGGGCGCCGAGCTGAAGAGGCAGGTCGAAGAAGTTTCGATCGTCCCGCCGCTTCGCGTAGTCCAATATCAGGAAGAAAACGTCCATTGGGACTCCATGGGCCGCGTCAATCTGGCCAAGGTGCTCCAGGCCGACGCGCTGATGCTGGTGGTCCTGGAAGAGTATTCCACGCACGTTCCCGGAAGCACGAATCTCTTTCGCGGGCTGATCTCCGGCCAGGTGAGCATCTACGACACCGACCCGGCCAAGAGCAATCCGCTTGTGTGGAAGGGCGATCACTTCCGCGTAGCGTACCCGGAGAACGCTCCGACCGGCGAAATCGGCACGGACGATCGAGAAATCCGATACAGAACCCAGCAAAAGTTCGCAGATATGGTGGTTAAGAAGTTCTATGAATATGAGATTACGGAGTACTTATGACAAACCCACTAAAAACTAATCGGCTATGGATGACGATTCTGCTGGCCGGGTGTCTGTCGGCGACCGGTTGCGGCCCGCTTATCGGGGTGACGCTCGACGTGTTTCGTAAACCCCGCAAGGTCCAGGCGGTCTATCAGCCGCCCGAGGGTAAGAAGATTCTCGTGTTCGTGGACGATCTTCAGAACCCCGTCAGCTACGAGCCGATAAAGGCCGAGCTGACAGAGCGGCTGAACGAACAGTTGATCGAAAACAATGTCGCCGAAAGAGTCGTGCCCTACGAGCGTCTGTTAACGTTGATGGCGGCCACGCCGGAGTTCCACGCCCTGTCGATCGGGCAGATCGGCAACAAACTCGGCGCCGACATCGTGCTGTACGTGCACGTGGATACTTTTTCGCTCAAAGACAACGAAGTCACTCCACTGTGGCACGGACAGTTGGCGACGACGATTCGCATGGTGGACGTCACGCGGGGGCGGCTCTGGCCGGAAGATAGGCCGGCCGGCTTCACCGTCAAACCAGTCGAGACGCCCACCGAATACAGCCCGTCGCAGACCTATGAGATCGATCTGGCCACATCGCTCGCCAGGCAGATGGCGACCCGCGTGGCCAGGCTGTTTTACGATCACGAGATCAAGCCCGAGGATGAATCCTGGGCAGAAGGCGATTCCTGATTCGCCGTTGCCGGCGTTTTAGAGTGAACAATGTAATCGGGCCGGTCCGAATCATTTCGAATAACTCGGACCGGCCCGTTTTGATTTGCAGCGGGCTTTAGCGGGCAGTCGCTCTACACCAGACGTACTTCCAGATCCGACACGCCCAAATCGGCCGGCGACCAGATACCGTTTTTGAAACGATGATTCGTTTTGCCCAGCTTGAAAGAGAGCTTCGGCTTCTTCTTTACCGGGGCGGCCGTGATGCCGAACGCATTGCCGTTGTTGTTCAGCCTGGGGTCTTTGAGTTTCACAGACTTGATCTTCCGGGCGGCGATGTTGGAGTTCACGAACAAGAAGCCGTCAGCGTTGCGATAGCCCTTGATGTTCACCTTGCCGATGGAGAAGCCGTCCTGCAAATCGATCACGTTCGGCATGGCATTGTTATTGAGGAGTGCCTGCGGGCCTATTACGCCTACATACAGCGAACTGTCGATCATCGCCCCGGCCGTGAACGAAGAAACGTTCGTGCCGGTGATGATGATGTTGGCGCCTATAACCTTTTCCGTGATGGCCATCTTGATCGACTTGGTGTCGGTGGCGCCCATATAAATCAGCCCGGTGAGATTGCGAACTTTCATCTTTTGAATCACGCCGTTCGCCATGGTCACGCCTTGCAGCTCTGACGTCTTGGCCGAGAGGTTACCCAGGACGCCTGTACCAGTGATCAGTCCAATGGTCGTTCCCTTCACCGTGCCGCCTTTGGTTTTGACGATGAGGCTTTCGACTTTGTTGGTTCCGTTTATCTGGATGCTACTGATCCAGATTCCGGTATCGCTTTCCAGAAATGATCTGGAAAAATGGTCGGCCGTATCGGTGATCGGCGAGTTGCTGCCTAGATAGATAATTACACTTCCCCACTGTCGACTGTCTTTGAGGGCAATATTCACCCAGGTTCCGTCAGTATCCCAGAATCGCAATCTCCGGACCCGGCCGACCTTTGCCATAATGATTTGAGCCTCGGGGACGATAATGAGTTCGTCTGTGGTTGCGTCGGTGCCGCTGTTGCCAGCGGCATCTGTGACTTCAGCCTCGACCTCGTATTCTCCAGCCGCGCTGAATTGTGGCCCCTGGACTTCCCACGTATACAGCCCGGTCGGACTGGCAACCGGATTGACCGTAGCCGCCAGATCCTCCTGACCCACAGGAATCGGGTTACCTGCCTGATCCGTTTCGTTCCCATAGACGGTCACTGTTACCGTCGCGTCGGGGTCGTTCACCGTGCCGGTGATCGTGGGCGTAGTGTCTGTTGTTGTCATCGGGTTAACGGTGACCGTCGGGGCGGCCCGGTCGATCGTCAGCTCGCCGGTTGTGTCGTCCGCAATGGTGCCGACGCTGTTGGTCGCCGAGGCGATCACGTTGTAGACGCCATCGTCGGCCAGGACGAACGGAGCAATCGTGTCCAACGTCCACGTGCCGTCATTATGTCTCTGGGCGGTGTATTCGTTTCCGTTGATCGTCACGGTGATGTCGGCCGGGTCGCCGTCATCTTCCACCGTGCCAGTCAGTTGCGGCGAGACTTCGCTGGTGACCAGCTCGTCGACGGTGATCGTCGGCAGGTAGGCGATGGTCAGCCCGACCGTGTCGTCGGTGGCGATATTTCCGAACTCGTCGGAGGCCGAGACGGAGACCGTGTACGTGCCGTTGATCAGCCCCGGCGCGGGGATGGTCTCGGCCTCGACGGTCCAGCCGAACAGGCCCGTTCCGCCATCCGCAACTTCGTCGACCACGGCTGTGTAAGCCTGGCCGTCTATGGTGACGGTGACAGTCGCCTCGCCGTCGTCCACCGTACCGGTGATGGCTGGTCGGCGGTCGGCGGAGGCTCCCCCAAACGGGTCCACGGTGATGGCCGGTGCGGTGGTTTCGATTATCAACTCGCCGGTGTCCGTTCCCACATGCACGCCGTTCGTTGCGGTGACGGTTACGTCGTAGGTGCCTTCAACCAGGTCGCCATCGGGGATATCGCCGTCGGCCAGTTCCCACGTGCCGTCGCCATTGTTGTTGGCCTCAATCCCATCCACCACCTTCACGCCATCTGCGTCAAAGATATCCAATGTGATCACCGCGTCCGGATCGTTCACCGTGCCGGTCAGTTGCGGCGTGGTGTCGTTCGTCTCCAGATCGTCGATTTTCACATCGGGCGTGAGATTGATTTCCAAAGTGCCGTTGGTCGTGGTAACCCGGTCCAACTCGTCGGTGGCGATGGCCTTGACGGTGTAGATGCCTTCGGCCAGGGCCGGGTCAATCACGTTGTCGCCCAGCGTCCACGTGCCGTTGTTGTTGTTGGCCTCCAGCCCACCCAATACCAGGGCTCCTTCCTGCCAGATTTCCACGGTGACTGTCGCGTCGTTGTCGTCTATCGTGCCGGTAAGCCCGGGTGTGGTGTCCACCGTACTGAGGGACTCGATGGTCACCAGCGGCGCGAACAAGTCGATCTCCAAGTCACCCTTCACCGTTTCACTTTCCTCCTCGCCATTCTCACCCGTAACGCTGACCCGATAGGTTAATAATGGATCCAGTGCGGGGCTGATCCGCCCGTCGGCCAGCGTCCAGGTGTTGTCGAGGTTGTTGGTGGCCACGTAGGTGGCCAGGTCGACCGTTATATCTTGTTCTTCATCCAGAACGATAGATATGGTCACTCGCACCGTGGCGCGGTTGCCGGGCAAGTCGAAAACCTTGCCGGTCAATTGGGGTGTCTGGTCGGCCGTGATCAAGTCGTCGACGGTGACAATGGGTGCTATGTGCAGGTCGGCCTCGATGGTCTCGCTCACGTTGTCGACAGCGTCGGTGGCGACGACAGACACGACGTACGATCCGGATGCCAGCGCGGCGATCACGTTGTCGGAGATCGTCCAGTTGGTTCCGTCGATCGTTACGTCGCCGTCACCGCTGGTGTAGGTGGCGGTGTAGTCGGTCTTGGCGATCGTTACTGCAATCGAAACATCCAAGCCGTCCACCACCGTGCCGGTCAGTCCGGGGGTGGTGTCATCGGTGATCAGATCCTCCACCGTCACGACCGGCGGGACTTGGTCGATTATGAGCTCACCCGTGCCGTTTCCTATGTCCCCGGCGTTGTCTGCCTCCACACGAATTTCGTAAGTACCGTCGGCCAGTGCGTCGGCTTCCAGGATCGCGTCATTCGCCAGCACCCACGTGCCGTCACCTTTGTTTAGGTTGGCCACTATCGCCACCACTACCACATCATTTTCATCCAAAATTTCCAGCGTGACCGTTGCGGCGGGGGCATTCACCGTGCCTTTCAGTTCCGGCCGGGTGTCATTAGTGATCGTCGCATCGACCGTTACGACGGGGATCACGTCGACGATCACGTCAACTTCGACTGTGCCGACTTTGCCCCCATCATCGGTGGCCGTGACCACCACGTCGTAGGTGTTCCCGTCGACCAGGTCGGGTGCAATCTTACCTGCCGGCAGCGTCCAGTTTCCGTCATTGTCAACGGTCACATCGTTCTCGTCGTAAGTTGCGCCGCCGATCGTCACCTCGATCGTCGCGTCGGGGTCGTTTACCGTGCCGCTCAGCGCGGGGCTTCCCGGCAGAAGGAAAAGGGTGTTGACGGTGACTATCGGGATAGAGATGTCGATGACAAGACCGTCGACGGCAACGTGGGTGTCCTCGCCTTGGTCATTGGTGGCCGTGATGGTCACGTCGTAGGTTCCCGCTTCCAGATCGGGTGTAATCGTCCCGGCCGGCAGTGTCCAGGTTCCATCGGTATTGTTGATCAGTCCGTCGGGTTCCTCGATGTACGTGACACCGTTGATCGTCACTATGATGGTGGCCTGGTCGCTGATGTCCATCACCGTGCCGGTCAGTTCCGGCGAGGGGTCGTCGGTGGCCGCTATCTCGTCCAGGCCCACGATCGGCGGGCCTGTGATGGTCAAACCGCCGATGAGTTCCTGCGAGGTCTTGTTGCCGGCTCCGTAGGTTGCGGTGACCAGCAGGTCGTAGACGCCATTGTTCAATGGATCAATAGTGCCACCGATGATGAACCAGGCGCTGTCTGGGCCGCCATTTACGATCTGTACGTCGTCATCCACGTCGCCATCGCCGCTGTAGGTGGCCGAGTAGCCCGCCTTGGAAATGGTCACCTCGACGGTTGCGGTCGGGTCGTCCAGGTCGCCATTGAAGGAGTGCGTTCGCGTATCGGTAGTCAGCGGGAATATTGTATCTTCGAAGTTGACTGGCGGATCCGCCATGATCGTCAGGACGTTGTTGAATGTAGGAGTGACTGGCCAGCCAGCCTGGTCCTCCACCTCCAGCGAGATGTCGTAGACGCCATAACCCAATGCGGCTATACCGTTGTTGGGCACTGACCACGTGTTACCATTGATGATCGTCGGGATCAACTCATTCCCATCGACAATAACACCATCGTCATGGACGGTAACCCAGACAGTTACGCCGGGATAGTTGTCTTCGAACGTTCCGGTCAATTCCGGCGTCGTGTCGTTGGTTACCAGCGAGTCCACCGTCGCTTGCGGGGGGGTCAAGTCGATATGCAGCTCGTAAGTGGTATCGTCCGTGACTGTCCCGCTGAGCCGGGTAGCGCTTATCGCCACGTCGTAGTCGCCTGGGGCCAGTGCAGCAATGTGGTTCCAAGTCATCTCCCACGTACCGTCGTCGTTGTTGACCAGCCCGTTGGGATCCTCGGCGTACGTCTCCGAGTAACCTTCTGCGTTAGAGATGGTGATCTCGAGGGTCGCGCGGTCGCCGTCGATGTCCTCCACCGTGCCTTGAAACCACGAGCGGGTTTGGAAAGTGTATATCGGTGTCACTGTGACGGCGAAATCCCCAGCCAGCAACAGGCGAGGTTCGAGTGCCTCCAGGGTGGGCAATGCGTCCTGCGAAGCTGCACCGTTGCTACGATTCTTGTCGAGTCCAAAAGCCATGCTGCGTCTCCCACATAAAAAGCCGATTGTTTGCGATTATTCGCGATTGTTTGCTATTGCTATTCGAGGCATCCTGCTCCAGCTCTCCGTTTGATTGCATCGAGCCTGCAAGCTTATAGGATACCCGATATGTCCGCGCCGACCAAAGCAAACACGCGTTTGGCGAACACACTGCGGCTGACCTTTGAGCGAGGAATTATGCACCTCGCCGTCAACATCTTATCGGCAAAACGGTTGGAAATGCGACACTCCTTTGTTGTTCTTTGGCCTGCACTTCGGCGCGACCGCCTTCGCGGGCGAGCAGGCCCGCAAAACGCGCAATCCGCCCCATTGGCCTGCTTGGGGGCTTTCATTGTAATGCACACTCGAAATGCCTGCCGGAATATGGATAATACGGTCAGCATCAGCAAGAAGTTCATTCGCCTTGAATTACGCAAGGAAACCAACCCATGATCCCGTCTATTTCATCGGACTATTTTGACGACAAAAGCCCCGAGCAGGCGCTTGAGTTGCTGGTCGGCGCCGGCTGGTGCGTGCTGGAATTCTCCAACACCCATACCGATCACCTGCTGGAACGCGACGAGCCCGTCCGGGAGGCCGAAAAATTTCTCGCCAGGTCGGCCGATCTGGGAGCGAAATTCATCCAGTCGCATCTGCCGCTCGAGCCCGATCTCGGGCGCGAGGCGAGCCCAGATCGCGACCGGTCCATCGAAACGCTCAAACGCGCGCTGGACGTTCACCTGGCGATGGGGACCGGCTATTCGATGCACCACGTCGGCAGGCTTGGATTCATGGAAAAGGCCGACTCGCCCGACCGCGTCTGGGACAACCGGATTGCAGGCCTGTGCGAGCTGCTCGACCACGTCAAGGGGACAGACCAGATCGTATGCGTGGAAAACGGAATAGCACCCTCGGTAATCGACGAAGTTCTTTTCGTGATCGAGCGGTGCGAGCGGCACCCAAATCTGGGCGTCTGTCTGGACACGGGCCACCTCAACCTTGCCGGCGGCGAGCAGGGCAAGTACATCCGCGGGGCCGGGCCGCTGCTGAAGTGCCTCCACATCCACGACAACGACGGGACGCGCGACCAGCACCAGTTCCCGTACACCAAGGGAGGCACGGTGAGATGGAGCGAGGTCGTACCCGCCCTGCGCGAGATCGGCTTTGGGGGCACGTTTAACTTCGAAGTCTGCGAGTCAAGCTCACCCATGCCGATTCGCCTGGCCAAGCTGGACTATCTTCGAACGCTGGCCGAGCTCATGCTGGCCGACCAGCACGACCAGACCGAAAAAAACGAATAACCGACGAAAGGGAGACGAGAACATGAACAAGCACGCAACGATTATTGGCGGAATGTTGATCCTGGCGTCGCTGGCCGGCTGCGTTTCGACCGGCGAGCCAACGTGGGAACTGGTCTACGAAGAAAATTTCTCCGACGAGTCCTACCGAAACGACTGGGTTCTGGACGGCTTTGCGGACCTGTCGATCATCAAAGACGAGCAGGGCAGCTACCTGAGCGTGGCGACCAGGCCCTCGGCCGACAATGCCGACAACCAACAGTCGAACATCTGGTACAAGAAGCGCTTCGACGGCGACCTGCGGTTTGTCTGGCGGGCCAAGGGCGAATCGGGCAATCGATCGATTATCTACGTCAACGCCGACGTCACGCCGGGTTCGAAGTATAAAACGATCTTCGATTGGCACCGGCCGGACGCGCAGATGAGCCGCTATTTCGCGGATGAGAATATCGAGATGTACACGGTCTCGTTCTTCACCGACGTCGAGCCTGGCCCCGGGCGCGGCTGCACCGAAGAAGTCCGCTATCT
>SDBV01007804.1_pt1 | contig 14557 bp, 14 predicted proteins | sample 2277081 | NCBI WGS metagenome assembly SDBV01 (sample SAMN10402039, study PRJNA504765) | marine sediment metagenome | isolation source: marine sediment core GS10_PC15, 223 cmbsf | place: Arctic Ocean: Southern Knipovich Ridge | collected 2010
GAATTCTTGGGCGCTACGCATGAGCAGAACTAATGCGTTCAATCGAGCAAATCTGCCGCGGCGGTTTGCGCCAGCCAGCCGCGGAAGGCCGCCACGGCCTCGCTTTCTCCCGTCGCTGCGGGGGGCGTGACAAGCCACCAGCCGATGCGCGGATCGTCCAGCACGGCATCGGGCAGCGCCTGAACGAGTGCCCCGCTTGCCAGTTGCGCGGCGATCAGCCGGTGGCGCCCCATGGCGATGCCTTGCCCCGCGAGTGCCGCTTCGACGACGATGTTGTAGTCGTGCAGTTGCACTGTCTGGATGTGCTTGAGGTCCACGCCGAAGCGCGTCGCCCAGGCATGCCATTCGAACGGCAGTTTGGCATGCGAGGCGAGCAGAGGAAAGCGCAGCAGGTCCTGCGGCTTGCGCGGTCTCCGTGCACCGGCGAGCAGCGTGGGTGAGCACACCACCGAGAGCCGTTCGGACATGAGCTTGCGGGCACGCACACCGGGCCAGCCGCCGCGGCCGTAGCGGATTGCCATGTCCACTTCGCCGCCGGGGACGTCGGCGAGTGCAATGTCGGGCCGCAGTTGCAGTTCGATCTGCGGATGCGCGGCAGAAAACGCCTGCAGGCGAGGCGCGAGCCAGCGTGTCGCGAACGAAGCCAGTAGGCCCACCTTCAGCGTCACCCGTTGCGCGGCCGGTGCGCGCGTTTCCTCGGTGCCGGCGCGCAGCAGTTCGAACGCCGCGTGCGCTTTGGCGAAGTAGGCTTCTCCGGCGGTGGTGAGCGCCACGGCACGTGTGCGCCGCTCGAACAGCGCGACGCCCAGCTCGCTTTCCAGCTTCTGGATGTGGTGGCTAATGGCGCTTTGCGTGACGAACAGTTCTTGCGCCGCCAGGCTGAAACTCAGGTGCCGTGCGGCCGCTTCGAAGGCGCGCAGGGTGATGAGGGGCGGCAAGGGGCGCGTGGAACGCATGGGATTTCGACAAAGGCGTTGGGGCAGTGCGTCATGCTACCCGTTGTTGAACGGCAGAGTGCGTTTTGCGGTGGCGGTCAATCTGTTTATCATGTGTGTCTTCGCCGGACACGTCCGTCCGGCTCACGATCAGGGTGGCCTTGCCAGGCGCTACCCTCTGCGAAGCCCCAGCTATGAATACCACTCCCGACACCACCGGCGCGGTTCCCCGCCCCGCCATGCGTTCACTGACGCCCATCGAAGCGCGTGTACTGGGCGTGCTGAGCGAGAAACAGCACACGGTACCCGATACGTATCCGCTCTCGCTTAACGCATTGACCGCCGGTTGCAACCAGAAGACCGCGCGCGCTCCCGTGATGAACGTGAGCGAGGCGGAAGTGCTTACCGCAATTGACGGCCTGAAACGCCTCTCGCTGGTGCTGGAAGGCAGCAGCAGCCGGGTGCCGCGCTTCGAACACAATATGAACCGTGTGTTGGGCATCCCGAGCCAGTCGGCCGCCTTGCTCACGGTACTGGTGCTGCGCGGCCCGCAGACTGCCGCTGAATTGCGCCTGAACACTTCGCGCTTGCACGACTTTGCCGACATCTCGTCGGTCGAAGTGTTTCTCGATGAACTGGCCGCGAACGACCCGCCGCGCGTGGTGAAGCTACCGCGCACGCCGGGCGAGCGCGAAAACCGCTGGACGCACTTGCTGTGCGGCGAAGTCAGCGTGAGCGAAGAGCCGGCGCGTGGTGTCGTGGAAGACACGGCGCCGTCGGCCGAGGTCGAGACGCTGAAGGCGGAAGTGAGGCGCCAAGGTGAGGAACTGGCGCGTCTTCAGGCGCTTGTCGAATATCTGGCCGCAGAGCTGGGCATCAGTCTCGACAAGTTCTCGCGCGAACCTGACGCTTAGGTCTGTGCTGCTCAGTTGCCCGGGAAGTCCGCAAACGGATTCCCCGTGTCCTTCGTTTCGGTGCTCAGGTTGTATTCGGCGCGTACGGCCTTGAGCACCGCGGCAATATCGCGCTCGAAGCCCGCGGCGTTGCCGAAGTGCTTCATGTCCCAGTTGCAGCCGGTTTTATCCGGCTCTTGCAACTGCGGCCGGGGCACGCGAATCTTCACACCGTCTTCGACGATTTCCTGAAGCCGATGCAGCCGCCGGTTTACTTCCTGCTGTAGCTGCGATGCGTTGAGAGTCTTGCGTATCATCGAAATCTCCAATCCCATGCAAGCGCAAGCCTGTACGAGATGCTTGCCTGTCCTGCCTATGTGAGTCTAGCGCATGCGAGCCATGGCGGACGTATGCCAACGCGTTATGCCAGGGCGCGGCGAACGTGGCGCCGATCTCATACAATGCAAATATGGAACGTTGAACGACTAACCTTGCTGGAGTGATCGATGTCCAAGGCTTATCTGCAGGTGATTGCACATTACTTCGCGCAACCCGGCAACGGCGACAAGATCGTCGCACCGTTGACGGAGCTTGCGGCGGCGACACGTACCGAGCCTAAAAATCTCTACTACGAGTTCTTCCGTTCACCGCTCGACCCCGACCACTTCGTCATTCTGGAAAAGTACTCCGATGCCAACGGCCTAGCCGAGCATCGCGACACCCCGCATTTCCAGAGGCTTGGTTTTGGCACCATCATTCCGTTGCTCGATCGCCGTGAGGTGACGAGCTACATGGTGCCGGAGGAGGCTGCGTGATGAACGCATTCCGGTTTCAAACCGTACCGACGCTCGTCGTCGAATATGGTGCAGCGCGGCGTCTCGGTAGTTTGCTGCGCGAGCAGTTTCCGGCGCTTACCCGTTTGTGTGTCGTCACGGATGATTTTCTGCACCGCAGCGGCCTGCTGGATCCTGCCTTGGCCGATCTTGCCGCGCACGGCTGGCAAGTGAGCGTGATCGACGACGTGATTGCCGATCCGCCTGAGCACATTGTGCTGGAGGCCACCTCGCTGGCGCGCGAAGCAGACGCGCAAATCGTGCTCGGCCTGGGCGGCGGCTCGTCGATGGACGTCGCAAAACTGCTGGCAGTGCTGGCGCCGCAGCAGCAACAGCCGTTAAGCGAGATGTACGGGGTGAACAAGGTTGAGGTCGCGCGCTTGCCGCTCGTGCAGATGCCGACCACCGCCGGCACCGGCCCCGAGATCACCGCGGTCTCAATCGTCACGGTTGGCGAAGCGAAGAAGATGGGCGTCGTCGCGCCGCAACTGATTGCGGATCTGGCGATTCTCGACGCGGAGCTCACGCTCGCTCTGCCGTCGGCTGCGACGGCGGCTACCGGTATCGATGCGATGGTGCACGCGATTGAAGCGTACACGTCGGTGCGTTTGAAGAATCCGATCTCCGACATGCTGGCGGTGAAGGCGCTCGAACTGCTGTCGCGCAACCTGCTGGCGGCCTGCGAGAACGGCCAGAACCGTGCGGCGCGTGAGGCGATGCTGCTCGGCGCGACGTTCGCCGGTCAGGCCTTTGCCAACTCGCCGGTTGCCGCGGTGCACGCATTGGCCTATCCGGTCGGCGGTATCTATCATGTGCCGCATGGTCTTTCCAACGCGCTCGTGCTGCCACACGTGCTGCGCTTCAACGCGGAAGCGGCGGCTCACTTGTACGCAGAACTCGCCGGCGTAGTGGTGCCGGCGGCCACCGGCAGTGACGCGAGCCGCACCCATGCGCTAATCGAGCAGATCGAGCGCTTGATTGCCGCGACCGGCATTCCTGCCACCCTAAGCGCGGTGGGCATCGAACGCAGCGGTCTGGAGCGCATGGCAAGCGACGCGATGCTGCAGACGCGTTTGCTGGTCAACAACCCGCGGGTGGTTTCCGAAGCCGACGCACTGGCTATCTACACAGCGGCGTTCTGATTCGCCCGAGATGGCAGGGTTGGCGCCGTGCGCTGCCGGAGCTGTATCGCGCGTCGGCCCGCTGCGCATGCTACGCTCCTGGAAAATCCAGAATAGCCAATCCATGCGCTCATTACTCTCTCGCTCTATCCTCGCGGCCGCGTTCCTTGTAGCGTCATTGTTGGGAGCCTGTGGCGGGGGTGGCGGCCAGGCCTCCGCGTCCAGCAGCTCCAGCAATTCCGGCAACTCCAGCAGCACTCCGGCCAGCAGCAGTGCGATCACCCTTTCGGGGTCGACCAGCGTGCCGGTTGCCGCCGCGCGCAATCTGCCTGCCTCGGCGGTATGGGCTGTGTACTACGGTACCGCGGCCCAGACCAATATTGACCAGCTCGCGTCGAGTTTCAACGTGATCGTCATCGATGCGGACCCGGGCACCGGCACGCCCAACTTCACGGCCGCGCAGATCAGCGCGCTCAAAGCGCACGGGGCGAAAGTGCTCAGCTATCTGAACGTTGGCGCTTGCGAAACCTGGCGTACCTACTGGACAACCGTGCCTTCCGGCTTCGTCTCCTGCGGTGCGAATCAGGCCGCGCAATTAGGCCAGTACAGCGGCTACCCGAACGAGTACTGGATGAACGTCGGGAACGCGGATTATCAGAACCTGATCGTGAACTACGTCGCACCGCGGCTTGCCGCGACCGGCGTGGATGGCTTCATGCTGGATAACTTTGAAATTGTCGGCCACGCTGCGAACGCGGCTCAAGGACCCTGCAATGCCGCCTGCCAGCAAGGCGGTCTGGACCTCGTCGCGCAGTTGCGCACGGAATTCCCGAATGCGCCGATCGTCCTGAATGCAGCACCCACCTCGGCTATCAGCGGTTCGAGCGGTGGCGTATCGTTCCCGATGCTCGTGGATGGCGACTTTGCGGAGCAGGTGTTCCTGCCCTCACTCGACAGTTCGCTGCTGCAAACGCTGCAGTCGTGGAAGAGCACCGAGGCAAAGTTGCCGCGTAGTGCGTTCTTTACCGGATCGCTGGACTACGTCAGCAGTTGCTCGGATAGCACGGATGCGCAAGGCGACTGGAATGCCAGCATTGCCGCCGGGCTGAGTCCTTCGGTCGCGACTTCGGCGCTCAATCAGGTGTGCTGGTGGTCGTTCTTGCCGGCTGTCCCGGCAAATTGAGCGTGCCGGTTTGAACGGGGCGCAGCGGAGCTTCCGAGTCCGCGCTTACCCCTGACCTTGTTCGACGTGCCTGCCCGCGGCGAGAATCCGGGTTCGCTCGACCGGCGCGGTTCTGTCTGCCGGCCAGAAGTAAAGCACCCGGCCCTTGTCGCCCGGCCGCTTTCTGCCGTCGTGAGGTGCTTCGCTTTCGGCCGCAGTGAAGTTCAGGTTGGTCAGATCGTGCCGGCCGAGCGCCTCGAAGATGCTCGACGCAAGCCACGCAGGCATGAATTCGCTCCGCTTGGCGAACCCGCATAGCAGCGCGCACAGAGCAAAAAGGACGAACGGCGAGCCGGCGAGGACGATCAGGAAGATGGTCAGATCCCACGAACTGTTGAGCGTGAGTTCGCCCACGTTGACCAATAGCATCGGGATCATCGTTACCCAGAACAGCAGTCTGGCGACCCACCACAGATGGTCCATGAGTTGCGCGAAGCCGTTTTTGCAGCCTGCATAGATCGACATCGCGGTCTGATCCTTTCTCGCGACGGCCAGTAAGGAGCCTCGTTCGTCGACGACCGCGGTGACATCATCCCCTTCGTTAAAGCAGAGACCGCTCAGCATGGTCCGGTAGTTGATACCGTCAATGGTGATGTCCATCAGGTAAGGTTGGTCGGCCTGGGGTTCAAACTCCGCGGATTGTGAAGGCCCGATGTTGGTGGTCTGATCGATCTGCCTGGAAATGCGCATTAGATAACGACGCTGCCAGTTATTCATTATTGATTTGGCGCTATTTGTATTTAATGCAAATAGAATAGGCGCAAAGGCTTTGACTGGCGTGCCGGTAGGCATTTGCGGAACAGCAAGAAGGTCCACTGGGACCTGCTCCACGGTACTGATTTTCCCATGTATGACGCATAACTGATCGGACATCACTCAAGCCTTTTCCGGAATGCAATGACAGATGTGGGCTAGCGCTGCGACGCGTTATCTCTTCTCGCGAACCGGAAGTTTAGCTGAAACCTTGTATATGAATGTAGTGTTATGTCATCGAAAGCGCATTAAAAGTAAAATTAATGCGTTTTATATTTATTGAATAAGATGGCTAAAGAGTGAAGTTAAAAAATGTGTGGATCAATTCGACGCCCGGACCTGTGCGGGCGCGAAGCCGGGCGTAGCACCGATCACCCACACAGTCTGTTCAGCGGACCGGCGGCGCCAGTTCAAGCCGATGCAGCGTTGCTCCCGGCAAGAAGGGGGCCGGCGCGCCGTGTACCCAGGTTTCGTGCCCGAGCAGAAAATACGGCGACAAAGGATGAGCAGATTGCCCGCCCGGCATCTCGAACAGGCCGTCCTGTTCGCGTCCCGGCGAAACGACCATGCGTTCGGATGCGCCGAACGAAGAGGCTTGCACGCGCGGCATGTTGAAGTCGCCCGCGAGCGGATCGGGCGGCGCACTGAGCCACGTGTGCAGCCACGGCAACCAGGCCGGCACGATTCGCGCGAACGGATGCTCGATCTCCGCACGGTTGCGATCGCCCCAGCGCGCGTCAGCGAGCGCCACGCCCGGCGGCAACTGTGCAATGGCGTGGTCGATGCGTTCGAGCATGAATGCGCGCCAGTTGTCGATGTTATCGGGCACCCATGCCTGATGCGCGGCAAGCGCTTCCATCACCGCGTCATAGCGGGAACTTGCAGAGCGAAAGTTGGGCGGGACGCCGGTCGCAGTGTTATTGACGCTTGCTGCGAGTTCCTTGTCGAGCTTGCCGAACCAGGCGTCGTAGAGCGAAAAGTAGAACGCCCGCACGAGACGGTAGCCGACCGCGTCGGCATCGGCGCGGCCGTTCCATGCGATCACGAGGCGGCGGAATTCGGCACGTTGCGGATGATCGCGTACCGCATCGGCGTCGAGCACCGAGAGCGAGAGGCGGCGCCAACTGTCGATCCACAGCGCGCGGTCGTCGGTCTGGATAGCGAGCATGTCGTGTTCGCTGGCTTTCGGCAGCGCCAGCAGATCGTCACGGATCTGCGATGCGCGTGCGCCGACATCAGCGCCTGCGTCACCCAGCAGCGCTGCTTCGTTGTCAGGCAGCGTATGGTTGTTCGCGGTCCACAGACGTCCGAGCGGTGGATCGATTCGCACCGGATACGCTTGCGGCGCAAGGTAGCCTTGCCAGCCCTGATAGGTGGACGAATCGAAAGGCAGATCCTCGTACGAACCGCTTGATGCGCCTGCGCCCGTGCTCCAGCGCGGCAGCGGTCCGGCAAGAGTCCAGCCGATGTTGCCGTGCGCGTCCGCGACGGTGAAGTTCTGCGTTGGAATTCCGCTGGTTTGTGCGATATGCAGTGCGTCTTCGACGTTCGTTGCTTCTTCGAGCCGCTGCAGGTTGACGTTGACTGCCTGAGGATCGTGCGCGACCCAGCGTAGCGCGTAGGCGTGCGAGCCGACCGTGATCTGCGGACCCCATTGCGTTTCCGCAACCGGTAGATCGACCGGTTTGCCACCCTTGACGTCGATGCGTTCGTGATAGAGCGTCGCGCGTTGCCAGCCTCCGCCGGGAACCCGGTATTGCAGCGGGTCGGCGGGATTGCGCTGGAGTTCGATCAGGTCGATGAACCGGCCATAGCTGTTCGTAAAGCCCCAGGCAACCTGACCGTTGCTGCCGACAATAACAAGCGGCGTCCCCGGCAAGCTGACGCCGCTCACTCGCCGCGGTTGACCGTCCGGACCGCTCCATTTCAGCGAGAGCCGGTACCAGAGGTTGGGCAGCGAGAGCCCAAGGTGCATATCGCTTGCGAGGAGTGCGCCGCCGTTTGCGCTGTGTGCGGCGTCCACCGTCCAGCCGTTGCTGCCGATCATGGAGTTGCCTTCCATGAGGTCGCTTGCGGCGAATTCGGTTTCTTGCCCTTGTGTGGGGATGCTGGCGGATTTCGCTGTCTGCAGCCAGTCGGGGCGTGTGACCGGTGGCGCCGGAAGGTCGACCGCAGGTGGCTTGGCGACGTCGAACGGCGCGTCCCAGTGGCTCCTGACGGGGAGCAGGAACGCGAACAGATCGGCCGGCACATGCTCGCGCAACGCGGCGCGCGAGAGGATGCGGATCGCCTCGTGCGATTGCAGATCGAAATACATCGCGTAGACCACGAGGAAAGTGTCCTCGGGACGCCAGGCGAGCGGTTGTGTGCGCAGGGCCCAGTACTCGAACGGGCGCGAATTCAGTGCGGCTAGTCCGTCGTTGACACCGGCTGTGTAGCTGTTCAGCAGGGCGCGCTGGTCGGTGGGAAGCGCAGCGACCAGCATCCGCGCGCGTTCGCGGAAGCGGTTAGGCCGGTTGCGGCGATCGAGGTCGAGCGCGGCCGGGCCGATCAGCGCGGCCATTTCGCCGGCTGCGACGCGGCGCAGCAGGTCCATCTGGAAGAAGCGGTCCTGCGCGTGAACGAAGCCGGTCGCGTAAGCCACGTCTGTCCGGTTCTTGCCCGTCAGCGTGGGAACGCCTCGCGAATCGCGTTCGATTGAGACGGAAGCAGACAATGCCGGTGCGGCGCGCGCACCGTCGAGTTGCGGCAGGCTGGCACGCAGCGTCATCCAGCATGCCAGCACCAGCGCGGCCACGATGACGGCGATGGCGCATAGCACGCGGATCAACCAGTAAGACCTTGGTCTTCTAACGGAGAAGCTCGGGCGAGTCATCGTCGATCAGGGATGTCGTGGTTGCGGCCTTAGGTGGCATGCGATTTCGGCCGGGGCGGGTATGAACATAGCACGGGTGGGTGTGGGTGCGTCTAGCCGAGCGGTGCGAAGTGTGAATCTTTGCTCGAAAGTCACTTCGCCGCCCGCAATCTTCCGCGACGGCTATGCGTGCCAGCCCTCACAACAGGCGCTTCGCTTGCGTTGCGCGACACCTGACAGATCCACCACGTCATACCAAAAAAGTCGCTTATACTGCCCGGCAATAAGACATGTGATATCTAGCTGTATCTCTTGCCGCGCCTCAACTCAGGAAGGCTTAGCGTATGTGGACGTTTTCGGCTCATGGGGCCGTGCTTCTTCTAATTGATTTGCAGAAGGCGATTGACCATCCGGATTGGGGAGTACGAAACAATCTGATGGCCGAGGTCAACATTGGCCGACTCTTGAAGCACTGGCGCGCCGCGAAATGGCCTGTCTGGCATGTACGCCACGATTCCGTCGAACCAGGCTCGCACTACCGCCCTGGGCAACCCGGAAACGAATTCAAACCGGAAGTAGCACCGCTGTCCGGAGAGACGGTGATCCCGAAGCACACCAACAACGCCTTCATTGGTACCGGACTCGAAGAACGTTTGCGCGCAGGGGGACATACGGCGCTCGTGGTCGTTGGGGTGATCACGAATAACTCGGTCGAAGCGACGGTTCGCATGGCGGGCAATCTCGGCTTCGATACGTATCTTGTCGAGGATGGTTGTTTCACATTCGGCCGCGTGGATTGGGAAGGCCGGATGCGAAGCGCCGACGAAGTTCACGCCATGTCGCTTGCAAACCTGGATGGGGAATATTGCACGGTTGTCTCGGCCGATGAATTGTTAGGCGATGCGAATTAGCAATTGACCTGTTCTCGTGCATAAAGGCAGCACGTCACACCACGGAGCAACGACGGTCTTACGCAAGGTTCTAGCGAGAGGTTTAGTCGCTCTGGTTCTTGGCGTCTTGCCTTAAGATGACATGACGGGGCCATCCATCGCTCATGTCATTGACCATTCCAAAAAAACGCCTGCCATGCTTTTAAGAATCCTGAAGATCCTCGTCATTGCTGCGTGGGCCGTGCTGATGCTTGATCCCGTAAGTGCCGCGGCACCAACCGGATGGGCCAGCGAAGATCTGCGTCTTCCCGAGCGCATGAACGATGTGGTGATCAACGGAGAAAAGACCGCTTACGAGAATGTGCTCAACGCTTACCGTGACGCCCTGGCAAGGTATCCCGCGGACGCCGGACTTGCCCTGGCGCAGTGCAAATTCATCGAACGCTTTGCTGAATCGGACGATTTGAGCTGGGCCGATGTTGCGTCGAGGGATTTCGCGGCCTGTCAGTCGGCGCTTGAAAAGCAGTTTTCGTCCGATCCAGAAGCCACGCTGTTCGTGCTTGAGAATCGCTTCGGCAAGCCGGCGATCGACTTTGGCGAGCCCCTGCTCAAATCCTCAAACAACTGGTCTGCAACTCAACGGGCGCGTTTGCATGCTGCGCTCTCGCGCAATTACAGCTTCGCAAAGAATGACACGCGGGCGGGGCAGGAGGCGGTGCTTGCGGTGGAACTGGATCCGGCAAATGCAAGTCTGGTCGAAGCAATGCGTTACCTGGTGAAGACAGGACACGCGCAGGACGCGGCTAGACTGCTCGCCGCGGCGCCGGTTCCCAAATTGCTCTGGCAGGAGACTGCCCGAATCCGTGCCGCGACCGAGTTGCTGCGCGGGACCGAAGCGATTGATGAATTGCATCGCGCTCAACGCGCCGGGCTCAAGATCGACGCTTACACAACGGCGCGCGCGCTTCAGCACGTCGGCGACTCGGCAGGCGCCGAAGCGGTATTAGCCACTGACGCTGCTTCGCACAAGCTTGAGTCCCCGCAGAATCAGCAACTGCGGCTCGAAGTAGCCTTCGATTCGGGCAACGCGAAAGCTGCGGCTGACGTCATTCACGACCAGTACGTTAAAACCGGCAAAGCTGCAGGATTTATCGGCGCGTACGCGCACCTTCTGAATCTCGATCCCGCACTCGTCGGCCGTCTGGATCTGCTTCCGCTCGCGTTCGGTCTGCTGGCGGCGATCGCGTTGGTTGCGGCTTGCCCCGGATTACTCCTGTTTCCCGCGCACTATCGTGGGACAGTACGTCAACGGATCGGCAAAGTCTCCGTTCCCCTCTTCGGCAGAATCGGCTTGCGCCACGCGTGGCTAGCGCTCGCCATCTATTTCGTTTTGCTCTACCTGGTCACGATATTTCATGCGGGTACGGCACTGATTTCCCCGACCGGAAGCGGCGCAGCGCGGATCGACTGGCAGAGCCGCCTGGCTGCGGCCTATCTGTGGGCGCTCCTGTTCTGCGCGCTTGGGCTGGCCTGGGTCGCCAGATTGCTCGACTGGCGTGACTGGCTGGGTAGCGGTTCATGGAAACTGAAATGGTTCGTCATACCGGCGGGATTGCTCGCCGTCCAACTGCTCGCGAGCGGCTTGCTGCACCATCCGGCGGCGACCAAAGCGGCACCTACCGTATGGGCGGTCGCACTCGTTCATGGCACTGTGGCGATCGGTGGGATACCACTCGCGCTGCTCGTGTTGTCCGTGCTTGTGCCGGTCATGGAGGAACTGGTGTTCCGCGGTTGTCTGCTGGGCGGCTTGTCACGCCACATGAGCTTCGGCTGGTCCAACGTTTTACAGGCGGCGCTATTTGCGGGCTTGCATCAAGATAGCCAGCACCTTGTTTTTCTGTTTGCCACGGGAGTGATTGCAGGATGGCTGGTCCGGAAAACTAAAGGGCTTTCCATGTCGATCCTGATGCATGGGCTTATCAATGCAACCTTTGTGTTTTCGGTGCTTTCTTTGGGCTAGGTAAATCACAGGGGCGAGCGAAACGCTCGCCGCAGACGCATCGCCGAAATACAACGCCCCCTAACCGGCTCTTTCGTTCTCGGTTATGATGAGCGGCCTCACATACGTGAGACCTGCTCGATAGTTCTGTACCAGCGCCAGCGTCCCACCCCGCCTGGCGTTGCGTGTTTGTTTCAGCTTTAGGGTGCCCCATTGCAATCAGGAGGTTTGGATATGAAAGATCTTGTCACCACAGCTTCAGGCGACTTTCTTCTAAATTCCTCTATGCATTGGGACCATGACCAAGCTCGAATCCAATCAGCATCAAAACACCACTTCTGCATCTCTTAGTCTTCAGTCTTTAGACACGCTAGGCTTTAGCGAACACTTCGCTGGACAAGCCGCGCAATACGGCATCGGCCAACCCTACCGCGTAACCGAGGACTTCGGTCTGCGCTTCGTCGTCTGCGGCGAGGCACAAGGGAAATTGCAGCACTTCAACCTGACCTTTGCCAGAAAGAGCGATCGAGCGCCGATCATCGGCGACTGGATTCTCGGCATTCCAACGAATACTGGCGAAGTCGAATTTATCGACATCCTCGAACGCACCAGTTGCTTCCAACGCAGCAACGGCGAAGACCGTGTGCAACCATTAGCCGCTAACGTAGACAAGCTCTTTATCGTCACCTCATGCACAGACGAATTCAATCTGTCGCGGCTTGAGCGCTTTCTCTTGCTAGCGCGAGCTAACCGCATCGCACCGGTCCTCGTCTTGAACAAGGCCGATCTGGCGCCCGACATCAACACGTACCTCGCCCAGTTCGCCGAGCTCGGCTCCGGCATTGCCGTGTGCGTGCTGAGCACGTTCACCGAACAGGGCGTGACGCAACTTCATGACATGATCGCGCGGCATGAAACCTGCGTTTTCGTCGGATCATCGGGAGTAGGGAAGAGTTCTATCGTGAACGCTTTGACCGGTTCGCATCGGCAGCTAACGCTGGGTGTCAGCGCCAAAGGGGCGCGCGGCTCGCATACCACCACCAGCCGTTCGTTGTTCATGCTGCCAGGACATGGCGTGATTATCGACACGCCAGGCATTCGCAGTGTGGGTGTGGCGGCCAGCGCAGACAGTTTGAGCGACGCCTTTGAGGACGTAGCCCATCTGATGACCCAGTGCGCGTTTCGCAACTGCCGGCATAACGGCGAGGCAGGCTGCGCCGTCGCGCAAGCGGTCGACGATGGCCGCTTGACGCTCAGGCGGTTGAACTCGTACAAGAAGTTGCAGCGCGAAGCGGAGTTCTTCGAAGACAAAACCGCAGCGATACGGCGTCAGCGCGACGAGGGTAAGCAGCGGGCGGCACGGCGCGGCAGCCGCGAGCGATTTGAGCGGGACCCGAAATGAGGGATGCCAAAGCCGAAATCAGCCGCACTCCTTTAGCACTTCTATAAAAGCGCGCAACCCAGCGGGGACGTGACGATGGCCCGGATAGTAAAGGTAGAGGCCGGGGATGACGGGACACCAGTCATCCAATACCGTGACTAGCCGGCCGTCGTCGAGCCACGCGCGTGCGGCGGTTTCCGGAACGTAGGCAATGCCCAGGCCGTCTGCTGCCGCTTCGATCATCAGTCCATTGTGGTCAAGCGTCAGCACGCCGGGCACATTCACGACGGCCTCTTGCCCTTGTTTGGCGAATTCCCAGCGGTAAAGCTTGCCGCTGGGCAGGCGATGGCGGATACAGCGATGCTGCGCAAGATCGTCCGGCGTCACGGGTGCGGGCCGCTCGGCAAGGTAGGACGGCGCGGCAACGGCAACAAAGCGAAAATCCTCACTGATTCGCACCGCCACCATGTCTTGCGGCAACGATTCGCCAAGCCTTACGCCGGCATCAAAACCCTGTTCGACGATATCAACGAGGCGGCCCTCCGCGACCAGATCGAGCGCCACCCCCGGATAGCGGGCCAGGAAACGCGGCACTACCGTTTTCAGGAGCAAACGCACTGCGTTTTCATTGGCATTGATGCGCAACGTGCCGGTAGGCGGACCACCGGCATCGGCAACCGTGTCGAGTGCTTCGTCGAGATCGCGCAGCAGCGGTGTGAGCCGTTTGAGCAACTGCTCACCCGCTTCGGTGAGGGACACGCTGCGCGTGGTGCGATTCAGCAGGCGCACGCCCAGAGCAAGCTCCAGACCGCGCATGGCGTGACTCAGCGATGAGCGCGTGACTCCAAGTGCGTCGGCCGCGCCGCGGAAACTGCGGTGGCTGGCGACGGCAGAAAATGCGGTGAGATCGGCGAGGGTGGGTTTGGCCATTGGTGAAGTTTTTTCACGTGGTCATACAAACTATAGTGGCTTATCGCACCAATGGCGCGCTCCTACAATGATTTTTCAATCATTCGGGAGAGCGTGCGATGACAAAGAACTGGTTTATTACCGGCACCTCCAGTGGACTTGGCCGGCTGTTGGCCGAGCGTTTGCTGGCGCGTGGCGACCGCGTCGCCGCCACCGTGCGCAATGCCGCAGCGCTGGACGATCTGAGCGGGCGGTATGGCGAGCGCTTGCACACCCTGACGCTCGACGTGACCGACGCCAACGCGGTACGCGAGGCGGTTGGCCGCGCATTCGAAGCCATGGGCCGTATCGACGTGGTGGTGAGTAACGCTGGCTACGGGTTGTTCGGCGCGGCCGAGGAGGTCACGGACGAGCAGATCGACAGGCAGATCGCGACGAACCTGACCGGCTCGATCCAGCTCATTCGCGCTGCGTTACCTTATCTGCGAGAGCAAGGCGGTGGCCGGATCGTGCAGGTTTCGTCGGAAGGCGGACAGACTGTCTATCCCGGCTTCAGTCTGTACCACGCAACCAAGTGGGGCATCGAGGGGTTCGTCGAAGCGGTGGCTCTCGAGGGCGCGCCAATTTCAAACGACTGCGTCTTCGTCGAACCCGGCCCCACCGGGACGAGCTTCCGCACCAATCTGCTCCGCCCTGAGCCGCTGCCAGTTTAGGACGCAACCCCCGGTGGCGCGCCCAGCAGACGTCTCACTCCCGACCCATTACCG
>SDBV01007805.1_pt1 | contig 14556 bp, 10 predicted proteins | sample 2277081 | NCBI WGS metagenome assembly SDBV01 (sample SAMN10402039, study PRJNA504765) | marine sediment metagenome | isolation source: marine sediment core GS10_PC15, 223 cmbsf | place: Arctic Ocean: Southern Knipovich Ridge | collected 2010
GTCCTTGGTGTAATAGACGCCGATATCTTCGCCGATCGTCTCGAGCATTTCGAGATCTTCGCTAGGCCGGTAGTAAAACGGCGCGTCATACGCCCACGGCGGCAGGTCGGCCTGGGGGTCCCAGTCGGTATTCTCGTCTTGAACCTGACAGCCGGCGAGAACCATCACTGCCAGCAATAACCAAATAAAACCCAACCGAGGATGTGGCAAGTTGATATTACAAACATTAAAAAAACGTTGCATCACAATCGCCCTTTCTACAGACGCTTGGAGCGCATTAGCGCACATAGATATAAAGCCTCATCGGTCTTATCGGCCAGAAACGACCCCGAATCGAAGTATTTTACAGCAAACGAGGGGTAAACCTTCCAGGCCTGTCAATTGTAGTGTAGGTCAATCCCTTGCACTGGCTGGGCCTATGAGTTTAGATTGTTAGGTAATGGAGCAATTCGAGACATACGGGGCCGAACATGAACCGGTGACGCTTGTAGCTGAGGCCGAGGCTGATGCTGGCGAACAGCCGGTGATGTCGAAGGCCGACTGGAAACAGCGAACCCGCCCGGCCAAGCGGGAGATGTTCCGACGCAAGTTGCCGTTGGAAGCGGGGCTTTTCTTTTACACGATGTATCAAGCCAAAATGAACTTTGGCAACTTCTGGCTAAATGTAATACTGTATCCGTTTGTGCTTGTGATCTTATATTTCCTGCACAAACGCATTGACAGGATTGCTTCCGAGAAATTCGACTTTGAGTGCCCGTTATGCGGTGCGGGGATAACCCCCACAGGAAGTTACGCGAGGGGCTTTACCTGGCATAATTTAAACCAGGATGGCAAATGCCCCAAGTGCCGGGGAAAGATCATCGATATCGACAACACCGTTTCTATAACCACAAATGTTATCGCCATCGGCCTGATTGTTGTCATGATCGCGGCGTTTGCCTGGTATTTTATTTTCCGCTCCTGATCAATTTGGTGGCCGGGTGGCACGCCCAACTTTCACCTCTACAGCGAGCTTACGTATTCGAACGCTCGTTTGAATACACCCAACCCGGCGGGGGTTTCGATATTTTCTCGAGTCCAGCGCGGATGCTGGGTTTTAACCACGAACCGCTCGGGGTGCGGCATGAGGCCCATCACTCTACCCGTCGGATCGCAGATGGCTGCGATGTCGCTCGTGGAGCCGTTGGGATTAACCGGATACGAACCCGAATTACCGTCAGCATCTACATAGCGCAGTGCAACCTGGCCATCATCTACCAGCCGATCAAGTACAGCATCGTCGCGCGGGATGAACTTGCCCTCGCCGTGTGCGACGGGCATGGGCAATAGATCGCCCTTTTTAAGGAACACGCACTTATCGGTTTCCGCCCGAAGGTAAATCCAGCGGGTCTCGAACTTGCCCGAATCGTTCCAGCCGAGAGTGGCGTCGCGATTGGCTGATTCTTTGCAGACCTTGCCCCACGGCAACAGGCCACTCTTGATGAGTACCTGGAAGCCGTTGCAGATACCAAGTGCTGCCTTGCCGGCGGCGATAAAATCATTCAACGGCCCAGCCAGCTTTTCGAGCATCTGATTGGCGAGAATCTTACCGGCCCCTACGTCGTCGCCGTAGCTGAAACCGCCCGGTATCGCCAGCATCTGATAGTCTCCAAGTAGTGCAGGTTTTTCCATCAGGCGGAACACATGCACGCGATCGGCTTCAAAGCCGGCTAGTTCAAGTGCATATTGCGTTTCCCGGTCGCAGTTAGTTCCTGCCGCTCGCAAAACCAAAGCCTTCGGCTTGTGCATCGAATAAACTCCATCAGTCTTTGAAATTTCAGCTGTAGGGCGTGCTACTTTTATCCTGCGAAGCTTCAGCGAAGCAGGATGTTGCACGCCAAAAATTACCAGTCAAACGTCCCTTGCCAGGCAGCCTTGGCCTGTTCAATCGGCATGTCGATCAATGTCCCCGACGGGCCGGTGATTACTACCCTGGCCGAGTCGGTTACCTTGCCGATTTGGCCCAGGGGCAAATCCTTTACGATCTGCATGAATGCGTCGTAGTTTTGAGGCGATACTTCCACCATCAGCCGCCCGGCTGATTCGCCGAACAGGATCGCCGCCTCGGATGGGTTATCGACAACGGGTGCCGCTGTGATATCCAACTGGACGCCGAGTCCACCGGCGAAGGCCATCTCGGCGGCCGCTACTGCCAGGCCGCCTTCGGATAAATCATGCGCCGCCCGAACCAAGCCGGCGGTGATAGCCTGGTGAATAGCTTTATAAACGGCGAGGTTAGTTTTCAGGTCAACTTCCGGTACGTCCGTGCCGGAATCCAAACCTTCGACTTTCAGCAGATGGCTGCCGCCCAGACTCCCGCAAGTTCTACCGATTAGGAACAGGAAGTTGCCCGCTTCTTTGGCGTCGGCGGTGACGCACTTGGTTGCGTCGTCGATTACGCTGATGGCGGAAATCAGCAGAGTCGGCGGAATTGAAATCGTCTCGCCATCTTCGGTCTGGAATTCGTTGTTGAGCGAATCCTTGCCCGAGATGAACGGCGTGGAATATGCCTTGGCTCCGTCGTAGCAGGCCTTGGCCGCCTGGACGAAGGTACCCATGCGGTCGGGCTTGTTGCAGTTGCCCCAGCAGAAGTTATCGAGTATCGCTGTCATCTCGGGGTCGCCGCCAACTGCGACGCTGTTCCGTATCGCCTCGTCAATCGCGTGCAGTGCGCTTTGGTATGGGTCGAGATCGCCAAGGGCTGGGTTCATACCGCAGGAGATTACCACAGCCTTGTTGCTCGATAGTACGGGGCGGATCACGGCTGCGTCGCCGGGTCCGTCGTTAGTAACCCCGACCAGCGGCTTGACTACGCTGCCGCCCTGGACCTCGTGGTCGTACTGGCGGATGATCCATTCCTTCGATGCGACGTTCGGTGCTGCGAGAATTTTCACCAGCACATCGTTGTAGCTGTCGCGTGATTTAATCACCGGCGATCGGGTGTCGATTTTCTCCCAGACAGCTTCCTTGGTAGGACGCGGCAGGCCGTCGTGGAGGAACTCCATTTCAAGTTCGCCGACAAGCTGGCCCGCGTAGTGCAGCCGAAGCATCTTACCTTCGGTGCCGTAATGGCCGATGTTCGTCGCCTCGACATCCTCAGCCGCGAACAGTTGCAGGATTCGCTCGACGTTTTCTTGCGGCACGGCCAGGACCATTCGCTCCTGAGCCTCGGAGATCCAGATCTCGTCGTAGCTCAGCCCGTCGTATTTCAGCGGAACGCGATCGAGATGAACCTCGGCGCCGAGCTTCTCGCCCATCTCGCCGACTGAACTGGATAGCCCGCCGGCGCCGCAATCGGTAATGGCGGAATACAACCCTGCGTCGCGTGCCTGGATGAGAGTATCGAGCGTTTTCTTTTCGGTGATGGCGTTACCGATCTGCACGGCGTGGGAGAATTTCGTTTCGTGCTCGTGAGTAAGTTCGCCGGAGCTGAACGTCGCCCCGTGGATGCCGTCGCGACCGGTCCTTCCGCCGACGACGACAACAGCGTCGCCGGATTGCGGATTGCTGAAACACTTATCCCGCGGCATCAGGCCCAGCGTTCCGCAAAATACCAGTGGATTGCCGAGGTAACGCTCGTCGAAATAGACCGCGCCGTTAACGGTGGGTATGCCCATCCGGTTGCCGTAATCCCGCACGCCTCCGACCACGCCGCGCATGACGCGCCGCGGATGCAGTATGCCTTTGGGTACGTCGGCTGCGTCCATCTGTGGGGGCGCGAAGCAGAAAACGTCGGTATTGGCTACGGGCTGGGCGCCCAGGCCTGTTCCCATCGGGTCGCGGACGACGCCGCCGATGCCGGTCGACGCTCCGCCGTAGGGTTCGATGGCTGAGGGGTGATTGTGCGTTTCGACCTTGAAACAAATCGCATGCTCGTCGTCGAATTCGATAATGCCTGCGTTGTCTGCAAACACGCTGATGCACCAGGGCTTGTCGAGCTCGTGTGTCACGGCGAAAACGGTCGACTTGATAAGGTTGGGAATTTCCTCGACGACATTGCCCGAATGATCCGTAACTCGCACGTCGGAGCGGAACGTTTTGTGGCCACAGTGTTCCGACCAGGTCTGTGCGAGCGTCTCGAGTTCGACATCACTCGGCTCGCGGCCGATGCGGCGGTAGTAATCCTGAATCGCCTTCATCTCCGTTAAGTTCAGGAACAGATCGCCGTCGACGGAAAGTTTCTCCAGTGCCGCATCGTCGAGGTCGCGAATGATAACTTCGCGAATCTCAAGTTGGTAAGGCTGGGCGGGTAAGTCTTCGGGTGTGTGAGGGCTGAAGTAGACATCCTCGATAACTTCGTTGGCCAGCAGCTTCGAGGCGATGATCTGCTTGTCGGCGTCGGTTACTTCGCCGGTTAACTCGTACCTGCTTGCGGTGCGAACCCACTTGACCGGACAGCCCATATCGCCGGCAGCCTTTTCGGTAGATTTCGCCACAGGGTCCATCACGCCCGGCTGAAGGTGAACTTCGATAACAGCCGCTGTCTCGAGTACGGCTGTTTCGCCAAGGGTGTAGCTTTCGGTTACCGGATCGATCAGCAGGTCGTCGGCAATTTTATGCGCCGCCTGCTCGTCGATCTCGCCAGCCAGGAAGTACAGCTTTACGCAGCCGACGGCTTTTACCGAATCGACGCCCAGTTCCCTTATTTGTGCCAGAACGCCCGCGGCGTGAGAATCGCCCGCCGAGCCTGTCGGCCTGATTTCAACGCGATAGACCATGAATCCGCCATCCTTTGGGATCAAGAAAGGCCCATTGTAGCGACCGGCCCGGCCCCGGACAATACGCCAGATAAAACTCGCCGTCAAACCTGCCGAAGCTTAACCGCCGCCACATCCGGCCCGTCCAACAATACAGCTCCACCCTTTAATTAAAGGTTTTTGTTTACTCATATCCTTCGATTTTCTTCAATAGTTTTGCGTTTTCTTTGCTGAGTTCTCGGCCGAGGTCAATTCTTTTGCTAGTTCTTCGGGATTCTTCGAGGTTTTTCAATCTACATGCGCGGCCCAAGAAGATTTGACGGGTGGCAAAGTAGGGTTGGCAACTTCCTTGCCCTGAGCCTGTCGAAGGGGTTGCCGACGGAATCTTTCCGCGTGGCACGCCTATTCAGATGTGAAAGAAGGTATGGGGCGTATTAAGATTGCGCCTCTAATATCTGACCGGCGGTCCCATTTGCGCGCGCAAAACCGGTTGTGTGTTTTGACTGGGTTGGTCCAACTCCCGGCCCGGCCGACGAATACCCCCCACGAAATAATTTGAACTTCTTCCGAGAGGCTCTTTGAGAGGACCGCTTTTGCGCGGTTTTGCTTTCAATTAATGGGCATGGACCTTGAAAGAAACACACTCAGGGGTTATTTTCTCATATTGTCATTTCTCAGATTCGTTTCCTGTATGAAATGGAATGTGTTGTTACCTGGGGCTGGGAGGGTATCGTAACCGAAGTTCGATCTGCCCCCAACACCCGCCGACAAAACATGGGAAAAAGCAAATGCCAAGTAACTTAACTTGCCTTAAGGTCTTTTTTGCATCGCCGAGTGGCCTAACTAAAGAACGAAAAGCGTTTCGAAATGTAATCGACGAATATAATAAAACTGAGGCGATTGAACGGGGTTTCTATTTTCAAGCGGTTGGATGGGAAGACACGCTTAGTGCTGTCGGCCGGCCCCAGGCAACAATTAACAAGGATATTCGGGAATGCGATTACATAACCGTTATGTTTTGGGATCGTTGGGGTACGCGGCCTGATAAGAAAAAATCGAAATACACCTCGGCCACTGAAGAGGAATACAACGTTGCTCTGAGGTGCCATGGCTCCAAAAGGTTTCCGATGAAGCAGATCGTCATGATGTTCAAGGCTGTTTACCCACGACAGATGGGCGATGCTGGACTACAGTTAAGGAAAGTTCTCCGATTTAAAAAAAAGATCGAAAAAGAGAATAAACAACTCTATATACCTTTCGGCAATATAGAAGAGTTCAAAAACCTAATCCGGAGCCATTTGGGAAAGTGGCTTCGCGACGAGGAACAAGCAAATGCTAAGTAAATTAACATGTCTTAAGGTCTTTATTTCATGCCCGAGTGGCCTGGCTGAAGAACGCAAAGCGTTTCGAGATGAGGTCACTGAGTTTAACGATAGCACGGCAAAACTATGGGGTGTTGATTTTCAACCGGTAGGATGGGAAGAAACCCTAGGCGAAGTAGAACGTCCTCAGTCCATCATTAACGAGGACATTCGTGAATGTGATTACTTCATCTTAATGTTTTGGGATCGTTGGGGAACGCCGTCTGATACAAAGCCTTCTCGCTATTCCTCGGCCACCGAAGAAGAGTATCACGTGGCCTTGGAGTGTTATGAGTCGGATGATTTTGATATGCGACAAATCGCAATGATGTTCAAGGGCGTTAATCCACGCCAGATGAGCGACCCCGGGCCACAGCTAAAGAAACTAATTAAATTCAGAGAAAAGATCGAAAAGGAGAAAAAACACCTCTACAACACTTTCGATTCTTTAGAAAGCTTCAAGACGCAAATCAGATATTATTTGGCATACTGGCTCCGTAAAGCAGAAGGCGGCACTGCGGAAAAGGTCGAACCAATATCGGAAGCCGGGCTGCAAGTTGAGAAGCAATTGGAAAGTATCCCTCTAGATAAATCCGCGCAATCGACGAACATGGCTTTGGTTAAAAGGGCCTGGGAATTGGCGAATGAGGGGCAGCTTACCAAGGCGGAAGTTGAATTTGCAAAAGCGTCCGTCGGCCAGAACCAACCTGGACCTATCATCGAGTTCGGGCGTTTTCTTAAAAGGATAGGTCGATTGGATCAGTCAATAGCGATGTATGAAAAGGCAGCTTCTATCGCCCAAGACCAGGGAGACCAAAATGCAGCCAGTGCAGCTTACGGCAACCTGGGCTTAGTGCTTAAAGCCCGGGGTGATCTGGACGGCGCAGAGCAGATGCACCGCAAGGCACTCGAAATCGACGAGAAACTGGGGCGAAAAGAGGGCATGGCCGCCGATTACGGAAGCCTGGGCTTAGTGCTTAGGACCCGGGGTGATCTGGACGGGGCCCAGGAGATGCACCGCAAGGCACTCGAAATCCACGAGACCCTGGGGCGGAAAGATGGCATGGCCGCCGATTACGGAAACCTGGGCAATGTGCTTTATACCCGAAGTGATCTGGATGGTGCAGAGGAGATGTACCGCAAGGCGCTCGAAATCCACGAGGAACTTGGGAACTTGGAAGGCATGGCCACCGATTACGGAAACCTGGGCTTAGTGCTGAATGATCGTCGTGATTTGGACGGTGCTCAGGAGATGTACAACAAGGCGCTGGAGATCAACGAGAAACTCGGGCGATTGGAGGGCCTAGCCAGCCAATATGGAAACCTGGGCATAGTGCTTAGAACCCAGGGCGATCTGGACGGAGCAGAGCAGATGCACCGCAAGTCACTCGCGATAGAGGAGAAACTGGGGCAAAAAGAGGGCATGGCCGCCGATTACGGAAACCTGGGCAATGTGCTCTCGGACCGGGGTGATCTGGACGGCGCTGAGGAGATGTACAACAAGTCTCTCGAAATCAACAAGAAGCTGGGGCGATTGGAGGGCGTGGCCATCCAGAACGCTAACCTGGGCTTAGTGCTTAGAATCCGAGGCGATCTGGAGGGTGCAGAGCGGATGTACAACATGGGCCTCGGATTTGCTGAGCAACTGGGTGCAACTCGACTGATCGAATGGATCAAGGCCCTGCTTGGTGAGTTACTTGAGGTAAAAGCGACCAAGGCCTCCAAGAAGAAAACAGCTAAGAAGAAAGTAGCTAAGAGGAAGGTAGCGCCAAAGGCGTCGATCAAGAAAGTTAGCAAGAAGAAGCCAACCCGCCGACGCCGGTAACCGAACCCTTCGACGACGCTCCCGTCTTCGCCTTCGGCCTGCAGGCCGGCTACGACGAGGCAGGCCCGGCAAGTAAAACCCCGCAAGTAAGCGGCCTCCCACACCTTTCAATTGCCGAAAACCGCTGCCGGTGGTAATCTATTTTATCTCCTTGGCACGGGCTGGAATTGAAAGGACTGACCGCGATGAGCCTCGAAGTTAACTGGGCCAACCCATATGAAGATCGTCGAGGGCAGTGGCTGCGTGGGAACCTTCACGCCCATAGCTGCCCTGTCAGCCCCTGCGGCAAAGTGCCGACCGACCAACTACTGGCTGCCTACGCGAAGTGCGGCTACGACTTCCTTTCACTTTCCGAGCACAGGACACTATTCACTCCGGCCAACGAGACGGACCTTGTCCTGATACCCGGGATGGAATGGAACGACACCGACAGAGAAAAACATACCGGTATCTACTCCACCGATCCCGAGCTGATCCGCCCGCTGATGGATATTGCAGCCCAAGAGCCACTGCTAGCTCACTTGGCTGGGCGGGATGATGCACTGGTGATCCTGGCCCACCCGAACTATCAATCCGTCCCGCACTACCGCCGGGAGGAACTGGCCGGCACTGGGCCATACGACGGGATCGAGATATACAACTATACTATTGAGCGGCTGCCTGGGGCGGCCCTGGCGACCGATAAGTGGGACTACCTGCTGGAAAAAGATATTCGCGTGCTGGGCTTCGCCTCCGACGATACACACTACGACTATGAAATCGCCAAGGCGTGGATATGCGCCCGGAGCGAATCTCGCTCGGCCGATGGTATTCTCTCGGCCCTGCGGAAGGGCAACTTTTACTGCGCTACTGGTTCGGAAGGCGGCGTGGAAATCCGCGACATTACCCGCACCGGCCAGCAGATCAAGGTCGAGACGGCAAATGCCGAGCAGGTTCGCGCTATCACCGATGGCGGGCGGGTCGTACAGAGGGCTGCCGGCCCGACAATTATCTACGACGTACCCGTTCCTGCGCCGGCTTACGTGCGATTCGAAGCCTTCGGCCGCGGGACGGCCAGGGCCTGGACGCAGCCATTCTTCCTGAGCAGCTAACATGAAAGACGATTTGGACCTGACGTGCTGGCGGGGGGTTTACATTCGGCATCCAGCCGAGTGGGAGTTAATGCAGGCAAACCAGGCCGACCAGCCCGGCTGGTGCCTTTTCGCCGATCGAATCTACCAGCGGCTCGACGTGCGCTGGCGCCCGGTGAAGTATGTACCCAATCTCGAACTGCTGCTGGATAAGTATCGTCAGCATAAAGATCGAGAGCCGGCCCCCTACCAGCTTCCAGTGCCCGATCCGTGGCAAGCGCTAGGCCGGGATACCGACCAGGGTCAGCTCACACACGCCTTCAGGTTTTTCTCCGACGCGAAGCTGCTGGTTGAGACGACCATCATCTGGCCGGAGGGGCGCAACGAGCAGGTCGAACACGAAATACTCGCAGGGATGGATACCCAGCCGGCGGAAACTGCCACCAACCGCTTCCAGGCGATGGGGATATCTATGGGTATTCCCGCCCGCTATGAACTGACGGAAACGACCTCGACTGTCGGCCACATTAAGTGGCACTTTACCGAAGCTGGGCGCGATCGGCCTGGTGTTACTATCGAGCGGATCGCGATGCCCGAATATTGGCTGAGCGGCTCGATTGGCGACTGGCAGGCGAGCGACATTACCGAAAAGACCCGCGTAATCGACCGCAGGGTCGTCAACTGCAACGGCCATAACGGCCAGCAGATTATCACAAGCGAAAAAATCGGCCCGGTCTCGTCGCTGCGTGGGCTGAGGCTAATCAAGCTGGATCGCGCCTGGCTGTGTCCAGCCGAGAACAGAGTGTATCGATTGGTAATATCGGCCAGGAGCGCCACCGAAGAAATTTCCCTGCCGGAGGGACTGGCCGTTCGCTGCTGCCGACCAGTGCCTTTAGTGAAGCTGACGAGGGCGCTATAAATGCCGCGCGACCTCAGCCAAAGTCCCATCTCAAAAAAACCACTCAAACCCAACCAGGCCGACTGGACGGCCCAGACGCTTTCAGCGATCCCGCATGCAAACCGCTCAATGCAATTGCAGCGAAGGGGTAACGGCACGGCCTTGGCGACAATTCCGCTGCAAAAGCCGGCCTACCTCATCCGGCCGCTGACGTGGATACTGCCCTTTTCGTCTGTCCGTCGGGTGGAACTCGACCGTCTGGGGCTGAGCGTGTTCGACCTGTGCGACGGCCTGCGAACCGTCGAAGCAATAATCGAAGAATTCGCGATTCGCCACAAACTTTCGTTCCGCGAGGCGCAGCTTTCGGTAATGCAATTCTTGCGGGAACTGACCAATCGCGGTATCGTCGCGATAGTAGGCTTAGATGAGGGCTCGGAACAATCATGAACCGAATCGAAGTCCAAAAGCAGGTTTCGCTTCCGCTGAGCAAGTGCATAGAGCTTGTTTTAAGTGGAGTCAAGTTTCGCCTGTTTCGGGCTGCGATTACCGTAGTTATCATCTCCCTGGCTGCGGCGTTTCTGATGACGATGCTAACAGAGAGCTTCTCGTCCAAGCATGTCAGCGAGGCTATCAGGGCCGAATTAGCACCACGGAAGGAATTTCTTTTCTGGGTCAGCCGGATATCGGTACCGCTGAATGAGACTAAGCTTCTGGGTGAACTTGGGGCGATTACCCCAGCCGGGCCGCGGTGGTCCGAATTCAAAACATGGGGCAAGCTCTCCGACACACAACTAACCCAGCAGCGGGCCCTGGCAGGCCGGGCCGCCGAATACCTGCGGTTCTTCGGGGGGTTGGATGAAGGCCATTATCGCCTGACCGTCGGACGGGCTTCGGGGGTGGGCATCTTCGATTACCTTTACCCGCCCCAGAACTGGTCGGCTTTTGAATCTGCCCTGAAGAAGACGGGGCAGAAGTTCCCAACGGAACTTTCCGAATTCAGGGGCTTCATCACCGACTGGCAAGCAACAGCCCCCACCCGCCGGCAGATCATCGCCGGGCACACGAAAGCAATCGCCTCCATCGCCAAACACCTCCAAGCCGTCCCGGCCAAGGGGATTCTCGCCGATCCGGGCGAAGTTTTTCTAAGAGATCTAAGCAGGGCTGGTTTTCAACTGCCTCCAGAGCAACTCGCCCAGGTTAAAGTAACTGCCCAGAAAAATGCCGTCGCCCAACGGCTGACCAGCGTGTTGAGTGTTACGGTGATCCGCTCCCGCCTGGCCAGGCTGAATAACACCTCAATCCGGAAAGCGGACGAGAAGATATTGTATAAGACCGTAAAAAACCGCCAGGGGGCTAAATGGCTGATTGAGACAATCGAAAAATATAGCCAAACCATTGCCCAGGCCCGAGCCAAAAAGGCCAAGGGCAAGCCGATAACTAGTGAGGAAAAAACGATTATCCGCACTGCCGGGCCGATTGACAGATTCGATTTTGACGCAGATAGCGTCGTCCGCATCGGCAAACACCTGCACGCCGAAGCCCGCCTCAGTGACATTGAAGCTTCAATTACCGCAACCCAGGCGGTTCAACCTGCCGGGCTGCTCGGCTTTACCCCCAGGACGCAATGGCTGATCCTGGTAAGTTTAGGAGTCTGCGTGGTGGGTATCGCCAATGCCATGCTCATGAGCGTTACCGAGCGATTCTCCGAGATAGCCACGATGAAATGCCTTGGAGCAACGGACGGTTTTATCATGATCAACTTCATCCTCGAGTCGATACTCCAAGGCTTCGTCGGCGGGATTCTCGGCACGGGCCTGGGGCTGGCACTGGGGCTCACCAGATCATGGGCCAGCTACGGGGTATCAGCTTTCAAGCACATGCCGGGCGGCTCTTTAGCAGCAGCAGCCGGCATTTCGTTTGCAATAAGCCTGCTCGTATCGGCCTTAGCTGCCGTTTACCCAGCCCGCATAGCAGCCAAGCTGGCACCGATGGAAGCGATGCGAATTGAATAGCGATTTATAATGAGTTCAGCCCAACAACAATCAAAACAGACCGGCCCGCCGGATGCAGGCGCCCGGCCCGTAATCATCCGCACTATGCACCTGAAGAAGGCCTACCAGATGGGCGAGGTCGTCACCGAAGCCCTCCGCGGGATCAATATCGAAATATACCAGGGCGAATTCATTTGCGTCCTTGGCCCTTCCGGATCGGGCAAGAGCACGTTTTTTAACATGATCGGTGGCCTCGATGCGCCAACTTCGGGAAGGGTCTTCATAGACGAAGTAGATGTCGCCCAACTCAGTGCAATCGAACTGGCCTTTTTGCGGTGCCGAAAGATCGGGTATATCTTCCAGACCTACAACCTCATCCAGTACATGACGGCTGAGGAAAATGTCAGGGTGCCGATGGCCTTTGCGGGCGTCTCTGACGACGAGGCCACTGACAGAGCAAGGGGGCTTCTCGGTATGGTCGGCCTGGGCGACCGCTGGTTCCACAAGCCTATCGAAATGTCCGGAGGCCAGCAGCAACGGACTGCCATCGCTCGATCGATGGCGAATAATCCGTCGGTCCTTCTTTGCGACGAACCAACGGGCAACCTCGATCTCAAGACAGGTTCTGAAATTCACGACATCCTCCACAAGCTCAACAAGGAAAAAGGCGTAACTATTATCTGCGCGACCCACGATCACAGACTGATCAACATTGCCGACCGGATCATGTGGATTCGAGACGGAATGCTCGAGCGGATTGCCGAGCGGTCCGACGTTACAGTCGAAACCGGATCGATCGGGGGCGCCGAAAATGAATAGGCTTACCTTTGCGACAATAGCACTTGTTTTCGTAACGATCCTGCCGCAGGCCGTTGGGGCCAAGGGCGGACGAGTCGAACTTGATGCATTCGTGCGTGATATTCAGGGATTAACAAAAAACGATCATCGCCTGGCTGGTTTTGGCTGGCGTGCAGACGGCCAGAGTTCCGATGCACCGGGCAGCTACTCCGCAAGCAAGTACGTTCAGTCGCGGCTGAGGCAGTTAGGATTCTCCCCGGACAATGAGCGGCTGAGGCTTTTCGTGCAGGAGTTTCCAATCGTCCAGCCGGTTACAACTCAGTGTGAATTGACCGTCAACGACAGAACCTATAACTCCGCTGAAGGTTTCCACGCAGCCAGGCCTTGTATGCTGCAGGGGTCTATCACTCCGGCCGATGGTCTTACCGGCGAAGCTGTCTACGGCCAGGCCGGCCAGATGGATAATTACTCCGGCACGCTGAAGGACAAGATCGTCTTTATCGAATACGATTGCGACAAGAAATGGCTGGACGCTTTTGCCTTCGGCGCACGGGCGGTTGTCTTCATAGGCGATCCATACCAGCCTGGCGGACTTCCCGTCAACGCATATCATCACCTTAACCTCCCGGCAAACCTGCCTCGATTCTATATCAGCCAGACCCTCGCCGAGAAGCTCAACATCCGTCAAATCACCGGCGAGATTACCATCAAGGCAGCCGTCCAGTGGACCATAAAACGCGGGACAAACGTAATCGCCGTCCTCGCTGGGACCGACCCCCTGTTCGGAACCGATTCCGCCAGTTCGCGCCAGGCGATAGTATTGGCAGCGCCTCTGGACAGCCTGTCCGAAATACCGCAAGTCTCTCCCGGCTCGCGCGACGCCGCCAACGTCGCTGCCCTGATCCAGATGGCTGAGTATCTGATCGATCAAACACCGCGACGGGATATTATTTTTTGCTTCTTCGACGGCCAGGCAAACAACCACGCCGGAGCGCGGGCCTTCTACGGCGGAATCAATCGACAATGGAAAGATCTCGATGCAAGGTTCCAACTTGAAGATCTCGCCGAAATGCTCGGCCAAGAACAAATCCACTACCGCCAACTGCTGGATGTTTTTACAAACGACGATCTGTTTAGCAAGAAGGCTCTCCAAAGCCCCAAACATTCCGATGCTATTCAATTGCTGAGGACCGGGGCAAAGGGCTTTGCAAGTGAAATTCTCGATACGCTCGGCACACTTCGTGTAAGCAGAAGCGAACTCCAGAGGCAATTCGACGTTGCAAGTAAGGCCGAAGATGCTCTTGATAAGTCCGATCCCTCTGGAGCCGCCGAGATCGCCCGGCTGGAAGCATGGATGGGCCAACTCACTTATAAAATTGCCGAGATGGACGTCAAGATCGGCAAGGCAGGCGAAAGCGGCCTGGCCAAGGAGGACATGGACTGGAACCAGACGGAAAAATTCCTCTACGACACAACTCCAGTGGCGAAAATTAAAGCCAAAATTGAGCGTATCTCCAGCGATGAATCGCGCCTGGAAGAACTTGCCAAACTCCAGACTACTCAGGAAAAGATCGCCCAGTTAATCGACCGTACCCGATCGAATCTGATCAAACGGCTTGGCCTGATTGACCAGGAACTGAAAGAGATAGATCAGTCAATCGCACTGCGCGATCGTGTCGGTTATGGCGTACGCAATATAGTCGGCCATGTAGGCTTCAACCTTGGCGATGCCCGCAAAAGATGGACATTCATCCATGGCGATGACTCGGCAAGGCTTAACGCCGACGCGATCGGTGCATATACGGGCCTGTTCAAAACGATGGAGAGCATCAACGTCCGGCTTAACGGCTGGCAGAGACTCTCCACTGAAGACATCC
>SDBV01007806.1_pt1 | contig 14556 bp, 8 predicted proteins | sample 2277081 | NCBI WGS metagenome assembly SDBV01 (sample SAMN10402039, study PRJNA504765) | marine sediment metagenome | isolation source: marine sediment core GS10_PC15, 223 cmbsf | place: Arctic Ocean: Southern Knipovich Ridge | collected 2010
AATGAATCAATGAATCAATGAATCAATGAATCAATGTTTTTTAAAATAAATGTAAATCTCTATTTCAAAAAGTACCCTGTTCAGGATTAAAATAATTATAAATCCTCTCCTCAAACTTTTCCGTAGAAAGACTTATTTGCACAATGCCAAGATATTCATCATCCATCCTTCTCTCAACTTTAAACTGCAGGTCATTATTAAACGGAAACCTCATCAGAAGCCTGGTTTGTTCACTGTCAACCTTATGCCTGATACGCAGATTAACGATGTCCGCAGGAATTTTGAGCTCTCCTGAAATACCCTGGTTAATTGTGTAGTATAAAACAAACCTCATTGTATTCTTTCCATGAATGATTTTATCTTCACTGCTTTCATTCTCCGGCTCAAAATGATTCAGGATAGGATTATAAATTTTTTTATTTTCCGGATCAATGTATGCCGTAAAATACGTTTCAATATGATCTAATATCTCATAAGAATATTCGATCGCCCTATTCTTCCTGGCTAATACCAGCAATGAATCTACAGCACTGTCTCTGAATACTATTCCGTGTTCTCTCGACAGGTTATAATGACACTCAGGGTCATTACTGCAAAGCCTGATATCTTCCCTTGAAGCGTTCATTTGAGACCCTGCATCTTTTGAGAGGTCCTCAAAGAAAATTCCTAATGGGGTATCAGGAAAGAAATACTTATCGTCTTTAACAAAGTAACTTCTGATTTTAACTTTTCTTTCAAAAACAGGTAAATATCTGGCGAATTTTTTTTCCTGCATTATCTCCTGTTTTTCCGGAGCATGTTGATTATTGTTTAATGAGGCATAGAGGGCAGTTGTATCCTCCGGTCCCTCACCTTCGGATGCTGATGCAGAAAAAAATATAATTATTACAAAGATACTGTTTCTATAAAAACAAGGCCAATTAATCTTATGCTTATACTCGTTATTTTCATGATAGTTTCTCATAACTGCCACGACGTACCGCTATAGATTGTATTTAAATACTGTGCCCTTCGTAGAGTGTGGCCACCTCCTTATAAAATTGTTTAAGTATGAATCTCCTGCGGAGTTTGAGAGTCGGGGTCATGAGACCGTTCTCTATTGTCCATGGCTCATGAAGCAGGGCTATGCGGCGGATTACGGCATAGCCGGGGAAGGCACGCATCTGATCCGAGATTCTTTCCAATATATAATTCAGAAGACGCCCGCTTTTAAGAAAAGCAGGGTTAGAAAGGTCCAGGTTAAACTTTGCAGCCAGAGAAGTCTCAATTTCCCTGTTAAGAACTACCAGCGCTGAAAGATATGGTTTTCCCTCACCTATGACCAGGGCCTGTTCAATTACAGGGTCAAGTTCCAGGGCTGTTTCAATATTCGCCGGAGGTACCTTTTCACCATTTGCCATTACAATGATCTCCTTGATCCGGCCCGTGATATATATCCTCCCATTCTTTATTTCAGACTTATCCCCGGTATGGAGCCATCCATTTCTGTCAATAATCTTGCCGGTGGCCTCGGGGTTGTTCCAGTATCCAAGCATTACCCCGGGGCTTTTTATCAGAAGCTCATCCTTCTTCCCGATACGCGTTTCAACATCCTGAAGGGGAATTCCCACGCTGGCAGGCACATTGTCCTTCAGCATGTTCACACTTATAACAGGACTGGTCTCTGTCATGCCGTATCCATGCAGCAAATGCACTCCAAGCCCCAGAAACACCTTTGCAACCTCTTCAGGCAATGCAGCACCGCCTACAACCGACAGACGCAGGCAGCCTCCGAGCCGCTCTCTTATCTTTGACGCAACAATCCTGTCAAGGAGCGGCCAGAGAAGAAAAAGAGGACTCCACTTTTCCCTGTTCTGGAGATATCTGAACCGGTCCCAGCCTATTTTCGCTGTCAATGCAAAGAGGTTCCGGACAATAGGCTTTTTCTCTTCCAGCTGAGATTTAATCTTCACATAGACTCTTTCAAAAATACGCGGGACCGAGACTAAAACTGTCGGTCGAACAGAAATGAAATCCTCCGTGAGCTTCGGGATAGAGCGGGCATAAGCCACGGCCGCGCCGGTCATAATCGGGAGGTAATATCCTACGGTCCGCTCCAGGGTATGTGAAAGCGGGAGAAAAGAAAGAAAAACATCTTCCCGGAATATAGGCTCACTCTGCAGTCCGCTGTACGCGTTCCAGAGGATATTCCGGTGGCTAAGCATCACGCCCTTCTGCCGGCCGGTTGTGCCGGATGTATAAACAATTGTCGCGAGGTCGTCCGGCCCGCAATCAGTCTCCGTCAGGTTAACGCCTCTTTCCGGAAGCCATTCATCGATAGAGCGCAGGAGTTCATCATTGGAATTTTCTTCAAGCCGGTTCAGACTGAGAACCCGCACAAGGTATTTCGGCCCCTCCGCAAGTGAAGTCAGCTGCCGCAGATATCTCTCGTCTTCCACCAGCAGCAGTTTGACGCCTGCATCATTGAGAATATTTACAACGTTTTCAGGACGGTCATTTCGGTAAAGAGGGACAACTACCAGCCCGAGCCCGAAGGCTGCCTGGTCCATCATTACCCATTCCCTGCTGTTGGAGATCCATATGGCAACTCTGTCACCCGGATCCAGGGCCTCTCTCTTGAGGGCTGTTTCCCACCTGTCTATCTGTAAGGACATTTCAAACCATGTACTTTCTTTCCATGTATTGCTTCCCATGTCAAAGTACCGGTATGCAGGGCTGTCCGGTGTACGCCTTACCCGTTCACGAAAAAGTCCGTGCAGTGTCTTTGCTGTTTGAGGAGAAATTATGTCCTTTGTATAATTAATCATGTTTTACTCCTTGCCTGTTGACGCCAGGCACTATGTAGCAGCGCCCTCCAGTATATTTGCGGGATGGAAACGCTTTCCATAATGCTCTTCCAGCTCTTCCAGCCTGTCGCGCAGATTATAAATCCCTTCCGTACGCCGGTAGTTGAGAGGCCCGCCGCGGAATGGGGCAAAGCCGGTGCCGAAAATTATACCTGCGTCAATAAGGTCAGCATCATCTACCACCCCTTCATTTAGGCAGCACACTGCTTCGTTGACCATGCGAAGGATAAGCCGGTCTCTCAGGTCTTTATCAGAGACACGGGAGGACGATTTTCCTGTACCAACCTGCCTGCCCTTTTTATATTTGTAGAATCCCTGTCCGCTCTTTTTGCCCAGCCGGCCTTCCTTTACAAGCTGCCTCAGATTGTCGGGAATGGTAATATGAAGTCCTTTTGAGATAATCTCCGCAACATGGAGACATATATCGAGTCCTACCGTGTCAGCAAGCAGGACCGGGCCCATAGGCATCCCGAAATCTACGGCAGCCCTGTCAATCGCGACAGGAGAAATACCTTCTTCTATCATTGAAACAGCTTCCAGGAGATACGGCATAAGTACTCGATTGACGAGAAAGCCAGGTGTGCTCCTTACCGGCAGCGGCAGGCGTCCTATCTGACATGTAAATGCCTTTGCCCTTTTTACTTCATCCTGCCCGGTAGCCGCAGCCGCTACGATCTCCACCAGCTGCATCTTTGCCACAGGGTTAAAGAAATGGAGCCCGACAAGCCGTTCCGGCCTGGAAAGGGCCTGGTTCAGGTCTTCCAGGGGGATGCTCGAAGTATTTGTAGCGAGCAAGGCATCAGGTTTTATGATGGGTTCGATCTCTCTGAAAAGATTCTGCTTTGCCTCAATATTTTCGAAGATGGCCTCAATTATCACATCGGCCCGTTTAAGCCCGGTCTGTCCGTTGACATCCGGCATCAAACGGTCCATGGCACTCTGAACAAGGCGCGGCTCCTTGAGGCGCTTCTTAAAGAGCTTATAAGCCCTCTTCATGGCAGGTGCGATATACTTTGCTTCCCTGTCCTGCAGGGTAACATTCAGCCCGCTGAGAGCACACCATGCAGCTATGTCGCCTCCCATAATGCCTGCACCGATAACATGGACATGTGAAGCCTTGAAATCCGTGCCCCTGCCCATGGACTTGAGTTTTTCCATCAGCAGAAAAACCCGCACCAGATTTTTGGCAGTTGTTCCTGTAATCAATTCAGAAACTGAGCGGGCCTCTTCAACAAGCATTTTCTCCGGGTTGCCGCCGTAAGCGTCCCAGAGCTCAATCATGGCATAAGGGGCTGGATAATGAACTTTCTGAACACGCTTTTTTACGTTCCGGATAAGTGTTTTCTTTATTAACGGCCGTACAAGCATATTGTTTGTCAATTGCAGCATGAGAGAAGGTTTCCTTACAGGCAGATTCTTCTCGATACATAACCTTGCCATTTTTTTAAGGTGGCGGGACGGGACTGCATAGTCAATAAGCCCGATCTTTTTGGCTTTACGTACATCGATTGTGCGGCCTGTAAGCATAAGTTCCATGGCCTTTGGCGCCCCGATAAGCCTCGGCAGACGCACGGTCCCTCCAAAACCCGGATGAATACCGAGCTTCACCTCGGGAAGGCCCAGCTTTGTATTCTGGTGGTCTTCAGCCACGCGGTAGCGGCATGCCAGGGCCAGTTCAAGACCTCCCCCGAGACAGAAGCCATGGATAAGGCTTACTGTTGGAAACCGCATTTTCTCAAGACGGTCAAAAACCATTTGCCCGGAGCGGATCAGTTTCTCGGCATCAGCTGAATCTTCCAGTCTGGTAAACTCCTTAATGTCTGCCCCTGCAATAAAGCCGTTCTTTTTATCTGAAAGGATTATCAGTCCCTTCATTTCTTCGAATGAAAGATTTAAAAGAAAAAGGTCTAGTTCCTCAAGGACATCAGCCGATAGAACATTTGTTTTAGTCTCAGCCTTATCTAAATAGAGCCATGCAATATTGTCGTCATCTTTTTCCAGACGCCAGTGAATATTTCTTATAACGTTTTTCATTTATTTAATCCTCACCTCTTTCCAGGAGCATGGCGCCGCCCTGTCCCCCTCCGATACAAAGGGAAGCCACACCTCTTTTTGCTCCGTTTCTTTTCATGATATGAAGAAGGTGCAGCACTATCCGGGCACCGCTTGCACCTACAGGATGTCCAAGACTGACGGCCCCGCCGTCAATGTTCAAAAGTCCGGGGTCGATCTTGCCGAATATGCCTTCGAGTTTCAGCACTTTGCGGCAGTAATCCTCATCCTCCCATGCCCTGAGGCAGCCGATGACCTGCGCGGCAAATGCTTCGTTTATTTCCCAGTAATCAATATCGTCCGGGGTAAGTTCATTGGCCTCAAGCAGTGGAGGTACGGCATGAGCAGGGCCAAGACCCATTTCTGACGGATCGAGGGCAGCCCATCTGCTGTCGACTATCCTTCCAAGAACAGGCAGGTCATATTCTTCTACTGCTTCTCTGCTTGCAAGAATGAGCATTGCCGCACCGTCGGTTACCTGGGAGCTGTTGGCAGCGGTTACGTTTCCCGCTTCACGGTCAAAGACCGGCCTCATCTTTGCAAGAGCATCAAGATTTGAATCACGGCGCAGGCCTTCATCATGGTCATAATAGTTTCCGTTTCCGTCGTAAATAACATCGATTTCATCAAGGTATCCCTTATCATGAGCACTGGCAAGGCGCTGGTGGCTCCTTACTGAATAGGTGTCCATCTCATCTCTGCTGATATCAAAACGGCTTGCTACCTTCTCTGCCGTCTGCCCCATATTCATGCCGACGATAGGGTCTGATAATCCGCAAAGGAGTGCAATGACCGGCTTTAAAAAATGAGGACGGAAATGACTCATGACCTGAAGCCGCCCCTTTAAGTTGCGTGTAAAGCGCAAATCACTCAGCCAGTTCAACATGAAGCGGTTGAACAGAAGCGGAGCACGGCTCATGGCTTCCGTTCCTCCGGCGAGCACAAGGTTCGAACGGCCCACAGCTATATTCAGGGCCGCACTGTCCAGGGCCTGCATGCCGGATGCACAATTACGCTGAACTGTCCAGGCAGGTGTAGTTAAATTACACCCCAGACGTAAAGCCACGATCCTGGAAATATTGGCCTCATCCGGACCAGGTATAACACATCCCATAATGACCTCATCAAGGTCTTCAGGGCCGAATGGCAGCCTCGAAAGAAGAGAACGTCCGGCAGCAAAAGCAAGGTCGGACGCAGAAAACGGCCCCACCCTTCCGCGTGCCTTAAGAAAAGGCGTCCGGCTCCCGTCTACAACAAAGACTTCTTTCAGCTTTTTTTCTTTCATTTTCTTTCTCCCAAAATTATTTTTCCGTAGCATTCGTAATTAGTAATTAGTAATTAGTAATTGTCTTTTAGTGGTAGCTGAATGCTTTTAAAAGGCTCCTTTTGTCCTTTTTATTCTTGTCCATTTCAAAGTCATCTACACGGACAACTTCTATTCTTGCCAGGTTCGCGGCCTGAAGCTGGGCCGCCTCTTCACTGCTTATTACCCCGGCCGTAACTGCTTTCTTCCAATCCATATCTCCGGCACTTCTTTTCAAAATACCTTCTTTGACAGCTTTCCGTATCTTCTTCTCCACAGGCTCTGCTTCAATAACCTTTTTCAGAGCATCCTCATAAAGTCCCAACTGATCTTTAATGTCTGAGGGAATATGTATCCCTTCCGTTAAACGGTCTCTTGTAACAGAAGGAGAAATGAGGAGATCTGCAACTTTATGGTCCAGCCTGTCGTTAGGCAGAGTATAGGATTTCCCTAGAGGGAAAATAATTTTATTCATAACAGAGGCTATGAAGCGGTTCGGAAAATTTTTCAGTAATTCATCGAAGCCTTCCTGAATTTTATACAGCGCATACTTGCATGACCAGTCCAGCAGCGGCTTGTCCTGTACAGGGGCATCCTGGTCTTCGTATCTTTTCAGGACAGTTGAAGCAAGGTACAGGTGACCAAGTATATCAGCGAGCCTGGCAGAAAGCCTCTCTTTCCTTTTTAGTGACCCGCCAAGTACGAGCATTGCAATATCAGCCGCAAAGGCAAATGCCGCGCTCATCCTGTTTAATTGGCGGAAATAAGGTTTTGATGAATGAGACCCCGGTACTCTGCTTATATACGAACCTGTTAACGCGAGTAAAAATGAGCGTACGGCATTACTGATAATAAAACCGATATGTCCAAAAATGGCACTGTCCAGCTCTTTTACTCCCTGTTTTCGATCTTTCTTGTTGACCGCATTCATTTCACGAAGCAGAAACGGGTGGCAGCGCAGCGCACCCTGGCCGAATATAATCAGGCTGCGTGTAAGGATGTTGGCGCCTTCAACGGTAATACCTATGGGGATCGACTGGTAAACCCTGCCGAGGAGATTGCGCGGCCCCAGACAGATGGCTGCCCCGCCCTGGACGTCCATGGCGTCATTTACTATTTTGCGCGAAAGCTCTGTAAGGTAATATTTTACGATGGCAGAAATAACAGACGGCTTTTCCCCCTCATCAACACCAATGGCAGTCATGACCCTTGCGGAGTCAATCATATAAGTATATCCGCCGATCCTTGCAAGGGCTTCTTCCACGCCCTCGAACCGCCCGATAGGCATATTAAACTGCCTGCGGACACGGGAATAAGCGCCGACAGCCCTGGCAGAAAGTTTGCCGGAGCCGGTGCTCAAGGCAGGAAGTGATACAGACCTTCCTTCAGCCAGACAGTCCATCAGCATGCGCCAGCCCTCTCCTGCACGTGCCGGCCCCCCTATAATCCATTCAACAGGAATAAATACATCTTTACCCCAATTCGGCCCTACCAGAAAAGCAGAGTCAAGCGGCAGATGCCGGCTGCCTATGGTAACCCCCGGAGTATCCGTAGGTATAAGCGCTAGCGTTATCCCGATATTCTCTTTTCCGCCCAGCAGTTTTTCGGGGTCAAAAAGTTTAAATGCAAGTCCAAGGACCGTAGCTACCGGACCGAGGGTAATATAGCGTTTGTCCCAGTTTAAGCGGATCCCGAGAACATCCTTTTTTCCGTCAAACTCACCCCGGCATACCACACCCGTATCAGGCATGGACGCGGCATCGCTTCCTGCCTGCGGCCCGGTCAGGGCAAAGCATGGTATCTCTTTTCCCCATGCAAGGCGGGGTAGATAATGATCTTTCTGCTCCTCTGTTCCGTACCGGTGCAGCAGTTCAGCCGGACCAAGGGAATTAGGCACCATCACCGTTACAGCCGCGCTCACACTGCGGCTTGCAAGCTTCATTATTACATTGGAATGGGCAAGGGTGGAAAATCCCAGGCCGCCATATTTTTTTGGTATGATCATCCCGAAAAAACCCTTTTCCTTTATGAAGTCCCATGCTTCTTTCGGCAGGTCCTTAAGCTCGTCGGTTATCTGCCAGTCATCAAGCATCCGGCAGAGGTTCTCCGTAGGACCGTCCAGAAAAGCCTGTTCCCTTTCACTTAATTCAGGAGAAGGGAAAGAGAGCAGTTTCTTCCAGTCAGGCCTGCCGCTGAAAAGCTCCCCGTCCCACCAGACCGTACCGGCCTGTAATGCCTCTGCCTCTGTCGTAGACATTTGGGGCATTGACTTTTTAAATATATTAAATATCTGGTTCGTGATTATTTTCCTCCGGACTGCAGGGACATTAAGCGTAATTGCAACTAATAGAAAAATTATACTGTCCAGAATAAGCCAGTTTGTGGAAATGGCATACCACCTCGCAATCGATAAAAGGAGAACTGCTGCTGCCCCTGTAAATATCCATAGAGAGGCGCGAAGATAGGCCAGAATGCTTATCAGGCCCACGGCTAATGCAATCCACATAAATAAAATCATAATTCCTCCTCCTGCACATTAATTTTCATTTTTATCCCACTCTCTTATGTCTCTTCTCTGCAGGAGAGACAACAGCATTTCAAATCTGTTTTTCCCCTTTTTTGGGGACCCGTTAGAATCATCGAGCAGGCATTCACTTTCATCATTGTAAATTACACCGTTTTTGTCCCATGGAAGATTCCGGTAGACACACATTTCGTCTCCCATAAAGGGAAATTTTATAATGTCAAAAAAAGGTGAGTAGTCAAAATCCCTTGGAGTAATAATTTTGGCGTTTCGCCTGAACCATTTCAATTTGTTATCAGCCGTACGCTGTATTACAGGCAGGACAGGATAATGGGCTGAAGCAAAGGCAATGCTTATCATGGTAGAGCAGATCGTGCGGGTCGAAATTCCCGGCCTGTGCCTGAACAGGCTTGAGCGCCACCTTCTCGGCAGGAGCCCGTACGGGAACATGAACCGGGCAATATCAAAAAGCTGACGGGCGCTATACTCGGTTCCAAGGTGTTTAACAGCAGTCTCAATTACTTTTTGTGCGTCACGAGGGGAAAGGTCTTTGGGACGGCAGATACGTATGTTGTCATACTGGTATTTCTTAAGCGGTGAAATAATTGTGCCTTCACCAAGCAGAGACTCAATTATAAGTTGATCATCCGGAGAACCCGGGTAATAAGATCTGGCAAAATTGCGGAGCTCCTGGTCTTCTATATCGTTTAGTCGCCCGATATAGATGGCAGAGTGGGTCCAGCAGCTGAGGGTGATAGTCTTTATTACATCGCTGACCCTTGATCGCCCCTCAATAAGAATAACGTCACACAGACGTAATTCAAAAAGGAAACGGTCAAAATCGCACTGCGGGACATCCTGCACTTCCCTGTCTTTGGTCAGCATATTTGCGAACAGCTCTGTCAGCCTGTCTATGACTTTTTGACTAATTAACATAATAATCAACCTCCTTATTACGAATTGTCACTCAGCCGGAGATTCTGGTAGAAACCAAAGCCACTTCAAGTCAACTCTCTTTACACTTTTATTCTAGCAAAATTCCTACCACCATGTAAACTGTTGATTTTTCTTGATTTTAATTCAGACGGCATGCTATAATATGTAAATGTGCTTTACAGTTTATATTTTTAATACCTTTATCAGCAATATATTTCCTTCAAGTAATTGAATTATAATGTGTTTTGCAGAGTTCGGGTTAACCCGCAAAGCGTCGCTTTTCTTTACAGTCAATGTAAAGAAATGGGGTAATCCTTAAGGAGAGGCCTGTTTGGAGCAGAAAGATATCCTGTACTAAATCCAGCACAAAGCAGCTTTCAATCAGGAGATACAGCCCTATATAATGATGGGATAAATGGCCGTTAAACTTTAACTCTCGATTTTCTTTGCCTTTTTTAGAACTTCCCTTGCCATTTTCTTTTTAAAGGCTTTAAGAGATTCGACAGCTTTTTTGGGTAAGACCAGATTATTATCAATAGTACATGGACTTTAACATTACCATGAACTCAATTCTAGCTTCCCGGGGAATACCCCCCGGATTCATAATCCTACGCTCTATATGACCCCGGCTACCTCCTCCTTTTTGCCTTTCCCCTGACTCTCTTTTGTTTTTCGTTTCTCTTATAGGCCATGTCCTGCTGTTTTTTAGAACGTTTCACCTGAACAAACTCCTGACTGCCTTTTCCGGTCTGTTTCCGTTCATAACGGGACTTTTTTGATTTTTTACGTTTCTTTTCAATGAAAGCTTTTGGGTCCCGCCTGTTTTCTTTAAAAGACACGTATTTCTCTTTATTGGGTTTCTTTTCCGGCTTTGACCGCTTCTGGACAATTTTATCTACGTGATTACGTTTCTTGACTTTCTTAATTGCTGCTCCATTTTTTTTGAATTGCTTAGAAACATAACGGGTCTTGGAGGATATTCTCTCTTTTTTTTCAGTAAGGACTTTATTATGTTTCCTGCCTTTTACTGATGAGTTATATTCCGGTTTACGGCTTTTCCTTTTATGCGTTGTCTTTTTCAGGACCATCCTGTTACCATTTTTACGCTTTTTTGCTTTAATTACATCTCCATTTTTCTTTATTACTTTCTTTACTGTATATTCCGGCTTTGACCTTCTTTTATAGGTGTCACGTCCTTTACGGTACTCCCTTTTTATTTTCTTGATCTGCTTTTTCCTGATCTCATGTCTGCGCGGCGGTTTTTTAACAACGGTCTTATATATAACTTTTTTACGTTTGATTTTTGGCCTGCCGTAATAGACCTTCTTCTGGAGAAACGGATTACCCCTTGTCCTGAATTTTCTGTGCTTTCCGCTCATAAAGGTATCCTTATAAATAACGGTTACGGCATTATTTACGTATATGTTTTTATAAATAATCTTTCTATACGGTTTTCCAAAGTTGATCTTTATAATGTTCACACTGTTGGGACCATAATAACCGTATCCGTAATACACGTCTCCGGGTGCAAGAGGTACCCATGAAACATACTCGTCAGTATAGACCCAGCCCACATATCCGGGACCCCAGTAAACCTCCTTGCTGGCAGGCGGTATCCAGAACCATCCTGCCCTTACATTATGTGCCCATCTCCCATAGTGATAAGGGGCCCAGCCCCATGACTCATAGGATATCCATACATAATCACTGTTTCTCATTAACCATCTGCCGGCCCTGTAAGGAGACCATACGGGAGATACGAAAACAGTCGGTTTCCAGACATATCCATATTTTCTCATGTATATCCAGTCTCCATTTTCATTGAGATCATTTGAGTATATCTTCAATTCCTCGGGAAGATATCTTGAACTGTAGACTTCCCTCTCAAATTCCTTGTCCCTGCTCCGGTTCCATCTCTCCCATTCATCAGACTTACCCAGGGGATATATATCTGTATAAAGGTTACTGTCAATCGATAGTGTATTCCCGGCATAAACCTTAATGGTCTTTTCCTGGCTGCCAGCATGGATTGCACCTTTTAAAACAAATATCTCCGTATAATCAACATGCGTATCAATTATGAACTTTGCCCTGTTATATACACGTATGAAAGCAACGGGAGTGTCTATCTTCATGTCGCTGTCCTGAAGTCCTCTAAAATTAACATATGCCTGTCCCTTTTCCAGGTGAAAACGAAAATCATCATAATATGTCTTCTGAAGAACAAGTGCAGAATTTTCATCAAGACGAATGAATGAACCGTCATGCAGCTGGATTTCAATCCTTCCCCCCTCAGGCACCTGTATTTCGTCCCCATCCATAAGTGGCATATTTATGAGAGCGGAGATCCAATGAGTTGCACTTTCCGATCTCACCTGTACATCCCCTTCAACTAAACCGATCCTCGGGACCCCGTGTTTTGATGCATGGGAGTACAAAGGCAGTAAGAAAAGAATCATTGCAGCAATTATGATTTTATGTAACCTCATTTTTCTTCCTCCTTTAAATTAGCGGTTTATTGACCGCCCTTTATGCCGGGCAACGAGACGTTCCATCCTTAATAAATCTATCCGGATTTAATTACTGACTTCAGGATAAATAATCAATATGAAGAGAAAAAGAAGAAATGGTAAAGAATTGTAAAGAACTCTGAAGAATTGTGAAGAGACTACTCCAAGATTTTAATGAAAATCAAAAAACCCACCAAGCATGAAGATTTGTTTCATATATCATCAGATGTGGTTGCGGGCAGAAATGCAAATATCACCATGTAATCGTTAACCTGCTGATGCTATGAAATTGATGATTGTCTGTTAAAGTCATTAAAAAGGAAGAGCCATTGCTGACCCTGCCCTTGGTTTATTTTTTGTAAGAAAATTTACTTCTTGAACTTCATTATTGTACTGACTCACGTATAACGCATGTTATTATAGTAGAAATGAAAGGGAATCCGTTTTAGCCTTTGCACAGCTTGGAGGGAATTATGAAAAAGGCTATCTTTCTTATTGCTGCTATATTGTTCATTTTAAGCAACCTTGTTTTAGCACAACAGAAGTGGCAATCAAAGTCAACCAAAGAAAGGTGGAATCAGAGATACAGTAGGGAGATGTACGTTTACGGTAAGGAGCCAGCGGCCTTTCTCAAACAGAAGATTGGCGTGCTGAAGAAAGGGCATGCGCTTGTGCTCGCGATGGGCGAAGGACGCAACGCTGTTTACCTTGCTCAAAAGGGATTCGATGTGACAGGAGTAGACATCTCGGAGGTCGCAATTGAAAAGTGTAAAAAGCTTGCAGCGGAACGAGGCGCAACAATCAACACAGTCGTTGCTGATCTAACTAATTACGATATGGGAAAGTCTCAGTATGATCTAATCACCAATTTCTATTATTACGATAAATCACTTTTTCCTAAGGTAATCGATGCCCTGAATCCGGGGGGGATATTTATTCTTGAGCAGTTTTCAATCGATCACCCAAAGCATGGTGCCAAATTCGGTCCCCGGAATCCAGACTATCTTGTAAAGCCAAATGAACTTCTTGAAATCTTCAAATCTTTTAGGATTCTCTACTATGAGGATGCGGTCGTTAAGCTTGACGAGGGGATGCATAAAGGAATCGCGGCTGTAGTTCGATTAATCGTTCAAAAAGATAACTGACTAAAATAAATAAAAAATGACAAAACCACTCTTTCAACCTGTTATCCTCAGTTTTTTATTGCCGCAAAATTGAAGAAAACATCATGTTATCGCTAATCTAAGAAGATGATAATGCTGAGGATTAATAGGAGAAAGTAAGGATAATGATGCACTCAGTGATGCAAGATATGTAATGCATCAGAAAGCATAATTTTCATTTGTAAACATAATATCAATAAAAATCCAAAAAGGTAACTGCTATTTCGCATTCCCTGAAGTAGCTGGTTATCTACTGTTTTATAATGTTTCCATTTTTTAATAAACCCTCTAAAAATTGTTCGTCTAAGTAAATCTGTCCCATACATGTGCTCAGAAAACCTATTTTCCAGTATATCATCTCTGCTAATATTCTAATAATATGAGTGAGCGGTTTCACCCATTCTGCATATTTATCTCAAATAATCTGCTTTATATAAGTATAATATGTTTTTGAGCCTTATTCGTCTGGCAAGCAATATTTTAATGGTGAATAATTCATGAAAGCTAAAAAGACTTTCCTTATTGTCTTCCGCCTGGTCTTCGTTTTCCTGTCTCTTCAGTTTCTGAGAGATGCCTTTTATAAATGGGATGGATATTCCTATTATATGCGTTTTTTTAATTTCTTACCTGAATTATCGATATCTTTTATTTTATGGTCAATTATGGGATTTATTATGGCTGCAGTATTGTGGTCAGTAATATACGGCCTGTATTTAGTACTTCCGAAATCTCTCATTTCTGTTCGTCTTGAGCAGATAGTTGCTTATGCTGCTTTAATTTTGCTGCCTGTGTTTACAAAAAGAGTTTTTATCAAACAATTTTATTTGAGTGATTTGACAGGATTAGACACGTTTGAGTTGTTAATTCTTACCGGCATTTTAGGAGTGATTGTTATGTGTTTTCTCCATAAGTATGTTGAAAGAATGCTCTATTTCTTAAATAATAGCATCAAGCCGTTATTCTGGTTGTTTATCATACTGCTAATTCTTGCCTTGCCTTTCTCCGTAATCAAGAAAGATTCTTCTGACAGAAAGTCCGGCCCAAATCTCGATAATGATATTAATTTATCGGGGGAGAATCGGCCCAATATAATCCTGGTAATAATGGATACTTTGACTGCAAGAGATATGCAATTGTACGGGTACCATCGCCCCACCACACCATTTATATCAGAATGGGCAAAAAACGCTGTAGTATTTAACAGGTCTTACTCATCATCAAA
>SDBV01007807.1_pt1 | contig 14556 bp, 2 predicted proteins | sample 2277081 | NCBI WGS metagenome assembly SDBV01 (sample SAMN10402039, study PRJNA504765) | marine sediment metagenome | isolation source: marine sediment core GS10_PC15, 223 cmbsf | place: Arctic Ocean: Southern Knipovich Ridge | collected 2010
ACTGCTAGGCCTGACTCCGGCGCAACTGGGCACAGCCGGCCGATCCAACGTCGTCCTACCAGCGGCCGCCCAGCCTGGCCCGCGGGCGGGCGCATCCGGGCCCAGCGGCCTGACGTTGGCAGCCCCCACAAGCGATGACACAGACGTCTTCGCCAGTAGCGGCGATGGGACACTGTCCCGCTTTGCCGACGGTGCGGTTTCTGACTTCCTGACCCATGACCTGGACGTTGACCTGCTGGCCGACGTCGCAGTCGACCCGCTCATGCAGCTCTAACCTAACGTTCGATTCTTACACATACGCAAGTTGTGACGATCAGACGAGGCGGCCCACCCGCCTCGCCTGGCCGCCACATGGACCGACTCGCCCGATAGTCGAAAGGATGAACACATGACGCGCTCAAAGAACAACAGCCGGAAGCAAACGGGGGATGATAGGCCAGGCCAGGGCAGACATCCGGAGGACCGACGAGATGCCCTACCCCGTTTCGAGTCGCTCGAGCAGCGGCTGTTGTTGTCGGCGTTGCCGGTTACGGCTGGAACGGCGTCGTTCGACATGGCAGATACGTTCCTTCTGCACAGCAATCCCACGGCCGACAAGGTCATCTATCTCGACTTCGACGGCCACACAACCGACGACGTGAACTATAATAGCGGCGTCCCCTTCACTACCCCTGCATACAGTTTCGAGGGCGACAGCAGCTTTTCCAACGCAGAGAAGACGCGAATCCAGGCGATCTGGGAGCGGGTGGCTGAGGACTACATCCCCTTCAACGTTGACGTGACCACCGAAGAGCCGCCTGCTGACTGGCTCATCAAGGACCCCGGCGACCCTGGCGACGTCAACTGGGGCCTGCGGGTCGTCATCGGCGGCTCGGCGATGCAGTGGTATGGCTCGCAGGTGTGGGGCACGGCTTGGTGGACCGGTTTCTCGGACCCGACAGACAAGCCGTGCTTTGCGTTCTCCGAAAGCATCGGCGAGGGCGAGAAGAACGTCGCAGAGGTGATTACCCACGAATCCGGCCATATGTTCGCGCTGGCCCACGACGGGCAATGGGATCCTCAGACGCAGGAACTCACCGACTACTATTACGGCCATGGCAGCGGCGATACGGGTTGGGCGCCGATCATGGGCGCCGGCTTCAACAAGAACCTGAGCCAGTGGAGCCTCGGCGAGTACCCCATTGCCAATAACACTCAGGACGACGTGGCGATTATCGCCGGTGACTACGGTGATTTTGGTTTCCGCACGGACGATCACGGCGACATTATGGGGACGGCCTCCGCGCTGAACCTCAACGGCGGCAACGAAGCGTTCGACTGGGGCATCATCGAGCAGCGCACCGACGTGGACTTCTTCTCCTTCACGACCAGCTACGCCGGCACGGTGACTCTGGACATCGACCCGTTCTACCGAGGGGCGAACCTGGACATCCTGGCTACCTTGTACGATTCGGCCGGCACGCCCCTTGGCACGAGTAATCCCGTCGACTACCTGGATGCGAACTTCAACATGCAGCTCGCCGCGGGCACGTATTACCTGTCCGTCGATGGTACGGGCAAGGGCACCAGCTACAGCGATTACGGCAGCCTGGGTCAGTACACGATTACGGGCTATCTCGCCGCCCCGGGCATTGATGTCGATGCAGCCGACGCCTTCGCCTTCGAAGGTGGCCCGGCTGGGACGTATGACGTTGCCCTCGAGTCGATACCGACCGGAGCTGTGGAAATCACCGCCACCGCCGACGCCCAGGGCGAAGTGAGCCTCGACGGCACGAATTACGGTCCATCGGTGGTCTTTACCCGCAGCAATCTGACGGCCCAGACCGTCTACGTCCGAGCCATCGACGATGCAGCCAACGAAGGCGATCACACCAGCACGATCACCCACGCGATCACCACCACGGGCGACACGGCGAATTATCCCACGTCGATGACGATCGCTGATGCAGTGTTCTCCCTGATTGATAACGACGACGGCCCGGTGGATGTCATCCTCGACAATGGCGACGACATTGGGCTCCACACCTATACGGATTCAGGCCAGTGGAACACCGGGGGCCAAGGCTACGGTGACGACAGCCGCAACGAGCGTCAAGAAGACGGTAATGGCTTTGCGACCTGGACGTTCCGATTGACGCCGGGCACCTATGACGTGGCTGTCACGTGGAAGGAGAACCCCAGCAACCGTGCGGACAACGCGCCGTTCCGCGTCCTCGATGGCACGACGGAAGTTGACAGTTTTCGCGTTGATCAGCAGGTGGCTCCGTTGGCTGACTCTGTCTTCGGCGGCAAGAACTTCCAGGTCCTGTTCTCGCAGGTCACCATCACGACCGGCACATTGGTCGTTGAACTGTCCAACGATGCCAACGGGTACGTGATCGCTGACGCAGTGCGCATCACCACGGCCGGGCCTGATGTCATCGCCCCGACCGCCGACCTGGCAAGCCCACTCAATGGCGGACCGATGGCGCCGGCCGTGTTGAACGCTCAAGGTTACATCGAAGTGACTTTCGACGACCTGGGTGGCCTGGATGACACCACCATTACCGGCGACGAGGTGACGATCAGCGGCACGGGCGTGGGCACGGCTGTACTCAACAGCGGCGCGCCGACGCTGGTCAGCGGGACGACCTATCGCTACGCCTTCACCGGCAGCTTCGTTGACGGTGCGGTCGACGTGAACTTCGTGGCAGGCAGCTTCGCCGACCTGGCCGGGAACACCAACGTCGCCGAGACGGAATCCTTCACCGTCGCCGTCCCGCCGTTTGTGGCGATCATCGACGATGGCGATGCGGGCTTCAGCATTGACTCCGGCACATGGGGCGACGGCAGTGGCGTCGGCTATCAAGGTGATGTCCGTCACAACAATACGGGCAACAACTCGGACGTGGCGAGCTGGACCTTCACGGGCCTGGCGGCTGGTGATTACCAAGTGGCGATCAGTTGGCGAGAATCCTCCAACCGTGCGACCAACTCGCCGTTCCGCGTTCTGGATCTCGCTACGGAAGTGGCAACCCAGGCGGTCGACCAGGAGGCCGCCGCAGTGGGCGACTACGTCATCGAAGGTGCGAACTTCGAGATCATCTTCGCCACGGTCACCATCAACAGCGGCACGATGGTCGTTGAGTTGTCCAATAACGGTGCCAACGAGTACGTGGTCGCCGATGGCGTCCGCATCCAGCAACTATCGAGCGCCCCGGACACGACGGCCCCGACGGCCGACCTGGCCAATCCGCTCGACGGTGCAACGATCGCTCCGGCTACGCTGAACGCCCAAGGCTACATCGACGTGACATTCGCTGACTCGGGCGATGGCGTGGGCCCGGTGAGCATCACCGGCGATGAGCTGACCATTAGCGGCACGGGCGTGGGTACGGCTGTGCTGAGCGGCTCGGCCGTGTTGGTCAGCGGCACGACCTACCGCTACGCCTTTACCGGCAGCTTCGTTGACGGCGATGTTGATGTGAACTTCGTAGCCGGCTCGTTCGCCGACCTGGCGAGCAACGCCAACGTAGCCGAGACGGAATCCTTCACCGTCTTTCTTGTTGTGGATACGAACGCCCCGACAGCCGACCTGGCCAACCCGCTCGACTCGGCAACGATCGAGCCGGCCACGCTGAACTCCCAAGGCTATATCGACGTAACGTTTGCTGACGTGGGCGATGGCTTGGACACCGCCACCATCACCGGTGACGAGCTAGCCATCAGTGGCGCGGGCGTGGGCACGGCTGTGCTGGCCGGCACGGCTACATTGGTCAGCCCCGCGACCTACCGCTACGCCTTCACCGGCAGCTTCGTTGATGGCGCGGTCGATGTGGACTTCGTGGCCGGCACCTTCGCCGACCTGGCTGCCAACAGCAACGCAGCCGAGACGGAGTCCTTCACCGTAGCCACCGCGACGTTCGTGCAGATCATCGATGATGGAGGTGCGGGCTATGCCTGGACCGGCACGTGGGGCAGTGGCTCGTCCGGCGGCTATCAGGACGATGTCCATCACAACAACACCGGCACCAACTCAGACACTGCCACGTGGACCTTCACGGGCTTGTCTGCCGGCACGTATGAAGTGGCGATCACCTGGAAGAACTCGTCCAACCGTGCGACCAATTCCCCATTCCGCGTGCTGGATGACACCACGCAGGTGGGCCCGACTGCCTACGTCGACCAGGAAGTCCTCCCTGTGGCGGATCACACAGAAGGTGGCAGGCCCTTCGAGATCATCTTCGCCTCGGTCACCATCAACAGCGGCACGATGGTTGTCGAGCTGTCCAACAACGGCGCCAATGAGTTCGTCCTCGCCGATGCCGTTCGCATCGAGCAGTTGACGACCGGCGCCGACACCGTTGCCCCGACGGTCGACCTGGCCAGTCCGGTCGATAGCGGCTCGATGGAAGCGGCTACGCTCAACGCCCAAGGTTACATCGAGGTCACCTTCGCCGACGTGGGCGATGGCTTGGATTCCTCAACGATCACGGGCGACGAGTTGGCCATAAGTGGCACGGGCGTGGGCACAGCTGTGCTGAGTGGCACGGCCGTGGTTGTCAGCGGTACGACCTTCCGCTACGCCTTCACGGGCAGCTTCGTCGACGGCGACGTGGACGTGGACTTCGTGGCCGGCACGTTCGCGGACCTGGCCAGCAACACCAACGCAGCTGAGACGGAATCCTTCACCGTCGGCACCGTGCCGTTCCTGCAGATCATCGACGACGGCGATGCGGGCTTCGCCTGGACCGGCTCGTGGGGCAACGGCTCTTCCGGCGGCTATCAAGACGATGTCCGTCACAACAACACGGGCAACGACTCCGACACGGCCACGTGGACCTTCACAGGCCTGCCGACTGGCACCTATGAAGTGGCCGTCACCTGGAAGAACTCGTCCAACCGTGCGACCAACTCGCCGTTCCGCGTGCTGGACAACACCACGGAGGTCGACACCACAACGGTCGACCAGGAAGTTGCCCCGGTAGCGGATTACACACTCGGGGGCAGGCCCTTCGAGATCCTCTTCGCGTCGGTCACCATCAACAGCGGCACGATGGTTGTCGAGCTATCCAACATCGGCGCCAACGAATTTGTCCTCGCCGATGCGGTTCGCATTGAGCGAGTCACTGCCGCCCCAGACACCGACGCCCCGACGGCTGATCTGGTCAGCCCGGCTGATAGCGATACGATCGACCCGGACACGCTGAACACTCAGGGTTACATCGAGGTGACATTCGCCGACGTTGGCGGCGGGCTTGACGCGGCGACGATAACGGGCGATGAACTGGCCATTAGTGGCGCAGGCGTCGGCACGGCTGTGCTGAGCGGCGTGCCCACGTTGGTCAGCGGCACGACGTACCGCTACAGCTTCACCGGCAGCTTCGTTGACGGTGCGGTAAATGTGGACTTCGTGGCAGGCTCATTCGCCGACCAGGCCGCCAACACCAACGTACTGGAGACGGAAGCCTTCACCGTCTTGACCGTCGCAGATACTTTCGCTCCGACGGCCGACCTTGACAATCCGTCCAACGGCCTCTTCATAGATCCGACCGTGCTGAACGGCCAGGGCTACATTGACGTGACGTTCTCCGACATCGGAGACGGCATAGACGGCGCAACGATCACGGGCGACGAGCTGACCATCAGCGGCGCGGGCGTCGGCACGGCAGTGCTGGACGGCACGGCCCTGCAGGTGGTCGGCAGGACGTATCGCTACAACTTCACCGGTAGCTTTGTTGAGGGCGCGGTGGCCGTCGACTTCGTGGCCGGCAGCTTCGCCGATTTGGCGGGCAACACCAACGCGGCTGAAAGCGAAGCCTTCACCGTGCAGATCCTGCCTTACATAGAGATTGTCGATAATGGCGACCTGGCCTTCAGCTATGTCGGCACGTGGAGCGACGACACGGGCGGCTACGAAGGCGACTTCCGTACCATCAATACCGGCAGCGGGTCCGATGCGGCATCGTGGACCTTCACGGGCCTGGAGCCCGGCACGTACGAAGTGGCCATCAGTTGGGTGGAGGCGCCCGACCGCGCGACCGACTCGCCGTGGTTCGTCCTGGACGATGGCGTGGGAGCGGGCTCGACGACGGTCAACCAGCAGAACGCTCCGCAGGCTGACTACGTTATCGGCGGCAGGAACTTCGAGATTATCTTCGCCACTGTCACCATCACCGACACCAGGCTTGATGTCGTGTTGACAGCCAACGCCAACGGGTATGTCGTCGCCGACGCGGTGCGGATCAAGGAGCTGTTCCCGCCGGAAATGGCGGCGCCTGAGGCCGACTTGGCGACGGGTGGATCCTCCGATGGCGATACCTCCCAGCCGCTGGCGCTGCCTGACCAGGCAGTGGGCCTGGCGACGTCTCCGGCGATCCTTGGCCTCACGCCGGCGCAACAGGGCACAGCCGGCCGATCGGATGTCGTCTTGCCAGCCGCCGCTCAGCCCGGCCCCCGGGCCAACGCTGGTGGGGCGGGCAGCGTCACGCTGGCAGCCCCCACAAGCGATGACACAGACGTCTTCGCCAGTAGCGGTGGTGGGGCACTGTCCCGCTTTGCCGGCGGCGTGGCCCCAGACTTCCAGGCCGACGGCCTGGACGTCGACCTGCTGGCCGACGTCGCAATTGAGCCGCTCATGCAGCTCTAACCTAACGTTTGATTCTTACATATACGCTTGTCGTGACGACCAGACGAAGCGGCTCGGCTGCTTCGCTTGGCCCCGACGCAGATCGAGTCAGTCGATAACTGAAAGGATGCACACGTGAAACAGTCAAGAAGTAGCACCAAGCTAGGCACGGGGGCCAACGTGAGACGCGACGGTCTACCAGAGAGCAAGCCTGGCGCGGCGCCGCTTTTTGAGGCGCTCGAGCAGCGGCTGTTGTTGTCGGCTGTGCCGTTCGTCGACGATCTGATCGACGCCTACCCGGTGGCGGAGTTTCCCGCCGCCGCCGAGCAGGGGCAGAGCTTTGCTGAACAGGTACGTACTCTCGCGGAAAAGCACGCCGCCGGCGAGTTGAAGCCTGGCGAGGACTTCGCGGTCGACGATGTCGGCAATGTAGTCTTCTATGACCCGCTGCCGGAAGCGTCGGCGGACGATCTGGACGTGATGGGGGGGCTGGTCGTACCGGGCGGCCTTCCCGAGACGCCGGGCACGGCCCCCTTCGACTTGAACGATACATTCTTGCTGCACAGCAATCCCACAGCCACCAAGACGCTCTACCTCGACTTCGACGGCCACACCACGACCACTGGATGGAACGGTGGCGTCGATTTCACCACGCCTGCATACAACTTCGAAGGCGGGACAGGCGTGTTCACCGATGCTGAGAAGACGCGCATTCAGAAGATTTGGGAGCGGGTCGTTGAGGATTTCATTCCCTTTGACGTGGACGTTACCACCCAAGAGCCGGCCGCCGGTTGGCTCGTGAATGATGGTGGCGCGGATGAGCACTGGGGACAGCGGGTCGTCATTGGCGGCACGGGCGCATGGTACGGAAGCGCCGGCGGCGTGGCGCACTTTGGGTCGTTCGATGCCGGTTCAGACGATCCATGCTTCGTATTCTCAGCCAGCTATGGTGGTGGCGAAAAGGGCGTCGCCGAGACGATCTCCCACGAGGCAGGGCACACGGTTGGCCTCGGCCACGACGGGCAGGTCGGCGGCACGGTGTACTACGCCGGTCACGGCAGCGGCGAGACTGGCTGGGCGCCGATTATGGGCAGGGGCACAGGCAAGGAGCTGGTCCAATGGAGCAAGGGCGAGTACGGCAACGCCAACAACCAGCAGTACGATATCAATATCATCACGACGACCAACGGCTTCGGCTTCCGAGCGGACGACCACGGCGACGACGATCAGACGGCCACCACGCTGGCGATGAGCCCTGGCGCTATGGTGTTCGATTCGGGCATCATCGAGCAGGAGAGCGACGTGGACTTCTTCTCCTTCACGACCCAAGAGGGCACAGTCAACCTGTTCATCGACCCGTTCTACAGGAGTCCGAACTTGGACATCCTGGCCACACTGTACGATTCAAACGGCACGCCGATAACCTCTGACAACTTGGCCGACGAGCTTGAGGCGAGTTTCAGCGAGTACCTGACGGCGGGCACGTACTTCCTATCCGTGGAAGGCACGGGCAAGAGCGGCTCGTACAGTGACTACGCCAGCCTCGGCCAATACACGATCACGGGCAATATCATCCAGCCAGGCGTGTCGATCGCCGAGACCGGCGGCGACACCATCGCCTTCGAAGGCGGGAATGTGGACACCTACGACATCTCGCTGAATACCGTTCCGTCCGGCAGCGTGGAGATAACCGCCACGGCCGATTCGCAGACCGAAGTCAGCCTGGACGGTACGAACTTCAGTTCCTCGGTAGTTTTCAGCCGCAGCGACAGGACGGTCCAGACCATCACCGTCCGGGCCATCAACGATGCAGTCGGCGAGAGCAACCACACCGGGACCATCAGCCACGCGATCACGGCCACCAACGACACGACGGACTATCCCACGTCTATTGTGATGTACGACGTGCTCGTCACCATCATCGACGATGACGTTGAACTTATCATCGACAATCAGGACGCCGGTGCGACGTTCGTGGGCGACTGGTCCTACAACGACAACAAGCCCGGCTTCTACGGGACGGATTACCATCACGACGGCGACGACGACAAGGGCAACAAGAGCTTCACCTTTACGCCCACACTGCCGCACACGGGGATCCACGAAGTGCTCATGCAGTGGTCGGCCTTTTCCAACCGCGCCAGCAACGTCCCCGTGGATATCAATCACGATGGCGGCACGACCACGGTGTTCGTGGATCAGACGGCCAATGGCGGTGATTTCAACTCACTGGGCTTTTACTTCTTCACGGCTGCGACCGGCAGCGTGACAATCCGCACGACCGGCACCAATGGCTACGTAATCGCCGACGCCGTGACATTTGAGGAACCGACCGATCCGGGCATCAGCGTTCTAGCCACGGGAGGCGGCACGGACGTGGTCGAGGGCGCCGCGACGGATACGTATGACATCGTGCTGCATACGGCCCCGACGGGCTCAGTCGAAGTCACCGTCACCGCCGACGCCCAAAGCGAAGTCAGCCTGGACGGTACGAACTTCGCGTCTTCGCAGGTGTTGTTCTTCTCGGACACGACAGCCCAGACCGTTACCGTTCGGGCTATCGATGATGCCGTGGAAGAAGGCGCTCACACTGCCACGCTCACCCACGCGATCACGGCCAGCAGCGACACGACGAACTATCCCACGTCGATGACTATCAGCGACGTGACCGTCAACATCACCGACAATGACGGAACCATTGACATAATCGTGGACAACCAGGACGCCAACGTCAGCAAGGTCGGCACGTGGGATTACAACCCCAACGTGGCGGGCTTCTACGGCACGGATTACCATCATGACCAGAACTCGGGCAAGGGCACCAAGAGCTTCACGTTCGAGCCGTCGATTCCGATTACCGGCAGCTATGAAGTGTTCATGCAGTGGTCCAGCAGTGGCAACCGGGCCAGCAATGTTCCGGTAGACATCAACCACGATGGCGGCACGACGACGGTCACGATCGACCAGACTACCGGCGGCGGCGCGTTCAATTCGCTGGGCACGTTCACCTTCACAGCCTCCACGGGCAGCGTGACGATCCGCACGACCGGCACGAACGGTTACGTTATCGCCGATGCGGTGCGGTTCCTGGAGGCCGGCCCGCCGGCTCCTGCCGTTGCGATCAACGAGTCGTCTGGCAGTACGGACGTGGTAGAAGGCGGCGCGACGGATACGTATGACATCGCCCTGACTACGACGCCGGCCGGCAGCGTGCAGGTCACCGTGACGGCCGACGCCGAGAGCGAGGTCAGCCTGGACGGCACGAACTTCGCGTCGTCCCAGGTGCTGACATTCACGGACACGACCGGGCAAACCGTCACGGTCCGGGCCATCGACGACGTTGAGATGGAGAGCAGCCACACCGCAACGCTTACCCACGCCATCACGGCCACCAACGACACGACGGATTATCCGACATCGACGACCATCGCCGACGTGACGGTCAATATCACCGACAACGACGCGTCGTACGAAGAGATCATCGACAACCTGGATTCGGCCAAACTGACGATCGTCGGCTCCTGGAGCGCCAACCCCAACGTTGCGGGCTTCTATGGGACCGATTATCACCACGACCAGAACTCCGGTCAGGGCAGTAAGACCTTCACCTTCACGCCGTCGCTCCCGACAACCAAGACCTACGAAGTGTTCATGCAGTGGTCGTCCAGCGGAAACCGGGCGAGCAACGTTCCGGTGGACATCAACCACGACGGCGGCACGACGACGGTCACGGTCGACCAGACCACCGGCGGCGGCGTGATGACGTCGCTGGGCACTTTCACCTTCACAGCCAGCACCGGCAGCGTGACGATCCGCACGACCGGCGCGAACGGCTACGTTATCGCCGATGCCGTGAAGTTTGTGGAAACCGGCTCGGTGGCCCCGGCGGTGTCGATTACACAGTCAGGCGGCAGCACAGACGTGGCCGAAGGCGGAGCGGCCGACACCTACGACATCGTGCTTACCACGGATCCAGCCGACTCGGTCGATGTTACCGTCACGGCTGATGCCCAGAGCGAAGTGAGCCTGGACGGCACGAACTTCGCCTCTTCGCAGGTATTGACGTTCACGGACCGGACGGCCCAGACGGTCACGGTGCGGGCCATTGACGACGCGGTGGATGAGGGCAACCATACGAGCACCCTAACCCACGCGATCACGACCACCAACGATCCGACGGACTATCCCACGTCGATGTCGATCAGCGACGTGACCGTCAATATCACCGACGACGACGGCCCGATCGAAATCATTGTCGACAACCAGGACTCCGCCAACGTGACGATGATCGGCGATTGGGGCGTGGCATCGGCCAAGCCCGGCTTCATCGGGACGGACTACCACCACGACAAGAATATAGACAAGGGTAAGACCTTCACGTTTACCCCCGACATTACTGTCTCGGGGACTTACGACGTCTACATGCAGTGGTCGGCTGACGCAAACCGGGCCACCAACGTCGTGGTGGGCATCTTCTACGATGGTGACAACGACGTGGTCGTCGTTGACCAGACGACCAATGGCGGCCAGTGGAATCTGCTCGGCACCTACGACTTCGTCGCAACCATGGGCTATGTGCGGATATACACGAACGAGACCAATGGCTACGTAATAGCCGACGCCATTCGCTTGGTGGAAGTTGTCCCGGCCCCCGGCCCGATGCCGCTTGGTGGCGGCTCGGACGATACCGCCGCGGTCACCGTGGGCAATTCCGACCAAACGGTGAATCTGCCAGCCCAAGCTGTTCAGCGTGCCTTGCCGGCAGGGACCAAGGGACAGCCGTTCGCCACCACGCAGCCGGACGCGGCGAGCTTGCCGGTCTTTGAAGGCATGGCCCTGGCCGCGGCAGACTCATCAGCCGACGCCGAGGACCTCTTGGCAGACGATGCTCTCGCCCTCACAGCAGACGCATTGTCGTGGCCTTCAGCGGCATCCGACGAGCTAAGCCTGGAGGCGTTCGGCGACGACCTGGACCTGCTGGCTGACCTGACGCTTGAGCCGATAATTCGGCTCTAGCCTAACGTTTGATTCTTACACATATGCAAGTTGTGACTACTAGACGAGGTGGTCGGGCCACTTCGTCTGGTAGCCACGTAAATCAAGTCGCTCGATAACTGAAAGGATGCAGACGTGAAACAGTCAAAAAGCAGCACCGCGCAAGCCACGGGGGCCAACATGAGGCGCAATGGTCTACCCGAGAGAAAGCCGAGCGGGGTGCCGCTTTTCGAGTCGCTCGAGCAGCGGCTGTTGTTGTCGGCCGTGCCCTTTGCGGACGATCTCAGTGACGCCTACGCGTTCGATGCTTTTTCCACGGCGGTGGAGCATGGGCAGAGCGTGAGGGATCAGGTGGCCGCTCTTGCCGCCAAGCACGCCGCCGGTGAGCTGAAGCCGGGCGAGGACATGGTCGTCACCGAATTCGGCGAGGTCTATTATGATCCGATCCACGACTACGCGCTGGAAGGTGAGGACATGGGCGTGCAGGAGTCGCCGGTATCGGAAGGAGAGTTGCCCGCCACACCGGGTGCGGCTTCGTTCGACTTGGCGGACACGTTCTTCCTGCACAGCAATCCGGGCTCGACCAAGACGATGTACCTCGACTTCAACGGCCATACGTCGACCGTATGGGGTGGGGCGACCCCCGCCTACAACTTCGAGGGGACGACAAGTACCTTTAGCGACAACGAACTCACCCGAATCCAGGCAATTTGGGAGCGGGTGGTGGAAGACTTCATCGGGTTCGACTTCAACATAACCACCGAAGAGCCGCCCACCGATTGGCTGGAAAAGGACAGGGACGACCCGGACGACGAGCATTGGGGCGTCCGCGCCGTTATCGGCGGCAGCGGAGCGTGGTACGGCTCGGCCGGGGGGGTAGCCCAGACGGGCAGCTTCACGCATATCTATGATATGCCGTGCTACGTGTTTTCCAACGTCCTCAGCGGCGGGGCTGAGAAGCACGTCGCCGAAGTGCTTTCCCATGAGTTGGGCCACACGGTGGGGTTGGGGCACGATGGCAAGACCGGAGGCACGGAATACTATGCCGGCCATGGCAGCGGCGAGACGAGCTGGGCGCCCATTATGGGCCAGTCTGCCAGCAAGAACGTCACCCAGTGGAGCAAAGGCGAGTATAGCGGCGCCAATAACACGATGGACGACCTGGCTCGCATGACGGGCAATTACGGTCCTGGCTTCGGCTTTGGGTACCTACCGGACGACCACGCCAACGACGAGCTGACGGCCACCGCCCTGAATATCGACGCCTATGGGGCCCCGTTCGACTCGGGCATCATCGAGCAGACCGACGACGTGGACTTCTTTGAGTTCACGACCTACGCCGGCACGATCAATCTGAATATCGATCCGTTCTATCGTGGCCCGAATCTGGACATCCAGGCCAAGTTGTACGACTCCGGCATGACGCTGCTGGCCAGCGGAGACCAGACCGGCAAACTTGCGGCGATCATCAGCGAGACCGTTTCGGCTGGGACCTACTATCTCTCCGTCGAAGGCACCGGCAGCAGCAATTACAGCGATTACGCCAGCCTGGGCCAATACACCATCACCGGCAATATCATCCTGCCCGGCGGAACGATCACCGAGATGGCTGGCGAGACGTTGGTGTCTGAAGGCGACCTGACGGACACGTACGACTTCGCGCTGAATACCACCCCGGCCGGAAGCGTGGAGATAACCGCCACGGCTGATTCGCAGACCGAAATCAGCTTGGATGGTACGAACTTCAGTTCGTCGGTCGTCTTCAGCCGCAGCGATACGACGGCCCAGACCATCACCGTTCGGGCCATCAACGATGCCGCGGCCGAGGGCATGCACACGAGCACGATCAGCCATGCAATCACGGCCACCGCCGACACGACGGACTATCCCACGTCGATGGCCATATCCGACGCGGTCGTCAGTATTATCGACGATGACGTGGACCTGATCGTCGATAACCTGGACACCAATGTGACGATCGTGGGCAGCTGGGGCGCTAACGCCAACAAGCCCGGCTTCTACGGAACGGATTACCATCACGATGAGAACGACGGCAAGGGCAGCAAGAGCTTTACCTTCAACGCACCCCTTCCCAACACAGGGACCTACGAAGTGTTCATGCAGTGGTCGGCCTTTTCCAACCGGGCAACGAACGTTCCGGTGGATATCATTCATGATGGCGGGACGACGACGGTTACGGTCGACCAGACGGCCAATGGTGATCAGTTCAATTCCCTGGGTACGTATACCTTCACGGCCGGGACGGGCAGCGTGGAAATCCGCACTACCAGCACGGACGGCTTCGTGATCGCCGACGCCGTGAAGTTCGTTCCCCCAGCCGGGCCGACGGTCAACATCTCCGAAACGTCGGGCAGCACGGATGTCACCGAAGACGGCGCGACCGATACGTATGACATTGCGTTGAGCGACACGCCGTCCGCCAGTGTCACCGTCACCGTCACGGCTGACGCCGATAGCGAAGTCAGCCTGGACGGGACGAACTTCGCCTCCTCGCAGGATCTGACCTTCACTACCACGACGGCCCAGACCGTCACCGTCCGGGCCATAGACGACGCGTTGGACGAGGGCAGCCACACCGCCACGCTTACCCACGCGATCACAGCCACGAACGACACGACGAATTACCCGACCTCGCTGACGATCAACGACGTCACCGTCAACATCACGGATAACGACGGCGTGTTCGAAGAGATCATCGACAACCTCGACTCGTCCAAGGTGACGATCGTGGGCGACTGGGACTCCAACGCCAACGTGGCCGGCTACTTCGGGAGCGACTACCACCACGACAAGGACGCCGGCCAGGGCAGCAAGAGCTTCACCTTCACGCCCTCGCTTCCGACGACCGGGACGTATGAAGTGTTCATCCAGTACTCCTCGTCGGGCAACCGGGCCAGCAACGTTCCGGTGGACATCATCCACGATGGCGGCAC
>SDBV01007808.1_pt1 | contig 14555 bp, 13 predicted proteins | sample 2277081 | NCBI WGS metagenome assembly SDBV01 (sample SAMN10402039, study PRJNA504765) | marine sediment metagenome | isolation source: marine sediment core GS10_PC15, 223 cmbsf | place: Arctic Ocean: Southern Knipovich Ridge | collected 2010
GTGGTCGTTTTGATCAGGGTAGCCGGCCAGAATGCCGTAAACCCGCATGCGAACCATCTCCAGAAACGAATGTCCGATCCTCCCTGCGTCCCGCCGGTCGGTCAGCGGCTCGGCAAATCCCCGTCGGCATTGCCGCCGTCTAAAGGACGTAGTCCCACGGGAGCAAAACGCGTCCAACGCACAACTTGACGAGCATCCTCCGCACTCATGACGTGTGGAACCATGATGCCCGCGGCGTCCAGTTCCAGCGGGCGTATCATGTCGCTATAGCTTCCTCGCGGAACGCGGACAATCGCATCCACATCGAACACCTTGGCCGCGCGGTTCATCGCCAGGATATCGCCGTTTGCCAGGGTCGCGAACGAAGGCTCATCGTAGTTTCACTTGCCGTCGGCGGCAACCCTGGTGTAGTCGGTCCAAGTTTTGCCGTTGTCCACGGAGCGAATCGCACCGGTGCCTACTTTCTCGTCGTCGGGGTTACGCCCGTGGATACCCAGCAGCAAGGTGCCGTCTGAGAGCCGGATGATCTTGCCGCAGGTGTAAACCAAATAGCCGCCATCGTCGAACTGGCGAAATGGATTGGGAATCTTGATCGGCTTGCTCCAAGTGCCGCCGTTATCGGCGGAGACAATCATCATCACGGCCGGGTGTCGGGCTTCGGATCCCCTCCTGCGCGCCCTGGGGTCGTAAAGATAGTAGGGGAACAGGATATTGCCGTTGGGCAGTTGAATAGCGGTAGACGTTGTGCGGAGGTCGAAGCGTGAATCTTCATGATCCCATTCCGGGTTGCTTTCGTGCATATTAGAGCGACAACACAAATTCCACCAGATCGTTGATCTGCCCGTCGGTCAGCTTTTTGAGGTCGGTTTTGCTCTCACCCTTGCCTAACCCATGACCATGATCGCCCCGGGTGAGCAGTTCTTTGATCGTCATATAGTGGCCGTCGTGCATGTAGGGCGCCGTTCGCCAACATTCGATCAGGGTGGGCGTATCGAAAGTGGCGCGACGGTCGAACTGCCCCTTGGAGCCGACGTTGTGCATCTTCAGATCGGTGTAAAGCGGTGCCGGGTGACAACGCCAGCAGCCGGTCGTAGAGTTGTGGAAAAGCTTCTTGCCTCGCTCGGCCGCGGGGCTGAGCTTGCCGGCCATCAAGCGGGGGCTGGGAACCGGCTGCAAAGATTTCAAGTAAGCGTCGATCGCTCGGGCATCTTCGTCGGGTCGGACCGCGAATTGGATGTGCTTAATGCCCGCCCGCACCGCCGACTCGGCATCGGGGCGAATGCCCGAGGACATTGCCGGCGGCGTTCTATGGACAAGCAACATGCTGCGAACGTTCTTGGGGTTGCCCATGCCGTCGTTCAAGAGATCCCAGTTGAGGCCGTCGACGCGAGCGTCGGGGTGACAACTGAGGCAACTCTGCCAGTGTTGGAAACAAAGGGACGCGTCGTTGAAATACATCTGGCCCTGGCGCTGGGCGGTCATAACCGGCGGCGGACCCAGACGCAGGGCGGTTATCTTTGCGCGTGGCGCGACAATCGCCTTGACAGCTTGCGAAGCGGCGGGGGGAAGTTCGACGACAGCCACCTCGTCGCTGAAATACTCGGCCACGTAGGCCTTCGAAGCGGCAACCGCAAGACCGCGGGGGCCGTTGCCCGGCAGCTTGATGCGACGGCGAAGATCGACCAAAAAAGCCAAATCGTTGGGCACGTCGCCGGAGATCAGCGACGAGTAGCTGGCGGAATCCTCGGCCGCGTCGCCCTTTTTCTTCTGCAACTCTTCACGCGTGGCGGGCATTGCCAGCAGTTTCTTAAGCAAAGCGGCCGCGTCGATCACGCTAAGCTCGTGCGTTCCGGCGTGGGTGACGCAAATCTGCTTGCCGTCCGCCGTGACGGCCACGCCCCAGGGGTTGGCCGCGCCGCGGTCGACGTCGTCCAAAAGCACCGTGTTCAAAAACTTGCCCGCGGTGACGTCGATGATCGACAAGGCGTTGGTGTTCATCCAGCCCCGCTCGAGCTGCGTGGTGGGCATCTGATAACGGGACAAAATATGCGCCACGTAGGCGTATTTGCCGTCGGGCGAAACGCAAATGCCGCGCATGCTGGAACTGCCGTTGGGCAAGCGAATGCTTGTGGGCTCGTTCGTGGCCGTATCGATAAGCGTCACCACCGCGGCCACGTTATAACCGTCGGCGCGATCCAGAGGCAGCAGGTTGGAAACCAGCAGGCGTCGTCCGTCGGGGGTTATCGCGGCGGCAAACGGCTCGCGAGTCGCCGGCACCCGGGCGATTTGCTTTGCGGTCGCAAGATCGATCACGGAAACGTCGTTGTCGAATCGGTTGCAAACATACAAGCGTTTTCCGTCGGGCGAGATCGCCGGCCCGCAGGGCGTGTGGCCGACGGCAATTTGTTTATCCAAAACGCCGCCCCCGGCGGTGTCGATCAGGCAGACTCGCCCGTCGGCCACGCCGCATGTTACGTAAAGCGTTTTGCCGTCGGGCGAAAGCACGAAACCGCCGGGCACGGCCGGGAGATTGATCGCGGCGGTTCTCTTGCCCGTGGAGTCGAGCACCACGATCTGTTTGGCGTCGGTGCAAAGGACGTAGATTGCCTTGGCCTGGGGCGAGACTACAATGTCGCTGGGGCCGATGTATTTCGTTGCTTGAATTGCATGGGCGGCGCCGCCGGCGAAACAAACGGCCGCGACGGCAACAGCCGCCATGGCAACGGGCAGCGAGGCTCTTGAGATCCACGCGGCGGGCAGGAAATGAGAAGTGCGGCTCATCGGTCGGCTCCTGTTTGTTCGGCTGGAAGAACGGTGGGTAAAGGGGGGTAGCTTGTCGCATTGCAAATTGCAATCAAAGCCCAAAGCATTCGATTGGACCGTTTCGCATTAGGCCAGATTATTCATGAGCTGGTATTTTCGTTTGAAATACTAAGCGCGAAGCGCAAGCGAAGGGCGGGAAAGCAGGGGAAAACGCTGCACGTCCCTTCGCTTGCGCTTCGCGCTTAGTGTGGTTCATAAATAATCCGGGTAGGCCGAAAACAGGCGGCTAACCCCACCGTATGGGTGGATGCTATTTCGACCGCGAATCGGCACTCAGAGTTTATAGTATAACCGGTACTATGTGATTTGTCGATTCCCAGCGGCAATATAGTGCATTGTGCATATACGACGGGACTATAACCAAGCCCTCCCGATCTCTTTGTCGCCGGTCCTGGGCCCAGCCCCCCATATTTTCGACATCCGCCTAAAGCCCGCATTCCCCATGGTCGAAGACAGTAATGAAGGTATCGGTTTTTCGGCTTGTACTGCCCGATGACGGCAGCGCAGGGCATGCATAAAGAGGGAATGTGCAGGATGAAAGCGACTTTTCATGCCGGGGTTATGGCTCTGCTGACCTCGATGATAGTGATCACTTCGGCACTCGTATCGGCCCCACAAGTGTCGGCCGCTCCCACGACGTTTTGGAACTTTTTGGGAATTTCGCAAGGGTGGAACAAGATCAGCGGAGCGTTGGTCAACCGCAACGGCAACCACCCTGGCCTGGAAAAGCCGCCGCCCTTAAAAGCGCTGACAGACGCGGCCAACCTGGAATCGCCCAACCCGGCCATTAAGAAGGCCGCCGAGATCAAGCAGCAAGAGGATCTGAAGAAGCAGAAGATCAAGGGCATCAAGTATCTCGCCAAGGTCGGCTGCGGCTGCTATCCGGGCATCAAGAAGGCTCTGCTGGCGGCACTGGACGATTGCACCGAAGAGGTTCGCTACGAAGCGGCCATGGCTTTTTGCAAGGCGGCCGGCGACCCATGCAAGTCCTGCGACGGCGACGGTTGCTGCGCGGCCGACGTGATGACCAAGCTGCAGGACATAGCTAACGGCCGCACCGCCGAGGGCTGCTGGACGGAACCATCCAAGCGAGTCCGACAAACGGCGGCCAACGCACTAAACGCCTGCCGCAGGGCAACCGGCTCCCAAAGCAACGTGCCGCCGGTCGAAGAGCCCCAGGAACCGCAAAAGGAAGTACCGCTGCAGCCCATCCCGGCGCAAAAGGAAGCCTCGCTGAAGAAGTCGGAAGCCAGCCGGATAATTTGGGTTGGGGACGCCGAGCCGGAAAGGCTCGACGATGCGGAGATACCTTTCCAGGTGGAAGAAGACGAAACCCCGTCGATGGTTCAGCCGGCCGGCTACTCTTCCGAAATAAGACTTATCATGCCGCCGCGATAGGGCCGTTGCCAGGTCGCGTCTCGGTCTATTGCCCATCTTTTATCGGTCGTGCGTCTTTGACGCCATGTTTTTTCAAAAGCCGGACAATCTCCGTATGTCCCTTCTTTGTCGCGATCTCCAGGGACGTTTGCGTTTCGCCCTCAAAATCCACCTCGGCGTTCAGATCAGCATTGTTCGCCAGCAATAATTCGACGACCTTGGCGTGGCCTTCATGCGAAGCGAGCAACAACGGAGTGCTACCGGATGCGGACGCGGCATTCGCATCAGCATCATTTGCCAACAGTAGCTTTACGATATCGACATCACCACGACGCATTGCAAGCTGCAAGGGAGTGAAACCGCCTGCCTCGGCGTTTACATCGGCCTTGTTCGCCAGCAGCAGGCGGACGATGTGGATGTTTTCGCTGTAAACCGCGATCCCCAACGTGGTAAAACCAACTACGGCGGCGGTGTTCACATCGGCATTGGCGGCCATCAACTGCTTGACGATGTCGACATTGCCACAGCGCGCGGCAAGCCACAAAGCAGTGTAACCGCTTGCATCCGCGGCGTTAATATCGGCGTTGTTCCCCAGCAATAATCGAAGCATCTCGGTGTTGCCACTACTCGCCGCGAACCGCAATGGAGTATAACTCCCAACCTCGGCGTTCACATCGGCCTTGTTCGCCAGCAAGAGCTTGGCGATCTGCACATTATCGCTACTTGCCGCCAGCAACAGCGGAGTATAACCGCCGACCTCGGCGTTCACATCGGCCTTGTTCGCCAGCAAGAGCTTGGCGGTCTGGACATTACCGCTATGTACCGCCAGCAACAGCGGAGTATAACCGCCAACCTCGGCGTTCACATCGGCCTTGTTCGCCAGCAAGAGCTTGGCGATCTGGACATTACCGCTATGTACCGCCAGTAACAGCGGAGTATAACCGCTGACCTCGGCGTTCACATCGGCCTTATATTTCAGCAACAGTTTGGCAATATCGGCATTGCCGCCGTGCGATGCCAGCAACAGCGGAGTATAACCGCTTGCATCAGCGGCATTCACATCGGCCTTGTTTGCCAGCAATAGCTTGACTATCTCGACGTGGCCCCATCTAGTCGCAACCCACAAGGGCGTACGATCATCCATTGTCTTAGCATTAACATCGGCACCCGCCTCGATCAAACGGCGGACCTCTTCGATGTCGTCGACATTGGAAGATTCCACAAGAGCCTTGAGTTTTTCCGTCGCTTCAGCGGCCGTCTCCTGGCCGCTGGACATTTGTGTGCAAACGCCCAGTGCAAGAGTTGCCAGAAAAAACACCGATAAAGCCCGACAATCCCCAAGATTTTTTGACGGCATTTTCGATCCTCCTGGAGTTTATATTGTAGATTCTTCTTCAAGCCGGCAACTTACCCGCCAGCAAATCTCCGACTTTCCGCGTCGTGTCGAAACGCATCAACACGATTCGGATCGTGGCGGTGATCGGCACTGCCAGCACCATGCCCAGCACCCCCCATACAAGACCCCAGAAGGAAAGTGCCAGGAGCACGGCTACCGGGTGAAGGGCCATGCCTCGGCCGATTAATTTCGGCTCGATCACGTTCCCTATAGTAATCTGCACGGCGCCGGGAAGCAACACGGCGGCGGCGATCATCCAGGGATTGTCGTATTGCGACACGGCCACCGGAAGCGGCAGGAAGGTCGCAATCACCGAACCGATCGAGGGTATGAAGTTCAACAGAAAGGCAAGCGCCCCGAAAACAATCGCCATTTGCAGACCCAGGGCAGCCAGAATGGCCCAAACCAACGTAACCGTTCACGGCTTTCACATACCCCATAGGTGGTATTGCGCCATGTCGCCAATTGGTGACAATGGCGGACATGGACGCCAAGGACCGAATTATCGCAGAGCAACGCTTGCTCATCGCGGAGCTTCGACGGGAGATCGAAGAACTCAAACTGGCCTTGGCCAAGGCGACGAAGGACTCTTCCAACTCGTCCAAGTCGCCGTCGAGTGATATTATCAAACCTCCGAAAAAGGGCGGCGGCAAAAAGTCTGCTCGAGGTTCATCGGGCTCGAGCGGAGGTCTTCGAGGCTTCCTCGGTGGTCTCGATTATAACCGCATACTCGAATCTCGAATGGACCTTACTTGCGACGTAGCCGACGCAGTTTAACAACTAGTTTCGGGGCATTGATTCATCATGAGCAAACGGTTGGCAACGCGGACAGAGTTTTTGGGATGGACAGCCATCACGCGCGTCGCTGTCACCGGCTCTCCCTCGATCGGGTGGAGAATGGGGGCAACTGACACCGTCGCAAGAAACGGTCGGCCCGGGGTGCTTCGGACACGCCGAATTCCCAAGGTATTCTGACACACTGGGTTGCCCAGCGCTAGGCGCTGCCCTGGACCTACTTACGTGGCAGTGTGGGCATGTTATACTTAGGTGTGCATCGATTGGTTATGTTGTCCGGGCGGGATATTTCGATGACCAACTACGGTTGTTCAAATTTCTTCAGAAAAACCCACAGCCCACAGCCCATAGCCGATACGTAACCAGCCATGAAAATAATCTACGCCGACAACAACGCCACGACGCAGGTGGCGCCCGAGGTCTTCGAGGCTATGAAGCCGTATTTTAACGAGGACTATTTCAACCCCAGTTCGATGTACGAGCCGGCGCGGAAGACGTCGCAGGCTTTGGCCGCGGCTCGGGCGGAAATCTCCGCGGCGTTGGGCTGCGACGATCCGCGGCAAATTATCTTTACCTCGTGCGCCACCGAGAGCAACAACGCGGCCATCTTCGGGGTGGCCGCGGCCGCGGGCGTACCCAGTGGAGGGCCCGACGGTAAGCGACGACACATTATCACCACCACCGTCGAACATCCGGCCGTTTTGGGCGTTTGCAAGGAAATGGAACGACGCGGCTACGAGGTGACGTATTTGCCGGTGAACCGCGACGGCAATCTGAACGTCGGCGATTTCATTCGCGCTCTGCGGCCGGAGACGTTGCTGGTGACGATAATGCACGGCAATAACGAGACGGGCGTGATTTTTCCCGTCGAGCAGCTTTCACGCTTGACGAAGGAAACGGACTCCCAGATTGTTTTCCACAGCGACGCCACGCAGACGGTGGGCAAGCTGGCGGTGGATTTGGACGGTGATTTCCGGCACGTCGATCTGTTGTCGTTTTCGGGACACAAGCTGCACGCGCCCAAAGGAGTGGGGGCGTTGTTCATGCGTCGCGGCACGCCCTGCCGGCCGCTTTTGATCGGCGGGCACCAGGAGAGCGGCCGACGGGCGGGGACGGAGAACGTGCCCTATATCATCGGGCTGGCCAAGGCCGTGGGGCTGGCCGTGGGCAACCGCGAGGAAGACTACGAGCACGTCGGCCGGCTGCGCGACCGCTTGCAGCGTGCCATCGCCGAGCGGATCAGCCACATTCAGGTCAACGGCGGGAAGGCCCCGCGGCTGCCCACCACGCTGAACGTTTCTTGTCACTATGTCGAGGGCGAAGGCATGCTCTTCCAGCTTAGCGAGGAGGGAATTTGCGCGTCCAGCGGCTCGGCCTGTACCTCGGGTTCGTTGGAGCCGTCGCACGTGCTTTTGGCTTTGCACGTGCCCTTTACGGCCGTGCATGGCTCGATCCGTTTCAGCCTCAGCCGTTACAACACCGACGCCGATATCGACCGCATTATCGAAGTCTTTCCGAGCATGGTTGAAAATCTGCGGAATCTGTCACCTTATTGGGACACGAAGACCAGCGCTCCGCGGGCGAACGTCGAAGAGTTGATCCGTCAGACGCACTAAAATGGTCTTGACGCACTAAAATTCTGCAAGCACACTAAAATGCTGCAAACGCACTACACGATACTTGAGGTCGGGAAAAACGCTCCTTGCGAAGAGGTCGAGCGTGCGTATCGGCGGATGGTGCGCCGCTGGCACCCCGACTTGAATCCCGGAGATCTGGCGGCGCGGGAACGGTTCCAGAAAATTCAGACCGCCTTCGACGTTTTGCACAACGCCGACAGCCGGCGGCAATACGATCTTTCCTTCCAGCAGCCGATCGGCACGATCGAGGTTTTTGAGCAAAGCGGCGTCGCCAAGCCCGGCGAGCCGATCGTGGCCTCGGCGGACGAAAACGATCTGGATCACATTCGCTTTCGGGGTCGAGCGCCCGGCACGGCCCTGCAGATCTACCGGCGTCGCAGCCGCTGGAGTTCGATTCGAGATTGGCTGAGCAGTTCCGACTTCGTTTTGCCGCTGTTGCTGCTGGCGATTTTCATGGGTATCCAGTTCCTGGGCGTGGTGCTGGAATTTTTTCAGCGGCTGCGGTGAGTGGTGTCTTCAAAAAGTCTTTCCGCCGAGGCGTGCCACGAGGCTTTCCGAAAGCACGACGATATCCTCGCTGCAGAAGAATTCTTCGATATTGCCCGGCAGCAAGATGGTGGCCGAGGTCGGGAACTCGTCGTCGGCGGCGTGCCAGATCAGGCGGAGCGTGACTCGGGGGAACATTGAAAAATCGAACGCCAAATCTCCGCCATCGGCCGAGCGAGCCCCCAGACTCTCGGCCGCCGCCGTCAGGGTCTGGGCATTTCTGCCCGCCGTGGCGCACAGCCGATTGATCACCCGCTGCTGATAAACGCCCGCGTAGGACCGCGATGTGCTCAGATCGGCGAAGGTGATGGCCGGCTGCCGCCGCGCGGGGCGCGTGGTCACGGCCAAATAGTGCAACGCCAGAATCCCCCAAGCCGGCGAAACTTCCTCTTCGGCCGAGGTAACCACCCGACCCTCCTTAGGCTGCACTCTCAGTCGATGTCCGAGCACGGCAAGTTGCCAACCGTCGTCACGGCCTTCGCCGCCGAGCCACTCGATTTGTTCCCGAGACTGGCCGGCCAAGGTGTCGAAGCCCAACTGCACCGCAAGCTGGTAATTCTCTTGTGGCGATGGTGTATTCATCTTGCTAACTTAATTTAAGGGGTTAGCGGCGGGGCTTGTCTCCGCGCGCTGACTGGCACACAGATACAACGCGACGGCAAGCGTCGCCGCTAACAAATGCTTACTACTGTGGCAGGAAGAACCGTCGGGCTCGCTGCCGGGCCGACTCGGTCGTAAGCTGCTTGGCGATGATGCTCTGGACTCGTTCGGTGTCGGAGCAGTCTTCCGAGGCCATGTCGGCTAAACGGTAAGCGTCGTGAGCGACCTTCCACTCGATCGTATCCGATGGCTGGTCGGATCGCAACTGGGCAATGGTCTGGCAGGCTTGCTCAACGACTTCCTCCGGCAAGCCGATTTCCTGGAGGATGCGCCGGGGCCGTTCGGTGGGAGCCTGCGGCGAAGGATCGACGTCTCGCAGCAACGCGGCCGCCAGGATCACGCGCGAGTCACCCCCTTCTTTTGACGCCAATTCCTTGGCGTGTTGAAAGACGACCAATGCCCGTGAAATCCGTGCTTGCTCGCCCAAAAACGCTTCCTTGACCGCTCGAAGTAACCGGCCGGCCAGGGCGCCCTCACCCGAGTTAGCCGTTTCTCGCCCGTCGGGCAGGAATCCCAGGCACTCCTCGGCATAGGCACACCACTCGGCACACTTCATATCCAAACGCGGATTGCGAAACCGATGCTCACACTGGGTGCAACGCGCGGAGCTTTCGTCTTTGAACAGTTCGACCGAGTGACCACACTTTGGGCAAGGAACCTCGAAAGCGTCGCCACCTTGCCAGTATCGCATGTCTTGTCCGGGACATCGCATCGGTCGCGCCAAGGGGGAATGAGGAATTCGGTTTAATCACCTTGCGGGATCGGCGACGGGGGTTGCCTCCATCAGATTCGGCCCCCCCCCCGGGCGGCCTCAATTCAGACCGGGGGGCAAGGTCGCGTACAGCGACTGAGGACGACGTTTTTTGGTGATTATTGCCAATTGCGTCTGTCAAATATATAGTACAATAAATTCGAGAGCAAGGATAGCCGCTGGTACTGTTGCCTAGAACACACCACTGGTGCAAGTTCACCCCAACAGTTTGTAACCCGTCACGGACGTGATGTGAGAATCGGCAAAAACCCCTATTCCGGATTATTTTCTCTCAGTTCTTCGGCCACATGTCCAGCAGTTTCCTCAGGTAGTGTTTTTGATCGGAAAGTGATAGATTATTAGATTCTAGGATCCTTGACAGAGCTTCATCTGGCCGATATGATTGCAGACCCTATCATTAGGTCTCTTCGTCCAGCAGTGGTCGCAAGGGGGATCTGAAACCTGGGAACTGAGGCTACGGCATACCCCGGCGGCTTCTTACTAGCGGTGTGCGTCTGGGAAAGTCGTGCTCGAAGGAAAGCTGAGGACACCCGCGGGATGTGCCGGGTGGGCTTTGGCGGCCCGCAATCGTCTTTCAGGTGAATCTACGATGGGAATCTGGGCGGTTTGGTCCGCGTGTGACTACATGCTGGACATCCAAACCGCGGAATCTTGGTTCAATCGTCTTTTGGTGATTGATTGATGAAGTTAGCAATTGTCGGAAAAGGCGGCGTCGGAAAGACGACCCTTACGGCCGCATTGGCCAGACGGATCGCTGGCGACGGCCGATCGGTCGTGGCCGTCGACGCCGATCCCGATGGCAATCTGGCCTCGGCACTGGGCGTGCCCGAGGCATCCGTTCCCACGCCCATCGCCGAGATGCGCGAGTTGATTATGGAACGGACCGACGCCAAGGACGAAGGCGCGGGCCTGATGTTCAAGCTCAATCCCAAGGTCGACGACCTGCCCCAGCGGTTTTCGGTCGATGCCGATTCGGTGCGATTGCTGGTGATGGGCACGGTCGAACAGGGCGGCAAAGGCTGCATGTGTCCCCAGGGAGCCGTGCTGAAAGCACTGATGCAGCACCTATTGCTGCGTGTGAGTGACGAGGTCATTTTGGACATGGAAGCTGGGCTGGAACACATGGGCCGGGCTTCGGCCAAGGGTGTCGACGCCATGATCGCCGTGGTCGAGCCCGGGATGCGAAGCGTGCAAACGGCCCGACGGATCCAAAAGTTGGCCCGGGATATCGGCATCGAACGCATCTTTCTTGTGATCAACAAGGTTCGCAAGCCGGCCGAACGAGCCAAACTTGAAGCGGTCCTGGGAGAAGCAGACATCCTGGGAGTGCTCCCCTACAGCGACGACGTGGCCAATGCCGACCTGCACGGCCAAGCGGTCGACTTGAGCATGTCCGGCTTGGGCGAAGCAATCGAACAAATAGAAGAAGCACTGCAGCAGCGGATCGCCGGAAATAAAATTAGAGGATAGAGGATAGAGGACAGAGGGTAGGAATTAGGAAGCTCGAATGAGGAAAGAATGATCAATGTCCAATGTCCACTGCCCCGACCGCCGCAAGCGGCTGGGCTAAGAGTCTGTCGGACTTATGGCACAATTGGCCACGGTTGGGCATTTTTGCTGCGATTACGCTTCAGTGTAGGCGGTTTACATGTGGTGTGGCAGCGCGGGGACAAGCCCCGCCGCTAACATTTATGCTAAGTCCGACAGACTGCTAACAAGTTTGGCGTCCGGAATTACCCATTAAAATTGGCGAAGAACCGATTAAAATATCTAAACTCAACGTAAACGTATAAGAGCGGAAACAAATATTCAGGAGACAAGCATGGCTGAGGAGAAGAAGCGGTCGGTCGACCAGGCAACACTTGAGGTGATCGACGTGGCAAACAAGGCGGGTATCGAGACGGTTTGGGATCGTCTGGCAGCCCAGAAGACACAATGCCGTTTCGGCAAAGAGGGTCTTTGCTGCCGTAACTGTTTCATGGGACCATGCCGGGTGAACCCCGGTGGCAAAGGGGCCCAAGTGGGTGTCTGCGGCGCTACGGCCGAGACGATCGTGGCCCGCAACCTGCTGCGTCACATTGCCGCCGGAACGGCCGCCCACTCCGACCATGGGCGCGAGATAGTCAAGGCGCTGCATTTGGCCTGCGAGGGCAAGTCCGAGGCCTACAATATCCGCAGCCCCCGAAAGCTGCTGGCCTTGGCCCGGGAATACGGCATCGCCACCGACGACCGCTCCAACGAGGAAGTCGGCCGAGAACTGGCCGAGTTTCTGCTGGGCGAGTTCGGCAAACAGGACGGCCTGCTGGCCAATCTGGCTCGGGCGCCCGAGGAGCAACAAAAGAACTGGGCGGCCACCGAGACCGCCCCCCGCGGCATCGATCGTGAAGTCGTAACCGCCATGCACACCACGACCATGGGCGTCGACGCCGATGCAGAGCATCTGATCCTCTCGTCGGTCCGCACGGCCTTGGCCGACGGCTGGGGCGGATCGATGATGGCCACGGACGTTTCCGACATCCTTTTCGGCAAACCGCACCCCTTGCGTTCGCGGATGAACCTGGGCGTGCTCAAGGAAGATCAAATCAACATCCTGGTACACGGCCACGAGCCCACGCTCTCCGACGTTCTGGTGGCCGCCACGCAAGATCCCCAACTGCTGGCCGAGGCCCAAGCCAAGGGCGCCAAGGGGATCAACCTGGCGGGTATCTGCTGTACGGCCAACGAGATCCTCATGCGACACGGCGTGCCCGTGGCCGGCAACTTCCTGCAACAGGAACTGGCCATCACCACCGGCGCGGTGGAGGTGATGCTGGTCGACGTGCAGTGCGTCTTCCCGGCCGTCACCGAACAGCAGAAGTGCTTCCACACCAAGATCATTTCCACCAGCCCCAAGGCCAAGTTCCCCGGCGCTACCCACGTGGAATTCCGCGAAGAGGACGCCATGAAGACGGCCAAAGAGATCGTCCGCATCGCCATCGACAATTTCGCCAACCGCGACCAGTCCCGGGTCAACATCCCCGAGGAACAAGCACCCGTTATTGCCGGGTTCACGACCGAGGTGGTGGCCGAGATCCTGGGCGGGCGCTATCGTCCCAGCTATCGGCCCTTGAACGACGGCATCCAGGCGGGTCGAATCCGCGGCGTGGCCGGCGTGGTCGGCTGCAACAACCCCAAGATCGCCCATGATGAAAGCCACCTGGCGATGGTCAAGGAACTGATCCGCAACGACGTGCTGGTCTTGCAGACCGGCTGCAGTGCGATCGCCTGCGGCAAGGCTGGTTTGTTGACGCCCGAGGCTGCCCAGGCATATGCCGGCCAGGGCCTGCAAGAGATCTGCGAGACGGTGGGCATGCCGCCCGTGTTGCATCTGGGAAGTTGCGTGGACAACACGCGGATCCTCACCGCCTGTGCCGAGCTAGTCAAGGAAGGCGGTATCGGCGACTCCTTCGACAAGCTGCCTGTGGCCGGCGCGGCGCCCGAATGGATGAGCGAGAAGGCCATCACCATCGGCATGTACTTCGTGGGCAGCGGCATCACGGTGGCCATCGGCCAGCCCTTGCCCGTCGAGGGCAGCGAGTTCGTCGTCGATATGCTGACCAAGACCATGGAGGAGCAGTTCGGCGCGACCTGGATCTTCGAAGCCGATCCAGTCAAAGCGGCACATGCCATGATCGACCACATCGATCGCAAGCGGGCCGATCTCGGTCTGCCCGGCCCCATGTATGACGTCCCCTATGCTCCCAAAACCGAGGAGGCCGTCGCCGCTGGCAGCTAGGTGTGGCCAGCGTGTCCCCAACGTTCCCCCTCAGCGTTTCCTCTCCCAAAATCAAAGCTCTAAGTATAGTAAGACAAGGTCAATATCATGTCCAAACAAGTATTTACTCAAGTCATTCGCGGTGCCCACGTGTGGGTCAAGCAGGCCGAGGAGGCCTTGGAAAAGGCCTTGGCCGAACATGGGCCGGACAAGCCCATCGGCTTCGGCGAACTCACTTCCTACAACCTGCCCATGTCGTATGCGATGATGGGGCTGGAGGTGCAAACCCTGGGCCAGTTGAAGCCGCAGGTGGAACACGCCCGCGAGCTGCTGGGACCGGTGCCCAGCGACGAGTTGTGGCTTCCCTACCTGGGCGACGGCCTAGATGCCGGGGCGGCCACCATGTTCGCCCAAGAGGCCCTGGTGGCGATGCGAAGCCTCAACGGCTACAAGACGCCCGAAGGTTGGCAAGGTTTTATCTCCGATACGATCATGCGGGAACTGGGGATCCAACTGGTCGACGGCCGCATGCCCGGCTTCGCCCTGGTCCTCGGCCCGGCGCCGACCACGGAGATCGCGGTGAACACGGTTCGCGAACTTCAGAAACGCAACATCCTCACGTTCCTCTGCGCCAGCCGCGGCGGCCGCACGGCCCGCGAGCAGATGATCGAGGGCGGCGTGCTCAAGGATGACGCCCCCATGCAAGAGTGTTGGGACCAGTACGTCGTGCCCGTGGGGCCCGACACACTCGACGCCATCTACGTATTGAACTGGTCGATCCGCAGCGCCTTGACC
>SDBV01007809.1_pt1 | contig 14555 bp, 10 predicted proteins | sample 2277081 | NCBI WGS metagenome assembly SDBV01 (sample SAMN10402039, study PRJNA504765) | marine sediment metagenome | isolation source: marine sediment core GS10_PC15, 223 cmbsf | place: Arctic Ocean: Southern Knipovich Ridge | collected 2010
AATCTGCGTCTCTCCCTCATCATCTTTCGTGCGAATGTTGGCCACTTTCTGAATAAGCCCTTCGCCGCTCGATAGTCCGCCAACCCGTTGCTCTTTCCAAAACTCCTCATCGACTTCCCTCCCTAACAACTCAACCGGCCCCGCCGCTGTTCCCTTGCGGCCGGAGTTAGTCGGACCGACAAGGGCAAAGTTGAGCCGGGCGTACTGTTTGTTACCAGCCCAGACGTAAGGGCCGGGACCGATCAACGTGCCAACCGCCGGCAGTAGATGCGCGAGCACACCGGCGTCAGTCGCTTCGGTGTATGGTGCTACAGCTTTCATAAACTCACCCGCGAATCCGTAGTAAGCAGCTTCACCCAGTTGCGGAGGGGTCAAAGGAATTATTTTAGTTACCTTATTGCCGACCCCTTTGGACTTCTTGCGGCCCTTCTTTTTTCTCGGAAGGCTCCGCAGATGTTTAGCCAGTCTTCCCTTTCCGGGGACCGGGGAGCTAGCCGCCTGGCCGTTCTCTTCGTGTCGTATGCGGCGCTTGGATTTGACCATTTCAATAAAACTCCACGACTTCTGCCTGCCGCTTGCGCCGTCGCCTTGTGGGCGGTGGTGGGCTGTGAGTGCGAACCAACTCAAAGGTTTCCAGCGCTTCGGCCGTGATACGCCACCGTGGTTTCTTGGCAGCCATAGAGCGCCCGACGTTGATTGCCTGTAGCTGGCCCGACTTTACCCAACCCAAGACCGTGCCCTCAGAGACGCCATAGCGCTCGGCTACCTCACGGACAGTAAGGGCGCGGTCACTTACCACGGCTGCCCTCCAATTGCTTTGCCAGTGCAACACGGGCCTCGCGTACCTTGTCGGTGGCAGCAATGCTCCGGTCCGTTGCAGTGAGCAGCCGTTGCAGGGCCGTCAGAACCGGGTCACGAGACGGGCGGCCGGGTCGGTTTGTCTGGGGCGTCTTGTCCATGCCCGCATTTTCGCCTGGGACCAGGCAGAGCGGTTGCACAGGGTAATAGAAAAACGAAAAAACCCCGCATTACACGGGGTTTTTGGGGTAGGTGGGGTAATAGGTGGGTAATAGCCGCCGCTATTTTCGCTTGCTGGCCCGCTCGGCGGCTATCCGTTTGGCCAGCACCTCTAGCCCTTCTCCGGACACGGAGGGCAGGTCATCGGCCGTAGGGTCGCCCAACGCCTCGAACTGTTTTTCATCGTGCTCCATTTCGAGCCGCAACACGTCGGCCGCGTTTGCTTGCTGGCGCTTCTTATGTGTGGGATGGGGCCGCAGCCTCAGCTTGTCCGGGTTGTCCTTTGCAAACTTATACAACGCCTTGAGGTTGCAAATGAACGCCAATCGGGCGACCGCTTTACTGACGAGAATCCAGTCGTCCGGCTTGGGCCCGTCGGGCGGAACCCCATCGTCTGTGCCCGGCTTCGATAGCGCGGCGCGTCCCTTCTGCGTAAGGAAGACAGCCGCATCCGGGGTAGAAAGCCAGTGGACTTCCAACAGTTCCTCGGTAAGGGCAATTTCATAGGCGGGCATTAGCTCAGGCGGAACGTCGCTGACCCGAGTGATCGTAGGTTCCGGACCGAGCCAGTCCGGTCGCAACGGCTCAACCTTACCTTCCGGCGTGACCCGATAGAAACTGTCCGGGTCTGTGATAAACCGCGCGGCTTCAAAGTGCGGGTGTCTTCCCGGCAACTGCGACAATAGCTCAACTACTTTGGAATCGTAAGTCATCCTTCATCTTCCTTTCGTAAGAGGGCGACCCGACCGGCCAGCCAGGCGAAGATGTTTCCCACCGGTCCGGTCGAGTCTGCGGCGGGAATGACCCGCCTACCCAACACACATATTCTAACCTACACTATCCGTCTTTTCTTCCGGGGACTGGGGCCACAGCCAAGCCCGAACGTGCTGCACCACAGCGATCAGCCGGCTGTCGTCGATACGCTCGCGGTAGGTAGCCGCCATAGTGGCGTCGGCGTGACCCATGATGTGGTTGATGGCCACCTGATCCCGGCTGCCGTCCGCCACCGTGCGGAAGACGTGCCGCAACGTGGCGAAGCCGATACCGGCGCGGTGTACGCCTATCTCTTTCATCAACTTATTGGTAGCCACACTAATCTGATTCGACTGACCGCAACTTAACCATGACCGGCCCCTGCGCGTAATGAACACACTACCTTCGGCCGTATCTAATCGGGGCTCTGGCCTTTCAGTAATCGCTACCTCCAACGCCTCCACGGTCTCGGGCCACAGAGGGCAACGGCGCGCGATACCCGTCTTCGGCCTAGGAAAGTCAATCCACTCACCCTTTATTGCAGACAGTGGTAGGTCGGCACAGTCCTTGCCAATGAACCCACAGTTCAGGCCCAACAGGATCATTGCCCGTAGTTGTACTGGTGTGGCGTCCAGTAGTCGGCGGCACTGGTCAGCCTCCAGCATCCGTTCCCCGTTCTTGGCCTTGTGCCGCCTGAGTACGCTGGCGCTCGGCTTTACAAACTCGGGGCCGTAGCGAACCGCGTTCTTGATTATCCCGCTGTCGTATCCGAATTTGAATACAGACCGCACACGGGTAATCTCGTTGCCTAAGCGAACCGGACCCCAGCGCTCTGCCATAACAGCTCGCAAGGTACCGAAGTCTTCGGCCACTAGGTCATCAACCAGGCGCGCCTTGCCGAACTGCCCAATAATCAGATCGGTCGTGACCTTACACGCGGCGAAGGTGCCGGTCGTGATTTCACCAGCCTTCACCTTCCGCTGCTTGCTTGTCAGAAAGCGATTGCAAAGGTCGCTAAGTATGAGACCCTCACCAACCTTCCGTACGCGCGGCGTCCGGCCAGCGTGTAGATCATCGGCCTGCGCCTTGTAGAGTGCAAGCGCTTCCTTCCAGCCGTCGCCCTCGACCTTCTCCAGCTTGCCGTTGCGAGTGCGGGCCCACCGGTGGAAGTAGAAGATCTTCCCGTTGATCTTCTTCATCCAAGCGCCGCTGGCGTGCGGCGTCAGTGGGAAGTCGGGGTAGGGCTTCTTCGGCCGGTCGGCTTTACCGCGCCGCTTTTGCCGGGTAGAATTGGCCATGTCGTCACCTCCTGTCTAAGGGGTTTAGGTGGCGGCAGCCCTGCCCGGCGTTTGGCACCGGGCAGGGCAACCTTTTGCTGTCAGTAGTATAACCGGTAGTATAACAAAAGTAAACCCCACCCAACAAACAGCTCTAAACCGTTATAGTACAAGTGGTTAGATAGGAGGCAGCCGGTGGCAGGCACTAGCATTGCGGAAACCATGGAAAGGCGGGCACGGGAGTTCGTAGATCGCTACGCGGCGGTCCGCGAACAGATCGGCCGGGTGATTGTGGGGCACGACGAGACCGTTCACGGCGTGCTGACCTGTTTGTTTGTGGGCGGACACTGCCTGCTGGAGGGAGTGCCGGGCCTGGGCAAGACACTGCTGGTGCGTACCCTGGCCAAGACGCTCGACCTGAAGTTCTCCCGTATCCAGTTCACCCCGGACCTGATGCCGGCCGACATCCTGGGTACCAACATGGTGCTGGAGACGGCCGACGGGCGCCGGGCCTTCGAGTTTCAGCGGGGACCGATCTTCACCCAAATCTGTTTGGCCGACGAGATCAACCGGGCCACTCCCAAGACGCAGTCGGCGATGCTCGAGACGATGCAGGAAGGAACGGTCACCGCGGGCGGAACGCGACACGTGCTGGAGCAGCCCTTCCTCGTATTGGCCACGCAGAACCCGATCGAACAGGAAGGCACCTACCCCCTGCCCGAAGCCCAGTTGGATCGTTTCTTCTTCAAGCTCTTGGTCACCTACTCCAGCCGCAGCGAACTCTCCACTATCCTCGATCGAACCACGCGGAGTGAGGCCGTCGAGGCGGCGACGGTGATGGACGGCGAAGAGATTCTGAAGTGGCGGGAGCTGATCCGCGAGGTAATCCTGGCGGCCCACGTGCAGGACTACATCGTGCGGCTGACCTTGTCCACGCACCCCGAAGGCGAGTTCGCCCTGCCTGTGACCAATCAATACATCCGCTGGGGCGCCAGTCCCCGAGCTGCCCAGACGCTGGCCCTGGCGGCCAAGGTCCGCGCGCTGTTGGACGGCCGCTACAACGTGAGCTTCGAAGACGTCCGCCGCGTGTTTCTGCCGGCCATGCGTCATCGGATCATCGTCAACTTCGAGGCCCAGGCCGAAGGCATAGAACCGGATCGCGTGATGTTGGATCTGTTGGAACAGGTGCCGGAGAAGGAGGAGGGGTGAATGCAGAATGCAGAATGCAGAATGATGAAGGAGCGTTTAGCGGCGGGGCTTGCCCCGCGTGGCCGTCAGTGAGGCTTCGATAATCGAGCCAACCGCATGCCGCAAACTTCCACGTTGTTGAGCCCGGAACTGCTCGCCCGGTTGGAGAGGATGGAACTTATCAGCCGGAAGATCTTCCGTGGCCGGATGAAGGGAGAACGGCGCAGTCCCCGCAAGGGGCAGAGCGTCGAGTTTGCCGACTTTCGCAACTACGTGCCGGGCGACGACCTGCGGTTTGTGGATTGGAACACCTACGCCCGCCTGGAGAAGCTCTTCCTGAAGATGTTCCTGGAAGAAGAGGACCTGCATTTCTACGCCCTGATCGATGCCAGCAACTCGATGAACTTCGGCGATCCGACCAAGCTCCGCTACGCCACACAACTGGCCGCCGCGTTGGGGTTCATCGGGTTGATCCGCAGCGACCGGGTGAAGATCGAGACCCTGGACCAGTCCGATCGGGAGGCGGCACCCGTCTTCCGCGGCCGGCGGAGCCTCTGGCGGATGCTCGATTATCTCGAGGGGATCGAACCCGGCCGGCCCGTACCGCTGGCCGAGGGCGTGAAGAACTTCTGCGTGCGTAACTCCGGCAAAGGCATCCTGGTGCTGATCAGCGACCTGATGGACAAGGCCGGCTACGAAGCGGCCCTGCGATACCTGGTATCCCAAGACATGGACGTCTACGTGATACAGGTGCTCTCGGCCGAGGAGCTGGAGCCGGAGATCCAGGGCGACCTGCGACTGATCGATTGCGAGGACGGCGACGTGGCCGACGTGACCATCAGTGCCCCGTTGATGAAACGCTATAAGCAGACGCTGGCGGCGCTGGTCGACTCGGTCCGCGAGTACTGCACCCGCCGCGGGATGGCCTACATGTTGGCCCGAAACCAGGTTTCGGTCGACGAGCTGGTGACCGGGTATCTTCGCACGCGAGGGTTGGTGCGCTGATGTGGCCCAACCTGACCAGCATGCTGAGCTTGTGGCAATGGGCGATCCTGGCGGCGGTGCCTCCGCTGATCATCCTGCTGTATTTCCTGAAGCTCAAGCGCAAGCCGCTGGAGGTGCCCAGCACGTACCTCTGGCACAAGTCGATCGAAGACCTGCACGTCAACGCCATCTGGCAGCGATTGCGGCGAAACCTGCTGCTGTTCTTGCAGTTGCTGGTGATCTTTTTGGCCATCTTGGCGCTGTTGCGGCCCAGTTGGCGCCAGCGGCAGCTCACCGGCGACCGGTTCATCTTTCTGGTGGATAACTCGGCCAGCATGCAGGCCACCGACGTCGAGAAGTCGCGCCTGGAAGACGCCAAACGCAAGGTGCTGGATCTGATCGACGAGATGAAATCGGGCGACGTGGCGATGGTGATCAGTTTCGCCGATGTTGCCAACGTGCGAAAGGACTTCACCGACAACCGGCGCTCGCTCCGCCAGGCCGTCGAGGCGATCCAGCCGACCGCCCGTCCGACCTCGCTGTTGGACGCGCTGAAGGTTGCCTCCGGACTGGCCAACCCGGGCCATATTTCCGAAGACGACAGGGATCTCCAGGTGGCCGAGGCCCTGCCGGCGAAGTTGTACATCTTCAGCGACGGGAAGTTTGCCCCCGTTTCCGGCTTCTCGTTGGGGAATCTGGAGCCGGTCTTCGTGCCCATCGGCAATCAGACCGCTGCCAACGTGGGTATCGTGGCCTTTAACGTTCGACGCAGCGAAGCGGACCGTGAGCTATACCAGGCCTACGCCCGGCTGAAGAACTTCGGCAACCAGGACGTCAACGTCGAGTTGGATCTGTACCGCGATGTGCGGGCTACGGCCGGCGCAGATGAACTGATCGACGCCGATGAACTTGTGCTGCCCGCCGGAGAGTCGCGGGGAGTGGCGTTCGATCTGGACGTTGACGAGTCGGGCGTGTTGGAATTGCGACTGAAAGCCGACGGCGACGACCACCTGGCCATCGACGACAAGGCGTGGACCGTCGTCAGCCCGCCGCGGCCGGTGCGGGTGTTGTTGGTTACCCCGGGCAACGAGCCGCTGGAGTTGGCCCTGATGACCGAATCGTTGCAGGAGATAGCGGAGGTGGTGATAGAGCCGCCCAAGTTCCTCCAGGGCAAGGAGTATGCCGCGAGGGCTTCCAGTGGCGGATACGATCTGGTGATTTTCGACCGTTGCGGACCGGCGAAGGCAGACAGTGTGCCCACGGCAGACAGTGTGCCCACGGCAGACAGTGTGCCCACGGCAGACTGGGCTGAACGGTCACAGATGCCGCAGGCCAACACGCTGTTTATCGGCAGCCTGCCGCCCCCCCACACCGGCTGGTCGGCCAAGGAAGAAGTCGACATGCCCCTGATTCTCCCCGTCTCCACGTCCCATCCGTTGATGCAGTGGATCGACCTGCGCGACGTACACCTGGCGAAGGGCACGCCGTTGGAGGTGCCCCCCGGCGGAAGCACACTGATCGACTCGCACGCGGGTCCGATGCTGGTGATTGCTCCCCGGGAGGGATTCGAGGACGCCGTGTTGGGGTTCGTGCTGGTCGACGAGGTTGTCGTCGACGGCAAGACGGAGCTGTACATCGGCACCGACTGGATGGCACGTCAGAGCTTTCCCGTGTTCGTGCTGAACGTGTTCGACTACCTCGGCGGAGGGCGGGATCTGAGGGGATCGGGCAATGTCCAGCCGGGCAAGCCGGTGGTCCTAGAGGGTCCCACGGACCAGTCCAAACTGCGGGTACGTCTGCCGGGCGGGGGGACGGCGGATTTGAAAGGAGGTAAACTGGGCAAGTTTAACTTCACCAATACGGAAGAACTGGGACCCTACGAAGTCAGTAGTGAGGGTGAGACGATCCGCTGGTTCGCCGTGAACCTCTTCCACCCCGCCGAGAGCGACATCCGGCCCGACCGGCAGCCAGCCATCAAGATAGGCTACGTTGAGGTTGAGGGTAAGACGGGTTGGGAGGCGGGGCGTCGAGATATTTGGAGGTGGCTGCTGCTGGCGAGTCTGGCCGTATTACTGCTGGAATGGTATATCTACAATCGTCGCGTGTATGTGTGAGGCCGGGTTCTGCTGCGACGAGGTGCGTTGAAACGGAATTCACTCATGACCCCCAAAACGAGCAGAAGACCTCTCTCCCGCCGCAGGAAACGCCTGGCCGGCCCTCACAGCCGGCGAAAGGTCTTCAACCGGATCCTGGAAAACCGCATGATCCGGCGGGTCAGCTTCGAGGAGTACCGCGAGAAGGTCCGCGACGTTTACGACGGTCCCCAGGGGGCCATGCTGGCCGCGTGCTGCAGGTTGGCGCCGCACACCACCCTGGGAGAGCGATTGTTCCAGAGCCGGCAGTTCGACTTACGGGGGGCACGTTACATCCTCGACGTCGGCAGCGGGGCCGGCCAGGTCGCCAAGCCCGTGCTGAAGTACGCCGACCGTCAGGCCCAAGTGGTCTGCTTGGATCTGTCGCACGAGATGCTGCGGCGGGCGCGGAACCGTCTGAAGACCGCCCGGCCACAGTTCGTCGCCGCCGACCTGACACAGTTGCCCTTTGCCGACGAGTCGTTCGATTGCGTGACCTGCGGCTACGTGCTGGAGCACCTGCCCGACCCCAAGGTGGGTCTGGCTGAACTGAGCCGTGTGATGATGCCCGGCGCCCGGATGTTGCTCTTGACCACCGAGGACAGTTTTTCCGGCGCCATGACGAGCCGCGTGTGGCACTGCCGCACATACAACCGTCGGGAACTGGCCCGGATCTGCGAAGAATCGGGCCTCCGCTGGCACAAGGAACTCTGGTACACCCGCATGCACAAGGTTTTCCGCGCCGGTGGGATCTGTGCGGAATTGGTAAAGGGGTAAGGAATGATGAATTATGAATGATGAATGATGAACGGTCGAACTTCTGCATTCATCATTCATCATTCATCATTCATCATTCATCATTCATCATTCATAATTCATAATTCATAATTCATCATTTCTCCGGGCCGGTTCGTATGTCTGAGCTTCTCGTCAAGCGAGTCTCTACGGGGCGCGAGAGAAAGCAGTTCCTGGAGTTTCCCTGGGCCTTGTACCGGGACGATCCGAACTGGATTCCGCCCCTGCGCGAACACCAGAAGGAAATGGTGGGATATCGCCCGCACCCGTTCCACCAGAGAAACCGGGTGCAGACCTTTCTGGCCCGTCGCGGCGGCGAGGTATGCGGACGGATCGCCGCGATTCTGAATCGGGAACATATCCACCACCACTGTGATCGCCGCGGTTTCTTCGGATTCTTCGAGTGCGTCGACGATCAACGGGTCGCCAACGGCCTGTTCGACGCCGTCCGGCACTGGTTCGCCGATCAAGGTATCCACAGCCTTCGCGGACCGGTCAACCCGTCGATGAACTACGAATTGGGCCTGCTGACCGACGCGTTCGACTCCCCGCCTTTCTTCATGATGACCTATAACCCGGAGTACTACCCCCGGCTCGTCGAAGGATACGGCTTCCGCAAGGTCCAGGACATGTACGCGTTCTGGGGCCACGTGGAGATGCTGCCGAAGGTTCATGCCAAGCTGGGACCGCTCGCAGCGCAGATCATCGACCGCTACCACGTCCGGTTGCGGCCGCTGGACAGGTCGCGATTCGTCGAAGACGTGGAGCAGTTCCTCTCGGTCTACAACCGCTCGATGACCGGCACCTGGGGCTTCGTGCCCATGTCGCCGGCCGAAGTGCAGCACATCGCCCGGGGGATGCGCCACCTGATTGTGCCGGAACTTACGGTCGTGGCCGAGATCGACGGGAAAATCGTAGGCACGGCCTTGGGCATGCTCGACTACAATCCGCGGATCAGACGGATCGACGGCCGGCTGTTCCCCTTCGGGGTCTTTCGCTTGCTGTACAACAGGCAGCAGATCAAGAGGCTCCGGCTGATCGCCGCCAACGTGGTCCCGGAATATCAAAGGATGGGCATCGGGGTGGCGCTGATGTACGGGCTGGTTCCCAAGGCCCTGGACTGGAAAATGGAGGAAGCCGAGTTCTCCTGGGTGCTGGAGTCAAACCTGCTCTCGCGAGGCAGCCTGGAAAAGGGCGGCGCAAAGGTCTCCAAGACCTACCGGTTGTACGACTGGGAGCAACCGGAACCGGACAAAGCCCCGGCCGTGGACTTGCAGTCAACTGCGGCCGGCCTTCCCCCCGTGTTCCCAAGGCAGACTCCGGCCGCGGCGGAAACACCGTTGGAGGTCCGGGAAGTACGCGGCCGCCGCGACCTGGATCGGTTCTGCAAGGTTCCCTGGCGGATATACGCCGAGGATCCCCAATGGGTCCCCCCCTTGCTGGCCGAGGTCAAGCAGTTCCTCAATCCCCGCACGCACCCCTTCTATCTCCACGGGGAAGCCGTGCAACTGCTGGCCGTCCGAAACGGAGTTCCCCTGGGGCGAATCCTCGTCAGCGATGACCCCCGCTTTAACCGACAGCATGGCAGCAACCTGGGCTGTTTCGGAATGTTCGAGACCATCCCCGACCGCCAGGTGGCCCACCGACTGCTCGACGCGGCCGCCGACTGGCTCCGCCGCCGAGGACGTTCCTCGATCCGCGGCCCGATCGACTACTCGACCGGCTACCGCTGCGGGCTGTTGGTCGAGGGCTTCGAGACGCCGCCGCGGGTGATGATGAACCATCACCGGCCTTACTACGCGGGGCTGTTGGAGTCGTGGGGCCTGGCCAAGGTCAAGGACCTGCATTGCTGGTGGTTCCTCGACCCGCACGATCTGGCCGCTCAGTCTGCCGTGGGCACACTGTGGCGTGATCGATCGGAACGACTTGCTCGGCGAAGCGGGGTCACGGTTCGGCCCCTCTACAAAGACGATTTCGAGGCCGAGTTTTGCCGTTGCCTGGCCGTTTACAACCGGGCCATGCAGGAGAATTGGGGCTTTGCTACGTGTACCGAGGCCGAGTTCCGATACGCGGCCAGGCAATTGGCGCGACTGGCCGCGGCCGACCCGGTTCTGGTGGCCGAGGTTCAGGGGCGTCCGGTTGGGTTCTCCGTCACGCTGCCCGATATCAACGAGGCCATTGGCCCCCTGTGCGGCCGCCTGACCAACTTCGGCCTGCCGATCAACCTCGCCCGGCTCGCCTACCGCACCCGACGGGTCAAGACCGCCCGAATGGCGCTTCTGGCGTTGTTGCCGGAATACCGCCGCCGGGGAATCGCCGAGTTGCTGATCGGCCGAGCGTTGGATCACGGCAAGCACACCGTCGGCTACACCGCTGCCGAACTCGGCTGGACCCTGGAAGACGACTATCCGATCCACCGAATTCTGGACAAGGTCGGCGCGCGGCGCTACAAGACTTATCGAATCTACGAAAAACCGCTGCACGCGTGAGCTGCAAAGGCGACGGGCCCAACTCGCCCCCAGCGGCCCGCAGTCTGCTTCGCACAAATCAGACCCGTCCCGTTTTTGGCTTGCCGGGCTTTGCCGGGGCAGTTAACATGGCAATTGGGTTGTTCTAACCTCACGGCCGTGGGTGCCATGGCCACGCTTGCGTGGCCATGCGGCCGGTTCTGCGAGGATTCCAGCATGCCCACGCGAGCGTGGGCATGGCACCCGACTTTCCGCAACAGAAGCTAACATGGAAACTGGGTTGTTCTAACCTCACGGCAAGTCGCAGCGTATGGCAGCAAAGCCGGAAATCGTGATCACCGGAGTCGGGGTGGTTAGCCCCGTGGGCATCGGCAGCGATGCCTTCTGGACCTCGCTCTGCGAGGGCCGAAGCGGCGTGCGCCGGCTGGACCTGTTCGGCAAAAGCGATCTGCCGGTCCCCTTAGGCGCCGAGGTGCTCGACTTCGATCCCAAGCAGTACGTCCGTCCGCGCAAAAGCCTCAAGGTGATGAGCCGCGATATCCAGTTGGGGTTTGCGGCGGCCGACATGGCCTGTGACCAGGCCGGATTGCACGACCAACCGATGGACCCCGAGCGGCTGGGAATCGTGTTCGGCGCCGACCTGATCCACTGCGAGCTTTCGGAGTTGGTCAACGTCGTTCGTGGCTGCCTGGTCGAGGGCAAGTTCGACTTCTCTCACTGGGGCCAGCAGGCCATGGCCGAGATGTATCCGCTCTGGATGCTGAAGTACCTGCCCAACATGCCCGCCTGTCACATCGGCATCGCCCAGGACGCCCGAGGACCGAACAATTCGCTCACCCTGGGCGAAGTCTCCAGCCTCTCGGCGGTGGCCGAGGCGATGCGGGTGATCGAGCGTGGGCACGCCGACGCGATGATCGCCGGCGGCACCGGCTCCAGAATACACGCGGTCTCTTGGATCTTCGGCACTGTGTCCGAACTGTCGCGGCGCAGCGAGAATCCGGCCGCCGCCTTGCGACCGTTCGACGCCCGGCGCGATGGGACGGTCAACGGCGAGGGCTCCGCGGCCTTCCTGCTGGAGAGCCGCAGCCACGCCGAAGCCCGCGGCGCGACCATCCTGGCCCGCGTCCTCGGTTACTGCGGCACTTTCGAGCCCTGTCGCAACGGGGAGCCCCCGCGAGGTCGCTGCATCCGTCAGGCGATAATCGGTGCGCTGCGCGACGCCGCCTTGCAGCCCGGCGACGTGGGACACGTAAACGCCAACGGATCGAGCACGATCCTCGACGATCGGATCGAGGCCCGGGCCATCCGCGACACGCTGGGCGACGTGCCCGTGACGGCGCCCAGGAGTTTCTTCGGGCACCTTGGAGCGGGCACCGGCGCCGTGGAAATGGCCGCCAGTGTGCTGGCCCTGCAAGAGCAGTGCGTACCGCGAACGCTCAACTACGAACTACCCGACCCCCAGTGCCCGGTCAACGTTGTTCACGGTCAATCCATGACGGCCGATAAGCACACGGCCCTGGTGCTCAACCACACCGTCTTCGGCCGGGCGACCGCCATGCTGCTGGGGGCGGCCCGGTAGGGCGGCGCGGCCCACGATCGGAACCGGTCCGAGAACACGATTCCACCTGGCCCCGCTGCGCGTCCGCAGCGAAGTGGCGCTGTCATACTAATACCATACATTCAGTCAACCGGCCCCGTTTCTCGCGTTTGTTGATAGCCCCGTCCGGGAGGGCTCGTTGTCGTACGCATCTTCGTGCGAAGATGGAAGCAACGACAGGGCCATTCATGGCCCTTTTCCGCCAAAGGCGGTATTAGACCCGACGTTTACGTCGGGTCGTCGGGCCCGCGTCCCCTTCGTCCTCGTCCGGCCGCCGCAACGCGGCGGTCGGACGAGGACGAGAACCTGGGGGATTGGCCTACGATTACCCGTGCTAAAGCACGGGCCTAACACCGCTTAGGCGGGCAAAGGGCGTAAACGGCCTTTTCAGCAGCAGCAGCACTCTGACTTGTGTACAACAACGAGCCCGGGAGGGCGGGGCTATTCTCCGAAAGTGCGACGTGGGTTTTTGCCAACTGCTTGGTTGGGTCCCGTAGCGACAAGAAACACGGGCGAATCGCGGCCGCCTGGACCCCAGAAACCCGGCGGGGCGGGAGGTTGCAATAGACGTGCCCGCTGTCACCGAAGATTTGACAATGGCGGGCTGGGTATTTATCCTGGTGTTCGGCCATATTCCAGGAGGACAAGTCGCCCGCAACTTCGAGGGGAGCGAGACATGAAACGCTTGATTGTTGCGTTGACGGTAGTGCTGGTGTTGCTCAGCGTGGGCCAAGTGAATGCGTACCCTGTGGGGCCGGATTCTCAACCACCCGGTGGTGTGACGTGGGCATTTACCGGAGATGCCGGCAGGTCTGGTGGCGCCAACCTTCACTTTTGGGGTCTGGACGGCACCGCCTACCTGGACCTGTGGTGGGGCCTCCGAACCGACACGCCGTACATTGTTGGTATCGACTTGAGTGGCGATGATTACGCGGAGGCTGGTGAAATCTTGAGTTACGACGCCGTTGCCAGCTCCCCAGCCGACGGGCTCGCCGTCTTCACCGGCTCTTCAACGATCTTTTTCGGGACGAACGAGACATTTCGAGGCAAGGTCGTTGACACTCGGCTGGCCGTGATCGGCACCGACACCCGCTTCCGCATCCCGACGGCCGACGCATTTATCTTCGCGATCTTGGATGCGGCGGTGGTCGTCTACCCCGTTCCCGGCGCGTCGTCGGATGAGGACTTTCGCATCAACCTTCTCGCCGAGGCAAGGCATCCGTTCACCAACGCTTGGACTCCTATGTTCGACCTGGCCGACGCCTTACCCGATCAACCCCAATCCCTTCAGCCCAGCTATAGTTTTGACGGTGGGTTCTGGCATGAACCCATCCCCAGAACGTCCAGCCCCGCGGAGTGGAATCTCACCGGTGGCGGATTGTGTAGTGTGCCCTCCAACTGGATGGACGGCAGCGTGCCTAACGGCGTGGACGCCGAAGCCAACTTCCTGGGCAAGATCACCAGCAACAGTTTCGTCACTACTGATTTTGCGATGACCCTGGGCACGATCACCTTCGACAACGCTGATTACAGCTATACGATCGACAGTATTGGAGCAGGCGAGATTGAGTTGGCTGCCTCCGATGGTGTTGCGCGGATCAACATTCAGAGCGGCCACCACACGATCTCGGCCCCGCTTGTGGTTGTCGGTAATCTGACGGTGGATACCGCGGACTCCACGAGCCTGACACTCGCACCCGCTGTCCCGGAACTGGTTATGGGCGAGCTGACCAAGCACGGCACCGGCACGCTGGAGATTGCCAGCGGCCTTCTGCTGGGCAAAGACGTCCACGTCAACCAGGGTCTGCTCCAGGTCGGCCCGGGACTGCTGGCATGGGCGATGAGCACTCCGGGCACTCCCAGGGCAATCAACCTCGGCGACGGCGCCACCCTGAGGGCCGGCGGTGAGGTTAGCGGCCGCGTGATCGGCGGACCGACCAGCACGCTGGAGGCAGCCGGCTGGATGAACGTGGGCGATTCCGGCGATCCGGATGGATACGACTTCCAGGGCAAGCTGGTCGTCGGTTCCCACACCGTGGGCCTGATGGACAGCGACCTGGCGAAGGTCTTTCGGGGCGCGACCATCGCCGGGGGTACCCTGGGCAGCGTGATGGGGCTCGAGCTGCAGTCCGGTACGGTCTTCCGGCGGACGATCAAGGGCCCCGGCACGATCGCCGGAAATGTCCGGTTCAACGGCTCCTCCGTAGCGGGTATTAGCCTGGCCCAGCCGCTCGTGTTCCCCGGCGTCGTGGAAGGCCTGGGGACCTTCTCTTTCGCGCAGTTCACCGGCTTGTTGCGGCTGGGTGCCTCTCCGGTGTACATCCCCAGTAGCGGCGGTAATCAA
>SDBV01007810.1_pt1 | contig 14554 bp, 11 predicted proteins | sample 2277081 | NCBI WGS metagenome assembly SDBV01 (sample SAMN10402039, study PRJNA504765) | marine sediment metagenome | isolation source: marine sediment core GS10_PC15, 223 cmbsf | place: Arctic Ocean: Southern Knipovich Ridge | collected 2010
AATGAGCTTTAGTATAATCTGTGTTTATACTGTTTAATACCAAGGCTTCAGCTAAATGACATAATTCACGGTTCCCATTGAGAAATCTTAAATCGACCTCCCCAATACCTCCAATTTCTGGTTGTTTATTTTCTTTTTTCTCAGTCTTACCTGAAAGATCTTGAACATCAGTAAAATAATCAAAAGGTGCTAAAGAACGGTTTAACAATTCCGAAAGGAAAACTGTATATTTGTCCTCTTCTTCTTTTATTGCCCTACTTTTTTGTTGCAAGGAAGCTAAATCTGTGAGTAAAATATTTATGAGTTTTTCTTCACTAAGTTCTACATCTTTGCCTGTTAATCTGACCAACCCTATTGTTTCTCGGTCTTGACTTATGAATTGTAAAGCTCGTGTTTGAGCTAAATCTTTTATCTTTCTACCTTGAGATTTCGCAATATTTTCCATTATTTCTAAAACTAACGGTGATTTTATCTCTAAAACCTGCTCTAATATTTGAGTAATACTACTTAAAATGTGAATCCTTAGCTCATCACATTCAGAATAATTGTCAGTAATCTTTAACTTGAATTCCTCACCTTTTATAATACCAATTTCAATTAGTATTGAAGATATTTCTTTAGAAATCTGCTCCCCATTATTCTTTAGGTGATCTTTTAATGTCCTATAATTCTTGGAGTATTCTTCTTCAGAACAGTCGCATATATGGATAAGATCTTCAAAAACTAACCAATTTGAATGGCAAATATGTTTTTCATTAAACAATTCTTCATATTTCTCAAATATGTCATTCAATTCATTAAATATCTTTTTTATAGAAGCGAAGTTCTGATTCTTAATTTCAGAACCAATAGATGTCTGATAATGCTTAATTAAAAATTCTAATTCTTGTTTGTCATTAAAAGCATATTCTGCGACCTTTTTATAATATATTGAAGATTTATTGTAGTTCCTTTTACTTTTTTGGTAATCCGATAATATTAAATATATTTCTTGTATCCATTGGTGTGCTAGTCTTTCAAAAGCAATACCTTTATTTACTTGTTCAGGGACATATTTAGAATACACTTCTTCATAAAGAGGTAATATTTCTTCCATAACTTCAGGTAAATAAAAAGCTAATTGTTCAGTATTATGAAGAACATCTTGAAGATGATTTGGTCTAACGAGGACAGAAGGAGGGGGTTTCTCATAATTTTCTCTCAATAAATCATTTAACAAATCGTGAAAAAAATCAATATATTTTATAGAATCTTCCTTGCTAAATTCTTTCTTATTTGGGAATGAAGCAATATCTCTTAATAAATAAAATCTAAAGTTAAGATCATCTGTATTTAAATATTCAGTAAGAAAAAAATCAATCCATTTTGATTCATATTTATTATATTCTAATAGTAATACGTGTAATCCCTTCAAAAAAAATGACTTTAATGCAATTGTATTTAAAAATTCATATTTAGCTAAAATTTGATTTACTTCTCCATTATTTAAAGAGAGAATATTGCTACTGCGATGATTATATAGATATATAAGCCCTAAGATAAGTGTTGAGGAAAAAATTACTAAATCATTTTCAGTTTCAAGCAAAATTTTTTTTAATTTATCGAAATGAGGAGAAAAGTATTTAAAATCTACATAAATATAGCTTTCTAAAGAATAGATCGCCTCAGCTTTTAATTTTTCATTAGGAGAATCCCAATATGGGAGTATTTTTGCATATAGCTCTTTTCTCCTGTCCCTAAACAAATTTCTACTCTCACTAAATAGATCAAATCCAAGAATTTTTAAGTTTTCTTTTGAAGAGTCCAATAAACTCAAAGTAAAATTATAAAGCTTTCCTTTTAATGGTTCTTCTCTTTTATTTAGAGTCTCTGCGATTATACTAATTATTGAAGCTAAATTATAATGTGGATAATCCCCCTCAGAGTATAAGGTTTTAATGGTATCCAAGAATAGATCAATATTTTCATCGTTTTGTAAGAAATCTTTTATGGTTTCTATAGAATGTGTATTATCATCTGTAATAATATCTGGAAATTTCTTAAATATTATATCTAACAAAACATCTTCTAAAGATCTTTCAGGTTGTTGACTCATTTCATTTAATGATGATTATTTCTTTGACTTGTTGCCTTTATTTCTTAAATAATATTTCAATAGCCTATAATATAAAATTCTAGATTATTGTTGTATCACTTTTTCCCTATATAATTAAGAAGAAACTTTACATTTTGTTACTTTTCCTTACTTCTTTTTGCTTCTTTGACTGAATCGGTTGTTATCAAAGTGCGTCTTCAACGAGAGATATTCAAATTGAATTTATCTTTTATTTTATTGAAAACAAAGTTCAAATATGTTCCAATACTATATGAACAGAAATGCACATAACCAGGATCAATGTCTAATTCTTGGTTTAGCTTTTCAGCTGGTAAATTCATTTTTTTGAGATAGGCTTCTGAAATTTTTCCGTTATAATGAACAACAATATTCCTCCTATAGTATTTTTCACGCAGAACATTCCAATGTTTAAAATCTTGTTCTAAATCAATACTAAATTTATTTTTAAGCATTTTTGCTAATTCATCAACATCGTTTCTACCAATTTTATCTACTTCTCTCTCTGCTATAGTTTTATGTAACTCTTCTAAAGAGGTAAAATCAAGTGCTTTTCTATAACTTATTTGCTTTTGATCGCTCTTCATTAGATCTGGCTTGCTTATATATAATTTAAAGAAAAAATCTTTATTGAAAGCTTCAAAAATAGCAAAAAGGTAAATCAATGTCATTTTCATTAATAAGCTCTTCTTAGGATTCGTCTCCTCTAATAATTTATGATAAAAAGAAACATCCATATGAACCGTCTTTACTTGAAACCCCGTTCCTTCAGGTTGATTCTCTGACCAATCTACTAGGTTTAAAAAATTCAGATATCTTTCCTTTACACCTTCCTTTTCCAAAAACTCTCTTAGTTCCTTATCTCTTTGTTCCATAAAATATTGGGTAAAAGACATAATATCTGTAAGTAATTCAATTTGGTCTTGATACTTGAATTCTATATCCTGTAATTCTACTCCTAAAGACATAATAATTCTCCTTTAATTATGGTTTAATTTAAAAAAACTATATTTTTACTTTTCAATCTATTTTAAAGCGAAGTATCTCTCAAATTTTTTTGAAAGGAAATAATAGATAAAAGTTGTTATACCTAATAATGTATCCCCATCTTCATATTTCGGATAATATTCCATTATAACTCTACCTTTTGTAACAGCGTGAGGACCTTTACTAGAAATATTAAAAAGTGCGTCAATTATATTAAAAATATTTGCAATAATCTCTTCAGAAATATTATCAGAACCAGTAAATGTTTTTTCAATTAAGTATTCACCGTAAATTTTATATAATGACTTTTTATTTGGAATGTTATGCAGTAAATCCGTTACCTCCCGAATTCTATCAACACATTTCTCGGAATCTCTCCTCATATTATATTCCTCAGTGATTTTCCTTAAGAGGGTTATCCCTCGGATGACTCTATCTTTAAGATCGTCAAGTTCGCTCTTATTAACATTTTGAGTAGATACATCAGGGAATTGATAAGGTAACTCTATAATGAATCTATTCATTGTATTATAAGGTTTAAGTACTTTATCACTCCATTGCTCACGAGTGATGTTTAAAAATTCTTGATTTTGTTTATAAGCAGGTCGTTGAACAATTAAAAAGTTCTCTGTTGAAATCTCGCCTTTTTGTATCTCTGTTTTTGAACCTTGAATTGGATTGAATGTTCCTATTCTCTTAAAATTTAGAAGATAAATTTTACCAATATTTATATTTATTTTTAGATTTTCACCAGCCCTAAATGTTTCTATTGTTTGAAATAAATCAGGGGTGAAATAAGTATAAAACTTAAAGTATCTCGTAGATCTACCAATATAATTTTCATAAGGTTCGCAATAGACTTCTATACTCTCATTACTACCTTCTTTCATAAATAAAAGGTTAGCATTTGATTCCAGAATTAAAAAATCCTTAGCGGAGGTTATTTCTAACTCTAATATTAGTTTTGGATACAATTCACCTGATTTAATAGATTCTAATTTTAAATCATTAGGTTTATCTCTTATTTCTAAATTAGATATCATATCTATTACCTGAATTTTTATTCAATAATGAATGGTTTTGAATATTCTATAATATAGTTAATCTAAACTTAAAAATTTTATGCAAGCTTGAAGGTAATGCAAATTTGGTTGGTTATTCTTCAAAAAATTAATAATCCGACAAAAATAGCAAGAATATATTAAACTTGAATATATAAATTTGCTATTATCCTAATTAATGAGGAATTTTAAATAAACAGAATTTCTTTTTTTCCCAATTTAGCTTTAGACATTTTATACATCTTGATGATGAATATCCACAGAACTCATATGGATCTACAGGCTCAGCTCGATGTCCTATTTCGGAACTATGTATAATCTCTCCATGATTATGTATATGCGAATAGTAAAATAGACCTTTTAATGGGAGCTCCTCTGAAATTTCATTTCTTGCACGCTTCCAATAAAGGAATTTAGTAAAATTATAAGGAGAATCTTTCCTTGTATATTTATGAAAATCTTTCTCGGATTTGAGATCTTCTATATCAAATCTTAATTCTTTATCGATTCATGCTATAGGATTTCTTGTCCCATATTTTTTCAAAAAATAGACTGAATTCCCCTTTAAAAAATAATGATTTCCAATCTTCCTATAGCATAGATTGGAATGAAAAACAGAATGGATTTTCTACAAACAATAAATGTAGTATACGGTGATTCCTTACAGTTAAATAATATAATAATTAATATCAAATTTATTTCCATAATTCATTTAATAATGAAATTTGTTTCATCTATTTTTGAGTAAGACAATAAATGAAATAAATTAATTCTTAATATAATCTAAAAATTGTATCTCTAAGTTCCATAAATATCTTTTGAGTGATTTCTAATTCTTTCAATAAGGAGTTTTTATCAGTTATTTTATGATTATCTCTAATATACATTAAAGGGCAATTGTTATCGGGGATTTCTAAATCGTATTTACAATTTTCTTTTCGATTTTGAATAATTAATAATGATCTTTTTTCATTTATTTCATTTAGGATGAATTTTTTCATATATTCTTTTTTAGTATTAGAATCTAAAATTAACTTTTTACATAGATAGTTTTGATCACATACTCCTAAGAGATTTAAGCAAGTATTAGAAATAATCGGTTTTAAAATCATTTGAATCAAATCATAAGAATTTTCAGATTTTTTCCTGTTTATTTTTAGACCAGTTGTGTCAAGAAATCCACTGAAGGAGGTGTTTCATCTTCGGGTTTATCTCGCTTCATAAAATTAACTCTAAGGGCAAATTTAAGAGTAAAAATTAAAGTATCAGCAAGTAGAGGGGATCGTACATTTAAAAAAGATTTAAAGAATTATGGAGAAGAATATAGAGCCAATTTACATGATTTATTCTTGTTTGTTTGCTCTTTTTATCTTAATAATTACAGATTTTTATGGAAAACTCCGAAGCTAGAGCTACCTTGGTATTTTCCTCCAAAAAAATTAATAGAAATTGCAAGAACTTACTCTGAAAGTAACCAGCTTTTATCAAAAGAAAAATTTTCCGACGTTACCAATATGTATACAAAAATCTGTGCAAGTAATATAGAAAAGGAAGAAGAAATCTTATTAGATAGTTTTTTTAGAACATATCAACATGAGGATATCAATACATATTTTATTTTTGATATTTTTACATTTTTTGAATCAATATTTACAAGGGGGATTACAGAATATATTAGACTTAGATTTCGACTAAACGGTGCCTCGTTCTTAACAAGTGAAATTAGTGCATTTTGGAATATCTATAATTTTTTTGGGACTATTTATGATATTCGTTCTTTAGCTGTACATGGTGCTAAATGGTACAAAAAGTTTGAGGAATTTATTAAAAATTCTAATTCAGAAATGGACGACCATGATTTTACAATTAAAGTAAAAAATTTTAGAGATAGAATTTTGAAATATATGAACAAGGGGATTTTATTTATCATTGAGCAAAGATTAACAAATCCTAGCTTTTCAAAAGAATTTGGTTCTGATGTTCTTTACTTTTTTAACAAAAATAAGACTTTCGAGCAAACTGGTGATAAAGAAACAATCATTAAGATTTTAAAAGAAAGATATGAAAGATTGAAAATAAAATATAAAGATAAATGGGAAGAGATTGCTGATAAATTAAAGCTATAAATACTTCAAGAAAAAAAATGTTATGCGATCTTATTTAGAGTAAGTTGAACAGAAGCAATATTTTTCACACAAGAGAGAAAGCGTAGTAGCTTTATTAGGGAGATTCCAATAAAGATTATTAAAAGAACTATTAACCTCAGGAAGTAACGAAGGAAAAATCTTTTCAGGAGCAACAAAAATTTGGCTTAATCTTTTTTTTAAATGTTTTGAGTCATTTGAATAAAATGTTTCTAACCGTTTTTTTGGGAATGGTTCGCTAGCTTGTATCCAAACACAATGCTCCTCATCTTTTAATAACCGAGTTGACTCTTATTAAAATTCATTAAAAAAGCATTTAATTTATTCAATATATTTTCTATTATCAATAGAAACCTTAGATGGGACGACTTAAAATTGGCCAGAATAGAACATTCAGATTCATGGGATACTTCACTATCTTTAGAGATTTTAAAAAAGAAAATAAAAGAGATATTTCTTCTAAATAAGATTAAGATTATTTTTGAAAATCATACTGGAATAAGGGGTAAACAAGGTTCTCAGCTCCAAACAAGAAGTGTTGGGGCACATTTGCTAAATCCTAAGAGATTCCCTAAAAAAATATTAATAAATTTTAAAGAAACCGAGGAAGGCTTTAAAATAGAAATGAAAATGGAAGAATCTTTAGGATTTGGTTCTGTATTGGGAATGAAGCGTAAATATATGACTTATTTTAAAACATTAATAGGACAGTTTAAAAAAGAAACACAAACAGTAGTTTTAGTAGAAACTCAAAATAAATTAAATTATTGTATTTATTGTGGGAGTAAAATTGTCGCAGAAAATCAGATATTTTGTGGTAATTGTGGAACAAGTTTATCAACATGATTGTTTATTGATAAATAGATATTCGAGTTTGAGTGGTTTTTCTTTTAGTATTGTCTTGTACCTATTGTTTATTCTTTAAATATATATTCTTCACTTATGTATAATATTTTTTAAGATGAAATCTGAGTGAAATTCAGAATAAGAATTTATTATATCATTAAATTGAAGGTAGAATCTCTATGAAGATTTATTCAAGGCTCATTACTGACATCTTCTTGATTCTTTTTTTGGGCGTTTAAATAGCATATGGCACATTTTCTGTTGAACTCCATGAATTCAGTTTTATCCACTTCTTTTCCACATCCTGGGCAATAACTTTTCATAATAGTTTACCTTCAGATTTTTTAGCTTAGGTTTAATTATCTCTAGACAAATAGATATATTAAAAAGAAAAAAATCCAAATCAAGTAGTGAAAACGTGCCCCTTACATTAGATGATTTTATAAAAGGAAAATCTATCGCTGTTGTGGATATTGAGACAACCGGTTTTTCTCATCAAAAAGACTGTATTGTTGAAATTGGGGTATGCGAATTAGACTTAAATTCTGGAGAATGTAGTGAATTATTCAATAAAATTATTCAGGAAAATAGATTTTCGGATCAACACCGAAGCGCTTGGATTTTTCAAAATTCTGATTTGAGATATCAAGATGTTTTAGACGCGCAACCTCTCGAAGTGTACAAAAATAAACTTCAAGAAATATTAAATATTTATCCTGCTACAGCCTATAACGTAAGGTTTGACTTTGATTTTCTTATTGATCGGGGATTTGTAATAAAAGAACTACCGTGCCCGATGGTTATTGCCACAGATATTCTTAAAATACCTCTTCCAAAATCTCCTTCCTCGTACAAATGGCCCAGTGTTCAAGAAGCTTGGGATTATTTCTTTCCTGATAACAAATATACTGAAAAGCACAGAGCATATGATGACGCTGTCCATGAAGCCCAAATAGTATTTGAAATGTATAAAAGAAATAAGTGGAAGCCAGTTATTGAAAATCAGATTTTACAAAAATAATTGATTTAATTTTTAGGGTTTATCTCTCTCAACAAATTCTTGTCTCAATGACCATAGACTATACAGTAAAATGAACAACAATGCTCCCGAAATATGTGCTATAGCATTCGCTCCCTCACGAATAGATGATATTCCAAACGCTAAAGCCATAAGTATTAATATATATTCGACAAATATACTTCCTTTGCTTTTTTTTCTTTCATATAGAACACCTGGTTTACTCACTTAGTTACCCTCGTTTCATAAGACGTTTTTGAAAAAATATCTTTTCTTCTCCTGAATAAATATATTCCTCTTTCTTTCTTGGCATTAAGGAAAAAGGAAAAATCCCTCTTTCTTCTGAGATTTGTTTTACTACTTGAATTTGTTCATAACTTAGATTGCTAAAAGTATCGTTTGCATAAAACCTAATTGTCACGTTACCATCAGAATGAGAATTCCAAAGTGTTTGGTTAATAGTTCCGGTTAATCATGTAAATGTTATATTAATTAAACCGTCATCTAGCGTATACCATATTGAATTTACAATTCCTTCCTCTATAGAGATAGCAAAATACGGAGCGTTTATGGAAAATTTCTCATTAGGAACAGGTGAAACTATAGAAAATACTAAAGAAGAAACAGGAGGATCAACCCAAATAGGATAATTATCAAAGCTTCCGGCAGTTCCACTAATTTGGTATGAAGTATCCCCAATACCATCATGATTGGCATCAATTCCAATATAATCATCCCAAAGATTCCCGATTACCCCATTATCCCCTTGGTTGTTAAATCCGTAATCTTTCGCATTGAAAGTTCCAGAATTTTTAAAAGAATTATTAAAGATTAAGTTATTTCGACTACCAAATATGTGTGTTAATTTTTCCCTCACAAATTTAGAATAACCACTTAGGAATTTACCAATCGAAACATTTAAATAGGTTTAAAAATTAATTCTTGGGGATTTCATTTCAACTACCGAAGATCGTAATCATAGGAATCTTCTATACTTTCTTCGTATTCGGGAGTATCTTCAAAATAATTAAATTGAGAAAAATTTACTCCTTTGTTCAGTGTTTTTAATTTGCTTATTTTTGCTTTAATATCGGGTTGAATAACTCTTTCAGGAATAATTCTTGTTACATTTGCTATGAGATTATTATAATGTCGTGATATATCAGCAAAATCATGTCTTACTAAAAATTTTTCCATTTCTATATAAGCTCCATCATATTCAATCAATAGTTCTTTAGGTGTTTCAAAAATCCTTCTTGCGATGACTACAGGGATGATCTCTAGATCAAATTCCCGTAAATAGTTGAAAAATTTATAGAGTTTCTTCTTTGTATATACGGATAAGCTGTTTTTTACTTCAATAAAGATTTTAGATTTAGTTAAGGGAATTGGAGTTAAAATGATATCAATATCACCAATTATTTCTGTCAAATTATACTTTTTTGTTCTTACACATTCTACAATAAATCCTTCATTTTTGAGAACTCTTGGATAAAATTCTGAATCTGCCCAGATACCTAATTCAAATGTAATGGGATTGAATTTTTTTAAAAAACTCTTCTTCACTTCTAATGCTTGTTCTATTATAGTTTTTTTCTCTTTTTTCCGATAAACGAATTTATAGTCCGACCCCTTTATTCTCAACTCCTTTGTCTCCAAATGGACCATAGGTGCATTTTTACTCAGAAATTGTATTGATTTCCCGATATCAAAGCTTCCATATTTAGCTTCTAATGATAATTGTAATTCTTTTATGTAAGCAATTTTTTTCTCCTTAATTAAATTAAATACATCCTTATTCACTTTTGTCCAAAATATTGAACGTTCTATATTCTTTTCATTTCTATTATCTAAATTCATCTTCAAAACTTAACGAAATCTTTACAGCAACTATGATCACACCTATATTTTTTCAAACATAAATGTAATCAAAACAAGTATAGTAAATATTGTTGTTCATCTTTTAAATTTAAAAGCAATTATCGGATATAAAATTTCTATGTTTAATTTCCCTTAATGGTTCTCAAAGGTTTATAGATTCAGTTGAGTTAATCGATGTGATTAAAGATCTCATCTTGGATCTGGTTTCTGAAAGTATTAAAGTGATAGAAATTCCATTTCCAGTATTTTATCAAACGGATCCTGAAAAAAGTATATTTTTTCGAGAACTCAGTGATACGATTGATTTACAAGGGTCTCAATTTTTAAGAAATCGATAATTTCACATCAACAATGGTAATTATAAATTGAATATTAGATTTGTATTTCTTTATATTAATCTATTAAATTGGCACAGTTCCATAACATAAATTTTTAATGATGGTTAGTTAATTTCGATATAATAAGAAAAGTTATTTGATTAAAAATCCATTATTCATTATTAAACATAGTTTAATCGTTAAGATCAATTATGACTACAATTAATCGTTATTGGAAAGAGAGATACGAAAAAATTGAGGAATTAACCACTAATATTCATTTACCCTTAAGTCAAAAGATTGAAATTGAACAATTTAGAGCTAAGGATTTATTATTAAATCAAGAAGTAATAGTAAAAAAAATAAATATAAATGAAAAACCAGAAATTCAAGATCTTTCAAAATATTTATGGCATTATGAAATTTCCTTGAATCGTAAGGCTTCGAATAAATCTAAAGGAAAAACTTTGTTAAAATTAGTGGATGCTCAAAGAGATGAAGAGGAAGGTTTGTATATTTTAGTTACTGAATCTGGTGGTAAATCTCTTGCTGAATTATTTAATAGCAATAGGGAAGATGATGATTTAGAGACATTTCAATCATTTATATCACGTGATAAAAAATTCAAATGGGAGACTATATTAAAGCTAGCTGATGGTTTAAATTCACTGCATTCTTCGGGATTAATTCATCGTAATATATCACTAAACACAATCTATTTTGATGTAGATGCTTATATAGAGGGGGAATTAGACATATTAAAAATTGGTGATTTTAATTGGAGTATTTATTTACACTCTATTTCAAAAATTGTCTTAGATCAAGTTACTTCTGAAGTGATAAAGGATAATATTCACTTTTTCAGAGCCCCAGAATGTATACCAGAGTCAACTGAAGAAAAATATTATGGAGAATCATACAAATCTGATCTCTACTCATTTGGTTTGGTAATCACCTTTCTTTTAATCGATTTAGATGTTGCCTCTTTTATATCATCTACTCTCGAGCAAAGAGATACTTTATACGAGAATTTAATTAATGCCATCCGAAATTATAAAGGTTGGCCTGATGAGCAAGAAATCTTATTGAAATTAATTAATTTAAATCCATATGACCGCTTTAAAAATACAGGTGAGCTAATAGACATTATTAAAGAATTTATATCTAAATTAAGGCATAATTTTACGGATTTACCACGATTGCCTGTGTATTTTGAGCGTGATAGAACTAAATTATTCGTAAAAAGAGCTGCAGATGCAATATTTATGGATATCAACGCCATTTTAAGACAACCCGATAAATTTTTAAGAGATGACCTAAGTAATAGAAAATTAAAACTTACAAATAAATTAAAATATCCTTTATGGACAAAAGGAAAGAGTGGAACCTATTACCGATTTAGAAGGTTTACTAATAGAAGTAAATTAGCGAGAATTGAAATTTTTTATCCAAAAAAGGAAAGAGATCTAGAACTAAAAGATGAAGAGGTATTGGGCGTTGGAGAATTTTATTGGGTTGATAAAGAAGAAAAATTACCTTACATGAATTGGGAGGAGACATTTTCTAATGCATTCTCTCTAATCAAATCATCCCAAGATATAATGAACACAGAGGAAAAGAAGAAATATAATTGGTTGAAATCTTTAGAATTAATTGGGAAAGCAGAAGAGCAAATTGAAGAAGTCAAAATATTTGAATATGAAAAAGTTGAAGAGGAGGAGCTTAATGATAGAGAGGACAGAGAATCAAATGTAAAATTGATAAAAATTATTGTGTTTAATGATGAAGATGGAAACTATTTCACAGAATTACTCTATGAAGAATCTCAGTCTAATTATGCAGAGTTATTAGATTCTAATTTATTATTCGAAAAATTCAAAAACAAACGTAAATGGAAAATTGTTAACATTTTAGAAGAGACCGATGAATCTACTGTATTAGAATTAGAAGGGCGAAAAAGAAATGAAGATGTACCTTCTAGTGGTTTCATAAGATTATGGGAATTGAAAAATACAGTTTCTTTATTACGAAGAAAGCGTCAAATTCATCAAAAATTGGAATTGAATGAACATATTCTCAATGCTGTTCTGTTCCCTGCGAGATATCATAAATATTTCGAAAAATATAATGTTGAAAATCTTGTATCGTTTATTTATTATACTTATCCGATCTTTTTACTTCAAGGACCACCTGGCACAGGAAAGACTTGGAATGCAAAAGAGTTAATTAAATTCACTTTAGAAAAAGATCCATATGCAAAAATTCTGGTTTCTGCTAAAGAACATAGCGCTTTAGACGATCTTCTAATTAAATGTATTGAAATGATCAAAGAATCAAATATTAATCCCCATCCTTATGCGATTAGAATGATTTCTCCAGATCGGGAAGCTTTATACTCACCTTCAATGATTCCTTATGATTATTTTAGTACTCAAGTAACTAAAAGATTTTTATCAAAGTTAATCCACTGGAATGATCCTGCTTATCCGAAACTAGCTCTAGAATTAAAAGAAGTTATTGCAAATGAATTAGATTCTCCGAGTAAGGAATGGATTAACTTAATTAAAGATTGTAGTAATTTAGTATTTTGCACAAGCACAGCTTACGATTTAAAAGAATTGGAAGATATGGCTATAAATTTTGATCTTGTTGTAATTGAGGAAGCTGGAAAGACATATCCCTCTGAATTATTTCGTCCTATGGAACTTGGGGACAAATGGGTTTTAATTGGAGATCAAAATCAGCTCCCTCCTTTTAGAATAGAAGATATTATGAGATTATTGAATAAAAATTTAGATCAAATTGAAGAAGAAAATCTTGAAAATCCAGAATTTGATTCCAAAGAATTTCTTGAATTTAAAAGAGAAACCCGCGATTTAATTAAAATTTTTCAAGCTATGTTTAATAATTTTAAAAAGATTAGACATTCTTATGATGAAGAGGATGAAGTAAAATCATATGATATATTATTATCTCAACATCGACTACCCTCTAAAATTAGCAGAATGGTTTCTAATATCTTTTATAATCAAGACTTTCAGCAAAAAGTCGAAGAACCAAGGGATTTTATATTAGAACCAGTTCAATTTAAAAATCAGCAACTTATTTGGATTAAGACTCCACCGACACCAGATTTCAGAGAAAAACGACAAGGAGTGAGTCTTTTTAATCCAAATGAAGCCAAAATAATTGCACAATTACTATCTAAATTAAAATTAAATAAAAAATATGAGGATATTAGCATTGCAATTCTTAGTCCCTATAAAGAACAAGTTGAAATTCTAAAAAAATTCTTGCCAGATAATTTACCAAATTTAAGAAATATTAATCCTCGATTATATTGTTACACCGTAGATAGCTTTCAAGGACAAGAAGCTGATATAGTAATAATTTCATTAGTTCGAAATAATCCTTTTGAAATTGCTGGAAAAGCATGGGGTTTTGTTCCAAAATTAGAAAGATTGAATGTAATGCTCTCTCGAGCTGAAAAAATAGAGGTAATAGTTGGGTGTTATGATATGTGTCTAACACATAGGGGTAATAAATATATGGAGAAATTTGTAGAAGTAGCTAATTTCTTTAAACGAGAAGGAATAATAATTAATTTTGATGAGATTTAAAATGATTTCAGAAAAAAAACAATCTAAATTAAAAAGATCATACCTCTCTGTTCCAATTGAGGTATATAAATGTGAAATATTTTTAAGGAAAACCCAAAGACTTACAAAATTAGAAAAATTGACACTTAAATTCATTGATAAAGAAAAGTCCTTAAGTAAAGTATTGGATGCATTTAATGCTGGTACATTTATTATGAATAAGATCCTAACTAATCTTTTTTATAGGAATCTAATCCATCTAGACTTAAACCGTGTACTTGTTTTTTTAGATGATGAGGCAAAAAAGATGGTGGATAACAATTCATTAGATGAATATTATGGAGAACTTCCTATTGATGAAAAAAGAACAGTCACGATTATACAAGAGAAGATACAAGGAGAAATCTTTTCTGGTTCTGATCTTGGAGATTATTTAAAGAATCCTGGTTTCTCCGTGGCTGAATACTTTGACTTAGCTTCGAATCCTCCTGATTCATATATTGATATTAAAGAATATTCCCTAACTAAATATGCTAAGATTGTAAGAAAAGAATTAAGAGCTAGTCCTCAAGATATTATTAAAATTAA
>SDBV01007811.1_pt1 | contig 14554 bp, 11 predicted proteins | sample 2277081 | NCBI WGS metagenome assembly SDBV01 (sample SAMN10402039, study PRJNA504765) | marine sediment metagenome | isolation source: marine sediment core GS10_PC15, 223 cmbsf | place: Arctic Ocean: Southern Knipovich Ridge | collected 2010
GTAGGGTACGTATACCAGAGCGGGCAAGGTCCGGTTCCACAGAGGCGTTACGGAAGAGCCGTCGTGGGGCGCGTGGCAGAATATGCACACTTCCGCTTCGCCGGTGGCCTTCACGGTCCCGGGTCCGGTCGCAGAAAGATTGTGTTTCGTATTAACGACCTCTGCCCAGGTGGCCGCTGTGACGAGTATGGCGGCCGCTACGGCAACCCACATTGAAATCTTGGCAGGCCTCATACTTCTGTGTCCTCCATTAGGCGAAATACCAGTATGCGCTGATTAAACGAGTCTGCCACCCAGATGGTGTTCGTCGAGTCCACGCATATCCCGTTCGGCAGGGTAAACTCACCGGGCCCCTTGCCTGCGGTTCCGAAGGCCAGCAGCAGACGCCCCGTAGCGTCGAAGACTTGGACGTTCTCGAACGCAGCGTCCACGGCGTAGATGTTTCCAAAGGTGTCCACGCCCACGCCCTTCGGACGAACGAATCGCCCAGCCCCAGTGCCCGCGTGACCGAAATGGGTCACGAGTTCACCATCGGGACGAAAGATCTGTACGCGAAAATTCAAGGAATCGGAGACACACAAGTTACCCTCCAGTGTAACGCTCAGGTGGGTTGGAAAATTGAACTGTCCCGGCTCGTCCCCTCGTTGACCAAACGAACCTAACAGATGGCCCTCGCGATCGAAGGTCAATACTTGGTTTGCAAGCGTATCCACAACATGAATGCTACTCTGGTCGCGACTAAGTGCGATACCGGTGGGGCGCGATAGCGTCCCCTCGCCGATTCGACCGATGATCTTACCTTCTTGATTCAGTACGACCACATGCCCGAGTACAGAATCCGAAACATACACTATGCCATCCTCGGTCACCGCCACTCCGACGGGCGACCGGAATACCTCGCGGTACTTCCGCTTCGGGACCCAGTGTTTCCGTTTGGCCATGTCGAAGAAGTGGACGGTGGGCACTCCCGTGTCCGCCACAACCAACAGCCCGGATTCGTTCTTGGCCAAGGCCACGGGTTTAATGAGCCCGGCAGTTGGCGTTCCAACCAACAGGCGCCTGAGCCACTGCTTCGTGCCTGGCCGATGGCCGAAATCCTTGGGTGAACGTATCGCGCCCACGTAAGCTATCCGAGGTGGATCGGGTGGCTGCGGCCAGACGAGTTCCTCCGAAGGCGTTGTCAGCGAAAATGCCGGGCTGCGAGCGCTCTGACAGGATACGCCAAGACCCGTCAGGCCTATCGCCAATGCCCACACGCTGATTCGCCAAAGACACTGACGGATCGGCTGTCGTTTACGTGTGCAAGTCCACTCGTGCATTAAAAGTCACGCCTCAGAATGAATTTGAATTCTTGGGCCTCTTCTCGTTGCCCTCGTTGATCGATACTATAGAAATTGGCGCTGACTTCGGCCGTCAGCAGGCTTAGGCGCCACACGTAGCTCGTCTTGACATCGTACGCGTCCATATTATCCAATTGGACACTCCCTTTCGACCGCTGTCTGCGGTAATTGGCATCAATCCGAAACCGGCTGCGCCTCGTGATGTCCACGGTCGCGTTGCCATAGATGTTTAGTGTGCTAATTTCTTCGTCCGTGTCGAGGTAGCGCACGTTCTGATGATTGACCGAGAGTCTCGCGAGAACACGCGGCATCGGAGAAAAGGAAATCGATGCCTCTTTGGTCAAGGAGCGATTCGGGGAGAAGGTGGATTCATGATTCTCGTATTCCACTTTGCCCGAGAACCAACGCCACCCGCTCTTCGCTCCGACAAGCCAGGCGTCAAGCTGTTGAAGCCGGTTGTCTGTACTCCCTGATCGCATGCTTTGGCGCCCGCGCGCGTACTCGCCGTAGATACTCGACACATCCCGGTACGACAAGCGGAGTGTCGCACGGGCCCCGGTGGAAAGCGTGGTCCCGGCGTTGCCGGTGGTGTAACTGTAACTCACCAACACCGTCTCCCCGTCCAATATCCTGCCGCCCGGTACGCGCTGAATTTCGGTAATCGGTTCGCGGGTCGTGATGAAGTAATCCTGTATGGGAGCATATACGATGACCCCGCGCTCGTCGGTCACTCGAATCGACAGCGGATCGATGTCGAAGCGTCGAAGGCTTACAGGGGAGAGATCGACCAAGGTCACGGCCTCGTCATGAACGACATCGACTTCTTGCGTGGGCTGGCGTTCCACGACGTCGGCGAAGGTCCGGGCCCCGACAGCAATGCGGCCCCAGTTGCCGAGCGCTCTCGAGTAATTCTCCGATATGCTGGCCCCGTACTTTAGCGTCTTCTCCCTGCTGGATTCGTCGAGGCCCGCATTTAACTGTACTTGGCTTGACAGACTCCCCCACAAGTTATGCGAAAATGCCGATCGGGCATTCCAGTTCTCTACAGGATTGTTGTCGATCTCGAATCGATTGAAACTGAGCGAGTGGTAACTTGAGAGATCATCCGTGTGACGCCAGCTCAACGATTCTTGGAAGGCCTTGGTGGTGGAGTTAACCGAACCGGTCTGTTGACGATAACGGAGGTTCCCCTTCAAACGTATCCGGTTGAGCGCGCCCAAGGTCGTGGTATTGTCTACCCGGAACCACTGCCTAGTAACGTCTCGTTCGAATGTCTCTTGGCGAGTGTCCATGATGCGATATTTGAGCGTGCCCTTCGAACGGCTCCCCGCTGCATACCGCCCGCGAATCGCCAACTCGTTCGTCACCTCGTTTGTATCGACCGCGCTACCCGATCCCTGGATCGCGTTTCGGGTATACGCGATGTCAAAGGGAATTGGCCCTTTCTGGAACCGAAAGGTCGCCCCTAAGGTATCGCGTAGAATCTTGCCGGCCGGTTGAAATGCCGCGTCCACGTCCACCTCTTGTCGAGCGCCGCGCAAGGAAAGCCCGTAGTAATGCCCATCCAGGACCGACAAACGAAGTTCACCTCCGACGAGTCGATTGTTGCTGGAGTCCTCCTCGTCGAACACCTTAGTCTTCCTCTGAATGAATTCCAGTTCCGGACTGAGCTGGAACGCCGCGATCGTCGGGTGAAAGAAATACCCGTCTAAGTCCAGCCGCAGGCGTTCGTACAGCTCCAACTCCTTGGTTTCAAACGAAGATGCCGCATCTTCCCTGCTCCGGCGCTCGTCTTCTGCCCAAAAACCCACTTCCAGATACCCTCCCACATCCTGCAACTTGAACTTCCTGAACTCCTGCGCTTGCGCTGGGACTATACCGGCCGTCGCCACCATACAAACGAAACCAAGAGCGACAACCCGGGACGAGACGCGATGGCTCGCCGGCACGAACTGCTGCAAGGCCCAATTTCTCACCGCAGTAGCTTGGGATTGTCGGCAGCATGGGGGTTGTGGCACGAGTAGCAATCATCGCCATTTTCTGCGCGGTGTTGGTCCATGCCCTTCACCGTAGCCTCGGTGTGGCAACGGCCACACAGGTCGTAGCCGCTCGCTAACAAGAGGCGAGGGAGTTTGGAGCGGTGAGGACTGTGGCACTTGAAGCAATGGCCGGCATTGGCCGGGCCATGACGATAGGCCCCCTTGAACATCATCTCTGGATCGTGACACTGCGTGCAGATCAGATCCTTCGGCAATCTCAAACGCGATGCTAAGCTCAGAGAGTAGTTTTCGGATTCGTGGCAAATGTCGCACTTCTTCTGCATGTACGGGCCATGGCTCGACTTGTAGATCAGCTGAAGAACTGGGTCCTCCCCCTCCGAGTCATCGCCATCAACTCCGACCTTGACCTTAGAAATGGGCGGGTCGTCGAAGAAGATGACCGCGAGGCGCTGACGCCGTTCGACAGACATGCACCCCAACTGAACAGCCCACAGGAGGAATACCCCAATTACGATCCATATCTGTCGTGATTCACGCTTCACCCGCAGTACCCTTTGTAGTATCTCAGTTCGATTCCGCAGCGGCCTTAGCAGCGCTTTCCTTGGCCTCAGCGGCTTCTTTGTCGGCCTCGACGACACTTTCGTCCTGCTTCAAAAAACCATAGACGTTTACTTTGTTGAGCCCGAACTGGCTGGTTACCAGAAGCAGAAATTCCACTTTGTGGCCTCGAGCAACACGGTCCTTGAACAGGTCTACGTTGTCATAGTCAACCACGATTTTTGCGGGGAGGTTGAGGCCGCCGGGCTCGTTGCCCGGTACGCCGAAGAAGAGTAGCAAGCTGCCATCGGCGTCGAAAATCTGAATGTTTTCGAAAGACGCGTCCACAACGAAGACCCGCCCTTCGCGATCCACCGCTATTCCCTTGGGCCGCGCCACCAACCCCGGCGCTTTTCCTCTTGAGGAGTAGCTCCGCAGGTAGGTCCCCTGCGCGTCAAACACGAGGATTCGCGCGTTGCCCGTGTCCGTCACGAACAGATTGCCCTCGCCGTCCAACGCCAGATTCGTCGGCATATAGAACTGCGCTTCACCACTGCCGAGACTTCCGACACGCCCAAGCTCTTCCCCGCTTACCTTGTCGAGCACGAGGACGACTCCACCCCCGCGGTCGCAGACATAGAGTTTGTTCTCGTGGATTGCCACGTCCACGGGTCTCAGGTTCTCGGGATCGCCGAATGCGCGTAGGTACTGGCCCTCCTTATCGAAAACGAGGACCCGCCGCAATCCGGCGTCGGCCACGTAGCACGTGCCGTCGGTATCGATGGCCAGATTAACCGGCTTGATCAACTTGCCAGGCGCTCTGTCTCCGATGCGCCGGCTGGTCTGGTCGTCCAAGCCCAATACCATCACATGGCCGGCACCAAGGTCGCAGATGTACAACTTGCCGTCCTTTATGGCGACACCGTAAGGCTTTTCGACAGCCCGGGTGTCGTCTTCATCGCCGACAGCAAAGCGTCGAAGCCGGCCCATCTTCGGCTTAACGTCTTGTTCCCCGTTATACGTCGCAAGGAACTGGACCCGAGGGGCCGCGGGCAGGTCGGGGTAGAAGACTGGCCCCTGGGTCTCAGTATCCTTGTTCTTCCTCTTCTTTTCTTTGGCCGATGCTTCGGTGCAGTTCAAGAGTCCAAAAATCAGACACGCCGCGAACGTGAAAACCAGCATGGTGAGCGCGAACCGAACCTTCACCGCAAACTCTCCGTGGACTGTCCCGCCCGCTCCGACACTGAGTTGCTCGTCCATCGTACCAGCCTCCTCGGTTACTTGGTCTCACATGTCACGATTCGCTCAACAATTGTCTTGCAGGAATGCAAGACTTTTTGCATATGCGAGAATGGTTTCCCGGTTCTGCCATCATGTTCTGTCTTTGAAGCCTGTGCTTCGGATCGATGCCGGCCTCATTGGAATGACCTAAATACCTCAGTGTTGCGCTCATTCTTGCCGGAGATTCAGCTCTGAGCAGGTGAGTTAAATTGCCACTTTGGCTGTCTAAACACAAGACAGGCACGCCCCTACTTGCGCAAGGGGCGTGCCTGATGTGGCTTAGGCAGCAGCTCGAAGCTACTTATTGTGGCAAGTGAGGCACAATGCGCTGCCGTCATTGGGTATGCGGAGGAGGAAGGAGTTGCCCGCATCGTTGTGAACGTCGTGACAGGATGCGCACTGAACCGTGTCGCCGAACAGCAAATCCGCTTGGATCGTGCCTCCCAGAGCCGTAAGCTCCGTGCTAGGGTTGTTGAGTCCGGTGTCAGTCACTGACAACGCGATATCGAAGGTGAAGGAGACCGGGTGGTCGTCGCTCAGATCCGTGCCGAGCTCTCTGGGCGCGCTGGTCGGACTCCAAGTCGACATAGTGGCAGTACCGGCGCCGCCTCCATAGGCATCGATTGCTACGCTGCCGTCATGACAGGAGAGGCAGAGCTTCGACACACCACCCGGCTGAGAAGGAGCAGTTGCGTCAAAGGTGGGGCTAGTGTACATGTCGAACGTGGCTGTTGCCGTAACTTCATGGTTCCACAATGGGGCATCCGCCACGGTTGTATCGGCGTTGTGCGGGGTATGACAAACAATACAGATTTCACCCTCAGTGAACCCCGATGCGGAGAAATCGTGAGCACTAGACTCAATACCGGCATTCGCTGATGGCGCCATCGCCATCATCAGCACAACGGCACCCGCGATCGCTGGTATTAGCCCCATCGTTCTTGAATTGAGTCGCTTCTGTAGCCTATTCATCGTCCTATCCCTTCTTTTTTGTGTTCCGCCCTGGTTCCATCCCAACACGCCTTGTGGCTTGTGCCGCTTCTTAGGTGGCTAATCGCATATATGATGCCCACTCTTGAAGGGCTAAACTCAGATGCTAAAATCAATTAAAACTATGCTAAAACACCGGATAAACCGCATAAGAGAGGTGATTTGCTGATTCTGGGGCAATGGGTCATGCAATTATGCCGGAGCCAATGATCACCAAGTCCTGCAAAATCGCAGTCCCTGGGCCCGCTCGCACATGGAGATCCTTTTGCGTGCAAAGCCCTGTTTTTTGAGCCCATTGTGAACCGAAATACGCACACACGGCTACGCTCCCGCAACTCAGCGAGCGTTGCATCCGGATGGAGCAGCACATCCCGCTCCAGACGCGGCAGTTCCTCCGGGGAAAAGGCCTGTGATCTCCAGGCATTCTGAAGCTTCGGCGCCACCGGATCCGTAACTCTCGGTCAGGTCGAAAGGAGAGCGCACGACTACCACCGATGAGCGCCCAATCCGCATGAACGACGCCGAAATGAGCGGGCAAGAGCACGAACTATTGCGGGAAAGGGCGCTTGTTCTGGGTCATCTCACGGACCTCCTCGCCCTTCGTCAGGAGAACGCGCCGACGGCATCCGACTTGGTACTGGCGGATCATTCGATGCCGAGGATGGCGGGCTCGTCGCGTTACGAGGCCGAGCGCGACCCATCCTTCAGAGTCATATCGAGGTCGGACATCTTCCGGTAGAGCGTGGATGAATTGACCCCCATCCGCCGGGCCGCCTCTTCCTTGTTCCACTGACAGGCCTTGAGCACGCTCTGGATGTGCATCTTTTCGAAGGCCTTCGTTGCCCCACGGAGATCGTCGGAGTACTCAGGCACGGGGTAGGCTTCCTGAATCTCAACCGGCAGCTCGGCAACAGTGATGTAGTCTCCCTGGCAGAGGATCATGGCCCGTTCGATAACGTTGCGTAATTCCCGGATGTTGCCGGGCCACGAGGATGCGAAAAGCTTCCGTGTGGCCACGTTGTCAACTCCCAGACACTTCCGCTTCATTTCGCTGTTGAATTTCTTGACGAAGAATTCAACCAGCTGGGGAATATCGGAACGCCGTTCGCGTAGCGCTGGCAGTCGGATTTCGAACACGGCAAGCCGAAAGAAGAGATCCTCGCGGAACTCGCCCGCCTTGACCAACTCGCGCAGGTTCTTGTTCGTGGCGCTGATGATCCGCGCCTTCAGCTGAATCAGCTTGGAGCCGCCTACACGGGGGAATTCCTTCTGTTCCAGAACGCGCAACAGCTTGCTCTGAAGGGGGAGTGGCATTTCGCCAATTTCATCGAGGAGAATCGTGCCTTCGCCGGCAAGCTCGAAGTAACCCACGTGGTCTCTGACTGCGCCGGTAAACGAGCCACGGACATGGCCAAATAGCTCGCTTTCCAGTAGCTCCGACGCAATTCCGGCACAGTTAATGGCAGCGAAATGATGACCCCCATCTGACATCTCACCCGACTCGCTGTCATCCGCATTGAACTCGTGGATCGCACGCGCAACAAGTTCCTTGCCCGTTCCCGACTCACCCGTAATAAGCACCGTGCTGCGCGTTGGACCTACCTTGTCAATAAGACCGAAGACCTCCTTCATCGCATCGCTTTGCCCGACGCCGTAAAGGCTTGCTTCATCCTGGGAGACTTCTCTTCTAAGAAACTTTACTTCCTGCGACAGGCGTCTGTAGTTCGCGAGGCGCTCGATCTTTAGCAATACATCCTCGAGGATCAACGGCTTCGTAATGTAATCGGACGCTCCCTTTCGAAAGGCTTCGAGCGACGATTCTAAGGTTCCGAAGGCCGTGATCATGATCACGAAACTCTCCGGACTGATGCTCATAATCTCATCAAGAACCTGAATACCATCTTTCCCCGGCAAGTTGATGTCACACAAAATGATCTCGGGGCTCAATTTCTGGACCAACTCCAGCCCCTTCTCCCCGGTGGCCGCCGCGAGGCACTCGTGGCCTTCCTTCCTCAGCAGGCTGGCCAGATCCTCCCGGAAAAGGTTTTCGTCGTCGATGATTAGTACTTGCGCACTCACTGGTTAGCGTCTCTCCCTAGTCAGTGTAACAGCTCTTTGGCAGACTTACGGTAAACACCGCACCACCCTGGGGATGGTTCTCGGCATCAATGCGGCCTCCGTGGGCCGCCATCATCCGCTGGGCGATGCTGAGTCCCAGGCCCAATCCCCCTTGCTTATTGGAGAAAAAGGGCGTAAACAGTCTCGGGAGCACCTCCTCACTGATGCCGGGACCCGTGTCGGCAAACACAATATTGATCGCCTCTCCGCACATGTGTGTCTTGATGGTCAGAGTTCCACCCTCTACCATGGCTTCCAACGCATTCAGCCCAAGATTCAAGAACACAGCCGTGAGTTGGTCCCGGTTGACTCTAATGGCAGGAATATTCTCCGCAAGATCTGTGCCTATTTCAATTCTCGCTCGCTTCTTGTGGAATCGTAAGACCGTCGTGAGTTCGAGTATGATGACGTTGAGTTGACAGACGCGCCATTCGGTCTCGCCGGGCCGCGAAAACGAGGAAATATCGCGGACGATCCGGCTGATTCTGTCGATTTGCTGCATCAGAAGCGGAAGACTCTCTTCTAAGAGCGACACCTGCGGGTCCCGCTCCAGCAGCCGCAAGCGGGTGGAAATGGAGGCGAGCGGATTGCCGACTTCATGAGCAATGCCCGCCGCCATAAAGCCCAGCGTGGCCAGCTTCCCGGTGTGCATCGCCTCGGCTTCCATGAGTTTGTGCTCGGTGATATCCTGCGTCAGCTCAACCACCTGATATACGTCGCCGCTGCCATCGGTCAGCGGCGCGACGGTGGTCTGGAAAAACCGCTTGTTTCCGTCGGCGTCCAGAAGTGTCCGTTCGACCGCCCGTACCTTCCCATCACGCAGCGTAGAGGCGGCTGGACCCTGCTCGGCCCCGGTCCACCTGTCCAGAAGAGCAGAGGCCTGTTCCGTTTCACACTCGGACAAGTTCAACCATTGCCGGATTTGGTCATTCAGCCAGACCGAACACAGGTCGCGATCCAGGATCGCAAAGCCCGCTCCCGTTGCCTGCACGACGCGTTCCAGACGCTGCCCCGCTGCCTGCCGATGTTTCTCGCCGGCGCGGAGTTGCTCCATAATCGTTGTGATGAAATAGGCCGCTAAAATCATCAAGACTATCTGCAAAGTGATCATGCTCACCACATACACGGTGTCGTGCGAAGCGTGATCCATCGTGGAGCCTTCCCACGAGCTGCCCATCAATTCTCGAAGCCGTTCGTATGCAACAGGCCCTAGCCGCTCCTGCTGGGCACCATGGGGAAGGATCAACAGCGTGTAGTGTCTGAGATACTTGGTCTGCTCCGCGATGGCCAGGCCAGTGAATAGAAGAGAGGCCACGAAAACGATCGTGTAGCACTTGCGCCGATCCAGCAGAATGCCTCCAATGATGATATGGAAGATGTAGGCCACCGCCATGGGGTTTTCGAGCCCTCCAGCAAAGTGAAGCATGGTGGTCAGAATGAGAAGATCGGTGCCGACCTGAATCTCCGCCAGATAGCGTATACCCCATCGGCGCTTGAGCATCTGGCTGAACAGAATGTTGCTGAATACCAAGAGCAAGACTAGCGCGCATAGCGGCGCGAAGGCCTCCTCTTCCAAGTAGCGGAGCACCCGAATCGAGACGATAGCAAGTACGGTACCCATAATGCAGGCCAGCCACCGCATGCGAATGAACCAGGCGATGAAGTGTATGATTCGGTCCTCATCTGAAGAATCGTCCTGCATCGTCCAGCCCGGCTCAGGCTGCCGAGACGGAAAAATGGAGGGGCTTGACCGGAGAAGGTACCAAACGGCCAGGAAAGCCACGACGAAGCTCGTCCCCACACCGCGAATAATGTGAAAAACGTAGAGAAACCCCTCGTCCGCGTCCGCAAGCCAGGTCCTCTCTATGATTTCATAGACCGAGAATATGCCGACGATAGTCCCAAGTACTATCCAGAGCAAACCCGTCGGCATCCTCGGGGTGCCGCGGCGCTCATTGGCCTGCTGCTTTGGGTCTTCCTCTTCTCTATCATCCATTACAAATTGAACCCCATATCATACGGGCCAAGACGCCGCCAGGTGATTCCCGGGTAACCGGGTCGCGAATATCGCGCGATTTGTCCGGTCACGTCCCAAAACCTGCCTCTCCCGGTGCCGGTGCCGATTCATCTCATCGGTGTACAGCGGGATGGCCCGGACCAGCCAAGGCGATATGCAGCAGCATGCCCGCTTCGTTCATCGGAAAATGGGGACCATCCATACTCACGAAATCGTCAAACTCGACGTGGCCATCCAAGTAGAGCACATTACCACCCGATGGAACGTGGTTAAAGTGAGCGGCTATGTCGGCGACCATGTCCCACATCACAACCAGTTCAGATTGAGCCAGGGAACTCGCTGCTGGATGGTTGATGTCGGTGAGAAAAAAACGCTCGATACCCTCGCGGAGCCGCGGAAAGGTCGATCGATCACCAACATTTCCCGGCAGTTTCCAATCGCGCCGCGCATGAATTGGATCTTCTACCAGGAGATTGGCCAGTTCGATCATCGCCAGCTCCATGGCCTCCAGGTGTCCGGCAGCAGCCATTTCCAGTTGAATTGCTCGGTCGTTCACGGCCCAACCGATATAGGCGTAGGGATGACCAACAATCTCGCAGTTCTCCACACGCCCATTTTCGGTGAACCCCTCGACGCGGGCCCAGTGCCCAGAAAGGGTGTCCCCGTCGTCCCATTGCTCAAGCGGGGTTGCTCCGCCGTTGGCACTCGGACAAATAAGCACCTGCAAATCGTTCAGATATTCGGGCACCATCGCATCGGTCTCGAATACTCCCGTCCACGGATGGGGGTCCCCTGCACAATCGAGCACTTTCATGGGCGGGAAGTACCCTCCGGCCTCCGAAGCATACATCTTGAAAGCGAGGCCCACCTGCCTGACGTTGCTCAGACAATTGGATCGCCGGGCCGCTTCGCGCGCGCGCGACAGCACGGGCAAGAGAATCGCTCCCAGAAGACTGATTATGGAAATCACGACAAGGAGTTCAATCAGGGTGAACCCATTCTCGCTCATAGAACGACTTCTGAGATCCACATTGCCCATCCTGGGTCGCAGCTTCATCGGCCTGGACCACCCCAACCGAGGCTCATGTTCGAGAGAGAAACAGCACAACCGTGCCTCCAGGCCGAAGGCCTTGCTCCTCTCAGTCGCAATTCTGATGCCACATAGGGGGTGGGATTCGAACCCACCACCTTGGATGATTCTGGGCACAGGTTCAGGGTGCCCGAATCATTGTAACCCACGATAACACAACGAGGTAACATCGTTTGCCGCACCCTTCCTATGTTTCCAAAACCGTGAGTGACAATCCGCCATCAAGAATGCGTGGACGCTAGGGGCGCGGCCAGAGAGTACCTGGAGTCCCGCAACGCGCGAAAGCCATCCGCCATATGTCCAATGATATCAAGAATGGTTGAGCTGCGCCTGGTAGGAAGTCCGGCCAGAAAGTGCCTTTCTGGCCGGACTTCTAGTCTACGACCTCCTTGCGGCACCTCAGAGCATTGGCGCGAGTCTCGCAGCCTTGCAAGACTCTTCTTCGAATCTCTTGCAGTTTTGCAAGATACGAAACTTCATGAGGGAAGCGATCTCGCCTTGGTCTCGCCAATCTCAGCCAAGTAGGCCCGTTTACGCCCAGCGGCAGTGAGGGGACACTCTTCGTGAGATGGCACACAATATGCACTGCCGATGCGCCAATCAATTGGCTCTATAAGCAACATTCATCAACTGCGCGGTGAAAGAACTAAACCTATTTCCGCACCTCCGAGTTGAGCTCTCGCGCACCGGTAAACACCAGATCTCGTGACCTTGCAGGCAGGAGCGCTTGCGTCACACAGACGCACGACTTCAGAGGGTACCTGCAACAGCTCAGGATTCGCCGGACATCTTTATTGTATACTCAACAAATTTTCTGTATAATCACCCGATGTTTTGTATTCATAACAAGTATTGCCGTTACTATACTTATGGCTGCATATGGTAATCAGCGTCTCTGCGCGGCTTGAACGGGCCTCAAGAATATGGAAGGAGAGAAGTGCTATGAGAAAGAAGATCTGGTGCGCGGCGGTCATGCTGGGAGCATTGGTCACGGGTTTCTCTACTGTGGAGGCCCAGACATCCCAATCCGCAGACGACCGCGATGCGCGGATCGCCGACCTAGAGCGAATGCTCAAGGAACTGGCTGAGCAAGTGCGGGTGCTCCGAGCTGAACAAGAGGCCAACAAAGAAGAGCGAAACGAGTATCAAAAGGAAGTCTCTAAAAAAGTTGATGAAGCAGTGGAAACCATCAAGCTGCGCGAGGCAACCGACACCGGCGGCTTTGACATTGGTGGCTATGGTGAAATTCATGCCAATCTCAACCAGGGTAGCGATAAAGACCAGATCGATATTCATCGATTCGTTCTGGATTTCAATTACGATTTTGAGGACTGGATCAGGTTCCGTTCGGAATTGGAGGTAGAGCATGCATTCATCTCGGACGATGACGGTGAGATCAGTCTGGAACAGTTCTATGTGGACTTCATGCTTGACGACAAAATTAATCTGCGCGTCGGACGCTTCCTGACCCCCTTAGGGCTTATCAATGCGCGTCACGAACCTACGTTGTTCAACGGTGTTGAACGGCCGAATGTGGATAGGGTGATCATCCCCTCGACCTGGTCCTCGGATGGGGTTGGAATCTTCGGTAAAGTAACGAATTCGTTGACCTACGAACTGTATGCGGCCAGTGGGCTGGATGGCTCAGAGTTCGATCCCATAAACGGCATTCGTGGCGGTCGGATTAAGGAGCGGCCGAGTCTGAACGATATCGCCTTTATGGGCCGGGTGGATTACTACCCCTTTGTCCATTTCTCCGCCCCCGCAGGTCAGACCTTGCGGCTGGGTCTGGGCGGCTATACCGGCGGGGTCGACAACGGAGATCAGGGAAAGAATCCAGGAGGTTTGTCCGGTGTAAACCTAACTATGGGGGTCGCCGATTTCGAGTACGCCCTAGCCAAATTCGATCTAAGAGGTGAGCTGGCCTTCACGTGGATAGACGACGCGGAGAAGCTGAGCCCGGGTGTCGCGGAAGAAATGGTCGGATGGTACATTGAGCCCGCCTATCATGTGATGCCGGATTCATGGAAAAAGGGCCGATGGAGAAGATCCGACGCCGTCGTATTTGCACGCTACGAGGATTTCGACACGCAGCATTCAACGGTCAGCGGTGTCGCGCGGGTGCCGGGAGGCGACCGCCAGGAATGGACAACGGGCATCAATTTCTATTTCACGCCCTCCATTGTCCTCAAGGCCGACTACCAGATCACCGATGACGACAGCGGGACCGAGCCTGGCAACAGGCTCAATTTTGGAATGGGCATGATGTTCTAAGTGGCACCCAGTCCTTTTTGCAAAGATATTCGAAATCGATGCTCACACGAGAAGACTACGAAAACGATTGCAGGTTAACCAGAGGTGAATCGACGTGAAGACGGGTAGACACTACTTTCTCAAAACGATGGCAATTCTGGCGACATGCACACTCGCGACAGTCCTGCAGAGTTGTGCAACGACCACCCGGTCCATGCCCACCGCAGAACGACTCGTGGATTTGGGTATCGTAGAGCCCGATTCAAATCTCAAGGCGCTGAATAGGGGACGAGCAATAGCCATTGTGGATTGCCGGAAATGCCACAGACAATATTGGCCCCAGGAATTTGGTGCAAATCGATGGCCGCAGCTGACGCGCAAAATGGGCGCTCTGGCGTCATTGAGACGGAAGGAAATCGGCGACCTTCGCTCCTACATGGTCGAAGCAAGCAAAACCGTGGAGGCGAAGGCTGCGGCCGGGCAGTCCACGCCGGATGCACTTCACTGAAGATGATGACTCGGTGGCGGGCGCAAAAATGTAGTTCGTGCTTCGTATTATGATTTTGAGCATGAGCTTCAGCGATTCAATCAGACGTAGCTCGGTAGATCAAGTGCGGGATTCGAGAAAGTAGTCGTCGGGGGAAGATCAACGTCAGCAAGTCCGAGCCCCGGCAAGTGGTCACTCGCGTTACCTAAGCTGGAAAGGAAGTGGCGACTGGTGCAAACTGGCGGGCGCCATCTTTCTTCGTGAGTAAATGCCGTCGGAGGAAGCAAATAGGGTATTCTGCGTGAAATTACAGCCCCGCCTTTGTTTGCAGGGGGTTCAAGTATATAGACACACGCCTACACCCGTTATTTCGGCGTCGAAAACCCCGACTTGGGCGACTAGATGTCGATGGAATGGGCGACATTTCTTGTCCTCGTGCTG
>SDBV01007812.1_pt1 | contig 14553 bp, 9 predicted proteins | sample 2277081 | NCBI WGS metagenome assembly SDBV01 (sample SAMN10402039, study PRJNA504765) | marine sediment metagenome | isolation source: marine sediment core GS10_PC15, 223 cmbsf | place: Arctic Ocean: Southern Knipovich Ridge | collected 2010
TTCGATATGCCATTTTATCAGAATTAAAATTAATTATGTGGTATAAAGAATTTAGTGCCATATTTAAACATCATCTCAAGAAAAAACTTAGCATGGAAATTATCAACTACGTCTTATTCTTTTGTCTTTTAACTGAAATAAAAAAATTGAAATATTGCCTTTATAATCAGCATTTTTTTATAACAATGAATTTAGCAATCAGATGGATTTTAGAGGATTTAAACTACAAATATAAGAGTAATAATAATTACCGAATGGATATTGCTTCTAATATAATAACTCAGTGGTTTACGATTTTCCAACAAAAAATTTTTCTTGAAAATGATTTAGGGATATTCATTAGTAGAGACGATAATGATAAAAAAAGATTTTATTATTACAAATATATTGATTTCTATCTAAATTCTTTAAATGAGTATTCAAACTTTCATGCAGGTGAACTTACTCTTGAAAATTATGATAAGAAAATAACAGAATTTCTTGAAAAACGTAAAAATCCAGAAAATATTATTGAATTAGTAAAATATGACTTTCCTTTAACTTACATCTGTAGTTTATATAATCTCTATCCAAATAAAGAGGATAGAATGTTTTCCTTTAACGACATAATTGCCAGTTACGATGTACCTATAATTTTAGAGAAAATCATTAATATTTATGATGCAAAAAGATCAATGAAGCTTGCTGACTTAAATATCCCTGGAAACAATTTTTTTGCAACAACTAATCAGGCACAATTAAAACAAGATTTAAAAAATATCCCTTGGAGTTTACTTGTCGAATATGGAAATTCTAAGTGTTTTCTTCTGCTCTCGTATATTATTAATGAATTCGTCGGTAAATGATTCAAATTGCAGTAGTGCTGAATCTCTATGTTCTGCAATGCAGTATAACGCATTTCTGGCTTCCGACAAATAATGACCAATGAGAAAACTGACATTTTCCCATAATAATTCTTTAAATCTCTAAATTCTTGTAATTTAAATAAGATTATTTAAATATTTTTATGAAAAATTCTCGAAAGAAGAGTATTTAAATAAATTATAGATATTTTATAATATGTCAGAAAGACCTACAATAATTAAAGAAGTTAGTCTAACAAATTATAGAAATTTTAGCAATTTGCGCATTAAATTCCCAAATAATATTTCTAATATAATTGCGTCATCAGGTTCAGGTAAGACAAACTTTCTTGATGCATTCAAATTATTTAATAATCGAGATTTTATTCAAGAAAGTGATATTCCCCGTAATATGTCTTCAATTAAAAAAGGAGATACTGAGATTAAATTCAGGTTAAATTCTGATTTCTTTAAGGATATGAATGATTCAATAAAAGATGATTTTTATGTAGTCTTTAAGGGAAGACAAAAATATTATGAATTAAGAAAATATCCAAAAAAAAAATTGGATGATGATATTTATAACGAAGTAATAAAAAATATACATATTTATTATTCATCATTTCACCTTGGTCGTCATTTATTAGAGGAAGGTATATTTAAGGAAATTTTATCTCGACCTAGTTTTTATGAATTTTTATATAATATTTTTAAAATTTGTGATATTAATCTAAAATTTTTTATTGAGAATAAACGTAGTGAAGAGAAGAAAAAAATCTTAGAATATATAAATAAAAAAATACAGACTATTTTAAGTAAATTCTCTGAATCCTTTAGTAATTTAACTTTAAAAATCTCATTACAAGATGACGAAAAATTAATAATAGAATATTTTAAATCAGAAACAAAAATAGATATTTATTCTGAGGATATTCGTATTCATAAATCACTTTCTTTACTTTTTGCACTAATGGTAGCTTTTAATGATGAAATAAAGAATTCTGTTATATTGCTTGATGAATTATGGTTACATAATAAAACGATAGGTTTTAATGATATTCAAGAGGAGATATTAAAATTATCTAAAAGAAATCAGATTATTTATACAAGCCGACCTAATTTTGAGTTTGCTGATCATCAAATCGGTAAAAAGATTTATTTAGATAATGAAATTAAAATTCAAAAATTAGAGCATCGTGAAATATCTCGGGAGAAGTTATTAGAGAGTATTATAAAAAAGTCTTATCCAATTGAAAATTTCCCCGATAACAATAACTTCCTAGTCTTAGGACGTCAATGGAATTCATGGTATCCTTCTTCTTTTGAGTTGGTAGGTGGATGTTATTTTTTTAATATCAATCAAGAAATCATTATAATAGATCCTGGTTTTAAGACTTTAGATATTATAAAAGAAAAAAATCTAGATATAAGATTAATTCGTCATATCTTTGTTACTCATTTCCATCCTGATCATTTTGAGAATCTAATTAAATTGATAACGAGGTTGACAAGTAAGACAAATAAATTAACCGTATATTTAAATAGTACAGCATTCAAACAATTTAAAATTTACAACCGAAATTTTACCGAATTTAATAAAATAAAAGCAGGGATCTTAATACGATTATATGAATATAATCAAAAGAATGATTTTAGTATTAATGTCGAAGTTGGAAGAGCATTTCACAGAGAGATTGGCGGATATATGAACTCAATCAGTTTGAAATTTCTTTTAACAAATAATCAGACAGGGAAATCATATAATATTGGATTTTTCGGGGATACTGATGGTTCTAACAAATATTTAGATGAATATCTTAAATTTTATGAAGATTGTGATATAATTATCCCTCATTTGGGCGCTATAAACAAGAAACCAACAGGAGATAAACATTTATATAAAAAAGGGATAAAAAATATTTTAGAAAAGTTTGATTCTAAAAAATTTGTATTTTTAGGAGAATACGGATTTGAACTTGCCTCTGAGCAATCATTTAAACATATTCTAAAGGATCTTATTCCAGAACATATAAAATATGATAATTTAATTAGAAATTTTTATCTTTCTACAAAAGATCCCAATACTATCGGAGATGTATACATACCTATTTTTGATATTATGGTAAACAAGTTAATAACTCTAAATATTAATTTGGAACTAATTTTACCTTTTCTAATTTACTCGAATTATGATAAAATAAATACTAATATAATACATCATACTAATATCAATAATTTTAATATTAGATATATTAAAAAATTAAATTTGAAAAACGCCGATTTTGAGAAAAATTATAAAGAGAAAGATTTTATTGATATTTGGAGAGAATTTCTAAAATTTATTATTTTTCAAGCAACTTCTTTAAGCCGAATTAAGACATTGGTCAGAGATTCTTATAATTTATGGGGATTAGCAGTCATAATGGAGAACTATAAAAATTTACTTACAAAATTTTTTGAATTCTTAACAGATGATATAAAGTCAAATTTTTTAACTAAAACAATTTTTAGCATGACATCCTATCCGATTTCCTTGAATGTTGAGATCGGGGATATTAAAAATTTTATTAATGTAGACGCTGTTACTTCTCAACCTTCTACCTTCGATACAATAGATCATTTTCCAGGTGTTTCACAAGAAATTAAAGAATACTTTCAAGAAGACGGTTTATTCGCAATAATTTTAATTCTTTATGTTAAATTTATTATTGGACTCTTTGAAAAAACGAAATCTCCAACAATCCTCTCTATAAGTGATGGAAGAGAAATAATATGTAGGTATTTAAATGACAAATTCATTCATGAAGTATTACCAGTTCATCCATCCTATTCTATCATTTTCGGAAATAAAGAATTAGAAGTTAGAGGAAAATGTAATCGATGTGGTGAAGATACAACAATTGATTTAAACCAATATAATCAAAATTGGACGATAATCCCTTCTAAACAAGAATATAAAAAAAGAGAAGTAGAAATCAAAGGGAAAAAGGAAGAATGTTATATATCGAGAATTTATCCAGAATATATTGATTTAATTCCATATAAATTATGTTCTTCATGTAGTGTCGAGATATATGAAGAAGAGGGCTTTCAAATTCAAGAGAGTGAAATGATGGAAAAACAATATCAACAAGAAATAGAACAAATTGGAGAAGATATTATTGAAGCAAATAGGCGTATTAAATCAATAAATCATCCTATTGCAGTCTTTACATTGTTAAATAACTTATTTGATGACAATATTGCATTTAACTTAGATCCTGAATTATGGAGATCCAAACTCAATGAATTAATCAAAAATAATGAAGATGATCTCATAAATGAAATTCTAATCCATCCAAATTTACAAATTAATACAGAATTAAGAACATTTACAATTGGGTATTTTAATCAAAAAAGTAAAGATGAGATAAGACAACTTTTTAATCAAATAATAACTAATCCAATTCTTTATAACAATTCATCTGGTGATATATTTTACTATTATTATAAGATTTTCGATAGTAAAGGGTTATTAGACGTATTTGCTTCTAAGATAGATCAATTAAAGATAGAGGAACTAATTAATTTCACTGAATATTTGTATAATAGAGAAAGTAAGAAAGATAAGTATCAAAAAGATGAACTACTTGAATTTTTTAAAAAAAACTTTATAATAACATTCTTTCCATTAATAGAAGATTTTGAAACCCATATTGAAGATTATGGAATTTTACGTAATAGGGATACTTTTTTTAAACAGCTTAATTCATTAGGGTATCCGTTTTCTAATTATGTACGTGTATTAAGAAATAATTTACGTTTATTAAGGAATACGCTCTAAATTTGATAATATTATCAATATTTTCAATTCTTAAAAGGCTTCCTCTCTTACTCTCATATAATAAGTTAAAGTCGAAGATTTTCCATCATTGTAAATCTGGATATTGTTTATGATAGAATAAATATCAAATCATTGTAAATTGTTAAAGTTGAATACCAGATTCCATTAAATTAATGCATTTTCACATGGTTTATGTAATAATTATACTCATCAATTGCTTTTGCGAAGGGTTTATCTATTCTGTCCCACTTTATATGTTTAAATTCTTTCTGTAGGATTTTAAGATAATTTAAATAATTGTCAGGCGTTCCTTTATTATTTATTTTATAATATTTTCTAATACCTGTGTCCCACATAACGAAAAGGTCGGGTTTTCTTAGAGCCATAAGTTTTGATGCACCAGTCTGTTCTATTCCTTTTATTTTTCTAAATTTTGCGTATATCTCTTTAATATTATTACTTAATTTTAGATTATTAAAATCTACCTGGATAAAGAATTTCTCATTAATGTTTTTGTATAATACCTCTGTCTCATTTATTAAATCAGAAAGAGTTTTTGAATCAAGTTTAGTCATTATAAATCTAATACGGGCGAAGTTCCATGTTGCAAGTAATAACGCATAAGCTTCATATATATATCCTTTACATAATAATTTCCTACATCTATGCCATATATCTCCTCTGAAACTACTGTCCTCAGTATCAAACTTTTGAATGATATTGTCAAATTCTTTTTGATTTACTGTCATATTTATCTCCCTATAACATAATAAATTTATGCATCTTTAAATTTCTTCTTAAGTGTTAATTAGAATGTTTAAAATTAAATATGTTCTGACTAAAACAATATCAAAAAACGCCCAAGGTATATCTACCATAATTTCTTTTAATATAACACTCTAATGCTTTATTATAGTTATCTTAATTCTTAAAGGTATTGTCTTTATCAAAAGAAGAATCTGAAGAAATCTTAATGGAAAAATCATTGAATCTTTTGCTGTGAGTTAGAGTAAAGGAATTTTTAATGAAAGAAGGTTATTTAAGTTATTTTTCCTAGGTAGAAATTTACTATCACAAAGCTCTCTCAGCTTGAGTACCTCCCATCTATAGTCTTAAATAAAAAATAAAAAATCAAAATCCCGTTATTTCACTAGAAGTAAGTACTTGGTCATTGAGAGTATAATCCCATCGATAGGCGTTGATGAAATATTACTTTCTGAGATCTTTATTTCTGCATTTTTTGAGTCGTAATGCAATTTTATATTACGAAATTTATTTTCAGACAAAATAATCGACTCAATAATAAAGCATTTCCCAAGAGAAGTTAAGAAATTATGTAAAGCTGATAAAAATCTATCATGCGGAAAAAGGAAAATTATGAAGGTAGAAATCTTAATTGATCCAATACTATAGATTATTCTAAAAAATATATTTCTATTCAAATAGATTTACTAGTTCTATCTGGTCTTTAAAATCTTTATCTATTACATTAAAAATTACTAATCCTCTATTATTATTTATATTTATTAGAAAAATTTTAATTAGTAAATTCTGATTTGATAATTCTGTAATGATACCTTTTTTAATCTCCTGGCATACTTCTTCCCTATAATTATTAAGGTTTATAGGTGTAATTTCATTTCTGTCCTCATCATAACCAACAATTAAGATCGCTAAACCATTTGTATATAAATTTGGTTTAATTCCTTGAGAAACTTTTTTAATTCTTTCTGATAAAGAATTAGAAGGATCTAAAATATCTCCTCTCTTAAATTCAAAAAATTTACCTTCAACAATATCTCTTGAAAGTAAATCAACACCTAAACCAATAATATCCTTATAAATTTGTTGTGAGAATTTAGTAAAGTTAAAATTATCTGCGCATTTATCAAGCATAACCAACATTATAATTAAAAGTAATCGCTTTTTTCTATCACTATCAGAAGCTTTATATTCTTTTTGAATTATTTCTAATATTTTTCTAAGATTGTTAGGAATTTCAAAATAATTATACCAAAAAAATTGACCTAATTCAATTGGATCTTTTGAAAGTGGGACTTTAATTAATCTTACATTCCTTAAAGGTCCTAGAAGGATAGAATGAGCAATTTCTTTACTATATTCTGTTGAAAAATTAATTAAATCATCTATGACAAAAAATTCGCCCCATGGATTAATTGGTTTTTTTATTTTGAATTTTATATTATCATTAATAATAAATTTTACAAAACTCCTTTCTTCAATAATATTGATTGATTCTGGATCTGGAAACTTATCAGGGGTTAAGAACTTATCTAATGAAATAAGCTCACTTAATCCTAATTGCATTTTCTTAGATTGATATTCCATTAAAAATTCTTCAATTAAATTTTCAAATTCATCAAAATCTACCTTAATTTCCTTAATGAAATCATTTATTTTACTAATCGTTGGTGAATAGTAACTGTTTCTATATTTTATCTCTTCAAGTAATAAATCATATCTATCAAAAATTTTTATATGCTTATCTCTTTCAAACTTGATATTTTTTGAATTAATATGATTCAAAAATTCAGTTGGAGTTAGTTCAATTCTAAAATCCAAGGATGAACCAAAAGTTCCTCTCAATAAAACTTTACCAGCAGACTCATATCGATCAGATGTTATATGAAATAAATTAACCATTAACTTTGATTTATATTTTTCTCGATAACTTACTTGAATTGAATCAATACTTAATCGGGAGAATTGCATGATTCTAAGAATTTTTCCCTTTCCTAATCCAACCTCTATAATCTTTTTGAAATCGTCATCAATAATTTCCATTTTTTGTGATGTATGAATTATATATAAAAAAGATTCACCATGTTTTGGAGCACGCAAATATATTATGAGATTCCTCTGTGCTTCTACGGATCTTGTTTTAAGCTCACCTCTAATCTTATTACAAAGTGGTGTTACTTGATTAAGATTAACAAATCCATTATTCACCCATTCTAAAATAGTATGTTTTAATTGAAGTGGATCATCTATTATCTCAATTTCTTCTCGATTCCCGATGTAATTATTAATTGTTTTATAAATAAATTCTTCAATTTCTGAATCTATCTTATATTCTTTATATTGACTTAATCCAAGGTTGTAAAAATAAATCTTTGTCATTGCCATAATTCAATAATAAAATTTTAGAAATTAAAAATATATATCATAACCAAATATTAGAAAAACAATAGTTTGGTAAATTTGTAATTTTTATTAAAACATACCATATTCTTTTAAATTCAGATTTAGTAATTAGAATTAAATTACTTAGACATATCCATAGTTTTACTCCTCTAAATAAGGTTTCAATTTGATTAATACCTCTTTTTCTATCAAAGTAGGATCTTGTCTGTAGTTACCATCAATAAAATCTAATTGAATTACAGAAAAACCTTTGGATTCTATTTTATTTCTTTTTTCTTTATCTTCTTCTTGTACATGATCGGAAGCGTGAGGAGGCCCATCAACAAATATATAAATCTCATTTCTATCTTGTTTATAGTAAAAATCCGCTGTAGCTATTGGAATATCATTATCAGTACATAATTTTTGTGCCTTATCTGGTAGGGGTAATTTTTGCTGTAATATTTCGTCTAAAACCATTTTTTCTAATTCAGAATCACATTTTTCCTTAAGATTTTTTAGTTTTTCTCTCAGATCAAGCTCAGAAACTTCCGAAATTTCTTCTAAAGTAGAATTTTTTAATGATTTTACTAAAGGAAGAATTATTTTACGGTTTAAAAGATTATGTTCAAATTGATTGCGAAACCTTAATAGACAGTTATAGCACGCGGTTATGCAAGCATCCATAGTTTCTTCATAAGGTTCTAGAGATTTAACATGTAATATTCTAAATAGGTTTTCAATGAATTTATCAAATCTGTCTAAAGAGGTATTTAGCAACGATTTTAATACTCCCGTGCCTCCTTCTTCTGTTTCAAAAATAACAATCGATTGTTCATTTTTGCCTGGAACTGGGTTGAGAAAGCTACTTATTTCGGACTCTTCTAAATTATATGTAAGCATTATACTTTGAATTATAGCTTCCTTTAAAGTAGTGTAATAAGAAGCTGGATCGAAATCTCCAATTAAAGGAAAATCAAATACTACTACATCGTGATTTCCATCAATAAATAACCAGAAATCTTTTTGGAGATGGCGTCAAATATGGAATAGAAGGATATAAATCCTTACTCCGGCAAATTATGGCGCACCAGCCCAAGAAGGTTATAGGGAAGATGGACGCTTCAGCACGATATAAAGTGAAGAAGCGTTTTGGCAAGAAAGCGTTTGATGAGCTTAATAAACTTATCAGTAACGGGGATATAGAATGTGCTCCCTCAAGAAGCGAATGTGATGTATATCTTATCCAAGCAAACATAAGGGAACCAGACTCGGTTATTCTAACCAACGATGCCTTCCTTGATTTCAACCCACTGTGGGTTACCGCCTTAAGATTGGTAAAGTTTCTGAGAGTAGGATCGCAGTTCTATTTTAATCTTGACCTAAAAGGGGCTGTAGAAGATATAAAAGAAACGGGATTAGATGGGCTTTGGAATTCGCCTGAATCTATAGGTGAAATTGATATATATCCTGAGGGAGAGGGGAATTAAATCTTGACAGAAATGAAAAAGTATCGACATGTTCTCGTTCAAGATGAGGTTGAATTAATAGTTGATAAAATTTTACGAATTTTTGATGCTCGTAAGTATTATAAGTTTTTTGAACTTAGAAAGATAATTAAAAACTTACGATTCAGATTTTCTGAGAAATTCTCTGCAGTCAGTATCAAGGGTATAAGCAAGCTAATTCTATCTAATGCACCTCACGAAATGTTTGTTAAAAACAAGGTTATAGGTCAAGTTATTATTGATCATCTAGACGGGGAGCTAAGGGAGAAAATCCTAGAAAAATTTGCTGGTTGCGTTAAGAATGAAGAAGTCATATCCGATGAGAACCTGAAAGAACGGGATAAAAATAATGAAGTTCTAACAATTGCTTCCAGAACTGCACCCATTGCAAGAGTAATTCCTGGCAGCAACACCAAAGTTATTAAGTGTCGAATTACAGAATTATATCAACAGATTAAAGATATTAATGGTAAATACATAACATTTACTCCATTCGAAGGAGTAAAAGCGCTAGGGCAAATCAGAAACATCTATACCGTGAACGATACTCCTAACTACATCTTGGCACCGACTATGATTTCTAATGATGCCAATGAAACCGATAAGCAGACTATTATTGATTTAGATTCCAGGATAGCAGACGTGTATATTAAAAAGATTATGGATGGAAAAACCAAGAAAAATGAATTGGGAAATGCTCCCCCCACCGCAACGGATATTTATTTAGCGACAGAAAAAGAAATGGAAGAATTCTTTAATTACTCTGCGACGCACCCAGTTTCATTCTTGAAAACAATTGGGCACCTTTCATTTATTCCACAGTTCGACCTTTTAAGGATGCTCAGACGCCATATCTATGTCTTAGGTATAACTGATGCAGGTAAGGGGTACTTCACAAACGCCTTACTACTTTCCTGTGTAGGACGTACTATAAAAGTTGCCCAAAATCCAAGTAGAAAAATTGGTTGCGTTTATTTCGATTTTACGGGGCAGTTTGCAAATGATTCCTATGGGTATTTTGATGCATGGATAAAAGAATCAGGAGAAGATCCTCGAGTGATTATTTATGGGGATGAAATTGGGGTTCAGACGCCCGATGATTTGATTGAGATCTTTTTTAGAAAATACAGAATCCTTGATTTAGGTTTTGCTTCCCAGAAAATTGACGGAATGAGGAGGTATCTTCTCACCAGAATAACAATTGATTCTAATTTTTCAGAATTCCAAAGAGAATTACCTTGTGCTATAAGAAACGTATATTCAGGAAGTCCTACCAATCATATCAATAGAATCGAGGCTCATCTTGACGCATTAGGACCTTCACTTTGGAATGAGGAAATAGAACCGTTAAAATCCCCTGCATTGTTTAATGAGATTGACTCTCATTTACGAGAAGGGAAATTCATCATCGTTGATCTAAGCCGAATTCAGGAAAGGGAATATAAGCCTGGAGTAGTATATAGAATATTACAATTTCTAGATGAGCTACTAAAGGAAAACTTTTCGAGAACGCAACGAGAATTAGATTATCCGGTGTTTGTTGGAATTGATGAGGCTCATAATTTTGCACCCGGAACATCCAACTTGAGAAGGGGTTATTATATCAATGAGTGTAATGAATTGATTGCTCGGATGTGTGCTGAAGATAGGAAAACTGGCCTTTGTATGGTAATTATTACTCAGCGGCTTGCATGGACCAATCGAGATGTACGTGCCAACATTGGATTATGGTGTACCAGTAAAATCAACTCAGTGGATGAAGATCAAGCGAAAAAATGCATGGGAAACCATGATTTTACTAATTATCGTTACAAAACGTTTCATTTATTTGGAGACAGTTCCCCTATACCGACATTTCCAACCAAAGCTTTAAACCCGACAGTTTTGGCTAAATTCAAAAGGAAGGAGGGGTAAACTTTGGGACTAAAAACGTTTTGGACAGATGAACATGGATGTAAGGATCTCGAATTCACACTATATATTGAAGATCGATTGGAAAAAATAACTAGCTTCTCAAATAAGATTGCGACAGCTATTCCGAAAATACGAGAAATCTTAAAAGACGATATTACAGATCTAAAGCACAATCGAATAAAACCTTATCCTAACTTAGTAGGAATTGATGGATCAAACACAATAACTAAACTAGATCCCTATGTAACAACTTTTTCCGTTAATGCGGTTGCTTATTTACAATTTAAATCTGAAAAAGCTCCAGCACGATTTCTAAAATCCTTTGAAGTGGCTGATATCCCCGCATCTAATTTTTCTCCATTGTATATGTATCTCAAAAGAGACATCTTAGAAATGCACACATTATTAAAAGTAACAGATACTGTAAATCCTGATATTATCTTCATGGATGGTTCTATTAACAGCCAAGCGATATGGAACGCGAGAGTTGAGCAGCTAAAGTACAGTCCCTATGTTAACCCCAACATGGCAATAGAGCTCTATAGTTCTACATTTACAAACCCAGATGGTATATGGTCGAAGGTAATAAAGCGATTAAAGTCAAGTCGGACTGTATGGCTCCCAAAGAGGATTGTGGGAAAATCTTTTGTCTCTAGACTGCAAAAAACTCATCCCAACTTAGAAATTCCCCACGAAGCAACAAATGAGATCTTTTCTTTAATTCTAAGACCAAATGAACTTTTAGGGCCAATTCCCTTTGAAAAATGGGTACAGACAAGTACAGCAACAGCGAGGAGATTTGTGAAAGATATTAATACCGTGTATTATAAGCCTCCTTTCCACACTGCATCAACAATAAAATTAGAGTTTCACAAAAATTTTATAAAAGACTTGCCGCAGATATTAACCACGATCAGAAATGAATATTCAGTTTACAATAGGCAAATTAGTCCCATTTTGTGGGCTCATACTATCGCTAAAAATGAAAACTTGGATGTGAGTGGTTTGGATTTGGCAGTAAAACGGTTAGCGATTACCAACTGTAAGGATCCTACCCTAAGAAACATAATCCAAACTAGATTTTCAAATCATTTTTATTGAGAATAATAGGAAACGAAAACAAGGATATTACAAAACTTTTTTTTTCTCTTTTTCTTCAGAACTTGACTTTTTTTCCAATTAAAACGTAATATAAAAAGAGGGTAAGTATAGAATCTTAAGGAAACATCGTTTCTATTGGTTGACACTGTAACACTGAAATTTGTTTAGATTTAGATTGAAATTCAAAAACTTAAAGTAAGAAATATCAAGGAGAAATTAATGCTCTTAATGTAAAGCGCTGTTATAATTAGGCTGAAAACTTTCAAGAATAATAAGCATCATTGCCCATTGAACGGTACCCAGAAACATAACTAACCCGGCAGTTCCTTTAGAGAGCTTTTTAATTGGAAAATTCACCTTTTTTTATTATAATCTAAAATTTGTTTTAGTTTGATTTTATAGGAAGGAATAAATGATAGAATATTATAAGACTTTTTAATCCCCTACTTCATTCAATGAAGGTTAAATCCACCCTTCATTATGAATTGCAATTCAATTTTTCTAAATTTCTTCCTTAATCTTGAAATTAAAAGTTTGCGTATATATAAAATAATAATTGTTGGTAGTAATAAAACAATAACAAATGAAATTGATAGTTGTTGCTCCTGAGTTAAAAGGTCTGGCAAATGCTATGAATGGAGTTATGTTGAACATTGGAGGGATTATTGGTAATACTACGATTTCTTTTTTAATACAAATTTCCTTTAGGGATAAATAATAATCTGATTTTATTATTAAATAGGTTTAAGTTAATTATAAGTCAGTCGTCTTGAGGTAGTATGCAGGCTCTTGTCAAACTTCTTTTTAAAATCATCAATAATTATCTTATATGAATCTTGTCCAGATCCAAAGTTAATCAATAGGTATAATTTATACTTGTCTGAATTTTCAATAGCAAATTTAACTTCTTCTTCACTCATCTCGAATATTTTTTGGTCGGTATGAGTAGTTTTCACTTCAATAAATTTATTATTTCCCACAGAATTCTTTAATAAAATGTCATAGTGTTTTCCTGATTCTTTTTCAGAATTTTCCCAAATAGGAGTTATGTTCGGATTATCTTGGTACATTTCTTCTAAAGCTTCGAAAATCCTTTTCTCTCCCTCCCTTCCCAGTCTTCGGATATTTTTATTATACTCCTTAAATATATTCTTGTTGAATTGGAATCCGACTGCAATTTTTGAATCGACCTCATCTAATATCAAACTGGGCTCTAAGATGAGAAATAAGTTTTTAGTTATTTTTTTATAAGATTTTATATGTTTTTCAATTTGTGGGAATAAAATTCCTTTGGTTTTTCGTTTATTTTTATACTCGTTCTTTTTTTTCATAACGTCGCAGTAATAAAATTTGAGGTCTATTATCTTAGACCTAAGCGCATAATTTAAGTTGTGGCGAATCGTTTCTCTTCTATCCTTTCCGAAGTTTTCACGATGAAGTGGGATGAGTTCATCCATATCGTGTCTTAAATCATCTAATTCTTTATACTTCTCTACTTTTCGATATGGTAATTCGGTAAGTTTTAGTATAAAAGCGTCGTATAACGGACTATCTCTGATCTCTAGTTTCACCTTTTCTACAAACGAATGGATAAGGTTAAGTATATTTCCACCACAAACTGGGCATTTCTGAATAGAACATGTTTGAAAATGGTTTTTTAATTCAGAATAACCTTCAGATTTAGTAAAATTGGCTTTCTCTGAAATCTCATTTGGAATATCATAAAACTCATTAGAGCTATAAACTTTCCTAATCTCCGTTTTGGATTGAATAATATTGTTGTAATATAATTCTGCTCGAATAAAACACAATAATTGTCCTTTATTATTACCCATCTGTTCCCAAAATTGGAATTGGGCTAAAATCTCCCCGATTAAATATTGCATTTCGGTAAAGAAAGAGTACCGATCATATAAAGAAGTGAAGTAATAAAGTTTCTGAGGGGTAAGCAGCTCTCTTTCATAATGATTTATTAATCCAAATCTGATCCTGCCAATGTTTACGAATTCGACAACTTTATTAATTGCATTTTGGGATAAAAGATAAATCTCATTCAATTCATCGTATTCGATAAGATCAGCATTAAAAAGACGTTCAATTTATTTAAATTTTGGATTCAAAGACTTTTTATAATTATAATTCACAAATTATATGGCAATACATATTGACAAAAATAAGAGTTGGAAAAATGCCAGATGAAAAGGTAAGTGAAGAAAACATA
>SDBV01007813.1_pt1 | contig 14551 bp, 25 predicted proteins | sample 2277081 | NCBI WGS metagenome assembly SDBV01 (sample SAMN10402039, study PRJNA504765) | marine sediment metagenome | isolation source: marine sediment core GS10_PC15, 223 cmbsf | place: Arctic Ocean: Southern Knipovich Ridge | collected 2010
GGTTATGCTGGAGCATTAATGATGTTTCTTATGTGGCTTGCAGTTCTTCCTCCTGAACATCATCCTTTTTTAGATGAACATATTATTTATGCATTGATTTTAATCTTTTTAGCGCATACAAAAACTAAAATTAGTTTTGCTAAAAGATGGTCTAAAATCAAGATTGTTAAGAAATATTCTTTTTTGAAATGATGGGCACGGAGGGAATCGAACCCCCTTCCTCGGCTCTGGAGGCCGATATACTACCAGTGTACGACGCACCCTGTTAATGATAAAAGATATGAAGTATTTTTAATTCTTTCTGACTCTGTCTTTAAGCCATTCTTTTGATTTCTTCTATTTCGTCGTTAGAAATTGAACAACCTTTGAACTTCAATCCATAAAGGATCGCATCTAAAACCATGTCGCCGTCTTTTATTTTTATTAATCCTTTTTTATATGCGACATACATTATTTCAGTTGAACGAATTAATTTGAATCCCTTGAAATATTCGAAATTTTGTTTTATAAGATTTATTTTTGTGTGCATTTTTTTTTCTAATAGATTTTTTAGATTTTCTGGTTTTTCTATTAACATTCTCATTGTTCTTTCATCTATTCCCAAAACATTTGTTATATTTTTTTCTGTTAAAAGTTTGCTTAATGCTAGGCAAGATGCTTCGCCCAAATGAATTATTTTGATTGCTCCTCTTGATGATTCAAAAATTCCATTAGCATGGGTTAGAAGTTCTTGAGTTTTATTTGAGATTTCTGATTCATTTACTCCAACTGACTCTGGCATCTCTAAAACTCCTTCGTCCAACATTTGTTTGACTCTCAGAGCCTCAAGTTCAAAACGTTTTATTTTTATTGGCTTGTCAAGAACTTCTCCTTTGACTTCTTTTGTTATAATAAATCTTCCGTTAAAAATTTTTTTCAATTCTCTGAATTCATCAACAAGACCATTCATAGATATGCTTATTATTGTGCTTGCGTCGAAGATTATTGCTTTATTAGTTCCAGTTAAAACTTTCTTTTCTTGTTTCAGAGGAATTTTCTTTTCTTGTCTCATGGGAATCTTTTTTGGTTTTATCATCCAAATATTTCCTCTGCTAATTTAACTCTTTTTTTTGCAGTCATTGTTTTAGTTCCTGGAACTTCTGATATCCCAGTTCTTCCTATATATTCTGCAAGTTCATATCTATTAACTCCGAGGAGCTGTGCAGTTTGTTCTACAGAGATTCCATGTTCATGGATTCTGGATGCCTTATTTACTTGGGCATTTTTTATAACTTCTTGGATATAAATTTTTAATTTTCCAGAAAGTTTGCTAATTGCATTTCTAATTGATGCAAAATTTTTCCTGAAACTAATTTCATTTTTATCTTTTAAATCTTTAATTGAATGTTCTAATGAAAGCATCGTTATCTCGTAGAATTTTTTCCAACCAGGTAATTGTTGGTAATCTTCCCTTTCTATTATTTTGCTTAATGCATAAACTATAACAGCAACAGCGATGTTATCGCCGTCTTGTGTTAGGGATGCTGTGTTAGTTGTTTGATTACTCAAACTTTTTATTTTTGCTGAATTTTTATCTTTAAGTGCCTCCTTCGTTTCTTCAAGAATTCTTAAAACATTCTCTACTTCTTTCATGAAAATAATAATTAAATTATCTTAATAAATTTATGTGTTGTGATACAAATAGAAAATTTTTTAAATATATATAGATTGTTTGTCTGATGTCAGAAAATAAAACTTTGGTGGATGTTTGCGAAGATAGAAGATACCATATGATACCAAAAGAAAAAGAAAAAGAAGTGATGACTTGTTCTGATTGTCAGCTTAGATTTAATAAAGATTATGCTATAAGAAATCGTTTAGTATACCAGATTGAAATGCCTTCCAAGCAATAATCTTTTATATCGGAAATTCTTGATTTGTCTATGAGAATTGCAATACTTGATACAAATTTTATTTTAACATGCCTAAGAAATAAAATTGATTTTTTTGAGGAGCTTTATTTAGTTGGAATTAAAATTATTATTCCTTCTGAGGTAATTGATGAAATAAAAAGAATTGCCGAATCAAAAAAGAAATTAAGATTTAGAGATGAGGCAAAGTTAGCGATTAATCTTCTTGATAAGAATAAATTTGAAAAAATTGATTTGGGAAAAGGTTATGTCGATAAAAAACTAATTCTTTATGCTGATAAGAATCCGAAAGCGATTGTGGCGACGCTTGATAAGGAAATTAAGGACAAAGTTTCAAATAATAAATTAGTTATAAGAAACAAAAAGAAATTGGAAATTATTTGAATTGGAATGTGAAATTTATTACTCCGTAAAATTAATTGCTACAAATTCTGCTAACGCTTGAATTTTTCGCTAAAAAGTTGTTAATGTATAAATCTTCTTGGTAATAACTTAATTATCGTCGGAAAAATTAAACGAAGTAAATTTTGGAGATAAAATTAATTTGAGTAACCTGTTACGAACTAATTTTTGGTTTTGCTACAATATATCTTGATTTATCACGATATCAACTTGTAGGTAAGCTTTTTAGGCCTCACTTCACTCAACCTAAAATCTCTTCAAAAATTAACCGAAGAACTTTTAAAGCAACTTTTATTATCTTTTTTAGTTAAAATGTTTTATATAACTGAAGTCGAAGATTATGTAAGGGTTGAACCAAAATTATTCGGTCTGCCTACTGAAAAGGCTATTGATGAACAACTTCGAGAAACTTATTCTGATTACTATGATAAGGAACTCGGAAGAGCAGTGGCCGTTATAGAAGTTTTGAAAGTTGGAGAGGGGGTTATTATTCCTGGCGACGGAGCCGCTTATTATAATTCCAAGTTTAAACTTTTGGTTTGGAAACCAGAAATGCAAGAACTTGTCTTCGGAGAGATTTCTGAGATTACAACTTTTGGTGCTTTTATTGATCTTGGTGTTATGAGGGGTATGATTCACATTTCACAGACAATGGATGATTTCGTTTCATTTTCTAAGACAAATTCTCTTTTAGGGAAGGCGTCAAAGAGAAATCTTAAAGAAGGCGATTTATGTCTTGCAAGAGTTGTTGCAATTTCCCACAAAGGGGACGATCCAAAGATTGGACTTACAATGAGACAACCAGGACTTGGTAAACTTGAATGGGTAACTGAAGATCAAATTAAGAAAGATAAAGATGCTGAGAAAGCTTTGAAAATGCAAGAGAAAAAAGTTAAAGGTAAGGGAGGAAAGAAATAATGGTAAAAGCTAAAGCATGTAAATTATGTAACACAATTGTTGAAGAAGGAGACAAATGTCCTAAATGTGGTTCTAAGGAATTAACAGAGGGATTCAAGGGCAGAATAGTTGTTTTGGATTCAGAAAAATCTGAAATTGCTCAGAAATTAAATTTAAAAGAAAAAGGCAATTTTGCAATTAAAACGAGATAATTCTATGGAAATAAAAATAGTTAATGAAAAACAAAACGATCTCTTTAATAGAAAAGAAATAGATGGAGTTATTAATTCAAACACTACTCCTTCAAATGATGAGGTCTTGAAAATCTTAACTGAGAAATTTAAAGTTCCAGAGGAAAATATTAAGATTAAAGGAATTTATGGAAGATTTGGTTCTCATAATTTTGAAATTGTTGCAAATGTTTATTCAACTAGTGAAGAGAGGAATAAAACTGAACAAAAAACAAAACAGGAGAAAGAGGCTGAGAAAAAAGCAGAGGAAGAAAGAGTGAAGGCTGATGCTGAAGCCAAGGATGCTGCAAAGGCCACACCTGAAGGTGTACACCCGGGAGGTGCGAGTAGCTCTTCGAGCCCCTCAGAAGAGGGCAAAGAAGAGGAAAAACCTGCCGAAGCTCCTAAGGAAGAGGAAAAACCTGCAGAAAATAAAGTTGAGGAGAAAAAAGAATAATGGGATTAGACGAAATAAAATATGATGGAGGGATAAATGTAGATAAATCTAAAGCGACAAAAAGGTTTCCAATGAATACTCTACTCTATCCCTTGGACGCACGTTTAAACCCAGATCACCAAGTCATAGAACATTTTTCGCAAAGCACATCCTTAACTACTAGGGAGGATTTAGATCTACGTTCTGCAAAGCCACATCTTTATGATTCAATAAAGGAGAGAATTAAATATAACAAACAACAAAAAAAATAATGGGAAAGAAAACTGTAAAGAAAGGAAAGAAACCGCATAAGAATAAACCGACTAGTAAGAAATATTCAAAATATAAAATTGAGGGGGATAAAGCTGTGAGAGGCGCAAGATTTTGTCCTCGTTGCGGGCCTGGAGTTTTCTTAATGGATTCTCAGAAAAGAAAATATTGTGGTAAATGTCATTATTCTGAATTTGAAAGTAAGGCAAAGGAAGAAGGGAAAACAACAACACCTGAAGGTGTACACCACCAAGTAGGTTCGGAGGAAGAAGGTGCGAGTAGCTCTTCGAGCCCCTCAGAAGAGGGCAAGAAAGTTAAGGAAGTTGTAGAAGAGAAGAAAGAGTGATTTATATTTTAATAAGGTCTCAATATACTTTTATTTGATTTTATTTTAATCTTTTTTCTTGCCTCATCAAATGATATTATGAATTTTTCAAAGAAAACTTTTCTCCCTAAAATTATTGGCGGTTCTTCGCCAGTAAGGACAACTTGCACAGGAATTACAAATCTATATTCATCTCTCCCTTTTTTCAGAAGAATTTCCATTTTAGTTGTCTTAACTTCTATTTTTCCCCCAATTCCATAGGAGATTTCTTTTTCACCAGATAAATCTAAATCCAAAACTTCTGCCAAATCTTTTGGAATTACTGAGATGTCAGCGCCAGAATCTATTAATGCATAAACCACAATTGGTGTGCTGAATTTCCTTTTAGGGTTACTGGAATTGTTGGTGTTCTAATATCGCTTCCCTTTTTATTTAATAATTTATGATAATTAAATGATAAGGCCATCTTCTAATAAATCATAGTGCCTTCTTCAGGAACTTTTGCAAGAACAAACTTTCTACGAGGATATTTTGATTGTACCTCTTTGATAATTTCTTTTATATCATCTCCAGATGCGATAATATGTTCGTCCAACAATATTACCCACTTTCCTTTTATTTCAGAATTAACCATCTCGCTCATGATAACTTTATATTTTTTAAGTTTAAATAATCTTTTATTTTATTTTATCCTTGATGATGAAAAACTTCGCATATACTAATGAACGACAATTAATTCATTTTTTCTAAAATTTCTTGAGGGATTTTTTCCGGAAACTTTTTTTTGAATGCATTTAATAAATTCAAAGTTATTTCTTTCTCTAACCCCCCCACATCTAAAGAATAATTAATATTCTTTATTGCTCCAGAATATGTTTGTTTTGCTATATTTTTCAAATATGCCAAATATCTTTTTTTAAAAAATCCGGCGTCTTTAATTTTCTCACCATATTCTTCATCTATTTTATCTATATTTATGTTGCAAATTGATCCAACATCGAGAAAACTTTTTTCGAGAAAATAATCAGCTTTTATTTTGGGGCATTTGCCTAACAATGATTCAATCTGTTCAGAAGTATAAAATTCTTCTAATGAGTCTATTTTCATTTTATCCTAATATCTTTCTGCTTAATATTATTTAAGTTTTATTGTGCTAGAAATATTAAATGATTAGAAAACCCTGGGAGATTCTTCAAGCCGACAAAAAGTTAACTCAAAGCCTCTCCTGGGTAAAAAGAGGTGATAGTATTTGGAGCACTAAGAACTATATAAACCTTTTGGTCGTGTTACTCTTATAAAATGACGGGTGTTATTGAACCAAGAGTAGTAATAAAAAATTTCATAGTCCTTTTAGAGTTATGATTTTGGATTGAACTCTTAGGCACTACACTGAATATTATTATACACTACTTGTTAGTTCTCTGTAATTTTTCCTTCATATTTTTCATGAATTAATCTTTATAAAAATTTATATAATCAACTTTCATTGGATTATGATGGAAGGGGGAAATGAGGGCAAGAATTCTGTTAAGCAAGAACAAATGCATGATATGTTGTTCAATCGTGAGATTGGCTGGCAGGAGTTGATTTATGATTTGATTAATACTGAACAGTTGGATCCATGGAATATTGACATTACGATTTTGACTGAGAAGTATTTGTTGAAGATTCAGGACCTTGAGGAGACGGATTTTTTTGTTTCGAGCAAGGTTCTTCTTGCGGCGTCGCTTTTGCTTAGGATTAAGTCTGAGATTTTGCTTAACAAATATATTAAGAGCATTGATGAGATTTTATTTGGTAAAAAAGAGGAAGCGAAGAAATACAAAATGGAAAGGATTGAATTAGAAGAGCAAATTCCTGAATTGGTGCCGAGGAGTCCTATGCCGCGTTTTAAGAAAGTTACTTTGAAGGAGTTGATTGAATCTTTGAATAAAGCTATTACGACGGAAAATCGGAGAATAAAAAAAGAAATTGTTAATAGAAATGCTTTGAGGGAGACTGGGATTTCGTTGCCGAAGAGAAAGTTTAGTATTAAAGATAAAATTGAAAAGATTTTTGGAAGATTGACTGCGCATTTTTTGGGTCTTGATGAACATAAAAAGATTTCATATTCAGAATTTGTTGGAGACAATAAGCAAGAGAAGATTGAACATTTCTCTCCGCTTTTGCATTTAGAAAATCAAAAGAAAGTTTGGCTCCAACAGGATAAACATTTTGATGAAATTCATATTTGGGAAAAGAAAAGTTTTTGGAAACATAAAGGGGATCCGTTTAAAGAGTTGATTCAGGATTTGAAGGATGGAGAGTTTGAGGGATGAAATAAAACACAATAATACTTATAAATTGAAAATTTCTGAAAGGTTATGACTGTTGAAGTATATTATTATGGGAGAAATATAAAATTATCTTATTCCCCCATGGTCAATTCTAAATTTCATGAAGACTTTGTAAAATTTAATGTGAGAGGTATTGGAAAAAATTCTGGTAATTATTCTTTAGCCGAATTAAACGCACAACATTGTTTGATTAAGAATGCGATTGAAAAAGCACCTAATTTGAAATTAAGTCAAATTGTTAAAATCAGACAGAATATTGATTATAACCCTACAAATCAGTTGGAGATTTGTTTGAAAGGCATAGCTTTTTTTGAAAGAAAGAAATAAAAATAGTTGATTATCTATTTATTTATGAAAGTTGCATTATTATTTTCGGGCGGGAAGGATTCAGTTTATTCTGGTTATACAGCAAAGAAATCTGGGCATGAATTGGCTTGTCTTATTTCAATTCTTTCTGAGAATAAAGAATCATATATGTTTCATACTCCGTCGATTAGTAAGACAAAAAAACAGGCAGAGGTTATGGATGTTCCATTAATAATTCATAAAACCTCGGGAATTAAGGAAGAAGAATTGGAGGATTTGGAGGAAGCAATAAATAAAGCGAAGGAGGAATACAGTATTGAGGGCGTGATTACTGGTGCTTTGCATTCTGTTTATCAGGCCTCGAGGATTCAGAAAATATGTGATAAATTGGGGTTGGAATGTTTGAATCCTCTTTGGCATAAGGATGAAATTGAATATTTGAATGAGTTGTTAGAAAATAAATTTGAGGTAATTATTACTGCCGTTGCTGCATATCCGCTTGATAAATCTTGGTTAGGGAGGAAGATAGATGAGAAATTTATAGACGAAGTTAAAGGATTGAAAGAGAAATATAAGATTCATCCTGCGGGAGAGGGTGGAGAGTTTGAGACTTTTGTTTTGAATTGTCCTTTGTTTTCTCGGAGACTTAAGGTTAAAGGGTTTAAAGATTTTGACGAGGGGGAGAATTCTGCGAGGAGAGAGATTGATATTTGAGGAAGTTTTATTAAGATTAATAAGATATTCCTTCTACCTTGTTTGAAAAATCTAAAAGTTCAAGTTTTCTGGCATGTTCATCAAATTTTTTCTTAAAAGTTTTGCCTTTAGATTCAATATAATCTCCGGCCATTTTTAATCCTTTATCATATTCTGGATTATTTATTATAAAAAAAGCTAAGTCTTTTTCATTCATTGTCTTAAATATTGTCAAGGAATTTGTTTCTAAATATTTTGAATCTTCGTTCTTAAAAACAGAGATTAGGTTATTTACTGATTCTGGGTAATCAGTTATTCTGTCTGACATGATTTTTTTGAGGAATCTATATTTTTTAAGGATTGTTGTCCTCTAAAACACAACCCCCTCTTGCTCCGCTTTAGTCTTCGATAAGAAGCTCCGCTAAAAAGTTATTATTTCCTAAAGGTTTCTCAATCATTGTTCAACTATTAAGATAAATTTTAATGATAATTACTTGCGGGCAGGTCGCAAGCGGGAAATTGGCGGGGCTTATTTCAATCTAGAAAAATATTCTTTTAATTCAATCCTATAATATTTCTCTAATCTTTTGTAATCCCCCTTGAAGAAATGCCTTAGGGGAGCTTTATTAAAAAGCTTTTTGACATATTGATATTTTTCCTCTGGAGAATCAAAGCCATAACGCTTCTTATAGGATTTTAAATCCATACTCATTTAACTATTTCCTATGTACTATTACATTCTTTTTAATTTGCTTTTCAAGAACTAAAATCTTTTCTCTACCTGTTTTCATGTCTTTAATTTTAAACTTTTTTTGTTTTATTTCTTTTGCGCCAACAAATATAACCTGTTGGATTTTGTATGCATTTGCGTACTCGAGTGCTTTACTTGGTTTACCGTAAAAGATAGAAACAATGTTTCCTAAATTTCTTAATTTCTTTGATATTTCAATTGCTTTTTTGTCTTCGTTTAATGAGACGATTAGGATTTTGTTTTTTGCGTCTTCAATTTGTGCAACCGAGGCCAATCTGTCCAAACCGAAAGAAATTCCTGTGCATTGAATGCCATTAAATTCGTAACTTCCACCTGCTGTTATTGTCTCTTTAATTTTCTTTGTATTTATTTCAAAGACATTTCCGTTATAGTATGAAAGTCCTCTAGATAAATTTGATTTAAATTCTGCTTTTATTCCATAGAGTTTCAAATATTCTTTTAGTTCTCCTACTTCATTATAAGAACTATATTTTTCAAATTCCTTTTCTGGTTTTTTAAGAATATTTAGTATTTTCTCGGCACCAAGTTTTTTCAAATTCTCTCGCACTTTTGCTTCTGGAAGTTTATCTAATTTATCTATTTCTCTTAAAATTTGATCTGTATTATCTTTAATTCCCAAATTGTTTAAGATCTCATTTAACAAATTTCTATTTCCAAGATAAATTACAAAATCAATTCCTAATTTGTCTAAAACTTCTTTTGTTAAATTTAGGATTTCGGCTTCGTCTCTAACCTCACTTCCAACAATGTCTACATCTGCCTGAACAAATTGCCTGAATCTATTTGTTGAAATTGGCTCATCTCTAAAAACTTCACCTATTTGATATCTTTTGAAAGGAAGCTTTTTATTCTTTAGTATTCTTTTTAATTGAAATGTGAATTCATAACGAAGTGCAAGTTTTCTTTTTCCCTTGTCCTGTAATTTGAATATGTCGCTTACTGCCTCGTCTTTTTTATTATCTCCTTGTACAAATTCTTCATATTCTACTATTGGGGTTTCAATTGGATTAAAACCATATTTTTCGAAAGTATTCACTAAAATTCTTTTTATTTTCGCTCGTTTCTCTGCGATTTCGTCCGTGTAGTCTTTGAAACCTTTTACTAAATTCGTTTCCATTCAAATCAAAACAAAAAACAATATAAATAGCTTTTCATTGATAAAAAAATGGCACAAAATTTTAAATCAAAAATATTAGAAATAAAAGATTTGAGTCCGAACACAAAGGAGTTCACAATTTCTGTGCCTGAAGGTTTTAAATTTGTTCCTGGACAATTTGTTATGTTGGAACAGGAGATTGAAGGTAAGACAAAAAAGAATGCATATTCTATTGCTTCTAATGTAAAAAATAATTCAATTAATCTTTGCATAAAAAAACCAGCAGAAAGTTTGTTTGTTTCAAAATTGTTTGGTTTAAAAGTTGGCGAGGAGATTAGGTTTTCTGGACCATTCGGTGCTTTTACCTTGAGAGATTATTCAAAAGAAAAGAATTATATTTTTTTATCTACTGGAACTGGAATTGCTCCGTTTAAAACGATGATTGAATTTTTAATTGAAAATAAACATGAAGGAAAAATAGTTTTAATTAATGGTTCAAAGCTCGAACATGATTCTCTTTACGCAGAATTATTTAAAAAGTTTGCAAAAGAAAATTCAAATTTTAAATTTTACAAAGTATTGAGTAGAACTCCCGACGAGAAATATGAATACCGTGGACATGTTCAGGATTTCATAGAAAAGTTTATTGAGAATAAAGAAAATTATGAATATTATATTTGCGGATTAAAACAAATGGTCGAGGATGTTAATAAGAAATTAATTGAATTTAAAATTTCTAAAGATAAGATTTTCTTTGAGAAATATTAATTATCTATTTTCTGGAGAGATATACTTTATCTCTTGTCCTAACTTATATCCTTTCTCTTCTACAAGATTCTCAAGTTCATTGAGAGATTTTTTTCCAAAGTCTCTTTGTTTCATAAGATCCGTTACTTTATATTCTATAATTTCACCATAATAAATCTTAGTTCCCTCTTTTCCTCCTGAAAAACGCCTTAGACTATTATGCAATCTAACTGACATATCTAAATCATTTAAAGGGGTATCTAAAATTTCTAATTCTTCTTCTGAGAATTTGCTAAGAAAATCATTAAAGTATCTTCTCTCTAAACTTCTCAAATAAACTTTTTCTGGTTCTTCTAAATTAGAATATTTTTTTCTTATCTTTTCTATATTATCTTTATTATGTTTATCATACATAATCTTTTTTTGGTTTCCAGTTAAATTGCCTAATTCTAAAGTTATAGATAATGCATTTTTTACTTCATCTAAAAAATTTAAGGTATTTTCTAAACTATTTCCTTTGTCTGTCATGATTTTTCTAACAAATAAATTATTTATAAAGCTTTGTGTGATTTTTGTTTTCGAAATTTGCTTCGCTTAATTTCTCCGCTTAGAATGAATTTATTCTCTAAAGTGTTCTTGAATGGTTGAGCCTTAATTATAAATTATTTCTGTAATAGTTGAGCAATGTTTTGAGAGTGATTAAAATAATTAAATTTAATTAAAGAATGTGACATCAAAAGATATTTAATATTGAACTTTCTTGGTAAACTATGACCAACATTATTATAATTCATGGAACAGGTGGAAACCCTGGAGAAAATTGGTTTCCTTGGTTAAAATCTGAATTAGAAAAATTAAATTGCAAAGTTTTCGTTCCAAAATTTCCAACTCCAGAAAACCAATCTTTAGAAAATTGGTTGAAGGTTTTCGAGGAATATAAACAATACTTAGATGAAAACTCTATTGTTGTTGGCCATAGTTTAGGTCCAGTATTTTTGCTAAATGTTCTTGAAAATCTAAACAATCCAATCAGATGTTCATTTTTTATTTCTGGATTTATTGGATCGATAAAAAATCCTGAATTTGATGAATTAAATAAAACATTTGTAGAAAAACAATTTAATTGGAATAAGATAAAAAATAATTGTAAGAAATTTGTCGTAATTAATTCTGAGAATGATCCTTATGTTCCTTTAGAAAAAGGTAAGGAACTTGCAAAAAATTTGAATACAGAATTAATTACTCTTAAGAATGCGGGACATATAAACAAAGAATCTGGATATACAAAATTTAATTTTTTACTTGAAAAAATTAAGGAGCAACTATCAATCTCTTAATCCTTTTTCAAAGAAATTTTACAAACAGGTTCCTTTTTTACAGGAGCAGAATTAAGGTCGATTACATCTCTTTTTAGAAGTCAATTTCCATCTTCTTTTTAGAATTCTCTTTCACTTCTTCTAAATCTTCATAGACAAATTGCTTTCCTTCCACAGTTGCAGCCTCTTCTTCTTCATTTTCCCAAGGTGCAATTGAAGATTCATATTCAATTCCTATTGAAGCACATTCTTCCTTAGATAATTCTTCACAATGATTAGTATATCTACCATAGAAACAAGCCTCAACATCTTTTACGACATCTTTATATTTATAATCTACACAATCAGCAGAATGAAGAATTTTACAACTAGGAAATTCTTCCCTTAAATCTTTAATAACTGTAATGACTGTGTTTCCAAAACATTGATCTCCTTCCACTACTAAAAAAGTGGGGTTTTTTATTTTCATCTTTTCTTTTGTTGGAGAAAATAAAATTTGTCTTAATTCTGCCTTATTTTTTTCTACAAAAAAATATTTATATTGTACTGGAAGTATCTTCAGAATTTTTAATTTATATGCTAAAAAGGAACTTAGAGTCATTGCGCCTCTAAAAATAGGGACAATCGCATCAATTTTAATATTATTCTTTAAAATATAATCTAATACTTCTTTGTAAATTTTCTTACAGCCTTCACCATATTCTTTCCAGCTTATTCTTTTAAAAGATTCTTCGACCATTTTTCTTAAGGTTATAACAACTATATAAATTTATTCAAATAATATGCTTTTTTATTCCCCTAATAAATGTCCTAAAGCGGTCTCACCTCGGAGGGGGCAAGTCATTATTCTGTTGTTCAGGGTATAGATAAAAATTATATTTTTATTGTCGATCCAGAATTGAATGAGATTAGAAAATTTAAAATAAGAGATTTTTCAAAAAGATGGCTAGACGTTAATTGGGAAAAATTATCTTTTTTGAAAAAAGTTTTTGTTTCAATTAAAATTTTTTTTAAAAATAAAATTAATAAGAAAGATAATTTTAATTTGCCTTTAAAAAAGAAAGATATTATTTTTAGAGAAATAATTATTATTCAAAATCTAAAAACTTAATCCTTAACCTCACAAACAGGTTCTTTCGTTAATAAAAATATTGCCCATATTAATAATGCTGATGATGCTATTTGTATTTCAAGTCCTAATAGTGGTAGGTTTCCAAGTGATGCACTAATTCCAAAAATTCCTAATACTGCGGGGAAAAGACCCACCAAACATCCGGGGCATGCTCCACCCAATATTCCTCCAAAGAGTCCTGCAAAACCAATCCCTGTTGATTTTAACGAGAAGGCCTCTTTAATTTTAATAAAGGATAGGGTAATTGTTAATGCGACTAATAAAGGCGTTATTAAAAAATTGAAAAGAACAAATGGAATTAGAAATGCTTTTGATAAATCTAATAAATTTGGAAAGATGACATAAATCTTATTGAAATATATATTTAAAAAATTATAAAGTAAAAAAATAAAAAAGAGAATATAGAACTTTTTTGCGAAAACATCTTTCAGTTTTCTTGTTCTATATTCATTAAAAATCATTTTATTGCAATGCGTTTATTGCAGCTTCAAAGTTAGCGAATGGGACGGCTCCAGAAACTACTTGAGTCTCGTCATTTTTGTTGTTTATTACAACGAAATAAGGAGTTCCTCTTGCTCCAGCAGTTGTTGCCTCTGACATATCTTTTGACACTTTTGATTTTGCTTCATCATTATCTAAACATGAATCAAATTCATTTGTATTAAGACCTAAATTACTTGCATATTTTTTTAAGCTAGTAACATCTAATGATCCTTGATTTGCAAAAAGAGTATTGTGGTATTCCCAGAATTCTCCTTGTTGATTTGCACATTCTGAAGCTTCTGCAGCTTTCTGTGCGTAAGGATGAATACTATTTAGAGGAAGATGTTTGTAAACTAAATTAACTTCTCCGTCTTTGAAATAATCACTGTTTTTGAAATCGGTTACTGCTCCTGTATATGCTCTTGAACAAAAAGGACATTGAAAATCTGAGAATTCAACTATTGTAATTTCTGCATTTTTATCTCCTAAAAGAGGGTCTGCATCGGTAATGCTAACTTTAGCATTAGAAACTACGGCAGGTGCAGCATTATTTCCGCTATCTTCTTTGACAACTTTAGTTCCTCCTCCAGAGAAAACTAAAACTACAACTAGGGCAATTGCCAAAACGAAAAATCCAACTTTCCATAGGCTATCTTTTTTTATTGTTATTGTATCTTTTTTTTCTGACATTTTAACCTCCTTTCACTCATTTTAACTTCCGGTATTCGAAAGAGAGTAAGGCAAAGGTGCCCTTTTCATTTAATCTTTATCAGAAAAATACTTTATATAATTAATTGTGCTGACGGAAACCCCTTAAGGTTCTAAAAGTTTGAAATTTTGGGATATTAACGTTCATGGGGTTAAATCTTCAACCAAATCTCCAAAGTCTTACCCTTTTTTGTCCTCTTGATTAAATTTCTCTTTTCTAATTCTTTTAAAACATAACTCAACTTTGCTTTTGACATATCCGCTCTCAATTTCAAAGTGTTCTGTGTGATTCCATCTTGCTCCTTAATTAATCTTAAAACTTTCTTTTCAAACTCGTCCAAGGCTTTCAAAATGATATTGAATTTCTCATTATTAATTTTGCTCTCTTTATCGTCATCCAATCTTTTTAAAATTCTTTCTTCTGATTTATTAAAGAAAAGAATGTAAATTCCTAATGCTAACATAAATCCAAAGATTCCAAAACCTATATGG
>SDBV01007814.1_pt1 | contig 14551 bp, 25 predicted proteins | sample 2277081 | NCBI WGS metagenome assembly SDBV01 (sample SAMN10402039, study PRJNA504765) | marine sediment metagenome | isolation source: marine sediment core GS10_PC15, 223 cmbsf | place: Arctic Ocean: Southern Knipovich Ridge | collected 2010
GTCCTGGTGGTTGTGGCAGCCGTTCCCGTAGCCTGCCCCCTCTCGGGGTACGATGTGGTTCACCTCGGCGGCCACAATGGTGTGGTAGAGAACCCTCCCCCCTCGACCGGCATAGGGCGTTCGTTCCTCGGCGTCCCCACCACACCGCCTACACTTGCCTCCATCCCGTTTGATCGCCACATCCCGAGCGTAGCCCCAGATGTGGTTGATCAGGTAGAGATACCGGCACGAGTCAGGGTTATAGCCCTGGGGGTTGCGGAAGCCCGGCGGCGATGGACAGAACCAGTGCTGGCGAGTGACCAGCGCGGTCCCGCAGGCCCCACAAGTCCCCGGCACCTTGGTGCTCGCCCTGGGCTTCCACTCGGGGCCCTGGCAGAATGGGGTCGTGGTGCTCACCAGAACACGTGCCCAGCTAGGAAGGACACGCCCGCCACCACGGTGAGGTAGACGAGTCGGGCCCAGTATCGCAGCGGTAGCTTCCTCGTGAGCCTACTGAGGATCGCCGTGGCGGGGAGCAGCAGGAGATAGGGGTGATCCCGCATTATGTAGGTGTAGGGCCTCCCGGTGGTGTTGCGCCACAACCACTCGTAACCAGCGCCCAGGACGCCGGTGAGGTGAAGGATAAATAATGGGATGCCCAACATGAGCATCCCGCCTAAAACTGGCTGCCACGGTCTCATCGCATCCCTCCTGGTGTGACCTATCGTGCGGTTCAATCACGGGGTAATCCCACGGCCTCTCTTGGAGTGGGTCTGGGCATTTTACTATGTAGCTTTGCTCCATCAGATGTGCCTGTATCCAGATGTACCAGACGGAATCCAGCCTAAGACACCAGGATACTACGGTTACCGCCGCCCTAGTCGGGCACCTTCTTAACTACCCAGGCCTCCATCTCGGCTGCATGTTCCGAGGCGTGGAGGGCCAGGTCCAGGCGGCCATCCCTCTTGAGGCTCTCGGCATAGAAGGACACGGCCTCAGAGGCGTACTGGTCCTGGCCCCGGAGGAGGAAGACGGGCTCGTCGCCAGGGTCATCGAAGTCGAACGTGACGACTTCGCCGTTGCGCTTCTCCAACGTGATCTTCCGATACTTGTGAGCGTGCTGTATCATCCTGTGGTCCTCCTGTGCATATTTTGCCTCCTCATCCGAGATCCCGAAACCTGCACACCTGGTAGCGGGGGACGGGAGTTGAACCCGCTTGCAGGGGCCAATGAAACCCCCCAAGATCCGACCTTGCCCCCCGCGGCTTTAAGCTGTCGCTGCCTTCACCCCCCACATGGCCGCCTCTTCGTATGCCGTCTGGGCCAGGGCGGCCAAACGAGGGTCTCTGTCTTTCAATGTCTCGCAGAGGTCGATGAGCTGGGCCGTGTAATACTTGATGTCGTGCACGGTTCCATCCTTGCTTGGGTTGAAGTCCAGCCGAACTGCCTTCTCCCCTGCCGTCATCGCTCTCGTGTCCTCACCCGCTGGTTGCATCGTGTCAACAGGCAATTGACCCTCAACACGTAACCAGAACACCACCCTGGCAGCTGTGAACTCCGCCACTATTATCTTCTGCGGTTCCTCTTGGTCTCCGACCCCTTGGCGGATCTCCTCCTGGGGGTTCCTCCAGACCTCAAAGTTCCCTCTCCAATTCACACGTAAGCCGTCCCCGTCCACCTGTACAACTTGTGGGCCCTCGATAACAAACTTAAACGTCTCCATGTCTACCTCCTGTAGTAGATTGTGGTCCCAGGGGGTGGTGCGGGAGACCAGCTACCTCCCCGTGGGCCATGCCCATTATACCCTACTCCAAACTTAGGCGCAGGCACTCGGCCGAGGCCATCGAGAGGCAGACGGCCAGGTCGATCTTGCGGCTGTCGGACTTCTTGACCAGGCGCAGCCGGGTGTCCTCGTTGGCCGCCTGTTTGGCGTTCGCATTGGTCAGGTGCTCCCGCAGGTCCAGGTTGCCGTCGTGGCGGATCCTGCGGTGCACGATCAGGTCGTACAGCCCCTTGTCGGCGATCAGCCGCTCCTCCCCCTGGTGGAACGGTCGGAACCACGCCACCCCCTCGTGCAGCAGCCTGGTCGACAGGTCGTGCAACTGGTATGGGTCGTAGGCCACCTGGACCACGTTGTACTGTCCGCACAGCTCCCTGATGACCGCCTCGGGGCCGGCGAAGTCGATGGACCCACCTGGCGGCGGATCCCACTTGCGCACCACCCTGACGGCTATCTTGGGGATCTCGCCCACTTCGGGATCCCGTGACACCATCACGAGGCCGAAGCAGTCGCCCGACACGGCGGCGTCCAGCGCTATCACCATGGGGGTCCGCTCCCCTGGCTGGGGTGGTAGCGGGTTCTTAGCCGCATCCCACCACTCAATCGGGACGAAGTTGCTCTCGGCTGACACCCACAGGTTCCCATGGAGACGGTCCATCTGGGCTGCGGTCTGGCGCCCCGCTTCACCGGCGTAGTACCTGGCTCCCGACTCCCCCAGCTGCCACGGCATCCTGCGGGCTGCGGGCCCTGAGTCCCAGTAGGCGAACATGCCGGCCCGCTCGTTGACCCAGCAGGGCACGAGGCTGTCCGGGTTGGGCGCCTCGGCGAAGGCCGACAGGTCCCCCAGTTCGCCGGCGGTCAGCTGGCGCCCCTTCAGCACCACGGTCTCGTAAAGCCCATACAGCAGCTCGCTCTCCCCCTCATAGCCAGCATACGTCTCGACCCACTGGAGACTATCGGGCCTCGTGGGTGACGGCGCCATCTCGGCCCAGAAGCGCAGCTCCGCCTTGAGGGTGAAGCCCCATAGCTCGGTCCACACGACCAGGATCGGGTTGGCCCCAGCCTCGCCCTTATAGTCCGTGGCGATCGCCTTCACCACCGTGCCTGTCGCGAGGCACGTCGCCTCCTTGCTCAGGATGCGCCAGCGCTGAGGCAGCACCTGGCGTGCCCGGTCGTACCCTGGGGACAGCTCCACGCTGGTCTTGTGCGCCCGGAAGGCCCGCTCCTTGGCCTGCTCCGCATCGTTACCGACGCACAGGATCTCGCCGAAGCGGCCCCACGTCTCGGCCGCCCAGCCCACGACGGCACCCGCTATGGCGGTCTTGCCCGACTTCTTGATGCTGCTGTAGATGACGGTCTGGAACTTGAGCCGCCCGCCGGCGTCACGTTGGAGGGCGTAGCGCAAGATCGCCTTCTGGTGGGGCAGCAGCACGATGGGGGCCTCCGTGTCCTCGATGTAGTAGTGGCGCTCAGTCCACTGGACCATGTCGGCCCGCTCGTCGAAGCGCACCAGGGCCCTGCCGATCCGGCTATGGATTTGCCGCAGGTTCTTGGGTGATCTCTTGAGCCGTGATAATAGCTCCGATGGCGTCATAGAACTGCCTCAGTTCGTCCTCGCTAAATGTGGACAGGTCGATCTCCTCTTCCTGGATCGGGATCGGGCCATCGTGGGGCCCACTGAGCCACTGCCGCTTGGGGGCGTCCAGCCCCATGAGCTTCGCCCTGGTGGCGAGCAGCTGACGGACCTCCTCTATAGCCCCCAGGTTCCCCCCGGTGGCACGGGTCCAGATGGCGAAGATCAGCTGGTCTATTCGCTCCAGGTCGAGCCCCTTGGCGATCGTGATGTCGGCCACAGCCCGCTCTTTGTACATCTCGTCCAACGCCTTGAAGTCCCGGTGGATAGTGGCCTTGCTGACCCGGAGCTGTTCGGCGATCTTGTCCTGGCGACGGAACCCAGATAGACGCAGTGCCGACACGGTCATGCGGCGCTCGATGATCTCTTGCTGTTTCGCCGCCGACACCGTCATGGTTTCACCCTAAGGGTTTCATCATGGCCCAGCAGGACAGCCTTCCCCCCGGTGTAGTCCTGCCACCTCTCGATGGTCACCTGGACGTAGCGGGGCTCTATCTCGATGCCGTAGCAGATGCGCCAGAGTCTCTCCGCCGCCATCAAGGTGGACCCTGCACCCAGGAAGGGATCGGCCACCACATTTCCTTGTGAGGACGAACCTTCGATTGCACGCCCCAACAGAGCGACGGGCTTCATCGTGGGGTGTTCGGGGGAGCTAGAGGGACGGGGGCACTCCCATACCGAGTCCAGGTCTCTTCTCCCCTGATATGAACTCTTTCCCTTCCAACCGTACAAGATGTGCTCATGTCGATAGTGGTAGTGGGACCTCCCCATGGCGAACCTATCCTTGACCCACAGAAGCCACTGATGCTGGACAATGCCGCCACTCTCTACCGCCTGGGCCATTGTGAACATCAAGGGCCCTGGGGCAGCGAAGACATACGCATCCCCCTCCAAGGGCCATATCGAGAAAGCGTCAGCCCAGAAGGATGCCTGTTCTTCACCGAGGTTATCGTTCGGCATCGAGAGGTTAGCCTGTGGCCATCGTGGATTCGAGCCACCAGGGCTGTAGTTCACCCCGTAGGGCGGGTCAGTCAAGAGTAGCGTTGGCACAACCGCTTGGAGCAACCTCTCCACGTCCTCCGCCTTTGTGCTGTCCCCGCACAGCACCCGGTGGTCTCCGAGCTGGAACAGGTCACCGGGCTGAACCCAGGGGGCCTCGGGCAGCGGGGGTACGTCATCGGGATCAGTCAGGCCGGTCCGGTCGGGCAGCGGGGGCCGCTCCCTCAAGTGTTCCAGCATGTCTGTGAGCGCGCGGTCCTCGATCTTCAGGTTGTCCAACAGGGTGCCGTACTTGTCTTGGTTTATCATCGCCAGGGTGGAGATCATGTCGTGGGACGCCAGGAACGTGTCGGCTTCCTCCTCGTTCAGATCCGTGATCGAAACATCGACAACCAGGTCGGGTACCAGCAGGGCCCTGAGGTGACCGTCCAGCAGCATAAGGCCCTCCGGTGTCTTCCTGGCGAGTACGACGCCGGCGAACCCCACCTTCTTCAGAATCGCCCTCATCACCCGTATTTGTTCTGGCGGATGGTCGCGGAAGTTCTTCGGGTTGGGGAGCAGGTCTCCGACGCGCATCTTCCTCGTTTCCACCACCCTGTTCTGTATATCCGGCATTGTGATCTTGCGTTTAGCCATCACTCCACCACCTTCATGTAGGCTTCGCAGATCGTCAACACCCTCTCGACCTTGTCCAGGTCCAGGCGTCCATGGGTCCTGACCCGCCCCTCCATGTCGATCCAGAATGCAGCGTCGGCGGCCGCCACCTCGATCAGTGGGAGCTGCGCCTCCACCACATCAGGTCCCAGCCCGCCGGCGTATCCATGGTAGATCAGTCGGTCACGCTGGGTCGCAAAGGCAGCTGGCCACCCGGTCGGCAGGATCCCGGCGCCGCCAGAAGTGTCGAAGAGCGGCACGGCGTCGAATGCGCTCCCCAGGACGTAGTCGAAGTGAGCCCTGTTGGGCGTCCCGTCCATCTGGAAAATCCACTGGATGTCTGGGTACTTGAACAGCCGCTTTGCGAACTCATCCTCCTCCGCCATGTGGGGCTCGGCGTGGAAGTTCAGCTGCACCCGCTGGGCCACGTCCCACATCATGGTGTGGTCCCACCAGGAGGGATTGTGGCCCAGGAGCAACGCCCTGACGTAATAGCCACACAGGTGCAGGCTGACCCGCACGGCTGGTGTAAAGAGGCACGAGTTGGCGAATCGCCGCATCCACTTCTTCGAGGGGAACCGGCTGAATCCTTGATGCTTGGGCGACATCAGGATGCCCCACTCGACGAAGGGATAGCGCTCCGACAGGGCCAGCAGGTCCTGGATGTCCGTGTTGGAGTCCGCCCCCGTGATGGTCACCCTGTCCAGCTTGGTCATGTTGTCGCCTCCAGCCCGTGCAGCTGCCGGCGCTCCACCAGGGCGACCAGGGCGCGGAGCAGATCCTCGATCTTGTGCCCCGACCGCACGGTGATCCACGCCGCTGGCAGGTGCTCGTCCCACTCGTCTGGGGTGAACACGGTGGCGAACCCCAGGTCGAGGCCGGTGTCGATCAGCATCTCGAGGCTAATCAACCTCATCTCAATGGGACAGCCGCATCCTCGCACCAAGCGCCAGAGCATCCGGCCCGTAGCGTGGCAGGCAGCGCAGCCCTCGGGCTCCTCTCCCAACTGTTCCCCATCCGGGGCCGTAACGGCCACCTGGCCCCCCCCCTGGCCACCGCAGACCTTGCACAGGAGACCACCCAGCCACGCCATGACCTCCTCGGGTGTCTTGTCCGGCGGCTTGGGCCGCATGGCGTTCCGACAGATGCACATCTGCTCGCCCTCGCGGAACACGTGGCCCGACGGTTCACACTTTTCTCCATTCATAGTTGCCTCCCTGTACCGCCGCAATCTTGACACTTGACCGTCCCATCGGGGGCGGCGACGCGGGGATCGCCCGACATGAGGCGGCCACCGCCCCAACATCGGTAACATAGGTCCACAATCGTGTCCCCTCCCGCCTTGGGCTTCGTCATCAGTCTACCACTTCATCCCCCTGGGCACTGACAACCTCCTCCCGCCCAGCCTCCGGCTGCTTCTCGGTCCCCAGCGCCTCCGCCGTAGCGGGCCAGCGTCGTGGTGGTGCCGCAACCCACTCGACGTCCCTGGGCCTCCCCATGACGAAGACGGGATTGCGTCGCACAAACGCCTGTCCCGCATTGGTCGCATGGTGAGGGAACAGCGACGCCCTGGTGCCCGTCTGGATGTCGAGCAACCTGTACTGGTGCGCCAGGTAGTGGTTGGCCCAGTGCATCCCGCCTTCGACCACCTCTACAATATCTTCATACATCGTGGTCCTCCTTCATCGCCTTTAGCACGTTGACTATCTCGGGGTCGGTTTGACCCGCCGCCCACGCTTCCGCCTCGGCCGTGGTGCCATCCCAGCGGCCGTCCATCGCCTTGCGGGCCATGCCTTCATAGCCCAGGAGCCTGAAGTCGGCCACCAAGGCGACGCATGGGGTCGCAAGGGGACTGGCGTAGTCATCATAGTAGCCGGCCCGCGCCCTCTTGATCATAGGGCCCAGACCCTCGTCCCCCTGGGATCGGGCCAGCGCCTGGATCTCCCTGGCCAGACGCTCCCTTGTCGGCACGACGGCCTCCTTGGGGGCCGGATCCTCTGGTATTTTATCCTTCATCAAGTACCTCCTTTTGTCGTTTCCTCATCATGACGACCAGTTGGCGCCCCGTGACCTCCTGGGCCCCGTAGTAGACGGCCAGACGGCGCCTTGCCTGCGAAATGTCGTAGTGTTCCTTCCACGTGCCGCCGTGCTGGATCCAGTGGCGCACCAGGCCGAGCCGATCGGCCATGCGGTGCAACTCCAGCGTGGTGTCCGCCGCCATGTGGCACATGATCATCCCGCGGAAGCGGCCGGAAAAGTCGTCCACATAGACCGTCATGTTTTCTTCTGCCCTGGCCGCTTCCCCGTTTGGGCGAGCATCCTGCCAGCACGTTCGAGGGCACGCCGGCGCAGGTCAAGGCGTGTCCCCTTGGCCAATAGCCCCATGATCAGCAAAGCCAGCTTGTCCACCTCATCGGCGTCCACATCGGTTTCCAGCGGCGTCTTGGGTATCCGCACCCCCTTGGACCGGGCGAAGTCCCGCTGATTCGCCATGTCTTCCGCGGCGTGCCGTCTTGTCATCTATACCACCTAGATGGTGGACTGGGGTTCAGGCGTTCCGCCTCTGCACTGCACGTGTAGCACTTCGCCTTGGCGGTGAGGCCCTGGCGGAGCAGGAAGGATACGATCCGGCCCTCCGCCTCCCGTGCCTTGCGATCCTCGTGGCCACAGCTATACGTCCAGAACCACGCCTTGGCATTCCCCCTGGCGGTCTCGCCGAACGGGATGCACGACACCACCTCCCGCAGCACCCTGCGACCCCTCAAAATATCACCGGCTTCCGTCCATAGCTCGCCACCAAATCAGCCCAGGTCCACCCTGTGTTCTCCAAGTGGGCCGCGGTCATTTCTAGCATCTGGGGATTGCCCTCTATAAGGTCGAGCCCCTTCCCCACGTCCACCAGCTGAGCAGCGATGAGGCATGGAATGCAGTCTCCGACCAGCCTCTTCCCGAATGCCTGCTCACCCCCGATCATTTCATCGAACTGGTTCGGGCATTCCTTCTGCCGGCAATGGCCTCTCTTCGTCATCCCCACACCTCCGGCTTGGTCGACTTCGCCAGGTAGAGCGGGTGTCGGGGGTAGCCCCCCTGGGTTAGCCCCAGGTGGTAAAGAGGGTATCCGAGCGTCACGATGTTTTGGAACACTTGCCGCCCCCGCAGCAGCAGGGCCCCGTGGACACCCCAGGCCGCCACGTGGAGCGAGCTGAACTCGGCGTAGCTCGATATTGCGTGGTCATTCTGCACCCCAATGGGGTCGGGTGTCCGGCGGAGCGCCTTGGGATCCGTGCTGCGGAAGGCAAAGAGGTTCACGATGTAGATACCCCCATACCCCCACGCCCTGGCGAACGCTATGCAGCGCCGCACCGTGGCGTCATCCACGATCGCATCGGCCGTGCTGGGGTTCAGCAGGATGAACAGCACCATCCCGCCAGGGCCCCACGCACGTGTCAGGCCATAGCGGTACAGCATGTCGGCCGAGAAGTGCGCCGTCCTGAGCATGTCCCCGACTTCAGGATCCCGGAGCGCCTCAATCAATCGGTTCAATCAACCTCCTCCAGCAGCCACCTAATAAGCGACGCCAGGTGGGGGCCGTCAAGCGACTTGGTCCCGTTGAGGAACCGCCCCATCGAGGACGCCGAGATGCCCCGCTGTTCCGCGAACTCCTTGTTGGACATCTTCTCCGCCCACAGGTACTGCCTCAACACGATCGCCAGTCTCATCATTGCGTCAACTCCTTTAGGATTAGTCCCGAGACCCAGTCCGCAGGTCTCCACACCTTGGCATCCTGGCCACTGGCCACCAGGGCGTCCAGCCACGCCTTCTGCTCCGGCGTGGGGTACTTGCCATCCTGCTTCAGCTCCCTGAACAACGTCCTGTCCCGCACGAGCACCAGGTCGGGGAAGCCCGCGTCCCCCACGAAGGGGGTGATCCACACGGTCCGCCCCCCCTTGTCGACACGCATCGGGGCCGTGAGGAAGTGCACAGCCAGCCACCTGTACAGCTTCGCCACCGGCAGGACGGTGTCCTGGAGATCCTGCTCCGACATCTTGACCAGGCGATGCAGCTCGCTCACGTCATCACCATCGGGAGGGGTATCTCGCTTATCCTCGCCTGGGCCAAGGCCAAGTAGGGTTCCGAGGGATCAACCCCCACGGCCCTGCGGCCCAGCTTCTGCGCCACGAGGCAGGTCGTGCCGGAGCCGGAGAACGGATCAAGGACCAGCGCCGGCACCGCATCGGCCCCACAGTCGCAGGTTGGCTGCCAGCCGATGGTCTTCTTGGCGCTGGTATATTCCTCGCCGCGTTCTCTAGCAGCTTGGCGTAAAAGGGCGAGACGGTTGGTAGTAGTGCCCACTGGATACCCTGATGTAGCGCCTCCGTCATGAGCTGTTAGACCCTGTTCCAGGATGCGCTCCCAGGGGCGGCCGCACTCAGCACAGTTCCCCTTCTCGCTCGTGCCCGCCAGGATGCAGGGCTCCACGACCGCCTGGGGAAACGCGGCGAAGTGACTCATCCAGGAGTCCGCCTCACCGCATCGCTTGCACGTGACGTAAGTCTTGGTCTTCTCCTCCCTACTCCCCAGGTCGCAGAATGACGCCACCAACCGACCCAATCGGCGATACTGACCAGGGTTGTAGATCATCCCGCAGTTCTCGCACATCTCCCACCCCATGGCCTCAGGGTTGACGATCCACCAGTTCCGCATGTTGCGGCCGGACGGAACTCTATCGGTTCGTCCCTCGCGATGTTCCGCTGCTGCCTGCCCAGGAAGGATATGGTCCGCCACTGCTCCATTACGGGCGAAAGTACCTGCTCTGCCTTTGTGAGGCTCCCCTGACTCCCTCACCGCCTCTTTGTCCCAGAAGTAATCCTCCCCCTTGGTCAACATCCAGATGTGCTCCCAGGCGGACGTGGGACGGTCGTCAACGCTCTCTGGCATCGGGGCCGTTTTGCACCAGGCGATCCGGGCCCGTACCCACCACCCATCGTCCTGCAACGCCAGCGCTACTCGTTCAGGTATCAGGACCAGATCTTTCGTCTTCAAGCCGGTGTGGTTCTTATGTCGACCACGGCCCTCGTTGGCAACATAGCCAGCAAAGCCGTTCCTGTATGCCGAGTTGGAGATCCCAGGGTTGGCATGATCCACTGTGTGTGCCCCTCCGCTCCCAGCATAGCTATCGCCTAGGTTCAGCCACACGGTTCCCCAGGGCTTCAGCACCCGCCATACCTCACGGAGTATCTGGACAAGGTGCTCGACGTAGAGGTAGGGGGTGGGCTCCAACCCCAGGGTGCCGCGCCAAGCTGGGCATAGGATACAGGACGAACCTTGGCTCCCTGCCGCTTTGGAGATGGCGGCGGTCTGCGTGCCAACCAGCGTAGATCTATCCCCAGGATGGCCCCGCTTCACCACGACTTCATCTCCCCACTGATGCAAGCACGCCACTCGGCCATCATCCCAGATGGTCGCCGGGAGACCGTAGTCCCGGAGTCCCCAGTACGGCGGGCTCGTTACCACGCAGTCCACGCTCTCATCGGCCAGGGACGCCATGTCGAGAGCGGATCCATGGTGGAGCTGCACCACCCCGTTGTCGAAGGCCGGCGTCATAGCGTCAGTCACAGGGCGTCACCTCGTGTTCTGGGATCCAGTCCAGGCTGCCCTCCACCCGGTAGTGGCCCTCTCGGACGTCCAGCACCTTGGCCGTCCACATGACGTCCTTGTGGAACACCGTGACGTAGGATCCCACGGGGCTCACAAGCTCACCCCTCCTTGATCTCCCATCACGTCCCATCCGAAGCGGTGGCGCCGTGCGAAGATTTCCAGCCTGGGCGCAGGTGCAATGTCCTCTATCATATCGATGAATACCTCTGGCTTTGCTGAATGCTCCCCCCTGGGCGAAGTGATGAGCGTTGACCATGCCTTTCCCGTCGCCCCATGGGGTCCAGTCATGCCCTGCCGTGGATTCCCTATGACGCCGAGGAGCAAATGCTCGGTCTGTCCCCGCAGCCAGTAGCCCAGACCTATCTGGCCCTTGGCCCACGTCACCATGGTCTTGTACTCAAAGCCCCAGGCCTCCATCAGGGGGAAGGCGTGCGGGATATGAGAGTTCGTCGTCCATAGCCACAACATACAATCGGGCGCAGTATAGCGCCGGACATCCAGCGCCTTGAGTTCCCCGATGCTCATAGTGGGATAATCCACTCCCCCTCGGGTCGAGTCGCCCCTCCGCTTCCCTTTGCCGAGGGCTTGGCCATAGCGCCACGGTGGGTCTATCAAGATGGTGCCGTACTGAGTCAAGCGGCCAGCTCCACGTTGAAAAGCCCCAGGGATCCCCGGTACGGGATCGGGTGCTGCAACGCCTCCACGCTCTCCAGGAACCAGGCCCAACGGCCAGGGGTGTAGTCGCCAAAGGCCCGCTCCTGCTCACTGACAGAGACGGTTGCTGTTGGAACACAGTCCACCAGCTTGGCCATGGCGATTAGGCATCCCCGTGGTAGCTCGTCGTTCGGCCTGTTCAGCGCATCCCTAAAGGGTTGCTCCTGCGCCATATCTTGCGCCCACCTGGGGAACGCCTTGGCCGCATGGATGTAGATCCGGCCGCGGTAGTGTGTCCTCCACGATCGGGTCTCGACCCGCTTCAGCTCCAACGCCACCAGCATGGCCCAGGGCTCCGTCAGGCTAAGGCACTTCATCTATTGATCTCCTCCTGTGGCACCAGCCACACGCCATATTTCTCAGCATAGTTAGTAATGCCCGTCGGGATCCCCTCGTCCCGCCAAAGCGCCAGTGCCGCCTTGCGTTCCTGGATCCGATCGTAGCTTACCTTCTGGCCAACTAGCCAGCCAGCGATCATTGACCAGTCCCACCCCACCATGCGGCGTATCCAGCAGCTGCGACAAATCTTGTGGGCATACGGTACCTCCTCGTGGCACCACCTACATCCACGCCCTGGGGGCGGCCACGTCAGTGGATCCCGCCACACCTGGCTTGCTCCCCCTGTGACACCGGCATCTGCAATAGACCCACTTGCAGCTGCGGTGCCACCCCTTGGCGCAGTATCCCGACATGACCCTGTGGTGCTCACGCGTCAGGATGCCCCCTTCTCCACTTCCCAAATTCCATCATGGCCTCGGCGGCTTGTACTGGTGTGTAGGCAAGAGATTTTCGTCGCATGACTCCCATGGCCACAACAAGTCCAGGGAGTGGAAGGCTCCAGTAGTGATGCCGCCACGCCTGTCGTTCCAACCGTGAGCCTATCAGGTTCAGGATGGTAAAGATCAGGACGAATGTAATGAAGCTAAACACCAGGCATCTCCTTCCACTCCCGGCCATCCAGCAGGGCGCCGGCGGCCTTCTTGCCGACCTTACGCATGTAGACGTCGCCGCGCCGGAAGTGCCCGTCAATCTCTCTCCCATCGCCGTTGACCTGGTCGACGATTCCCCGTCGCATGTCCCCTCCAAGGTCACCGCCAGCGAATGGCTCCCAGGGCCCCCACGCCCCCCACTGCTTGAAGAAGAACGGCACGCCTGCCTGCTCACACTGGTCCCGGATGTCCGTGGCCCACTGGGGGTGCATCGGGCGGGCCCCTGGGCCGGACTCGCCGCCCACGATGACCCAGTTAAGCCAGGGCTCGCTCGTACCGCTGTCCCATCCATCGAAGAAGTCCCCTGTCAGGACATTCATCCACGCTTTACCCGTAAGGTTTTCCATCTCCTTCGCTATCTTTTCTGGTGGCATCTCCTGCCCCTTGAAATAAGACCGCATACCGCGCCGTATGGATGGTAAAAGGTCAACACGTGTCAGGTCGATGGGGCCTAGCAAGGGTTCCAATGATACAAAGCGCACCTTCGCAGGCACTTGCCTTAGCAGCTCCACTCTTGCTGTGTATTTCTGGTTCTCCACGCTCGTGCCAGCCCAGACGTTGGGGGGCCAGTCATGGGAATAGGCAGGCCAAATGTGTTTAGCAAAATAGGCCATTAAGCCCGGCCTCTTGGTGAGTACCTGGAACGTGTGGCGGGGTTGGCTCTGCATAACCTGGAATATTCTGGCCGTGTAGGGCCACGGCACCCTTTTGTGGAACAGGTCGCTCATGCTGCACACGAAGACCTTCTGGGGATTGCGCCAGTGCAGGGGTTCCTCCAACCGTTCCGGGTGCAGCACAATATCTGAGAAGTCCTGGCGCTTGAAGCGATTGGTTACCGTTTCAGCGTAGCAGTGGTCACACCCAGGGCTCACCTTGGTGCAGCCCGTCACGGGGTTCCACGTCTTGTTGGTCCACTCTATCTCGGTGTCTCCCATTACCCGCCCCCTTCCAAATGTAGTACCACGCCGCAGCCCGCAGCGCCCTCGATAATCCCTATTTGGCGCTTCATGATGTATTCCGCCACGAAGCTGCTCGGGGCCTTGAGCACCAGCCGGCCATCAAGGAACCCCAGCGGCTCCAGATCGGCGATCCACGTGCTGTACGATGGCCGCGGCAGCTGCCCCTGAAGGATCCCGGTGGCCCGCCCCCAGCACGCCTCGGCTTCTTCTCTCTCGATTAGGTTTGTGAGATCCAGTGGCCCAGCCCGCGATACCACCACCTCCCCATGTGATGCCGGCGACGCCATAGCCTCTTGGTCCTTGGCTGCCCGCTCGACCCAGTTGAGCCACGTGCGCCTGGACTTCGGCGTCTTGGTCGTGCGTTTGGGCGGTGTATCCTTCAGATACAGGAAGCACTTCCTTGCCTCCTTGCCCAGATCCAAATGGCCAAAAAAGCTCTCGATGTCCCTGATGTAGTCGAGGTCAATCTCCCCACCCCAGTGTGGATCCTTGCTTAATGTGATCCACCAAAGTGGCAACGTGACGTCGAGTGATGGTTCTCTTGATGGTTCTCTGACGGTTTGGATGACAACGTCGTCACCCTCTTGCGCGTCAGATGTCACCCCATCGCTACCACCAGCACCGTCCACCTGACCCTGAGATGCAGGGTGCAAAGTTTTCACCCCCATGGCCAGTGAATACAGGTTGGCGCTGTGAGGCCCGGCGTTAAGCTGAATGATGAGTTCACCCGTCTCGGCCAACTCGTGTAGGAGTCTCTGGGTGTTACGCTTGGTCATCCTGACCTTATCGGCTAATGTCTGGACCGCAGGGTAGGCTCCCGTGCCATCATCGTGGGCGTGGTCGGCTATTGCCAGCAGCAGCAGGAGAGTCGATCCCTTCTGGGCAGAATGGCGCCACACATGATTCATCACGTGGATGCTCATGGCTCCTTTGCTCCCTTGCTGGAGTTGCAAGATCTGCATAACGTCTGGAGATTATCCTCAGTGGTAGCACCCCCTCTTGAGACCGACACGATGTGATCTAGAGTCAACAGCCACTGATCGGCCAGTACAAGCTCAGTTCCTGGTCGCTCCTCGCTCACGATGACGCCAGGTGTAGTTGCTTCTCATCCTCCCGTAGCGGTCTGGTGGTAATGATCTCGCCCGTGTCTTTACGGACCTCCTGCACCACACCGTCATCGCTCATG
>SDBV01007815.1_pt1 | contig 14549 bp, 10 predicted proteins | sample 2277081 | NCBI WGS metagenome assembly SDBV01 (sample SAMN10402039, study PRJNA504765) | marine sediment metagenome | isolation source: marine sediment core GS10_PC15, 223 cmbsf | place: Arctic Ocean: Southern Knipovich Ridge | collected 2010
GAGTTCCGGTTCGACTATGTCGACGTTGGCCCGATAACAGTCTCTGCCAAGGCACCAGGGTTTGTGTCGGCATCGCTCATAGTAACAGTAGAACCAGGCGATAAAACCGAGGCGCTTGTCAGCCTGCAACCAGGCATGAATATCAAGGGGATTATGCGCGACCTTGCAGGAAACACCATCTCCGATGCCCTTGTATTTCTGAACTATCTCCCTTGGAAGGATGCGCGTGAGCAGAGTGCTATCGCCCGGAGCGACACAGACGGCAACTTCGTTGTATCCGACCTTCCGTCTGGCCAAACGCGCCTTGTTGCGTTCCATCCGGGCTATGCCCCACATGTTGTGATGGTTACTCCCAGCGAGCAGAGCAACATAGAAGTCACTCTTTCAATCGGCGGAACTGTGGAAGGGACGCTTTTGTATGACGGCATGCCTTTGGCCAATCAGGGGATCTACATACATCTTGGAGAAAACCGTGATACAGATCCGCTACTTTCAACTTCAGCCCGAACCGACGAAGCAGGTTTCTTCCGCATCGAACACGCTCCTCCCGGTGTGGTTTTTGTACGCGCCTACCTCAGAATCAGTGATGCTCCATATTGCCAACGTTGGGAAACACGTGAAGCTGTGGTGCAAAACGATCAGATCACACAAGTTGACTTTGAGCTGCTATCAGGTTCTGCAACTGTCGAAGGGCGCGTGTCGGTGGCGGAAGAAATGCCGCCGATCCAAAACTATATCTCCATCCAAATGGAGGTCGATGGCAGCGAAGGACCCGGCATATTCCGAATGAGCGCACGCCCAGACGGCACCTTCAGCGCAACCGGCGTTCCCGCAGGCACAGCCACACTCGACATCAGATTCACTACGGAACACGACGGCATCGAACAGCATCGCTACATGACAGCCGACATTCCCCAAGGCGAAAGCGTTTGGCTGGATATCGAATTGACGGAATAACCCGGCGGCAGAGACTCATCCTGCCGTCAACTCCCTAATGGCCCTATTTTCTGCGTCGTATTTCGTTTTCCGCGGCAACATAAGGGTAGAATGTTAAACCCAGGGCGGAGAAACGGCATGAGTACTTCTGAATATGAGCTTATCGAGCAGTGGTTTGATGGACGCGACCCGGAGGCCTTCCGGCAGATCGTTATAAGTCATGCGGGAACAGTCTATGGGGTTTGCCGGCGTATACTTGGCGATTCAGCGGCGGCTGAGGATGTGTCCCAAGAGTGCTTCGAAGTACTTGCCGGTGCTAAGAGAGTGCCTCACAAGCGCTCGTTGGGGGCATGGCTCCATGGCGTAGCCACCAAACGCTCCCTTCAATACATCAGAACAGACAATCGCAGAAGACAGCGTGAAAACCGCTTTGCCGCTAAGCAATCGGACCATGCAAAAATCGAGTGGAACGATATTTATGAATATGTGGACGAGGCGATTGCGGAACTCCCTGAAAAACTTCGTGTGCCCTTGGTAATGCACTTCCTCGAATCTGAATCGAAAGCGGGTATTGCCAGGGCTACCGATATTTCCGCGCGTGCGGCTGCTTTTCGTATTGAAAAGGGATTGGAGCAAGTTCGCAAGACTCTCAAGCGGCGCGGTCTCTCCATCTCGACAATGGCCCTTGGCGCGTTGATGGTTGCGAACATCGCCGAAGCCGCCCCGCCCTCACTCGTCGCCTCACTCGGAAAACTCGCCATTGCACAGGGCGTGTCGACAGCTACAGTTGCAACCGCTTCCACCTTCGCCTCGAAACTCGTTGGCACAGGCGGCGCGGGCTTGGTTACGAAAAGCATAGTGAGCGTTCTGATCCTGGTGGCGCTTGTTGTGGGTGTACATACCATCTTTATAGACAATGCCACACAAGACGAAGTAAAGGCAGTAACCGCTTCGGCGCCACAATCGGGGCAGGTTGCGTTGGCGGACAGCAAAGTTGAAACGCCCCAAGTTGAGACAACAGCCCTATCAAATGACACGGGCGGCGAGGCGGCAATGGCCGTTGTCGCTACGACAGAGGATGGCTGTCTAGCAGGGCGTGTGCTCGATCCAAATGGCATCCTGATAAAAGAGGCCAAAGTCGAACTCATTTCTCTTTTCGACAGAAGTGCTTGTCAGGAGACGGTTGCGCCTGGAGGTCAATTCGAGTTCTACGGTCTTAAGCCTGGCAGAAAGTTCATAGTGGTCGCTTCGCACGCGGCGCATGGGCTCGCTATGAGTCCTACAATCACGATGCCTGCCGAAGGAGATGGGCCGAGACGTATCGACATGTACCTGGGCAGAGGTCACAGGGCGTACGGCCGCGTTATCGATCAAGAAGATCTGGGCATCGAAGGAGTTGAAGTTCTCTTGGGGATTCGGGTTACTCAGATATTGTCTGTCCGCCATGAAGCAAAATCTACAACGGACAAGAATGGATACTTTGAATTCGCGGACATCGGTGCCGGGGATTGTCACATCGGCATCAAGACTCCGAACTTCAGGCAACAGGATCCCATGTCCGGTTATTTCACGATGCCGTCGGATAAAGATTACGGCGGCCTGGAAATTGTTGTAGTACGCAAGAGCGAAGGTTTCCTCAGTGGAAGGGTTGCCGACTCGGAAGGAGCCCCGATTGAGGGTGCGCGCGTTTCGGCGGGTGACGCAGGACAGACTATAAGGGAGACAAGCGAGACGGACGCCCAAGGGAACTACACTATCGAGGGTATCGGAGGTGCTTCGAGTTTCTTTGTCGCTGCATTTGCGGATGGATATGTTATGGAGATGAAACAATCTATACCTGTAAATTCGAGGAATGTAGATTTTGAGCTTGCAAGAACTGCAACTATATCCGGCCATGTTTTCGACGCGGTCACGGGTGAGCCAATCGAGCAATTCCGGGCCAAAGCGAGTCTGCCGACATACAGCCAGTGGAGCGAATTCGATTCTGTTGACGGTTCCTTTTCGTTAACCAAGGTCGCGCCGGGCTTGGTTAAGGTACTCGTTGAAGCAAAGGGCTACGCTCAAGCCGAGAGTGAAGAATATCGCATATCTTCAGGCGATAATGTCTCCGATGTGGAAATCGGCTTAACGGAATTGAATGGTAAAACTGTCCAGGGCATCGTATTCGATCCCGACGACGGACCCGTTGGGGCCGCCACGGTGACGCTTATTTGCGCAGGAGATCCTGGCCCCCTGAGGAATACTGCAACTGAAAGTGGACACTACAGTTTCGCGGGGCTCGTTCCAGGCAGGGAGTATGTCCTGGTGGCACGCCACGCACAATACGGCTCGGCAAACACCGACGTTCTTCCAGTCTCAGAAGACATACAGTCAATAGAGCGTGATATTCATTTTGGACATGGACATAACCTTCGCGGAAGAGTCACGGATATTGACGACAACGGGATTGCCAGGGCGCAGGTGCATCTCGCCTTCTGTCTAACAGTAAGCATGAGCACCAGCTACGGTTTAACCGTCACGTCAGATGGCAATGGCGATTTTGAACTGCAGCACGTTGGCAACGGCGATTTTGTCGTGCATGCCGACGCCTCAGGTTATCGTCACGGCTATCAAGCATTCGAGATATCCGTTACGCAATCGGCAGATGATCTCCCTGAACTGAAGGTTGTTCTCGAGCGTGACGAGGAAGGTTTTGTGAGCGGCACCGTGTCGGATGTCGAGGGCAATCCCATCTATCCCGCCAGGGTGTATGTTCGAAGTCTCAACTTGCGCCTCAGCAAAATGGCCAGCGTAACACGTGACGGTGCCTTCCGCGTCGACGGTGTCGGCGGATATGAGACGCTTCATATAACGGCTACGGCTGAGGGCTACGCCACCGAGTTTGCCAAGGTTCCTGTCAATTCCGATGACGTGCATGTCACTCTCGAACGTAATGCCAAGGTTCGCGGACACATTGTAGACGCGGACACGGGAAAACCGATTGAAGACTTTTCAGTGCGTATCGAACCGACAAGCGGTACTGAACCAGATCGTTTTGCTGCGGGGTACGGAAAGCAGTGGATAAACGGAAATTCAATATCCGGCGAATTCGAGCTGGAATGCAGGTTCTTTGAGGCCCCATTTGTACGCGTTGTGGCAACTGCTAAAGGCTATTCCACCGCAAAAAGCGATATCTTCAAAATCACTCCCGGAGGCTTGGTCGAGGGCATCACAGTGAGACTATCGAAGGGCGTAGGGCTCGCGGGCCGCGTAACAGACGGTGCTGGCAATGCGTTGAGCGGAGTCCGCGTCAATACCTTTGAAATAACCTGGAAAGAGGAACCGGATGGTCAGGCAACAACGGATAGTGATGGTCTCTTCTCCTTGGACGGAATAGTGCCTGGGTCAACCGTTAACCTCCTTGCGCAACGCAAAGGATACGCAGTAAGAATCGAAAAGAATGTTGAGGTTTTCGTTCAAGAAACAACGTATATCGATCTTGAACTCAGGCCTGAGGCGCGTATCGAGGGGAGCGTCTCTGACGGCTCGCGGCCGGTTCCAGACCTCTGGATCCAAGCGACCACCATGGTGCGAGGCAATCATTTCCTCCATATGGTAAAAACGGATAATAATGGAGACTTCAGACTTGCCGCATTGCCTGCAGGTAAGTACAAGCTGCGCGCACAGCAGCGTGAGCTGCTTCGACTCAGATGGACTACAACGGTGCAGGTGGCCGAAGGTGAAACGCTTGAAGTGAACTTTCATGAGCCGGACGACGGCACAGGGACGTCTAGGATAACCGGTTCAGTCTCGGCTCCTGACTCACCGAGCAACTATAACGTCTTCCTAAAATCCTCGAAAGCGAATGGCTATGGAAGTACAATCGGCATGTCATCTGATGGGACTTTCGTCTTTGATTTCGTCCCGCCAGGCAAATATACAATCGCCGTTATTCCATTCGGTAGAGGCGCCGAGGAAGCACTCACGGAGATGGAGGTAGTGCTCGAAGCAGACAGAACCACGGAAATCGCATTGGCAATAGAATAAGTCGACCTGGAATGACGCCTCCGCGTGAACGAAATGGACCAGCCGGAAAGCCTCCAGCAGGCATTACGAGTCAGAGCGACCTTCGATTTCGCTGAGTAGGCGCTCGACATCTTTCTCGAGAGCTGGAAGCTTGTCCTGGACTATGTTCCAGACTATGTCGTGGTCAAGGCTGTCGTAACCATGCACCAACACATGTCGAAACCTGATGATGCGCGCGTGTTCGGTGATCTCCTTGGCAATTTCAGGGGCGAATTTGTGCAGGACTGTCAGGGCTTCTCCTATGATCTGCAATTCACGCTCAACCGCGGAACGAAATGCGCGGTCATCTTGAAGGTCTTTCAGTGTACGTCCAGACGTGAACCCGAGTAAGAAGCGGCAAGAGTCTAGCATGTCGAAAAGGTATTTCTGGGGATTACGCAGCATAGACCGGTGTCCGGGTCTGGTTAACACTGCGAATGAAATACGGATTCCTCATGGCACTGGCTTCCACGAGGTCAACGGACCTCTCAAACAAAGCCTCAAGCGATTCCAGCAGTCCGAAGTAGCGATCATAATGTTCGCTCGGAGAGCACGGCTCGAATACAACCAGGAAATCCAGGTCGCTGGTTTGTCCGTCGAAAGTATCATCCGTTGCTGAACCGAAGACCTCCAAGGATTTCACATGATAGCGCAAACACAGCTCGCCGAGTGCGTCTCGTTTCGTGTTGACTATCTCGTTCATGCCAATTGCTCCGCCCACTTCTTTCATTTTGTTGCCAAGTCTCTCCATTATACACTCTCGACCGTTGCCGCGCACGGATTTTGGTGTGCGCTTGCCCTTGAACTCAGTGATACTTCCTGTTACTTTCATACTTGATTAGAAATTTCAGGAAGGTTAACGGTGTTGCGAAAACGAGGCAAAGAAAGACGTACGCTACGGATTCTGCTGTTGCTATTCGTGGCCGTTTCGTTGCTTGTGGTTTATGCCCTGTTTCGTCCGGTACCGTCAATTATGTCGCCAGAACCGGACGATATCCAAGTGCAACGGCAGGCGGCGCAGGAATGGGTGGATGCTCGACCCGAACAAAAAGAGGCCACGCCAACAGCGATTACAGAGAACTCAGTCCCTTCACAAACTCACGAGAACGCATACATCACCTTTTGCGAGGCTGTCGAACTCCTACCCAGAAAACCTGAGCCCTTAGAGGATTATAGTCCTAAACTTGATACGCTTGGCTGGACAGCACAAATCTGGCGGCCAGACGACGATCCGGAATTGCTAAGGTATATCGAAGACTGTGACAAGGCAATCGACAAGGCACGGGAAGCATTTGCGTCTGGCTATTTTCGTTATCCGCGGCTCTATGAAGTCGACCAGACATTTAACGATCTTTACCATGCACAGGAAGCCCGAGCCCTCTTTCTCGCTCGAAGTGAATCTCAGCACACGGAAGGGCTTCGCTGCCTCATCGATCTCGTGCATACGCATGCCATTATTCAAAGTGAGGGCATCATAAACACTTGGATGCCGTATCTTACTGTTAAGTTTGTTTTTGAAATTGCCGTCCGCATAGAGTCTCCGGAATCTCTGCGCGGATCTTTGGCGCGGCTTGATGCGATCAAGTCGTGGGATATACCGCCGAGCGTAGCCCTCGGGAGGGGCTGGAAGGCACTGGACCAAGACTCTCGGGCAGCCGGGCCGTTCTTGATCGAACTTTCCGTCATTGAAGGCACCTTCAACGACGTCTTTGCAGATCTTGGCATGGAAGATTTCTATTCCAATGCACGCTACAGCCGCGAAGTGAGAAAGATCAAACAAGACATTGTCGCTAATAGCCAACGCCTCTTGGAAACTGCGGACCTTCCTTACCCGGAGTTCATAGAGCAATTACCATCGCTTCCACGAGTTTTCTTTGACGAGCGCGGGTGTGGCTGGGCAGATACAAAACTGTTCGCGTAATTCAGGAAGAGTATACGCGCAAACGATTTGCTCGGCGCAGTATGCAACTCGTTCTTGCCCTTGAGATTTTTCAACGTGAACATGGCGAGTATCCGAAAAAACTGAATGACCTTGTCCCGGGATGCCTCGCCGAAGTACCTTTGAATCCATACCTCGAAAAACCGTTTGACTACCAACGCCTCGATTCAGACTACCGTTTGTCGGCAACAAGAGTGCATGCGGATCTTCCCAAATATGGCGAAACCGGCAATGGGCCAACTTTTGACGTGGGGTATCCTGAATTTGCGATACACGAACCCGAGCATGAGGATTGACGCCCTTGCGAAAACGAGGTAAGGAAAAACGTACGCCACGGATTCTGCTGTGGCTATTCGTTGCAAGACTTTAGTACAATCGTTTCGACAATGGAAACTTTGCAGGACATACCTTTGCAGCCCGCTTTGCCGGGCGCTTTTGCGTCGGGTGCGGATCAGGCCACTATGATAGCCGTCGTTGCGGCATCATTTTTGTATTGCTTCGCCGGGTATCGTTTGCTTAAGTTTATGATTGGGTTGACGGGATTCGTGTTGGCGGGTACTGTGGCTGCGGTGTTCGCTGCATGGTTGAGCGATGGGCATGCCGTAGTAGTGCCGGTTGTAGGAATAATAGGCGGCATATGCGGCGCGATGGCCCTGTTTTTCATTTACAGGGCGGGTATATTTTGTGTGGGCTCGTTGGGCGGCGGGTTGATAGCGAACAACTTGCTGGCCGGACTCGATCTTAGCTGGGCGCCGTGGGCAATGATAGGGGTAGCCATCCTTGCCGGTGCATTCGCGGTATTCATTCAACGCCCCGTCGTAATTCTGGCCACCGCCGTCATAGGTGCCTGGGGAATCGTAGGCTGTCTGGCGTTCTTTGTCGTAAACTACGGCCTGGGCGAGGATTTATGGGATCCCTCACGCTTCTTCGAAAACCGCACCGTTCTTCTCACCATTTGGGCCTTGATCGCACTGATAGGGGCCGTGGCGCAATTCACGCTAGGCAAAAAGAAGCAACCTAAGCCTGACAAGGATTGATCCTATAGAAATGATTTGACCACGGATTACCTGGCGCGGCGTGGACACAACCAAAACCTATCAGTAGAACTATAAAAACTCGTCATTGCGAGGAGGAACGACGAAGCAATCTACTGTCCTTACCCATTGACGCTCAACAGGTTATGCCGAAAGTGTCTGTAAATCTTAAAACGCATGTCCTTAGCAGCCCCGCACCGCCTTCGGCGCAGATTCATAAAACGACATTTTGCGATGGGAGGGCGCGTGTCCTCACGCGCCGGGGCGTGTCGATAATTGCGGCGAGTGGGGACACTCGCCCTCCCGGTAAAACCAAACGCAACTCAAATCCAAAAGCCCATGTCCTTAGCAGATTGCCGCGTCACTCCCTACGGTCGTTCCTCGCAATGACGAGTTTTTATTTCTTCTTTGAGCGTTGGGCCGACAGAATTGTGTTTTTTAGCAGCATTGTGATCGTCATTGGGCCCACGCCGCCGGGTACAGGTGTTATCGCTTTGGCCTTTTTGCTCACACCTTTGAAATCAACGTCGCCGGCCAATCTGTAACCGCGTTTCCTGGTCGGATCGTCTACGCGGTTGACGCCCACGTCGATCACCACCGCTCCGTTGCGGACCATCCGCGCTTTGACGAATTCCGGAACGCCGATTGCGGCCACAAGAATGTCGGCTTGCCTGGTTATCGCCGATAGGCGCTTTGTACGCGAATGGCATACCGTTACCGTTGCATTTGCGCCGGCGGCTTTTTGCATAAGGATAGCGGCCAGCGGCTTCCCAACGATGTTTGAACGGCCCACTATTACCACATGCTTGCCCGCCGGATCGTTGCCGGAACGGACTAGCATTTCCTGCACGCCGTGGGGAGTGCAAGGCTTGAAGCCCTCGTCGCCTATGAGCATTCTTCCGACGCTTATAGGATGAAACCCATCGACATCCTTGAGGGGATCGATTGCGTTGAGCACTTTCTTTTCGTCAATTTGCTTCGGGAGTGGCAACTGCACGAGTATGCCGTGTACCCGCTTGTCTTCGTTGAGTTTCTTGATGAGGTTAAGCAGTTTGCGTTCGCCGGTGTTCTCGGGCAGGTCGTGTGAAAAAGACGCAACGCCCACTTCCTCGCAGGCCTTTCTTTTCATGCGTACGTACACTTCGCTGGCCGGGTCACTGCCGACAAGCACAACGGCAAGGCCGGGAACGATCTTCTTCTTGGCCAGTTGTTTGACCTCCTTGGCCATTTCCGCCCTCATGGCGGCAGCCATTTTTTTGCCGTCGATGATCTTTGCCGTTTTTGCCATTTATTCTTACCTCGTGTTGCTTTTCCCAACCAAACCCGCGGAACTAGATGCCAGATATTAGCGAAAGGAGCGGGTGCTGATCAACATGGTGCCTTTGCACCGCACATTCTTTGAGTATTGGCAGGATGACTCCACACTCGTCATCCTGCCAATCATAATGTTATTCTTCTTCACGTAGCGTTCAGAAGTCAGAGAAAGTACCCGAAAGCGGAAACATGGAACTGAGAATCAAATGAATAATAACGATCAAGAGACAGCAATCAACGTTGAAAAAGCGGCCTTAATGCGCATATTGAATGACTGGGAACCGATTGGCCGCTCTCCTGCTGAAAATGAATATGATTCTTTGATCAATCAGATTCTGGGTGAATTGCATAAAGAAGTCACCTGTGATGACATATCGTCACTCATCAGGAAAAAGCTTGCGCCTCTCTTTGGCATTGACGAGTCCAACAGGATAGTGAACGAAGTCGGACATTCAATTTGGAATTGGTGGGTCGAGAGATAGGCATGCCTTTGCCAAGAAAAGTCTTCGTGTTAGCGGCAACTAAAAACTATTTCTTCGATGCTTTCTTCGAGCGCTTGGCCTTAAGCTTGACCTCTGCTTTAACCTCAGGCTCAACCTCTGGATCGAGATCCGGCTCGGTGATGACGTGCTCGGACAAGGTCATTTCGGCCAAAGACATCATGTATGCCAATGTCGATTCGGCGCCTTGGTTCTGGTTTATGCGGTCGTGATGGACCCCGTCATAGCAAGCGCCAGTGGAAGGATCGAAAACAGGCACGCCCAAATCGTTATCTCCTAAAAACCAATCGAAGGCGCGGTGCGCTTCTTTTTTCCACTTCTCGTCCCCAGTCATCCGGTGCGCTTCGAGACATGCCGACACCATAGCGTGGGCTTCAATGGGCTGCTGATCGAATCTTGCCTGCTCTCCTCCGCGTTTGTAGAAACCATTGCTGCCGATTGGCACGAAATGGGGGCCTTCTTTGCATGACTGAATAGACGCCAACCATTCCAGAGACTTCAAGGCGGTCGCAACCATGTCTTCTCGCGAAAGCCATTGGCCGCACAGCATAAGGGCATGCGGAATCTTGGCGTTTCCGTAAGCAACGATGTCCTCGAACCACGGCCAGTCCTCGCTGCTGTTTTCCGTGTAAGCTTTAAGCAAGCGTTCAGCGAGTTCCTCCCGGATCTTGTGCGCTATCCTGTGTCCATAAAAACGCCGCATATATTCCTGAATGCCTATAAGAACATATGCCCAGGCTCTGGGCGACGTAAATGTTCGCACTACCGGCAGAGCGTTTCCAAACAATCTCCCTGCAATACCGCGCAGACGCGAATCGCCCGACCAGCCTATCACCATTCCCAAAGCCCACATTGCGCGGCCGTGGCAATCCTCTGAGCCGATCTCTTCGAGCCACTTGCGGTCAAAGGATAGAAAGTTCCTGAAGCGCTTGGTGTTGGGATTAAATGCGTGGTTGAGAAAGGCCATGTAGCGCACGGCCAAGTCCCGCGTTTCCGCCGCAACGCTGGCCCCAAGTTGCTCGCACAGAACCGTCAATATCAAGGCGCGAACATTGTCGTCTGTCGCATAGCCTTCGCTGTAATTTGGCACATTATAGGTGGCGTGTTGAATTATACCTGTACCGTCGGTCAGGCGTTTGAGATGCGTGAGTTTTACCGGGGGCAATTCAGCCGGCCGTTTGTCCAAAGTTTTCACAACGAACGCGGCCCGCGGATGAAGAATCCGATCTTCCCGTGCGCGCTCGAAAGTGTCCATATAATGGCGCGCCACAGTTGACCACACCATGTCGCGTCCGAACATGTACGCCTTCTTGCGCATGGCGTGACGTTCCATTTCGTTGTCGAACATGTTGATGACTTCTCGCGCGATGGCATCCGGGTCTTTCGGCGGAACCAAAACGCCTCGATTGTCTGCCAACAATTCCTCAGCGTACCAATACGGCGTTGACACGACCGCTTTGCCCGCACCTACGGAATAAGCGAGCGTTCCGGATGTAATCTGTGCCAAGTGCAGGTATGGCGTGATGTAAATATCCGCCGCGCCTATACATTCACACAATTCGTCCAGACTGACGAAGCGATTAAGGAACAGGACATTGGCGTCGACACCTTTGGCCTTGACAAGTCTTTGCAGACTCAACCTGTATGCCTCGCCTTCATTTTTGACTAGATTCGGATGTGTTGCGCCAAGCACTATGTAAACAACGTTGTGGTATTTCTCGAGGATTGCCGGCAATGCCTGAATGACGTACTCGATGCCCTTGTTGGGCGACATGAGACCAAAGGTAAGCAACACCTTTTTGCCCTCTACGCCGAACTGGTCCTTGTAGAAGCTTGGGTCCACAAAGGGCACGTCCGGTATTCCGTGATGAATCATTTCAATTTTCGAGCCGGGGATCTTGTAGACTTCGTCCAGATAGTTCACGGCCCGCTCGCTCATTACAACTAAACGATCCGAAACCTGGGCCAAGTCGTCCATGACTTTACGCTGGTGAGGGTTAGGTTCGCGCAGCACGGTGTGCAAAGTGGTAACTATGGGCATTCTAAGGTCGTTCAACAGAGCGAGGACGTGGCTGCCGGCACTTCCGCCAAAAATGCCAAATTCGTGCTGAACACATACTATGTCCACGCTGTTGATGTTCAGATAGTCCGCGGCGCGGAGATACGAGGCCAGTTCCTGTTCAACCAGTTCAAAACGAACGCGCTGTGGGTATGCGTAGCCCTCCTCACGATCATTGACAGGCAATGCGAAAATCTCGGTGTCCTCGAATTCAGACGCCAATGCTTCGCAGATGTCAGTGGTGAACGTTGCAATGCCGCACTTGCGAGGAAGATAGTTTCCGATGACCGCAATTCGTCTTAGACTGGACTTCATTCGCCCTCCTTAACTTCTGTTGGACGTACAAAACTGAAATGCACAAAAACGCTTGCTTCAAACTTCCAGTACGTCCCATTCGGATGTCAAGTCGCACCGAATATCCCGTACCGGCTGAATATTCCTGCCCTCAATTCCAGATAGGAGTATGACATAAAGTCGCTTTCTTGTCCACCGAACAAAACATCAAGCAGGGCGAGCCATTACCTGAAGCTTAGGTGGCTCGATACCCTTGGAATTCAGATTGAACTGGTGTACACTCTTGTTCACAAGTTTGTTTCTCCGGTCAGTGAATTTGGGCGTTGTTTCTTACAATGCCGCCAGATGTTCTTTCGGGCCTTCAACCCAGATAATACAGCTAAACCCAACAATCAAGGTGGGTAAACATGAAGATAAAAAAAATAACAACGATTACTCTTGTGATAGCAGTTGTGGCTGGCGGTATCGGCGGTTCCTATCTGTATACAAAGGTGGAGAAACTTCTCCCTTTCCTCCGGCAAATCTCCAGAGACCGCGCAAGAACGGCCATAAACCTTCAACCAGAAGCGCAGAAATCCGCCGATTTCGTCGGATCGAAAACGTGTGTCGAGTGTCACGAAGAACAATACTCGGCATGGCGCGCATCGAATCACGCGATAATGATTCAACCGGCCAAGGAATCCCCGGAAGTAATTGTCGGCGACTTTTCGACAATTCCCGAGGACGCCGATTTCTCCCAAGATGAGATCGTCTACACGATTGGCAGTAAATTCAAGCAACGCTACATGCTCAGGTCGGACAAAGACGGCCTGGAGGACTACATCATCGGCAACTACCAATGGAATGTCGAGATGGACCGGTGGCAACCATATGCCCCTTACAAGGACTGGTATAGCGAAGGTTTCCCGCACGACAACAAGCAGGTGCACACCTCCAGAACCTGTGACGGTTGCCACTTTGCAGGATTCATGAGCAGCGAAAAGCGTGTCGAGCCGGCAATATCATGCGAAAGCTGTCATGGGCCGGGCAGCATCCATCTGGACGACCCGCGCAACGGGAACATCTACACAAGCGCCAACGACGACCCACGCCGCGCAACGGAACTCTGTCTACAATGCCACATGAGAAATCGCGACAAGCGTTTAGAGACGCAGACCTTGCAGGACATTTTTGGCGATGTCAGGGACTATCCAAAGGGATTCGAGCCCGGTATGCCGCTGATGGCCTACAAACTGCAGGCCCCCTTCGAGCCTGGTCAGGAAAGTAGTGAATTCTACGCCAACGGAATCGGCAAGAAGAACAGAATGCAAGGAAACGAGTTCGTTCATTCGGCGATGTACAAACACGGAATCACATGTGTTAATTGCCACGATCCCCACTTATTGGACTCCACCACAACCACGCCAATAGGCGATGCGCTGTGTATGAAATGCCACACTCTCGGCTCCCCCATTGGACCCCATCAAAAAACATTAGAGGCACACACCCGCCACAAGCCAGACTCCGAAGGCTCATCATGCATCGAGTGCCACATGCCCAAAACAGGCAGGCATCTCAAAAGTTCTCCCTTGACCGTACGCGCCCACGTCTTCGGTTTTATAGGACCCGGCCAAACCCAAAGATTCGGAGTTCCAAACGCCTGCAACAACTGCCACCAAGACAAAAACATCGCATGGACCCAAAAGTACATGGCCGAATGGGGAATGCTCCAGTGGCAATAAGCCCGGAATGTAAACCGTCACTCTGATTAGTTCTTCTTGAAGGGGGTTTGGGGGAAACTTCTTCTTTTCGGGTGCCGCTCTCCTTGTACCGCTTCACAAGGTTTCGTGTACTCCGCGGAGGCTGAGCAAAACAGGGACTTTTGGGCCTTGGCAAAAGTAGACCCTAGCGAAGCGAGTCTTCGAGCGTAGACGGGTCTGTCCCTGTTCTTGCGGTTCTCACGCAAAAGATGACGTTTTCTCAAGAAGAAGTTTCCAAAAAAACTCTCACAACTCGTCTTTGCGAGCCCCCCACCTCCTACGGGGCAGTTTCATAAAACGACACAAACCTCGTCTACGCAATACGCCCATATCGTCCATACAGTCCATGAAGTCCACAAGCATCCAGCAGCACTCCCCCCCACCCGTCTTTGCGAGGCGTCGACCGAAGGGAGCAACGAATAGCAGTTGTTCTTACAACTGCCAAGGGCTCCGCCAGGAGACCACCAATCCTACTGCCACTGTCCAACCGCAACTCCTGAACAAACCAACTCCCCCACCTTGTCATTTCGAACCGAACAGACTGTCGGACTTAGTCCTTCCCTTTTCACTATATATTCGCCCCGGCGGAAAAAATATCCTGAGTTGGCCCGCCGACGAGAATTTCATTCTAAATTGAGTCAGAAAATGCCTTGGACGCAGGTCTGGAACTCTAAATGGTACTTATTGCTT
>SDBV01007816.1_pt1 | contig 14546 bp, 12 predicted proteins | sample 2277081 | NCBI WGS metagenome assembly SDBV01 (sample SAMN10402039, study PRJNA504765) | marine sediment metagenome | isolation source: marine sediment core GS10_PC15, 223 cmbsf | place: Arctic Ocean: Southern Knipovich Ridge | collected 2010
CCATCATCTCAGGAGCACGCACGGGCGAGATCGGGGACGGCAAGATATTCGTGGTCGCCTGGGGGAGTGCATCCGCATCCGCAGCGGCGAAACCGGTTCCGAGGCCATCGGTTGACTGGCAGGCAAGCTGATGCCTATCTTGACAAGCACGAGCTAGAAGAAGAATCTACATGAAGAATGTGAGCTCATCTATCGAGGAAGGCGATGAAAGCAGATTTGCATCAGCCCACCGTGGCTATCGCGGCGTCGGATGACGAGGCCCTGGGGCGCCTGCGCGCACCGCTGGACGCCCATCTAACCTACGAACAGGTGGATGGCGTGGTGCGGCGGGCGCTGGATTTGGACACATCAGACAGCGCACTGAAGCGCAGCGTGTCGGAATCCGATTGGGTGGTTATCAAACCGAACATTGTTACCAGCCGCAGCAACCGCGCCTGTTCCTACTGGTACAACGGCATCGCCCACCCCGGGCAGGTGACGGATCTTAGAGTGGTCAAGAGCCTGATCGGCTACCTCATCGAGCACTGCCGCCCCCGGCGCATTACCATTGCCGAGGGAGGGGCGGAGTGGCGTAAAACGGGCACGGTCGGCGCGGACGCGGACCAAACCGAAGACGGCTGGACGGTCCGCTGGCCGGAGTTCGGCGGGTTGTCCTACACCGAGATCGTGGCGGCCTGCGACGCTCTGTATCAGGGGGTTGTCGACATCGTGGATCTGAACTGCGACGACATACGTTTCCTGCCCGTTCCCGATCCGCACGACAGCGGCGTCGGCGCACTGCAGCGCATCGGGGCCACGGCGCGGCCGCCGGAGCTCTACGGGCGCGAGGCTTACGTTCCGGGAACGGGAACCCTGCGGGAAGGCTACCACATTCCGGAGACCATCCTTACCTGCGACAAGCTGATCTCGGTGCCCGCCATGAAGACCCACACGTGCGGCACCACCCTCGCCATGAAAAACTACATCGGCATCCTGCCGTACCACCCTTCCGGCGTTGTGCGCAAGAAAGATATCCACCAGGGGGACACGCAGAAAGGCTTTATCGATCTGTTCTCCTACCACCCCGCGGACTACAGCCTGATCGAGGGCTTCTGGTCTACCGAAGGCAATGGCCCGCAGTGGGGAGAAAACCTGCGGCACAACGTAGTGGTAGCCACGGCGGACCCCGTAGCGGCCGACGCGGTGGGTTCCTCCGTGATGGGCTTCAATCCGCTGGATCTGGACTACCTCTACTACGCCGCGCGAAAGGGCTTCGGTACATTCGACCTGAAGCGCATGCGGTGTGCCGGCCGGCCGATAGCATCGGTGCGGCGCAAGTTCACGCGGGCTGCCGGTAGGAAGGCCGTTGCTTTTGCCGCCCGCGGCAACCGCATCTGGCTCATCAAGGGCGCCGAGGATTCCGAGTGGCGCCTGTACCGGAGCGAAGAGCGGTACGTCGACCTTGGCGCGGCGCTGGCAGGCAACGGCACGCGAAGCACGAACAAGGCCGCCGCGCGGGCATCGGTTCTCTCCGACCGCCGTCAACAGGGCCAGCTGTGGGCATCCGCCGACGGGCGCCTAACGGTCTACCTCAATGGCACTCCGGTGGTGAACGAGAAGGCCCCGGGCGGGCACCGATTCGCCGAGCACCGCGCGGACATTACGCTCGAGGCCGGCTCCAACAGCCTGACCGTCGAAGTCGAAGGGTGCGCCCATGGCTTCGGGTTCACGGCCTTGCTGTGCAACGAGCTGGGGGACGGGCTCGACGGCATCTCCTACAACGTCGAGGACGATGCCGGAGCGCCGCGGCCGACCTGAGACCGCACGCAGGGCTCTAGCCCGCAATCTCGTCGAACAAAACCCGTTCTTTGCCGATATCCACGCTCTTCTCGATCGCGGTCCGGGCCAGTTTATGCGCCAGTTCGCGTTCCGTTGCGTCGGCCCGATCGATTTTGGCCACCCACTCCGCCTTGATGCCACCTACACCTACCAAAGTGCCGGTTATAGCGCCTGCCATGCAGGCGATGGTGTCGGCGTCGTGGCCGAAGTTGGCGGCGTAGGTAACGGACTTCTCGAAATCACCGTCGGCCAGAAAAACCAGCGCCAGCGTTAAGGGCACCGTTTCACGGGAGTCGCAGCCGATGGGCCGGAAAAACTGATCCCCTTTTTCGTAGACAGCTTTGCGGAAGGCCTCGTATTCGCCCTTTTCCCGTGCCAGACTGACGGCCCACTCGATGCAATCCAGCATCTCGCGGCCGCTGGTCGGCTCCAGGTAGCGCGTGGCGGCGTCCAGTATCCCGTTTACGTCGGCACCCGGCTTGAAGGCCTCGGCGCCCGCGGCGGCCAATGCCGCGGCGCCGTCCTGGCAGAAACTCACGTCGTAGGTGTGGATGAGGCTGGCCAGATTATAGGCCTGCACCGCGGCGGCCCGCGGGCGGCAGGCGTTGACGATGCCCACCGGCGATATAGCCATGGCGGAGCTGGAGCTGGGCATGTTGCCCAGAGCAGCCATGCGGGGTATGGCATGGCGCCGCAGCTTGTGAGCCGTGTGCAGAACCGACATGAAGAACTTGCCCACCTTGACGCCGAAAATGTCGTTCCAGCGGGAGAGCCACTCGGCGGCCCAGTCGTCCCGCCCGGCGTGGCCGCCGGTGCTGATCAGCGCCTGGGAGAGCAGGTGTTTCATGATTGTGTCGTCGGTGCCGGTGCCTTCGAAATCGTCGATCCAACCGAATTTTTCAACAATATCCGTGTATTTCTTGCCTTCGGACGGCGTGCCGAGGGCGTCGCCGATAGTGCCGCCAATCATACACCCCAGTGCTTTTTTTTCCAGCACGGATTCCGCCATGTCGTTTCTCCTCATGATGTACAGAATTAGAAAAAACGCCACCACACCCGCGTCGCGAGCACGGCGGCGACAAAAACGTTTGTTCCGATCGGTCTCCGATCAGACCTTGGCGATTCTAGAGGCGCTTACTCCTTGATGTACCACTGAGCAGGGGTGGTCGGCACCCACAGGTACGTCTCGAAAGAGAAGGGCATCTTCTCCGGCACGTTGCGTATGCGGTTGTTGATAAGGATCGGCCTTATCGCCTTGCCGACTGTGCCGATCATGCCCACGTTCTCCGCCATGTAGGACCAGACCTCTTTACCGAGCTTGTTGTAGGTGTCCTTGTCCAGGGCGTTGACCCAGCTGTCCCAGAGGGCCACGAAATCCTTGATCTCCCGGGGCGGTTCTTCGCCTTGCGGCGGCGGGTCGCCCTTTCTACCGCGCTTGATCCAGTCCTGGTAGTCGAGCCAGTCTTCCCACAGCATGGCGTAGCCGAAGTAGCTCTCGTTGTCGTAGTACACGCGTGGCGGCACTCTGGTTTCCAGATCGCCCTCCGAGGGGAAGACAGTCATGTCCATCTCGTTGGCGAATGCCCGCTGCTCATCGAGATCCTGAGTGATCTGGCGCAGGTTGATCTTGACGCCCACTTCGCGCCAATAGTCCGCCACCAGCTCGCTGATGGTCATGCCCATGGTACCCAACACCGAGGAGGCCGGCACGAGCATGTCGATCCCGAGGATCTTGCCGTCGGGCCGCTCCCGCCAACCGTCGCCGTCGGAATCCTTGAGCCCGATTTCCTCCAACATCTGCTTGGCCTTGGCCGGATCATATTCGGCGTAGGCCCTGGCCCAGGCCTCATCGTAGAACGACGCACCGGAGTCGATGGTGAACTGCATGGGCGTGGCCAGTCCCTGGAAAACAAACTGGTTGATCTCCTCCCGGTTGATGGCGACCGACAGGGCCTGCCGGAAACGCTTGTCCTGAAAAATCTTCCTCAGCACAGGGTCTTTGTGGGTCATGTTGAAGCGGTACCCCGCGCGCGTGTTCTTGGTGTCCTGCCACTCGCGAATGGTGTAGTTGCCGGCCTTCTCGCTCTGCTTGTAGACCGCGAAATCGGACGGGTTCATAAGCCGCCCTCCGATGTCGATCTTGCCCTGCATCATGCTCAGGACGGCCACTTCTTTATCAGAGAAGTAGACCGCCTCGACTCTGTCGATGTAGGGCAGCTGGTTACCTTCGGTGTCCACGGCCCAGAAGTAGGGATTGCGGATCTGTACCTTTTTCTGAGGGCTTATGCTCTGCATGGTCCAGGGGCCCAACTCGGGTTTGGTGTACGGCTGCTGAGGTCGCATATCGTTGCGGGCTTCCAGGTAACCCACCCAGTTGTCGTAGCCTTCGGCCTTGGCTTCCTTCTCGATGTTGGGATTGAACTTCTTGTGGTAGTTCTTCAGGTAGTGCGCCGGAGTGTACAGATCCATTTGCTTAACAGCGTACCAGTTCAAGAGCTTGGTCAGCTTGAGCAGGGACACCGGCGCGGCGAATGTGATCCTCACCGTGTAGTCATCCACTTTCTCGAACAGGGCCAGCTTGCCGCCGGCCTCGAAGCCGGCGTTCCAGCTCGCAACGTCGGGATCGGCCATGCGATAGGTGTAATTCCACATGATGTCTTCCGAGGTGAAGGGCTGGCCGTCGGACCACTTGACCCCCGGCCGCAGAAAGATAGTCAGCCGGCTGTTGTCCGAGGAGACTTCCCAGGCTTTAGCCATAAAGGGCAGGGCCATGCCGGTGCTCGGGTCGGCGCGGAAGAGGAAGTCTTTCGTGCCACGGTGCAAGTCGCCCCAGTCGGAGGGGCCCATGCGGGCCACGCGAATCGTGCCCCCGTAGGTACCGATTTCCTCGAGAGGCTGGATAACCAGCGGGTCCTTGGGAAGCCGCTGCTCCACCGGCGGAAGCTCGCCGGACTTGACCCGGGCGGCCAGGGCCGGCGACTCGCCGAACTTGGTGATGCCCAGCTGTGAAGCCGTCGGGGTTTCGTACCAGTTGGTTATCCAGCTGTACTTGCCCACGGCGGCCGGTCTGGCCGTTGCCGGCTTCTGGCCCTCCGCCTCTTCCTTTGCGCCACGCGCGAAGAGCGTGGTAGAGGCCAGGACCGTGCCGAGCAACAGCACGAGAAGTGTGAGTAACACTCGTTTAGTCATAATCGTGCTCCTTGTTAATGAGAGTTTTCTGCCGCCGGTAACACCGGCGTTTATTAACAGGCAGACCGCGCCTGCACTCATGTGCCTTCACTTCGCCGTTATTTCGTATCGGATACGAGGATCGGCGATAACGAGCAGTATATCCGAAATCAGCGTTCCTATGACGGTGAGTATGCTCAAAAGCATGATAAAGCTGCCGGCCAGGTACATGTCCTGCGACATGAGCGCCCCTATGAGCATCGGGCCCGTGGTGGGCAGGTTGAGCACGATGGCGGTTATCGTTGCTCCTGATATCAGCATCGGCAGGGTCCAGCCCACCGTGCTGATAAAGGGGTTGAGGGCCACCCGCACGGGGTATTTGATGATCAACCGCGATTCCTTGAGTCCCTTGGCACGGGCCGTGATAACGTAGAGCTTGCGCAGCTCGTCCAGCAGGTTGGCCCGCATAATGCGCACCAGGCCGGCGGTTCCGGATGTGCCCAGCACAATCATTGGAATCCAGATGTGCTTGAGCAGGTCGATGATCTTGGCTATCGACCAGGGCGCATCCTCGAAGGCCGGCGAAAACAGGCCTCCCACGTCCATGCCGAAGTAACGAAAGCCGATATACATCATGACCAGGGCCAGCATGAAGTTCGGCGTCGCCAGCCCGATGAAGCTCAAAAAGGTAAAGACGTAGTCGCCCGCCGAGTACTGCCGCACCGCGGCGTAGATGCCGACGGGAAAAGCCACGATCCACATGAACATCAGCGAAACAATCGAAACCAGAAAGGTAAGCCCCAGCCTGTCCCAGACCAGCTCGTTGACCGGCCGGTTCCAGGCGAAGGACATGCCCATATTGCCCTGCACGAAGTTGGTGATCCACTTGAAGTACTGATACACCGGCGGCTTGTCGAGGCCGTACTGCAGCGTCAGGGAGCGAATGAGATCATCATTGACCTCCTGCCCGCCCCGACGAAGGGCCGCGATGTAAGTGGTGAGGTAGTCGCCGGGAGGAAGCTGGATGATGGTAAAGGATATGACGGATATCACGAAAACCGTGATAACCATGTTGACCAGACGGCGGAGAATGTAACGTCCCATATCAGCGACTCACTGCTCTAGATAGTGTACGGGTCGGCGGCATCGCGTAAACCGTCTCCCAGGAAATTGAAGGCCAGCACCGCGATTATCACGAACAGCCCTGGAATCATCAACCAGGGCGCCAGCGCCAGGGTGTGCACGTTCTGAGCGGCCTTCAGCAGCACACCCCAGCTGATGGCCGGCGGCTGCATGCCCAGGCCCAGAAAGCTGAGGGCCGTTTCGCCCAGTATCATGGCGGGTATGCTCAGAGTGAGCGACGCAATGATGTGACTCATGAACGAAGGCACCATGTGCCTGATTATCATTCGAAAATCGCCCATGCCTGCCAGACGCGCGGCAATGATGAACTCTTCCTCCCTGAGCGACAGAAACTTGCCCCTCACCGTGCGGGCCAGTCGGGTCCAGCCCAGCAGCGAGAGGATGACTGTTATGGCGAAATACACCTTGATTACGCTCCAGCCCAGGGGCAAGGCCGCGCTGAGTCCCATCCATAACGGCAGCTTTGGAATCGAATTCAAGATTTCTATGCTCCGCTGGATTATCTCGTCCAGCGTTCCCCCGAAGTACCCGGCTACGCCGCCGATCAGGATACCCAGGATGAAGCTGACGGTTACGCCGAGCAGCCCGATAGAGAGCGAGATCCGCGCTCCGTACAGCACCCTTGAAAAAACGTCCCGCCCCAGCATGTCGGCGCCGAAGAGGTGCACGTGCACGTCTTCTACCCCCGTGCCGAAAAGATGGACATGCGTTTCGACGAGGCCGAGAAGCTTGTAACGGAAGCCGCGCACGAAGAACCGTATGTAGTACTTTTGGGAGTGGTCTTCCTTGAAAACCTGCTTGTAGGTCTGGCGGTCCACTGTTCGGGTAATCGCGTAGACGAAGGGCCTGAAGTGAAAGCCGTCTTCGTCCGCCAGATAAACGCGCTGCGGCGGCGCTTCTTTGTAGGCCAGGCTCTTTTTATAGGGGTCGTGGGGGCTCAGGAACGGCGCGAAAACCGCCGCCAGGTAAAGGGAGACAAGTACGACACCGGCGATGATGGCCAGCTTGTGGCGGGTGAACTTGAGCCACACGAGCTTCCAGTGGGAGGCGTAATAATACTGTTCCTGCTCGGAAACGGCCTCATCGTCAGTCTGTTCAGGCGCGAGTGCCGTCTCCTGTGATCTCAGGGTATCCTGTTTGCCGTGTTCTTTGCCCATGCCCTCGCAGCTTTACTCGACGTTCCAGAATGGTGTACTATGTACTATCTCTGCCAGGTCGTCAAGTAGTACGCTGAAACAGCTGAGTTATACTAAATCGGGAGGCTTTGATGAACAAGCTAGAAGACAAGATCTACGGCTGTCTCGTGGGCGGCCTGGTCGGCGACGCCATGGGCGCCCCGGGAGAGAGCAAGACGTTTCAGCAAATTCAGGATAAGTTCGGCCCGCAGGGCATAACAGATTTCGAGGGCAAAGGCACGGACGACACGGCTATCCGGGAACAGCTGATACAGGCCATCTTCGATGCCGACGGCTACCCGACCGTGGACTCCTTCGCCCAGACGTTCATCGACTCCAGGGAGAGCAATTACAGGTTGTGGTACATTCCCGTCAAGAACGCCTTTCACAAGCTGGAGGCCGGCTTGAGCCTTCCGGCCTACGCCGGCTGGGGAAATCAGCAGAGCTCTTCGACGGCCATGGCCTTCTCCCCCATGGGCATTATCAACGCCTGTCATCCCCGCCAGGCTGCCTTCGAGGCCCTGCAGGTTGGTTCGTTTATTCACAACGGTCCCTCGGGTTTCTGCCGGGACGGGGCCGCGGCTCTGTCCGCCGCCGTGGCGGAGGCTTTCAGTCCGGAAGCTACAGTGGACAGCATAATGGGCGCGGCCACGCGCTTTCTGCTGCCGGTCAGCGCCGCCGAGATGATCGGGGCCATCGAGCAGGCCCTGGCCCTGGCTCGAAGCGAAGGCTCCTACGAAAACTTTCGCGCCGCGTTCTACGAGAGCTCGCTGCGCGAGGTCATATGCGACTCCCGAGAAACCGTGCCCGTGGTGCTGGCCATCGTCGAGCTGGCCAAAGGCGACCCCCGCCAGGCGATCCTGTGGGGCGCCAACTTCGGGCGTGACGCGGACACCATCGGCACCATGGTCGGCGGCATCGTCGGCGCCCTGCACGGGGCGGCGGGCCTGCCGGAGGCGTGGGTAGCCAAGGTCGAGGCCAACCCCAACGTACGATACAGGGAGATGGCCCCGCGGCTGGCCGAGATCGTGCGCAGACGCGCCGCGGAGGCTGTGAAAATATCACAGACGATAACGGAGTTGGGCTAAGGCCACGGCGGTCGGAAGGAGCGTAGCTATGCAGATAAAGAGAATCGCTATCGGCAACGATCAAGGCGGGTACGACATGAAATGCCGCTTCGTTGAGCACCTCAGGGGAAAGGGCTTCGAAGTGATCGATGTCGGCTGCGATTCAACCGACCTTGTGCGCTACCCGTACTTCGCTGCGAAGGTGGCGGGCAAGGTCGCCAACAATGAGGCGGAACGGGGCATACTGATCTGCTCCACAGGCATCGGCATGAGTATTATGGCCAATAAATTCAAGGGAATCAGAGCCTCGCTCTGCACCACAACGTACATGGCGCGCATGACCCGCGCTCACAATAATTCCAACGTCCTCTGTTTGGGAGGCAAGACCTCGGGAGAATTCGAAGCCCTCGACATGCTGGACACTTGGCTGGAGACGGACTACATGGGCGGGCGCCACGACATATCGCTGGGAATCATCGCGGAAGCCGAGAACACGCTTTCGACGGGCGACACCTGGACTCCCTCCGGCCCGATGAAGTAGGAGGGGCGGCAAGCTTGGAAAAGAGGGAAACCATCGTCATCGCCAGGGAGAGCATCGCCGATCAGGTTTTCCGCTACATCAAGCGCATGATCCTCTCCGGCGATCTGAAGGGCGGCCAGAGGGTCCCCGAAGGCAAAATAGCCGACAGGCTCGGCGTCAGCCGCACGCCTATCCGGGAAGCAATCAAACGCATCAGCGAGTACGGCCTGATCGACGTCAAGCCGCGCAGCTACTCGGTGGTTACCCAGCTCGATTTAGCGGAGGCCGAGCAAATCGCTTCTGTGCGGGCTCAACTGGAGCGCCTTTCGATCAAGCTCTTCACTAAAGCCGCGACAGAAACCGACTTTGCCGTCGTGTCCGCCCTGGCAATCAACTGTGAGGCCCTCATCTCCGAAAGCGATCCTGCCGGAATCTTCGTAAAAGACAGCGAGCTGCACCTCGAGATCGCCCGCCGGGCGGGGAACCGCTGCCTTTTCGATTTTCTCGAAAGACTTGACGCAAAGGTACAGCTGATGCGCATGACGGTGTGCCTCTCTCTCGATGAGATCGCCAAAGATATACGACAACACGGGCAAATCCTCGAAACGATGCTCCGGCGGGACGCCGGAGCGGCCATGGCGCTCGTCGAGAGGCATATTCTCCAGCATTTCCGGGCCTGCAGCGCCGACGAGCAGACCGACTGAGCTCTCGGCAGGCGGTTCGTTCGCGATAGCTGATCTTACGCCGTGCTCTACGCGACCGGCAGAGGATACCTGCCAAACTCAGCCACGGCCTGTTCCAGTGCTTCGATGTTTTTCTCCGGATAGGGCATGCCCTGGTCCGGTCCGCAGATATAGCCGCCTTGCTGACCGAGCAGCAGGATTCTCTCGCGCGCCTCCTGCCGGACCCGGTCCGCAGGGCCGTCTAGAATCGTGGCCGTGCTCACCGCGCCCTGAAGAGCCATCCGGCCCTGCGTGTCGGCTCGAACGCGCGCCAGATCGTTGGCCGTTGCCTGGACCGGGTTGAGCATATCGATTCCGAGGTCGATGAAGTCCGGAACCAGGTCGACGATGTTGCCGCACGAATGGAAGCCGATCAAACAGCCTTTGGATTTGTAGAACCCGATCAGTCGTTCGTAGCGCGGTTTGTAGAACTCTCTGAACAGCTCGGGGGAAAACAATGGTGCCAGCTGCGTTCCATGATCGTCGCCGAGAGCGGCCATCTCCACTCCAAGGTCCACGTATTCTTCGGCCACACCTAACTGGAACTCGATGATGCGATCGAAGAGCCAGTGGATCCTGTCCGGTTCGCTCAACATCATGATGAACAGGTTCTCCATTCCCACCAGCTTCCAGGAACGCTCCAGCAGCGTGCTGCGATGGCTGCCGGAAAGCAGCACGTCGCCCCGGTCGGCAATGCTAGCAACCTTCTCCCTGGCCTGGACGTAGAGGCCGGGGTCGTGGGGGTCGGGCCAGGCATAGTCATTCCAGTCCGGCAGGTTTTCCAGAGGGTGATAGGCGGGAAAAGGCATCATACCTTCCTGCTCATGCCTGTGGCGTACCTGCCACAGATCGGCCCAGGTATCGACCCCTTGCGGCCGGTTGTCGTCGGGGTTGACGCCGAAAAACCCAATCGTCACGATCGGCGCCCGGCGTGAGTACGGCACGTAATCGGGCCGGCCGAACTTTACGGCTTCCAGAAAATTGTCTTTGGCACTCAACATAATTGGCTCGATTATATCAAAGCCCTGGTTGGGCTGACAACGAGAGTGTCGAACACACGGCTGGCCCGCGTCGCCGCCGGCCCGGCGATCTTCCTCCCTCAAAAACCTTCATTCCGTCAAAACCGATCCCATGGAATTGCCAGGATCCTGTCGGAGAGTTTTCTGGTCTTGTCAACACGGCATACCAGGTAACCGCGATGAGCGAGATCCTGATGCAATTCCAGAAATCTTTCCAGGTGTCGGATGTCCTTGGTTTGCGGGGAATCGGTCCACTTTATTTCGACCGGTATTACCTCATCGGGAGTTTCAACGACAGCATCGATCTCGGCACCGGTGGTTGTTCGCCAGGTTGAGAGCTTATAGGCCCTTCCATGACACTGGCAACGGTAGAATAATTCAATCATGACAAACTGTTCAAACAGATGTCCCGCGCTCAACTGGACAAGGCTGTTGTTTATTGGCAGCTCCGCTAAAGCATTACGCATACCTAGATCAAATATTATAAATCGCGGAGCGGAAATGACTTTCTTTCGACTGCGGCCAAATGCGGGAATTCTAAGCCCCACATACGTATCTTCGAGAACCTGATAATAGTTTTTCACGGTATTTACTGATATGCCAATCGCACTTGCCAACTTTGAGTAATTGACGGTCTGCCCGGATTCCAGCGCCGCCAGCTTCAGGAACATCAGGAAACCACCCATGTCGTTAACAATGTTTTCCTTGCGGATTTCATTCTCAATGTAGAGCTCGGTGTAGGCAATAATTGTTTCCGCCCAGGATTCCTTCCCTTCGCTGTACAGACCGGGCAGATTACCATAGATTAGGATATCCCCCAGTGACCGGCATGGGAAAAGCCTGCCGTTTTTCATCGGCAAAGGTAAAATCTCGGCCTCGCGTTGCTCAGTTTGCATTACCGGGGTCATGCGAAAGAGATGAGTCCTGCCTGGCAGCAGGTTTGCAGAATGTTTCTTGAGTTGTCGCGCCGAACTTCCTGTCAGGAAAAAATTAAAGCGCTCGCTGTCCTTGTCAAAGAAGTATTGGACATCGTCAAACAGAGCAGGGACTTTCTGAATTTCATCAATGACCACGGTCGAGACACTGTCCAGTGCCTCAAGCTCCTGTAAGAACACATTGCCGTTCCGCTCATATTTTATGCGTTCCCGCCTGTCCTGAAGATTAATCGTCACAATGCCGCTTTGCGAGGCCAGACAATGTCTCAGCAAAGTGGATTTGCCCGACTGCCGGGGCCCCAGCAACAGCTTGACTTTGTTGCTGGATTTCCGGGCCATGATTGTATCTTCAAGATACCGTTTGTAATACACTGGCAAAATCCCTTCTATAGTAACATCGCTGCAAATAAAGCGGTTATATTTGCAGTCATATGAAAATTATACCGAAAGGGGTCGGCAAAATCAAGTGCCGAACGAGCCCATCGCCTCATCGCGGCGGCAACTGAAGGTGATGCAGTGATGGGTAAATGACGGAAGACTGAAAACGGGAAACATTTACGAGAGGCGTATCACTTGCTGCGAACGCTGATCTCCGCCCTATGAGTGCAACGGACACCCGCGCGTGTTGATTATTGCGGCCGATGAGCTGTCAAGTCTGTTCGAAATGGCCTATCTCCTGCGTTCACCGGCCAACGCTGATCGCCCATTGACCGCATTGGGCGACCACGGAAAGGTGGCTGTCTTTGGCACTCAACATGATGTCTTCAAGTCTACCAGCTGGGACCATTTTCTGCATTCCTTGTGAATGAGCCGAACAGGAGTGTTTCGGTCCCGCTCTGCAATCCTGCCATCCGTATCCATGCTGCTCTTGAGAGAATAGGTCTTAACCTGATCGAGCAGAAGCTCGAGTAGCTCCAGCCTTATGTCGCGGTACGAGGTATCTTGCCACAGGTTCCGGACCTCCCCCGGATCGTGCCTGCGATCGTAGAGCTCTCCTCCGTGTTCATGAGAATAGTAGACCAGGCGGTACCGGTCCGTCCGGACGGCGTTGACCCTGCGTTGAGGATGGGGGAAATCCCATTCGCAAAAGGCTATCTGTCCACCATTTTCCTTGCCGGCGGCAATGGGCACTACGCTCCGCCCTTCCACACAATCCGGAACCGGAACTCCGGCCAGTTCGCAGAGCGTAGGATACAGGTCTATGGACTGGATGATCTCTCGGCAGACTTCGTCTTTTTTGCCGCCCGGTGTTCTCAGGATGAATGGTATCCGGTGGATCGATTCGTAGATGCCCATGTTCTTTCGATACATGCCATGCTCACCGGCGAAGTCGCCATGATCCGCACTGTAAACGATCACGGTATTCTCGTACTGATCGTGGGACCTCAGCCAATCCAATACACGCCCTATCTCGCTGTCGATAACGGTAACGAGGGTTAGGTAATGGGCGACGATCTTCCTCAACTCCCCCTTGCTCTTCGCTCTTTTTTCCGCTATCCGTCGTATAAATAAAGGCTTGCTTTCGAAGCGGTTCTCGTACCAGTCGCTAGCGCTTTCAGGCAGGACGATCTCATCGGGATCGTACATTCCCGCATGTTCGGAAGAAGGCATGTAGCTCGGATGGGGACGCTGAAAACTCATATGCAAAAAAAACGGCCGTTCCCGATCCCGCCCCTCCAGGAATTCGACAGCACGGTCTCCGGTCCAACGCTCGAGTGAGTGCTTGTACGGAAGCCCTGCCGTTGCATAGCCCAGCCGCGAATGGGCATGATCGGCCGGTAGTGTTCCGTCCTCATACAGATCGTCCAGACCGTTCTCTACGAGGTACCGGAAATAGTGATTGCTCAAAGGGTCGCGCCGGTCGGCATCACAGAGATCGCAGTAGCGGATATGCTCAAAGCCCTCATCATCCCACCTCTTTATCATGTGAGCTTTGCCGATGAGCGCCGTTTGAAATCCGTATTTTCTGAATCGAGCCGCGAGAGTGTTTCCGTTGAAATCCCTCAGCTCGAAATTATCGTTGCCGAGAAAACCATGCGAATGGGCATACTGGCCGGTCAGGAACGAGATGCGAGAGGGGGAACAGATGGGGTTGTTGGCGTAAGCGGCGGCAAACCGAACACCATCCCCGGCCAACCTGTCGAGGTGCGGTGTTTTTACATTGGGGTGACCCGACACTCCCATACAGGAGGCGTTGTGCTGGTCCGACATCAAAAAAAGTATATTTGGTTTCATCTCCGCACCTCTGTTTATAGAAGCTGCCCGAGCGGCTTTTATGTAACACGCCCGATGCCTGCTGTCAAGAAAACGATTTTCTTGCTTCTCTTACGCTTTCGTACGCCGGCATTATTCGGGGACTCACTGTCGGTAGGACTCTCTTTGAACCCGGGCCACGCGGGAGGCGGTGTGTAAATGGCCCGGACATTGCCGAGTTGGAACAAAGATGTTAGTTTAATCATCAGAGTGAATTTCTCTCTGAGGAGCGCGATATGATTTTCGAGTTGCGACAGTACCGCATCAAGGCGGGCAAAATGGAACAGTGGGTCCGGTTCATGGAAGAAGAGATAATCCCATTCCAGATCGCTAAAGGTATGGTGGTAGTCGGGAGCTTCACGGGCATCGAAGAGCAGGACCTGTACGTGTGGATTCGCCGTTTCGAAAACGAAGAACAACGGCAGAGGCTTTACAAAGAGGTCTACGAGAGCTCGCAATGGAAAGATGAGCTTTCTCCGCGGGTGGGCGACATGATGATCCGCGAGCGCATCCACGTAACCCAGATCGCACCCACCCCGAAATCCGTTATCCGTTAGCAGCGGCGCGAACGCTTGGCGTGGCAGGCCGTGTCCGCCCCTGCCGGCCCGGGAGTGAAAGCGCCGTCGCAACAGGCGGTCGATTCTGAAAGCGTATACCGATCTCGCCTTGTATGAAGCACGACGCGCGGGCGCCGCGTCCGACGACGTCCGTCTAGGCGCGGAGAGG
>SDBV01007817.1_pt1 | contig 14544 bp, 11 predicted proteins | sample 2277081 | NCBI WGS metagenome assembly SDBV01 (sample SAMN10402039, study PRJNA504765) | marine sediment metagenome | isolation source: marine sediment core GS10_PC15, 223 cmbsf | place: Arctic Ocean: Southern Knipovich Ridge | collected 2010
CGCTTATGAAGGGCACGATGCTGTCTATTATGCCGCTGAGATAGCAGAAGCTTCGCACAGGAACATCATGCTCCTTTCCGCATCGGCAGTTGAACGCTTTGCCTAATTGAAATGCCTGGTCCATATATATTCTCTTAATCAGCTTATTATAAGCACAACCAAGCCTAAAGAGAGCGGGAACGCTCGTCAACCAAAGAAAGAGTGAGCAGCCAGGTCTGGCTAATAAAAGAGAAAAGCTGACCTACCTTGTAGTAGGTCAGCCATGTGAGCCTTCTCCCTTAACCCGGGCTGGGACAATTTCGATTTTGGGTACGACCTGGATTAGTTGCTATTCAGTCTCAAACTGCACGGCGACGCCGACCTTGGCATCTCGCAGCATTGTCTTTCTGTCAACGCGGACTACTCGGCCTTGTTTGAGCCTGCCGAACTGGCCTTTTTCTTCTGCCAGTGCCATAGTACGCGGGAAATTGACCTCTATCAGAGTTCCCTGCCTGATAGGGGTTGTCATCGGAAGCTTGACGTAGGCCCCGGATTTGCTGATGTTGTCGCTGTACCCGTTAAAGAAACGGTTTGCCTGAGGCAGCCAGATGCTTACCGGCCAATTGATTTGAGTCCTTGTTTCAGTTCGCTGTTCGACCAAAGTATCCATAGGTAAACTCCACTCAAAAAGTTCCATCTTAACAAGAAGGGTATCGGCAAAGTTAAAATGGATAGTTTAGCGTATTTAGCGAATATTATTATTATATCAATAAATCGATGGACGAAGGCAATTTTAGCCAACAAGAGAAGTTTTTATCGGGCTATATTTATTTTTTTTTGGTGTCAATGTATGACTAGTTTTTCGGGGGAGAAACAGAATGTGTTAGACCGTTCAGAAAGGACTGATTGTTGGTCCACCTGACGGTGCGGGCGGTAAGAGTAGCCTAAGACCAACTGATACTACTTTCGCTGAGGGATACGCACAGTACTGTAACAACCTCGGCGAGCAGCATTATACAAGACGCACACTTGCACATTGGCAGAGACAGGGATAGGCCACTGCCGGCTGCGAAGCAAGTTAAACTTGCTTTAGTCTTTTATCAGCAAGTTTAGGTGGCCTATTTGAGGTTTTTTACATAACAGTGCCATAAGTGTGTCACTATCGTTGTCATAATCCTTTATGTTTTCCCTGCTTATCAATATTTAGAAGGAAACACGACAGGCAAGGATTATGAGAAAAAGCATTAGAGAAACATCTTGGAATCATTCACACGATTTATCAGTTATTAACCCTCCTCCTTATTTTTCAACCCAAAGCCGTACCGTTGTGTTGTGCTCAATATCCTTGCCCTTGCCTGCCGACGGTACGCAGCGCCAAGCGAGGCGACGGTGACCGGGTTCTGAGCATAGAGCTTGTGTCACCGTCAGCCATGGCGCGGAGGTCTGTAAACCACCGCGATTGTAAAAGTTAAGGTCATGGATGATTATCTAATTACAGTCTTCAAGCCACCACTGTATGACCTGAGCCAAATCAAGTTCGTCGACCATGAAATCTCTGTTAGTGTCGCCATTCGGGCCTGAAGTGAACCAATTGAAGGCCAATATCGAGAAATCTACGAGGTCAACTGGATTAATCCCGTCGAGATTTGCAGCCGGACATTCACATTCATCTCCTATACCATCTACATCGATATCATTTTGGTCTGTGTTTGGTGTGTCCGGACAGTTGTCACAAATGTCACCTACGTCATCAAAATCGATATCATTCTGATCAGGATTGTGCTGTTGTGGGCAGTTATCACACAGGTCACCAAAACCATCTGTATCAACATCATTCTGATCTGGGTTATACACACCAGGACAGTTGTCAACATCGTCGGCGTATCCATCGCCGTCACTATCATTGAGTGGATCCTCATCCCATATCGGCGAAGCTGTATTGAAGAAGTAGTCCACAGAAGCTGTATGGGCAGGCAATGTACCAGCATTACCTGCATAAAGTGCTATGATATTGGCATCTATGGCATAGTTGAAGTCGGCGCCTGCCAGCCAATTCTCACCATCATAGGAATATGATTGAGTCCATTGGTCAAATTCATGTTTTATCCGCATATAAAGCGGAGCTATATTATTAATATCATTGTTTATTTTTACGCTAGCTGATGGATTAAACGTACAAGCGAATATCTTGTTGGTAGAATTGCTGCTGTAAAACTCAAATCGAATATAGTGATCTTCGTCCTGTTTGATGAATAGACCTTGTTCCTGGAACTGAGGCGGGTTTACCGGCGATTCGAATTTAACTTCGACCTCAAAATTAACATCGTTAATTGACTGGATAATATGGGGTACATTTATGCCATCATCCCATACCTCATGCCTGGTACCAGCAGGAACGGAAATATTGACCCAAGCATCAGCAGTACCAGCTCCACTGAGACTATAATTACAGTCACCAAGCGGGTCTATGAATGTCCATACATTAGGATCGAGCAGGCCGGTATGAAAATCGTCAGATACGATTCCTGAACTCTCATTAGGATTAACCACTGATATCTGAAAAGCCTCTTCATCGAATAGGCCGCACGAATCGGTTACCCTAATCGCTACCTGGTATATTCCCGCATCACTCATGTTGGGTTCAAGATGCAGCAGAGCATTTCCGTCCCCAATATCATTGAAGTCGGCAAAACCGGGCATATCATAGTCGGTAAAGAATAGTGCCTGGCCACACGGATCAGACGCGTGAATATTTACATCAATTACTTGGCCTGCAGTTACTATCTGATCGCCAATAGGATCAAGCACCGGCGGTAATTCGCCCCCGCTGTCTTCCGGAACGATAGGCGAAGCGGTATTGAAGAAGTAATCTACATTACACGTAAAAGCCGGATTACTGCCTGCATTACCCGCCATCACTCCGACAGCCGTCACCGTTATGGTATGACTGAAGCTTACCGCCGGTGTCCAGTCGCTGCCGTTATGCGAATACCATTGTGTCCAGTTATTGCCCTGCCGTCGCACTTTCATCCATATAGGATTGGCATTGGGATTGACGCTCGGTACCGTTTCGAACAAACGCTGCGTCGGCGAAAGGTCATCGAAAGTTGCCACATAATTTGATATGCCACCGCCTCGGGAATGGTAATCGAACCGAATCCAGTTGTTCACATCCTGTTGCACCATCAGCCCTTCTATTTGATTGTCCGTGGTCAGGTCGGATTCAAACTTTACCTCGATCTCGAAATTAACATTGTTCGCATCCTGGATTATTCTTCCGGTTCTGTTACCGCTGGTCCACGGGTCATGGTCAACGCCTTATGGTACGTGAATTCTGAGCCATGCGTCACTCGTTCCGGTACCATTAAAATCATAAGAGCAATCACCGACCGGATTGACGAATGTCCAAACGTTGGCATCGAGAACTTCTGTATTGAAATCGTCGCTGTTTATGCCGGACTCATCAGGACCGGTTGTAGTGAACATCAAATCCGAGCTTTGCAATACTATACCGTTGCCATCTACCGATGTTATCATATATCGATATAATGTGTTAAGCGTCAAGCCGGTCAGTTCAACACTATGATCAGTGACGAGGTTTGAGTCTATAACAAAGCTATTGTAGTCAGCAGTCGGCCCGTAAGCTACGTTACTGTCAGCGGGTAAATCCGTCTGCCAGTTTATCACCGCATTGGCGTCATTGGTATCGACGCTGATGTTCTTTATTCCAAGCGGTCTGACTTCAACCTTGCCTATGGTTACATCACTTTTATGGACAATAAGCACCGCACAACCGCTGGCAAGGTCAGCTATTGCCGGTTCGCTGGTCAGGTCCCATCCCAGAGGCTCATTTGAATCTGCGGGCCAGACTTTCATACTATAAACAGTATTGCCATCATTTAATGTTTCAATACGGGCCTTGTACATATAAGGTATGTTAGCGGGAATCGACATTGACTTGCTCGGACCGTACTGCCACAATTGAATTCCCCCGCCATAGTACCAGGCAATCTCTCCTAACGGAAGATAACCGCTCTTGGGCTGCCATCCGCTGATAGGATTGTCTGTATGTCCAGTCCATCGAAGGATAAAACCCACTCCGCCGCCGTTATAAGAATTTATTGTAATTGGAGCCGTAATTTCATAGTCTGTCCACGTGACATCGCCGATTCCGATAAGACGGTCATAACCGCTAACAACGGTGCGCACATTGCTGTCATATATCGCCCAGTTGCCGTCGATCACCTGAGCAACATCGGCGATCGCAGAGACCTGGTTCCAATCGGCGACGTACGGGAGCGGCCAGACGTTCGTGCTATTGAAATCAATGGCGACATTTTGAACAGTAACGTCGCCGTTGCTATCGGCTGCGGTGATGACAATGAGGTTGTTTCCATCGTTCACGTCTTGCCATGCAATATCGATGTTGAAGTCGCCGGTCGATTCCAGCCTCTTGCTATCAGGCCCTATAGACAATGCTACATTCGGGTCACCGTTCAGCGAATAATTCAGGGAATTGATGGCGTAGGGTCCCGATACATTGCCAAGCACGTTTGCATAATCCTGAGGTTTACCTGTATGGCCGAAGCTCTGTTCGGTTCCGTACCAGATATCAATCTGAGGCTGGGCAGAAAGTTCCTGACAGGCAGCCAGAATCAAAAATGTATATAGGAGAATCTTTGGTAATACACGAGAAATCCTCATAAAATTCTCCTTGGCAAATGAAACAGCCGTTAATACTTTTTCTCCCTGATGCAAAAAACGACTCGCGTTGGTGCAGAAAAACTATATATTTAGGGGGGGTCCCTCCCCGGTGTGAAACCATTCCTCCAGTTAAAAACAAGTATATACTCAGGAACCGTTCCAGTCAAGCCCAAAAACTTCTCGAAAGTATGATAATGGGTCCGCAGTGGGCCTGAGATTAAGAGGCAGGGGTATAGAGCTTATCCGCTCCGGCGGCGAGGATGAAGTCATTTTCATGCAGCCCATCGACTTTGTGCGTCCATAGGACTAACTTGACCTTTCCCCAGGCTAAGTGGATATCCGGGTGGTGGCCTTGTTGCTCCGCCAGTTGGCCTACCTTGTTGACAAAATCAAGTGCCTGTGCGAAATCCTTGAATTTGTACTGCTTTTCGAGATAGTGTTCGTCAATGATTTCCCAGCCGTTTCCAAGCTGTTCGAGCAGTTTGGTTAGCAGGGCGCCTTTCAGCGGCTTGACTCCGCCGGAACACGGACCGCATTTTTTTCCTGCCAGCCCCGGTTCGTTTTCTGCTGATGGACTCATTATGTGTGTTCCTTCAGTCTGGTTGCCACTCACTTGAATATTTCCTTATTCTTGATTGCCGGCAAAAGACTAATTATAATCCGGCATCTTTATAATACTATGGCAGAGACACAAAAAAAGTTCAAAGCTATTCTGTTCGATCTGGACGGCACGCTGCTGGATACGCTGCAGGATTTAGCAGAGTCCACAAACAGGGCTTTGGGACAGATGGGTTATCCGGCGCATCCGGTCGAGGCCTACAAGTACATCGTTGGTGACGGTGTCGAAACTCTTATCGCTCGTGCCCTCCCTGAGTATGCTCGTCAACCGGACAAGAAGAGTCAATGCCTTTATCTTGCGCGATTGGAGTATAGCCGCTGCTGGTCAGTAAATACCAAGCCATATCCGGGCATAGTAGAAATGCTCAAAAAGCTTCAGGAGCAGAGAATACCAATGGCCATATTCTCGAATAAACCCAACGAATTCACAAAGGACATGGTGGCGCAAATCCTGGAAAACTATGATTTTGAAGTAGTCTTCGGGTCTCGTGATGGTTATCCTATCAAACCTGACCCCACAGTGGCACTTCAAATCGCTGAAAAGCTCGATGTACCTGCTAGAGAATTCATATATCTGGGCGATACTAATACGGACATGCAAACAGCCAATGCCGCCGGGATGTATGCCGTTGGCGCCTTGTGGGGTTTCAGAGATGCTGATGAACTAATCAGGGCCGGTGCAAAGGCTCTGGTGAAAAGGCCTGTGGAGCTTTTAGATTTTTTTGACAAATACGACTGACTACTAAACCGAGACAATATCCACCGATGCTATGAAAGGTAGTTCTCTGTATTGTCCATCATAGTCCAGCCCGTAGCCAACTACGAAGCAGTCCGGTACCTGGGCAGCTACAAAATCAATCGAAACCAGCTCTGTACGTGTGGTTTGTTTCTCAAGCAGGACGCATGTTCTGATACTCTGAGGATGTCCTTGTTTGACAATTTGCAAAACGCCGCTGAGAGTCCTGCCTCTGTCGTAAATATCGTCAACTATCAGGACTTCTGCATCACTGACATCGCCTATTCTGCCGTTTATTTCAATCTGGCCGCAGGATTCGGCACCGTTGTAACTTTTAGCTCTCAGGTATCTGAGTTCGAATTTCGCAAGGTCAATACACCCGAACAGTTCATCCGCAAATCGCTTTGCGCCGTCCAGCAGCACGAGGACAATGACTTTATCAGAGGAGTCGTATGCTGCCTTGATTTGTTCGGCCAGCGACGCTATGCAGGCAGATATAGCTGATTCAGTTAGAAGGATTTGACCGACTTTTGGTTTAGTGGTTTCGCGGTCCATCGCACCTTAGGAGTTTGACTAATTGACTTTAACCAAGGCCGGTTTATAGGCACGGTCAACCTTGGCCAGAATGGGTTCTTCTTGTTGTTCACCATTCTTGAGCTTCAGGTTCTTGGCTTTTGGGAAGGTAAAGCTGGCCTGTTTCTTATAAAGAGCGTAGCCGAAGTCCAGCATCGCTTTATTGCCCGCTGGATTCACGCGTACCGGTTCTATAAAGAGATTCGCGATTTTCCCTTTAATCCTGCTGTAAAGGCCTTCCTTTGAGCATCGGCCGCCCAGCGATGCGAGGGAAATATCCATACGTGGGTCTTCATTGGCTTTAAAACTCAAAACGTTGACCCTTGCTTTTTTTGTGCCGTAGCTATTCTCGAATTTGTACTCACCGTTCTCGGGCTTCATATTGTAAAGACCGACTGTCACCGGGCTGGTATTATCGTCGTGGTTAAAAACGACTCTTACGCTGGTTACCTGCTCGATGCCGTCAACCTTCTTACCCTTGACTTCAATCCTGCCGCGACCACCGCCTTCGAAGCGTATGTATTCAATTATGTTTTTGAACGGCTTGCCTTTTGGTACGTTGTCCTGGTCTTTTGCGATTATATCCTCAGCGTCGAAAACGTTCTCATGGAAACCATCGCCCCACATTTCAAATTCGCACACGACTTCAAATCCCTTGCTGGTTGATTTGCGATGAGATGATACGATTCGAGTTTTCTGTGAATTTACCGGACTGCTTTCGCTCTCGACCAGTACCGTTGATATCATCGGGACGAAATACATGAATACCTCGGTAGAGTTGGCCTTTTGTTCGGCGTCTTCATAATCGAGATAGACAGTTGGACCAACATCTTCGCTGATGCGGATAGCCTGTTTGCTGTTGCTCTTTGATGTAGCCTGTCCAGAGTCGCAAAGTGCGGACGAAGCTACCGCAATGAGTGCACAGATTGTCAGAAATTGCTTTAACATAGTTTCTAATATCGGCCAGTGAACTACTACTTATCACCCCAATTACGCGTATTATAAACAAAATCCTGACACTTTTAAAGTCAAAAAATGCCATTTTTTTTGTATTATTACTCACTCCAATCTCTTGCGGTTTTTCTCGGACTAAACGCAGGATTTACCCCAAAAAACTTTTCAGCCAAAACGATTGCCAGGTTGTTTTTCTACTGTATTTTCGCAGAAGATGGCATAATCAGCCTACCCCTGTTTGTCGATAGCCAATCGCAGCTTTTCTACAGAATTAAGCCAAAATCTTTTTTGGGTAAAAGCAAACCTTTCTTCTGTTGTTCTGCCTAGAAATACTCGTGCTGTTTTGCCGCTGAATTGATGGTTTAGAGCAATTCAAGTAAATCTATAACCGTTGTAGCTACTGCAAATCCACAATACTGCTTCGGGCTGCATCGACATATTTATAAATATGCCTGTTTCGCCCTCATTGTCTTGTAGATTTTCGTGACGCTACAACGGCAACATCTTTACTTGAAGTGCTCTAATTTGTGGGGTAAAAAAGGGTTTTAAGCCGAAAAGATTTATAAGTGTGTTTTTGATTCGGCGGCTTCGGGCATGAAAATATCGATAGACAGACAGGGTAATCCAGTATCGGCGCAGATTGCGATGGTCGTACTGCTGCTGATGGCGATTGGAGTGGTGTTCGTCTTTTCAGCCAGTGCCAACGTTACGCAGGATATAGAACTCCGCAAGTTCTACGAGTACACTTCATTGCGGCAGCCGCTATTCTTTATTGTGGCTGTTATCCTGATGTGGGTGATTTCCCGTATCGACTATCGGCGTCTGGATATGTCGAGAGGTCTTCTCAGGTCTCCGGCGACGTACCTGCTCGGTTTGAGCACGATACTCCTGGTGATCGTACTCATATTCGGGTCAGAGATTAACGACGCACGACGCTGGCTGAGGATTTCAATCGGACCGGTGCATGTGAGCTTTCAGCCCTCAGAACTTGCCAAGTGGGCGCTTATAATATTTCTGGCAGGCCTGGGCCACAGATACAGCCACAAACTCCGGTCCTTTCTCGGCGGCTTCGTCCCAGCCTGTCTTGTCATCGGGCTTGTTGCCGGATTGATACTGATTGAAGATTTCGGTACTGCTGCCTTAGTTGTTATGCTTTCATTCCTGATGCTAATAATTGCCGGTGTCAGGTGGCTTCACATATTGCCTCCGCTGCCCTTTGCAGCAGGAGTGTTTACTGCGGCGATTTTCAGTTCGCCCGAGAGGAAAGAACGGATACTTGCGTTTTGGCATCCTGACAAGTGGACCGACTCGATAAACTATCAGCCGAGCCAGTCGCTGATTGCATTAGGTTCAGGCGGGATGCTGGGCAAAGGCCTGGGAATGGGAATATGCAAGTACGGACATCTGCCGGAGGATACGACGGACTTCATCTTTGCCATAATCGGCGAAGAGCTTGGTTTTGTCGGCACGGCCAGCGTGATTCTGCTTTTCATTGCCTTTGTGTGGCTGGGTGTTATAGTAGTTGTTCGCTGCCGCGACCCGTTCGGGCAGTTACTAGCCAGCGGTATTGTGCTGGCAATATCTTTCCAGGCTGCGATTAATATCGGAGTCGTAACAGTAGTATTGCCGACCAAAGGCATACCGCTGCCGTTTGTAAGCGCAGGCGGCACAAGTTTGCTGCTGTCAGCAGCGGCGGTAGGGGTATTAATGAATATTGCAAAGCAGTCGCCCAAAGAGGCGATGAGGGTTGATAACTGATGGGTCTTGAGTGCGTGTTTTTTGCCGGCGGGGGGACAGGAGGGCATATCTATCCGGGCCTGGCCGTAGCGGAGAAAATCACAGAACTCAACAGCGGGATTAAGATATATTTCTTTTGCAGCGACCGGGTGATTGATTCGCAGATTCTGTCAAAGACCAGCTTTTCTTTTACAGCACTTAGCGCGCAAAAACTATCCTTCAGTCCAGCCGGGGCCATGAGATTCGTTCGCAGTTTCTTAGAAAGCCAAAGGATTGCCAAGGCCCGATTAAGAGAAAGCGGAGTCGCTGTGGTTGTTGGAACAGGCGGTTTTGTATCCGCGCCGGTATGTCGGGCGGCAAAAAAGTTGAAGATACCGGTCAAACTTATAAATGTTGATATAGTTGCCGGCAGGGCGAATAAACTTTGTAAACGCTGGGCGGATGAAGTCTTTGTGCAGTTTGAAGAGACAACTGATTACTTTGCAAATCGCCGGTTGAAAGTGAGCCTCACGGGTTGTCCCCTTAGAAAAGAATTCGACAATCCCAATCCTGATGTTGCCAGGTCGGACCTTGGTCTGAACCCTGGCAAAAAAACATTGCTGGTGACGGGGGCGTCGAGCGGTTCACAAAGAATAAACGAAGCGATATGCGCTTTACTTGATAAACTCATCCCATTTGCAGATAGGTGGCAGATTGTTCATTTGGCGGGGGATGTTCACTTGGAGAAAGTCAAAGCAGCGTATGAATCTGCCCTTATAAGCCATCAAGTCATCGGTTATTATGACAACATGGCAGACCTTCTGTCCGCGGCGGATTTGGTGATTGGCAGAAGCGGAGCGGTGAGTGTTGCAGAATATGCGGCGGCGGCCGTACCGAGTATCTGTATGCCATACCCTCACCACGGCGACCTCCATCAGTATCTCAATGCGGATAAGCTTGTCGAAGCGGGCGCAGCGATAATAGTAGATGATTTGCCTGATGCGAAAGACCGGGCAGACTGGCTTTGGGAGGAGCTGGAGCCGCTGCTGAAAGATGATTCAAAACGAACGCAGATGAAGCAATGCTGCTTACAAGCGGCCAGGAAAACAGCGGCTGGTGAAATCGCACAAGCCATATTAGAAGGCAGGTAGAATACCGAGCATCAGAGAAATGTGTCACCGGTATTTTTCTCAATCAGGACAAGTAATTCTTTAAGGCGCTGTGTGGCGTCGGCGTGACAAACGAGAGTGGCATCGGGAGTGTGGGCCACGATTATATTCTCCAGGCCGATTGCGGCAATCAGGTGGTTCTTCTCTTCCGTTACAATAATAGAATCTTTGCAGTCGAGCAGCTCGCTGTGGCCTGCAACGACGATGTTGTTGTTTTTGTCCGAGCTGATTATATCAGCAAGCGCTGCAAAAGAGCCCATATCCAGCCATCGAGCATCCAGTTTGATAGCATAAGTATCGTCGGCTTTTTCCATGACGGCGAAATCGATGCTGATTTTGGGAAGCTTGGGAAACCATTCCTGCAGTGTTGCCATCTGGTTGGGACTGTCCCAATTGGCTTTGATTTGCCCAAGGGGCTTAGTCGATTCGGGCAGATGGTGGGCCAGATGCGCCAGGATAGTCCTGGCCTTCCATACAAACATGCCTGAGTTCCATAGATAATCACCGCTCTGCAGATATTCTTGTGCGGTTTTGAGGTTAGGCTTTTCCTTGAACGCTTCGACAGGATGCACCGGGTTTTTGCAGTTGTCGACCTCTTTGCCTTTGCCGCATTTTATATAGCCAAGCTGAGTACGGGGAAAGGTCGGATTGATGCCAAAGGTTAAGAGGGTGTCGGGATTGTTATTTATAAACGTCAATCCATCGGTCAGGGCCTGTTGCAGGACCTCAGCCGGCTCGATGATTTGGTCTGCGGCGACTACGGCCATTGTGGCGTCGGGGTCGAATTTGGTCAGGATTGTAGCAGCCAGGCCGATAGCTCCGGCGGTGTCACGAACGGTGGGCTCCGGAATTACGTTCTGGTAAGGCACCTGTGGCGAGGTCTCACGCACGAGGTCGATGTAGTCGGCATTGGTCAGGACAATAATATTTCTTACGTCGAAGATGGGAATGAGACGTTCGATGCATTGTTCGAGCAGGTTGTGGCCTGCCAGCAGCTTGAGGACCTGCTTGGGACGATTTTTTCTTGAAAGAGGCCAAAGCCTTTTGCCCGTTCCACCGGCCATTACAACCGCGTAATTCATTTTTTCCTCCTTACCAGAAGCCAGTATAGGCCAAACTATTTTTGCTCGTAAATCGAATTTAACAACAGCTTATGAAAAACACAAGCTGTAATAAAGTGACTATACGATATAGTCGGCGTCAATTTCTGCATAAGGCTGAATTTTTCCAGCCATTTCTTCGTATCCTTCGCGTCCCATCAGTGCGAATGTCGCCTCCTTTCCAAGTTCGACGGCAGGCTGATCATAGGTGTTAATATTAAACAGTGCGCCGGCAAATGAGGTTGTCACTTCAAAGAGGTATATCAACTGCCCGACGGTATAAGGATTTACCTCGGGCAGCAGGACTGTCATACAGGGTTTTTTGCTGATAATAAGTGCATATTCGGTAGCGGCTTTTTCACAGTTAAGCAATCGGCTCATCTTTTTGTCTTCGAGATATTTTAGTTCCGGTGCCGAATCCGGTGCCGGGCCAATGGTAACATCTTTTTTGAAATTTTCGACCTGCAGGAAAGTGAAGAGTTTATCGTTCGGACCCTCGCGGTAAAGCTGGACCTGGCTGTGCTGGTCGGTTGTTCCAAGTGCCTTGATTGGCGTTGGCCCGACGTTAACTTCGTTTCCGTCAAGGTCTTTTGCCTTTCCAAGTGACTCGGCCCAGAGCTGGCGGTACCAGTCGGCGAAATCTTTCAAGGCATAACAATAGGGCATCATCACGGAATTGCGCTTACCATTGTTATAATAGTGGTAGTTTATAGCGGCGTTAATCGCCGCAGGATTTTTGTAAAAGTCTGTGTCGCTTACCCGCTTGTCCATATCACGCGCACCTGCTAACAAGCCGTCGATATCGATACCGCACACGGCGGCACTGAGAAGTCCGACCGCACTTAGAATACTAAAGCGTCCGCCAACGCCTTGTGGTACCTCAAGGCTCACAAGGCCTGTTTCATCTACTATCTTGCGAAGCGTTCCTTGGGTTTTGTCCGTAGTTGCGACAGTCTGGTTCTTGAAACCGTCCGGTCCGAGCTTGTCCATGAGCATCTGCCGGACAATCAGAAACTGGCTGGCTGTCTCGGCTGTTTCGCCTGATTTGCTGATTACATTGAATATGGTTTTTTCGAGTTTATCTGATACCCAATCAAGAAATGAGCTTAGCTGAGCAGGGTCAACGTTATCGAAAACAAAAAGACGTGCACCTTTTCGTCGTTTATCGTCAAGATTGTGCATGTAAGGATTAAGTGCGGTTTGCAGGGCAATGTTGCCTAGGGCTGAGCCGCCTATCCCGAGCACGACAAAACTCTCACAACTGTCTTGCAGTTGGTCGGCAAGCTGCTTGACTTTGACGGGAGTATCCTTATTATATGGCAGGTTGCGGTAGGGCGTTTCACCTTTTTCACGTTGTTCATTTAGCCTGCTAATCAGAGGTGCGGTTTTCTCCGCCAGCAGTTTTAATTGCTCATCAGTAATACCGTGCTCAGGGCCGATAATATCGGATTTGATATTCTTATAATAGAGTTTAATCTGCTTTGGCATAACATAATCCTTTGCTGAATGTTCCGAATCCCTGGCAAAACCGGGTCTTACATATCCACGGTTTCGAGGCTGGCGTATTTTAGCATGAGGGTCTTTGTCTTGCCAGCGTTGAATCTGATGGTAACGGTACTGTCCTCTCCCAGGTCGGTAAATTGAGTTATTCTGCCGAGGCCGAATTTGCTGTGACGGACGAGCTGATTAGGATAGAACTCGGCAGTGACCTGACTGTCCTCGAGATAGTATTTGGCATCTTTATCGTCATCAGCTTCGTCGCTGTTATCTTTCGGCTTAATTCCAAGTTCGAATAGAAACTGTGAAGGTATTGTGCGCATCAATTGGCCGCGATAAGTCCTGTATCGAGCGTAACTGATATGAAGTCGCTGCTTTGCGCGGGTGATTCCGACAAATAGCAACCTGCGTTCCTCTTCAAGTTCTTCTTCATCTTCGGCGCTTCGTTCGTGCGGCAGCAATCCCTCCTCAAGACCGACGATGAAAACGTTGTCAAATTCGAGTCCCTTGGCGGTGTGAAGTGTCATCAGGGCCACACGGTCCTGAGTATTGTCATAGGAATCTGCATCGCTGAAAAGGGCGATTTGTTGCAGATAGTCGAGAAGCGACGGTTCTTCGGTGTTTTTATCAAAGATAGCAGCAGCGTCGATAAGTGCGTTTACGTTATCAATTGCATCCTTGTCGCCGATTTGTTTAAGAGCAGCTTCGAGTCCGCTGGCAGCAAAGACCTTTTCGACCAGAGGTGCAACCGGGCCCTGCATGTCCTTCTTCACCTCCTCCAGCATATCTATAAATGCAGCTATCTTCGTTTTAGCTGCTGTTTTTAGAGTGTCGATGGCTTTGACTTTTTTCAGGGCGTCGTATAGCTGCATGCCGCTGGATGAGGCATAACCGCGCGCCCGGTCAACAGAAGTTTTACCGATGCCTCGTGCCGGAGTATTTATTATACGAAGCAGCGCAACTTCGTCGGCTGGGTTGACCAATACCTTAAGATAAGCGAGTACGTCGCGGATTTCTTTCCTGTTATAGAACTCGACGCCGCGTACAATCTGATACGGGATGTTTTGCTTTATAAATGCTTCTTCGAGGGGTCGTGAGGCGGCGTTAATTCGGTAGAATACCGCAATATCTTTAGGTGAGATGCCCTCGTTTGTGAGTTGTTCTATCCTGGCGGCAAGTCGGTCGGCTTCATCCGCTTCATCTTCGCAGGGGATTATCTCAGGTTCGCTGCCGCCGTCTATTGTCGGGATAAGCGTTTTTTGTTTTCGGTTTGTATTTGCGGCGATGAGTTTGTCCGCAGCTTCAAGGATTTGGGGAGTACTGCGGAAGTTTTCTTCGAGTTTGACCACGGTAGCGTCGGGCCAGTCTTTCTCAAAAGCCAGAATATTTGATATATCAGCGCCGCGCCAGCGATAGATAGATTGGTCCGGGTCGCCGGTTACGCAGATATTGTCATGTTTGGCAGCCAGTGACTGTGCTATACGGTACTGGGCATGAT
>SDBV01007818.1_pt1 | contig 14544 bp, 16 predicted proteins | sample 2277081 | NCBI WGS metagenome assembly SDBV01 (sample SAMN10402039, study PRJNA504765) | marine sediment metagenome | isolation source: marine sediment core GS10_PC15, 223 cmbsf | place: Arctic Ocean: Southern Knipovich Ridge | collected 2010
ATCTTTTGGCCCGGAGCGGCGTTTTCGCTCTTTTGAAATCCTCGACATAGCCCGCTATGCCTGCGGTTTCAAAATTGCTCAAGCCTTGCTCTGAACCAAAATCTACCATTTGTGGACGGACACCAGCTAATATAAAACATACCGGTTTTTTATAAAAAGATCCAATATCTTGATTATGAATCGGTATCATGATATTAAAAATAACCCTTCCAGGAATTTATGGGTTGGGGGTTGAACCCGTCACGTGGAAAAGAAGAAGTAGCTGAGGCTGTCGGATGTAATGCTTCACTCTATTTTTTTCCATGTCCGGCACCTGTAATATTTCAAACTGCGATATCAAGAGAAACAAAAGCGCATTCAACTTCTTTTTTGCCAGTGTTGTAGATATCGGCATCTGTGCATAGAGAGTGCTTTGTATGGCAGACAATAAAGGCAGGAGACGCTATAAAAGGCGCGCCGCAAGTGTTCCTGTGGAAATCGTTGAAAAGGATTGCCGCTATAATGGTTTGGTTGTCAATGTCGGCAGGGGCGGCACTTTCATTATCACCGGAGAATTACTTCCTATCGGAGAGGAAGTAATAATCATATATCCATTTTCGGGATTAAAAAAGAAAAAGAAAAAAGGGACCATCGTCAGAGTTGAAAAAGAAGGTATTGCAGTGCAGTTCCACAAACCGAACCTGTTTTAGGCGCCATTTACCGCCTCAGATATTGTAATCGTAGAGGGGAGGGTAGTGGCAGCCAAAGAACTCACCGACCTTTCAATTATTTTAAAGTCGTGGATGAGAACCATCTAAAATCCATACCCGTTAAAAGGTTTTAAATGGGCCTGGGTCACCTGCCAGTTCCCCTTTTGTTTGGTCATTTCTAGTTTGATTCGGTACAGGTCAGCTGTTTCTCCAATGGTTTCGATCCATTTTTTGGGATCATGGTACAATTCTGCAATGCCCGGGAGGTCTTGCTCTTGACGAACAATGACAAAATAAACGGTAACTGTGGCACTCTTGTGCTTCTCATCGATGCTGATCAAAGGTTTGGGGTAAAGGATATTGAATTTTTCATAATATTTAAATATCCGAAAGAGGATGGCCTTAACGGCACGGGTATGATGATTTCCAGGCATTGCGAAAAATTGGGCTGCGGTCAAATCCATTAAACCGCCAATATCGTGCTTTTCAGCCAGGTAGACCCCTTCTTTAACGAGTTTATCAATTTTTGCGGCATCGTCTCCTGAACTGCAAGCCGTGATACTTAGAAATAACAACATAGACCCAATAAATTGCGCAAAAGCCTTTTTTAAGTACATCGATCCCCACAGTCCTATCCGTGGCAGTTTAGGAAGGAGAAAAAAGCGGACGCGGTGCTTCAAATTTCTTTGTTTCGCTTTCTCGATATATAATGGTGACGCTCAAATTACGCTCAATTTGCTTTTCTTTTACCACCATAGATTCCGACTGTGACATTTGAATGATTTCAATGCCTGGATTTTCAGCCAGCCAATTGTTCATCTGTATATCACTGGGCGGGTTGATATTCATTGTAAAATAAGTGAATATTTTAGTTTTTATCCGCTTCATACATCCCCCTGCTTAGATACCAAACAAAATGACGAAACCCTTTAATTCATAGTCAGTTCAAATCAGCATTTTTAATTATATCCTGCGAGTCGGTGGGTGTCAAACCTTGATAGAGGATCGTTTGATCGGACCTTTAAGAAAAAGTGGATAAGATCCAAAGTTTATTTCATGTGATATCTGATTCCGTATCAAGTTGTAGTATTTTTTTTGAAATCGGACTTGATATTGATTAAAAAATATGAATGTCATATCCTTTAAAATTAAACTGAAAAAGAAGAAATTTTGGATAACACGGCTTTTTGCTGATTTCGGCCTCGCTCCAGCTTGACCCGAAATCCGCCTTCCGAATCGTTTTTATAGACCGACAGAGCGTTCAAAAGATGACGTTTTCCTGACAAAAGGGTAAAAAAATGAAAAAAGTGTCAAACCTTGAAGAAATCATCAATCCATCGATCATCCGGCCGGGCAGCAGAATTTATTGCTCCGGAAATGCCGCAACCCCACAAGTTTTGCTGAAACACTTATCACAAGATCATTCTATCAAGGATGTTGAGATGCTGGGTGTTTTGCTTCTGGGTGATGTGGGTGCGCTGTTCAGCGAAGAAACTTGTGCCAGAATTACCCACCGGGTGATTTTCAATGGGCCCGACTCCAGACAGGCCGTTAACAATGGCTGGGCCAAATACCAGTTAATTCATCTCTCCGATATACCCAATCAGTTAAGAAATTATCTGCAGCCGGATATTGTTTTTGTGTCTGTCACCGGACCGGACAATGGGGGTAATTTTAGTCTTGGCACTTCGGTGGAAGGGGTATTGGCAGCCATTTCAGTCGTTAAACAAAACAACGGCATCGTGATTGCGGAGCGAAATGCAAGGATGCCTTTTGTCTTAGGGACCACCATTGAAGGCAGTGCGATTGATTATCTGGTGGATTCCGATTATGACCTCCCGTTAAGCCCGGTTAAAAAACCGGATGCCAGGGCCAAAAAAATTGCCGATTTGATTGCGCAGCTGTATGTACATGATGGCAGCACGCTACAGTACGGGATTGGGGAAGTTCCTGAAGCGGTTACGGAATCCATCATTGAAAAAGGGGTGAAGGACCTTGGAATCCGAACCGAACTGTTCGCAGATGCCATGCGGAAACTCATTGAAAATGGAATTGCGACGAACCGTTACACCCAAAACCATTTTTCAATTGCCACCCTCTTTTTATCCGGTAACCGGGGGGGATACCACTGGTTTGATTATAACAGCTCCGTACAAAGCCGGCCGTCGGACGAGACCAACAGCATATTCAATATTGCCCGTCAACCTAAAATGGTGGCCATCAACAGCGCCATTGGAGTGGACCTGCATGGAAACATATGGGCGGATTCACTTCATGCCAGGCAAATTTACAGCGGGGTCGGCGGACAGTCCGATTTTTTACGGGGTGCTTATTTGAGTGAAAACGGAATTCCGATCATTGCCATGAAGTCCACGACATCTAAAGGGATATCAAAAATTATCGACCAATGTCCGGAAGGCATCACCACCACTGCCATTGCCGCTGATCCGGTTATAATTGTAACCGAATACGGCGCCTTCGACCCCAGGGGGATGAGTATCGGGGAACATGCCATCGGCATCGCCCACCTGGCAGAGCCCGAAACACGGGAGAAGCTGCTAAAACATATCTTTGAAAGCGAGGTGTTCCATAACCCGTCAACCGGGAATCACAGTCGCTACCCAAAGGGTTTCTTCCCATATGAAAGGCTTTAACCGGATCACCGGGTCATATGTTGAAACACCGATAAAATGATATCCTGTGCGCTTTTATAAAATCATATGAGAATCGGCTCACGAAATCGAAAAAGACGGATTTATGTTTCAAGGAGCAACCGTGAAGCAGTATGATCTGGCGATCATCGGGGGTGGTATTGTGGGTGTTTCCACCGCCTGGCAGCTAAAGCAGCGACATCCCGACACGAGTATCGTATTGCTTGAAAAAGAGGAGAATCTGGCGCAACACCAAACCGGTCATAACTCAGGGGTGATCCATGCCGGTGTCTATTACAAACCGGGCAGTTTGAAGGCCAAATTTTGCAAACAAGGTGCGAATTCGACCATTTCGTTCTGTGAGGAATTCGGATTGCCGTATGATCAATGTGGAAAACTTTTAGTAGCGACCAACTCCGTTGAATATGACCGAATGGAAGCACTTGAGAAAAGGTGTATTCAAAACGGACTTGACATTCACCGCTTAAATGAGTCGGAGTTGAACAAATATGAACCCGAGATTTGTGGGCTGGGCGCGTTGTTTGTGGCAGCTACCGGGATTACCGACTACACTAAAATCACTTCCAAAATGGCTGAACTGTTTCTTGCCCTTGGGGGTGAGATAAGAACGGGGACTATGGTTTGCGCCATCGGCGAGCAGATGGATGCGGTCGATATCTTTTACGGTAACGAAAAAGTGGCGGCACGCTATCTGATCGCCTGCGGCGGATTAATGGCGGATCGACTTGCCGGGATGATGCACATTGATATCGACTGTCAAATCATTCCGTTCCGGGGAGAGTACTATCAGCTATCAGCCCGGCACAATCAAATTGTCAACCATCTGATTTATCCGATACCGGATCCGAAACTCCCCTTTTTGGGAGTCCATTTAACCAAAATGATCGACGGGTCAATCACGGTGGGCCCCAACGCTGTTTTGGGATTCAAGCGGGAAGGTTATGGCCGTTTTAATCTGAATTTAAGAGATGTGGGAGAGATGTTGCTTTTTCCGGGGTTTTGGAAATTCATGACTGCCCATTTCAGATCGGGAATAGAAGAGTTCAGGGATTCTTTGCATTTTTCAGGATATCTGGATCGGGTACAAAAATACTGCCCCAGGATAACAGCCCCGGATCTGTTTCCCTATCCAGCCGGAATCCGGGCCCAGGCGGTGGGGAGGGATGGATCCCTGGTGCACGATTTTTTATTTGCCGAGACCCGTCGTTCATTACATGTTCTAAATGCACCGTCACCGGCAGCCACCTCGGCCATTCCCATTGGTAAATATATCTGCGAAAAGATTGAGAGCGCTTTTAATGTCTAATCGATTTTGCAGGGTCCAGGTTGTCGGAAGCAAATAGATGATTATTGTTAAACTTAACCGGGCGGGTCAGTTTGATTATAAATTCTTTAATTGATCGTTTTCAAAGAATACGCCCCAAACAATTAATGGATAAAATAACTTTTGGGAGTCATTTTACATTATGGGTTTACTGTCTTCAACCGTATCTTTAACACGATATAAAGTAGAGGGAAAACTTGACGCACCCATCCTCGAGCACATCACAGGGGGTCTTAAAAAATATGCTGTACCTGCAAAAGATGACGACACATCGGAAAAAGTGGTGGGTTGGACATCCTTCGGCGCCCCATTCAAACCCAATTTTGAAAATTCATCATTTGTGATCGGATCCCATTTTATTTTTTCACTGCGCGTTGATAAAAAAACCATTCCAGCTCAAATCGTCAAAAAATATTGTGCCATTGAAGAGGATAAACAACTCGTTCTAAACGGACGGCCCTATCTTTCCCGACATGAAAAAAACATGATTAAAGATCTGGTTACCGAATCCTTGTTTAAGCGCATCCCGGCAGTACCCAATGCTTACGATGTTTTGTGGGACTACGAAGCTTTTTCTCTCTGGTTTTTTTCAACCCTTAAATCCGCCAATGAGGAATTGGAGACGCTCTTTATACAAACCTTTAAAATTCCGATCATCCGCCTGTTTCCATATACCCAGGCAGATTTGTTGATCGGTTTATCAGACTCGGAACGTGACACTCTCAATAACCTCGCCCCAACGAATTTTTCGGAGTAGCCCATGTTAGATGTTTCCGTTTCCTATAATCGTTACAAGTTTTTGGGCCATGAATTTTTAACATGGTTGTGGTTTATAATTGAAGAAGCGCCTGACAGCATCCGCAAACTGGATCCGAAGTTTGAATCGCTTCGACTCGGAAACCGAATCGTCCTTGAAAATCAAAGAAATGAATCCAAAGAGACTCTTACCATCAAAGGTGACGATGCCGGTCTGGAAGAGGGGATTCTGGCCCTGAAGAAAGGGGCTTTTGTAACCGAGATGAATCTATTTTATAAAACAGGCGAGCACGAATGGCAGTTCACCATAAAAGGCGAGAGTATCCATATCACGAACCTGAAATGCCCCGCCACCGGTGTGGTTGAGGTTGGCGAAGACATAGAGGGGGCTGTGCTGGAAAAAACATACCTGGTCGCTCAGGTCGTTGTTTTAATTGAAAGCATTTATAAGGCGTTTATCAAACTTCGGATTTCAGCAGAATGGGAGAGAGAAGTGGTTCTTCAAGTTAAAAAATGGATATCGTCCTGAACGGATATCTATCGACCATCTAACCCATCTGACCTGTGGGAAAAAAACTTATGTAATTTGCCAAAAGAGTCTGTTAACGGGCGCACCGGACTGAAAGAAAGGCCGTTGCGTCATCAGGTACTAAGGGTTCGCGAAAAAATAACTTCACATTTTAGCATCTTAGCTTCAGCCCATCTTTGGCCGATGCCTCACTCGCAAAATCCTCGAAATAGCTCGCTATTCCTGTGGTTTTGCTCTTTCGGATCAGCCAAATATGAACCAAATCTAAGCGCCAATTCTGCTAAGTTATTTTTGCGCGAACCCTAAACTCGCACTGTTTTTGGGTCACTGATATTTTTTCATATCATATTTTGCAGCCAATTGACTTCTCTCCTTATCCGGAAGTGATGTGATGTATTTTTTCCACGCAGGGCACCACGTCGCATGCCATCTCCATATCCGGCCGATAAAAGACTGCGGGTTGTTATCAAACTTAGCCCTGAAATTGCAATTGCCACAATTGTGTTTTTCCATCCGTCACGCTCCTTATTTCGAATATTTTATGAATCAGCCATTTTAAAGAGTATCATGACCGGCGAATCGGATATAATCGATTTATAACACTCTCAACATGTATTCTAGTGGTATCTAAAATGGTTACATCAGGGGCGTGGGACTGATTCAAAATGAGCGGCAGCTCTGTCCCACCCAAGATCAAACCTTCGATTCGATGATCTTTTTTAAGCTTTTGAAGGATATCCAGAAGCCCCTTTCTCGTTTCATCCAAAACAATCCCTTTCACCAGTTCACTCATATATTTATGGTGAATATATTCCTGATCGGCATCGTTTGGAATCATCACTTCAATTTGATGTTGGGAGAAGATTTTTTCGTAGAATCCACCCCTCATGGTAAATTTGGTTCCAAAGAGTCCCACCCGTTTTATCCCTTGATTTGTGGTTTCCCGACAAGTGGCTTTAATAATACTGATCATGGGCAAGAGAGTCGCCTGCTCAACTTCGTCAAAGACAATATGGGGTGTGTTGGATGCCATCAACGCAAAGTCCGCACCGGCGGCAGCGAGTTTATTCACCTCAGCTGCCAAATAAAATGAAACATCACTGAGCCGATTTTCACCGATCAAATCGAGCATTTTCTTCATATTAATACTGTTAATGATGATTTTGGGGTAGTTTCCGCTCTGATCCAGATCCAGACAAGAAGAGATAATGAGGCGATAATATTCGATGGTGGATTCAGGTCCGATGCCACCCAGAATGCCGATTGTTTTCATAATTAAATCCAGTAGTTTCAGGAAAAATTTTCCAGTCTCTCAAATATATATGGATTTAATGAGATACAGGGTTAAGTATCCTGCAAAAAATAAAAATGGCGTATCCCATGTATGCGGAGCAAAGGCTTCAGCAAGTGTCATTACAAAAGGTAATGCAATCAGTGTTACAATAAATTCTTCAGGATTAAAGTAAGGTTTAAACACGAGGACAACAATAATACTCGTGATAAAAACACATGCACTTCCTTCAAGTGTACGCGTATATTTTTTTTTCGAAAAAAAGGCGTATGTTTGATATTTCAGTCTTCCGAATTTTATCCCAACCGGTTCTGCAAGGCCGTCACCGATACCGTTAATAAAAATGGGGATCAGTATTAGATTCATGTAGCCTTTTTGAGAAAACAGAAAAATCATGGGAAGAATCACAAGATAACCGGCTGCAATCTGGGTTGAAAGCCAAAATAGTGTGTGGGGTCGATCCTCAGGACGATCAAAGGAGAGAAACATTCTGGCAATCAAAGGGATTTTTGTCCTGAGCGGCCTGATGTAAATAACCAAACTGAATACAGCTATAGCACTTCCCATTATGATCCATCCAGTTGATTGCTGAAAAGGGATCAACCTGTCTATATACATGGGTAGAAAAAATAGCATGAAATGATTGATTTTTCGGGTGTAATTGACCTTGACACCCATATGGAAGACAAGATTTCCGGTTGCATATTGGATCATCCAAAAAGAGAACATTTTTATTAAAAGATTGGTCCAGAAGACAGAAATCATGTTTTTTAAATAGATATTATCTTTTGGATCCGCTCAATGGTCAGAGGCGCGGACCCTTCGTAATGGTTGTTAACATTGACAAAGACATCAGCCCCCTGACCGGCCAGGTCCATTATAATTTTTGAAATATTTTTTAAATCATCATCTTTGGTTGCCACAAGTCGGTCCCAATTTCCTTCGGTTTTTTTCTCCATGTTTTCCCGCTCAAAACCGTGAAGCCTCAGGACCACGGTTTTAAAAAGAGTGATCTTTGTTTTCAAGCGGTGGTAAATCTCTTTTATCGCCGGCATCCAGTACCCTTCTAAAAACACAGGAGACAGGCGGCCGGCATGGAGAAAGTCAAAATAGGCGGCGTTGATGAAAAGGGGATTTCTCACTTCAATGGCATAGTCAATTGTTTGAGGTATATTTTTGATAAATGTTCCCAAAGCGTCTAAAAACTGTTTTTGATCCGGCATTTTTTTTTTGTTCAAATATTCGAACTGAAAAAGCAGAGGGCCCAAAACCCCTTTAATCGCATCTATTTGAGATAGAAAATTTTCAAACAGGGTAGGAGACAGGAAATGGGGATTTTGAACCAGGGGATCTTTTTTTGATTTGTTATAATAATGTGTGAGAGTAATACTGTTAGGAACTTTGACGGTGAATTTAAAATGATCGGATACGGAACGGCGGTAGGTTTCAACCGTGTATGGATCCGGTAACCGGGGTTCGTGCCCTTGAAACAAGGACCAAAACCACTGGTCGATCTCCACTGTATCAAATTGAAGCGCATATTCTTTTAGGTAATTGATCCCTTTAGGGGCGGAATAGACCCGTCCATGCCAGGAAGGAAACTTCCAGCTGCATGTGCCGATTCGAATGTTTCCCGTATACTCTGCCATGTTAAAAAAATCCTGTGATGTTGGAACAAAGATGGGTACCTGGGTTATAAGGTAGAACCCAAATGCCGGGAAAAATACGGAAAAAACTCCTAAATTTATAGCAGGAATATTTTTTTTAAACAATAATTTGTTTTTGATCCGGTTTTGGATTATGAACATCCAATCTTTTATTGGAGGGATGTTATTTATGAATGAAAAAGTTGAAGCGTTGTTAATTGATGAAAATTCGCCAGTCAGTCCAAAGCAGCTTCTTGATCGCCTGATTGAATTGGGAATCAAGACGTCCACCATCGAACACCCGCGGGTGTATACGGTGGAGCAATCAAAGTCCCTTAGAGGTGAAATTGCCGGGTGCCACAGCAAGAACCTGTTTTTGCGTAACAAAAAAGGAGTGATGTGGCTCGTGGTCTGTTTGGAAAATAGAAAAATAGACCTAAAGGCGACTGCCAAATGTCTTGGCGCCGGTCGTTTTTCATTTGGAAACCCCGAGCGGCTCATGAAATACTTAGGTGTTGTTCCGGGTGCGGTAAGTCCCTTTTCCATTATCAATGACCGGACACAACAGGTTCGCATCGCTCTTGATCTGGATATGCTGGATTGTGAAATACTCAACTTTCATCCATTGGACAATGCCATGACCACATCCATTAAAACCGGGGATTTTCTCAGTTTTCTTGAGGCTGAAAACCACTTACCGACCACAATCGATTTTGAGACCTGGACGGCGGTGAAAGGTTAAAAGAACACCGGGGCAGGTATGGGCAAACGGACACTACTTCGGATTGTCATCGAACCGGTTCAACTTTGAGCTATCGATTTTGTGGATTATTCGTTCCGTGATTTCCAGCCATTTCGTAATGGTTTGTACGCCTGCTTCTGGATCGAAACTAAATAACTGCCCTTGGTCTTTTTTAAAAGTGGCGATGACCTTCGGACCACCGATAACGGCATGCACCACCATCTTTTTTTGGGCGATTTCCTGTCGTATGTCTCCACCTGCCCAAGGGATCACCGGAAATGTAGGAAAATTGTGTTCCTTTAGCCAGTTTTTGAAATGGTGGGCCCCAAAAAAACCGGTTTGCAGATAGATAATCGGATAAATTTTAGAAATTGTCTCCAGAGCCTGCCGGCTGCCGGTTTTGGGAATGCGTGTGATCGGATTCTCAAGCAATCCGGACCAGACATCAACAATAACAAGCGCTGCCCCCGCTTTTACCGATAGTAGGACTCCCGTATTTTCATCCCCGTTGGAGTTTGAACGGATTTGAAAAACCCCTATTTTTTCCGGTCTAAAGGATTTAAACGCCAAACCGTCAAATCCGGAAAGGGTTTTGCCGATGGATCTCCCCTCAACCAAAAATTCAACCAACTTTCCTCCGGCGCTGAAAATTCTTCCTTTGGTGGCGGCTTTTAGGATGACCTTTTGATGTTGCAAGGCAATCGCATCATACATAATCACCCGGCCGAATGCGCCATCCGGATAAGCATACAGCATCGCAAGAACCATAAAGGTGAGGGCCAGGTGACCCGTTATTTTAGTTTTAAATATGTGCTTGATCATGTCAGACAGCCATTTGATAATCAATCAACGGGTCAAACAGCACGCATTGTGTGGTAAAAATTTAAAATATTGGAATATGTTTATGGAGAAAAACCGTTTGCTGATTATCTTAAATATTAAAAATGTGGCAGCTCAACCCGTCTTGAACAATGGATCAATCGGCAAAAACCGACAGATAAATCGTTTCATTAGACATCCATTTGAATCGTTAAAAATATTTTCTACCTCATTCTTTCTACCTTAACGCTTTTTACCTGTCAAATCGATTTGGTGGAGGCAAGGAAGGTAAATATGACAGCAAAAAACAGCTGTTCAATTTGCGAGAGTCTCTGGGTTTAGCGGTTGAAAACCCCCATGAGCTAATGATTACGAAAATCCCAATGGATTTAATGCCGGTTTGGTTGACTCCATCCCTTGTTATGTCGGATGGACATACGAGAGAATCATGGCAGGTGGAAATGTCATCCCTTGTTGTCGAGGGTCAAAGTTACCTCTTGGAAATATTAATAAAACTTCTTTTAAAAAAATCTGGTTTGATACGCAATACAATCTTTTCAGGAAAATGGCCATACATGAAAAAAAGAGCCACCCCTATTTTCGTGGAATCGATTGTTATTCAGGGTGTGATAACTATACTGAAAACAAGATTTGGGATGATCAATTAAACGCTCATGATGAGTGAAAGCCCTTATGGTACTCCAAACGATCCGTTCGTACACGAGTCTATGACAAATTGGTTTTGTTATCTATGTCGATCATACCCGTTCTCAGGCGCGGGGGAAGAATAAACACCTTGCGCAATCCCTGTTGAAGCGAAATCGCCTCCTCCGGACAAAACCGGGAGCAGACACCGCAGCCCAGACAGGCATTTTCATCCCTCTCCGCCCATCCTTCATCGGTTATCGAGATGGTATCCGTTGGGCACCATGTGACACATGTTCCACATCCCGTACAGGCGTCCGTATCGATCACTGAAAGATGAAAAGTTGAATTAATCAGCGGCAGCGTGCCTTTTCGCCAAAGCTGAAGTGTGTCGCAGCAGTCCTTGCAGCAGTTGCAAATACTTGTTTCGGGGCTGGATTCTCTGGAACCTGGATGAAAAGCCTTGTGGATCAGTCCCGCCTGCTCCGCTTCTTTCATGATTTTGAGCGCTGTTTCTTTTGATACTTTTTTTGCAAATCCTTGAGCACTCGTATGCCTTGCAGACTTGCCGAAGGAAAAGCAGTTCAGTATCGGTGCGTCCGTTTGGCAGTCATCTCCCAATAGTTTTCGTCGCTGACGGCAGAAACAATGCCCAACCGCAATATCATCAAACTTATTGATAATCTCTTCCACGGTTTGGCTTGGAAGAATAAATTCTTCAGAAATATCCAGGGCGCGATCCACAGGTATAATTTTAACCGATGTTCCATTTTGGGTATCTCGCGTGGGCACGGTGCGATCCACTGGAGGAGCGGCTGCGAAAAGTAGCTTAAGCGTATCGTATTTATCCTGAATCTGATCCTTGAGTTCTTCCAGCAGTTTTTCGAACAGTTCTGCAAGCGCCTTCTCCTCCGCGCTTCCGGTTAACTTGACCATGAATTTATATTCCATCAGTCCAACCAGCATTAGCGGCAGGAGCCTGAAGATCATTAGGCCGGATGAACTGGGTTGATTGAAGATAAGGCCTTTTTTTGCAAGGCTCCTTGATAAGGGATCTATTTTTTCACTGGTGAACCCACTGGATGCTTTAAGTTGTTCCATCGTTTGGGAAGGTGTGTCGGAAAACGCACATATCAGGTCAAGTTCCGCTTCATGATTTCCAACAACATGTCCAATAATAGCAACCGCCGTGTCGCTGACCGGGAATTGAACCATACCCTGTCTGCATATGACACCGGTTGCTTTTAAGAGTTTTTCCTCCAGTGAAAAATCTATCATTATTGTTTCCCCTCACGCGTGTCCATCCGCGACTTTAAGATAAATAATAGTGGTGTCCTCTTCAAAAATGGTCAACTTGATCGTTGTTGACAAGCAGTTTTGAAGCGACCCTGCAATACGTCTCAACACCTATCAACAAAATATCCTCATTAAAATTGAATTTTGGATGATGGATCGGGACGCTGTTTTTTCTCCCAGTGCCGAGGAAAAAAAAACATCCTTTGGATTTTTTCAAAAAAAACGAAAAATCTTCGCCGCCCATGGTCTGTTCCGGCACTAATACCTGCGGGTTCCCGACAATTTTTACCGCGCATTTTCGAACAATTTCAGCGATGGCATCGTCGTTGATGGTTACCGGGTAGCCTGGGGTGAACTTAAGCTCAAAATCAGCTCCCATGGCGTGACACACTCCAGATACTACTTTTCTAATGCGGTCTTCCCAGGAGTTCCAAATGTCCGGATCAAATGTTCTGGTGGTTCCACACAACTCGGCTTGGCCTGGAATGATATTGAATGTCGTCCCCGCATGGAAACGGCCTACGGTAACGACCGAGGGTGTTGTGGGGTTCATCTGCCGGCTAACAATTCGTTGGAGACCGCTCACAACCTGAGTACCTATTTCAAGGGCGTCGACACAGAGGTGTGGCATCGCCCCGTGCCCCTCTTTTCCAACAATTTTAATGTCAAAGCGATCCATTGCAGCCATGAATGGCCCTGATCTGATGCCGATAGAACCTTCAGGAATTTGAGGCCACATGTGGCAGCCGATGGAAAAGTCCACTTTTGGATTTTCCATCACCCCGGCTTCGATCATCGGTTTGGCGCCACCCGGGCCTTCTTCGGCAGGTTGAAAAAGAAATTTGATATTTCCCTTAAAATACCTCTTCATTTTATTGATGATGACGACGGTTCCCAAAACCATTGCCATATGGGCATCATGACCGCAGGCATGCATCACGCCGTTATGAACAGAAGCAAATGAAAGATCCGTGGCTTCCGTGAGAGGCAGGGCATCCATATCTGCCCGGATAATAAGGGTAGGGCCGGGCTTTCCGGTTTTCATCAGCCCCACAATACCGTATTGGGCGATCCCTGTTTGAATATCCAGGTCTTGGTCGCTTAAAAATGCAGTCACATAAGCGGCGGTCTTTTTCTCCGTGTAGGCGACTTCTGGAATTCGGTGCAGATCCCGGCGCAGTTGGACGATCAAGTCTCTATGCTCATGCACCAGTTGATGAACATCTATCATACCGCGACCTCATGAGATTTTGGGTTTTTGGGTAAATCGAATCAAATATATGAAATTTAATTGCTACAAAGATTCCATTCAGTATCTGTAGCACGTTAATGGAACTCAAGCAATGGCTTCTATACTTGAAAACCGAGACACAGGCAGATTAAAAGAGGTTATTCATTTAGATTTTTAAAGATGAAGGTCATCATACTGCAAGATAACTATCACCGTCCTTAGGGCATGTGAAAAATAACTTCACATTTTTAGCATCTTAGTTCCAGCCCATCTTTGTCCGTTGCCTCATTCCCAAAATCTTCGGAATAGCTCGCCATTGTCGTGGGTTTGCTCTCTCGAATCAGCCAATTCCGAACCTAATATAAGTGCCGACTCTGCGAATTAATTGTTTTTAATTAAACCTCGGGCTCTGCCCGAGCGAACCTCAAAGGTTCTACCGTTCCGGCGAGAAAAAATGTGATAATAGGTTCTTCCTCAGGGAAAGTCCCAAAAGGGGCAGGAGGAAGAACCTATGCAAGATTGGAAATCATTATCACATGTAAAATGGGAATGTAAAAACCATATAGTTTTTGTAGCGAAATATCGACACAAAACAATATATGGGAAAATAAGAAAAAAGATCGGCGGGATAATAAGGGACTTGTGTAAGCAAAAAGGAATTGAGTTGCTTGAGGGGCATGCAATGATGGATCATATCCATTTGTGTTTAAGTATTCCACCGAAATTTAGTGTTTCAAATACCATTGGATTTATCAAGGGTAAAAGCGCTATTAGGATACACCGTAATTTTTTAGGAACAAAAAGAATGACGGGTTTGAGCTTTTGGGCAACAGGCTATTGTGTAAGCACAGTGGGTCTGGATGAAGAGACGATAAGAAAGTACATTAAAGAGCAAAGTGATCCA
>SDBV01007819.1_pt1 | contig 14544 bp, 17 predicted proteins | sample 2277081 | NCBI WGS metagenome assembly SDBV01 (sample SAMN10402039, study PRJNA504765) | marine sediment metagenome | isolation source: marine sediment core GS10_PC15, 223 cmbsf | place: Arctic Ocean: Southern Knipovich Ridge | collected 2010
GACGGGGAGGGAGACGGGCCCGGAGGCGCTGATTCAGCGCCGGCTGCCGACGCCGCAGCGCCCTCTCCGTCCGCCGAGCCGGACGATCTATGCGGGGAGGCGGGTTCGACGCCTGACGAGGTGCCTTCCGGGCCTACCGGGCCTACGGAGGCGCCCGCCTCCCCCGACCCGGAGCCGCATTGCTACGACGAGGACGGGCAGCCGTGCCCCGGCATCGGAGAGCCGGGTTGCGTAGATCCCGGCCCAGAGCCGAGCGAGATCGCTCTCGGCGCGGAGCGCCACACGCCCACAGCCGAGGAGGTGGATGCAGGCATAGTCGCCGTCGAGTCCAACCCCGCCACCGCGCAGGCCGAGGCGGAGATGGCCGAGCCGCCCGACCTCGTGAAGTGCGAGACGTGTCCGCGCAGCTTCAAGCGCAGCGAGGAGACACACTGGCCCTACGAGGATGAGCCAGGAGTATTCAAGTACCGCTGCTCGGCGTGCGGGCACCGGGAGTCGATCAAGTGACCGTCGCCATTGCGCTAGCTCACGAGGGCGGGGTGACGATCGGCAGCGATCGAGCCAGTTGCGCCGGTAGCTATCTGATACGCCGCGATCAACCCAAGTGGTTCGTGAGCAAGAACGGCCTCTCGGTTGCGAGTTCAGGGGTTGCTGCCATGCAGCATATTATCGAATCAGAGGCCACGAGCCTCCTGTTCGCGGAGAACAGCGCAGGACGGTTCTGCGAGGAACTGCGGTCGTACTTGCGCGATGAGCAGCGCTGGGAGCCCACGAAGCCGCAAAGAGGCTCCGCTCCAGAGTGGGAGGCGTGGCTGCTCATCACTGATGGCGAGCGGGTATGGGAAACCGACAACACTCTGTACCCGTCATTGGCTGAGAGGGGAGAGCCGGCGGTGATCGGCTCAGGGTACGAGTTCGCGCTAGGTGCGATGCACGCCGCGCGCAGTCGGAAACACCCCTGGCAAGTCGTAACGTCAGGGCTCTCGGCTGCGATTCGCTACGACGTCCACTGCGGCGGCGAGCCGTGGGTCAAGACGATCACGAAGGCCGCGCCGTGAGCTTCTACGACTTCGGCAGGTTTGCCGATCCGTTCGGGTGCCGGTATCTGGCCTCGGGCAAAGTGGAGGGGTGTTGATGGAGAAGCAAGAGTTTGTGATGACCGAGGAGCAGCAAAAGAAGTTGCTGGAGTCGATGCAGCCGGTTCCGATGATAATGCTTCAATGCGGGAACCCACCGTCGCAACAAGAAAACGCTAACCGCGCGTGGGAGCGGCTTGGGAAAGAGATGGGGTTCCAGCACATGACCGTGACTCCACTCGCAGACAAGGGTGACCGCTTCTTCCTTGCCACCCCCACCCAACCCCAACCCGACGGTGCGGCTGATTGCAAGGAGGTAGGCGATGGAAAGTAACGATCGTTGCGAAAGGTTGATGGTTCCGTTGTTCGCTACGCACGCTGGCGCCAAAATTTCGACCTTGCTTTACAACAGGGTCTATGAGGCGGTTGTCCAGCTAAGCGATGGCTGTGCGGAGCGTTTGGTAAAAGCAATCGCTGATGAGCTGCGCTCTCTTGATACTAGCCCGACGGTCGATGACCCGTCGCAACAACCCCCAATCCAACCCACGTCGCCGTGACGTGTTGCTGGGGGCGACAGGAGGTAGGCGATGACGGTTGATCTGGCGAAGGTTGGGGAGCTTATTACGAACCTGAACAGCGGTAAACACACTAGTCTCGCAGAGATTCGGTTGCTCAAAGAGACCGCCAACGAAGTGCAAGGGTTGCGTCTCGCTGTGTGTTCTACCGACGATGAGCGCACCACCCTCCGCGCAGAGAACGTGAAGCAGGCCGAAGAGATCGAGCGTCTCCAGGGCCGGCACAGAGCCAGCCAGGAGGCGCTCTCGGAATTGCTGACGGAGCATCGGAAGCAGGGGGAAGAGAGGGAGAAGCTGGTGGTGGCGGCTAGCGAGTTGCTCGAATGCGCGGATCTGCGCGGCGATGCAGACTTGCCGCACCCGTCCGATGACCCGAAGTTGTGGACTGCGCGAATGCAGGATGCTTGGGAGGGGCTCCGAGCCGCCCTCCCGCCGAACCCTACAGAAACCGCTACCGAGGGAGGAGACGAGAGTGGGTGACCCCGAGAGCGCCGGAAATCAATCGCGCGAAGAGTGTGAGGAGGGGCTCGACAGGATGATGGTCAAGATGACGCCGGAGGAGAGAGCCGAACAACTATGTAGCTTGATATTCGGTGAGCATTGCAATCAGAATACCAGGCACTCGCGCCTTTCACCCGATCGCGTCAGAGACTTCGTAGCTCTTGCGATCCGATGGGCCGAGCGCGCCGCCGTCGCGGCCGAAACCGAGCGGGCAGCGACGGTGAATCCAGCGGATGTAGTTTGTCCGGCTCAGAATTGTGATGCAGAGATCCATATGCCGTGCGAAGATTCTCGTGGTGATTTTTGTCCTGCTCACCCAGCTCGCTGGCAAGCCGCAATTCGCAAGCGAGTCGCCGCTGACGAGGAGTCACCTTGAACCGAGACGCATACGTGGCCATCAACTTCGACGGAACGTGCGTCGAGAATAACTACCCCAAGATCGGCGCGGACATCGGCGCGGATCTGTGGCTCCGGGCCGCGAACGCCCTCGGGGCCAAGCTCATCCTCAACACCGTGCGGTGCGGAGACGAGCTCCGGAACGCGCTCGACTGGTTCACGAATCACAGGGTCGGGCTCTGGGCGATCAACCGGAACCCGGGTCAGGAGAAGTTCACGACGAGCCAGAAGCTCTACGCGCATATTTACGTGGAGAGCGCGGCCATCGGAGCCCCGATGGTGCCCAGGACGGAGCGCAAGAGGCCGCACCTCGACTGGAGCATCGCGGGACCGGATCTGCTTCGGCGGATTGCCGGGTTGCTGAACCAATGACGTGGGCTCACGTCGCTTTCGCGATCGTCCAGGGCTCGTTCTACATAGGGTTGATCTTCCTTGCGGGACGGTGCGCGGGGTGTCTCTGAGATGAGGGAGTCGAAATGAAATTTACTCTCACTCCACGAAACGCATTCTACGACGGCTGGCTCGCGTGGATCCTCGGGATAGCGCCGCAGCGCAGGCATGGTGGCGACTTCCGCGAGGGCTGGAAGATGGCAGACGAGACGGCCGGCGAGGGCACATCAGGGGTCGGGAAATCACTGATGCTGGACGCCCTGGTGAAAGCGATCGCTCAAGGCCACATCAAACTAACGATAGAGGAGCCGAGAATATGAGTTTCGGGCAACGACCGCAGCGAATGAGGATCAGCTCAGCCGTGGCCGCCCTGCTGGGGCTGCTCAGGCCCCGGGCCGCGATGCCGACTCGCGAGAGGGTACCGGGCGGGCACTCAAAGGGGTGCGCGAAGGGTGGTAGCCAGTGCATGAGGGTGTCGCGGCACCTCTCGAGGCCGGTCGATCCGAAGAAGACCTACCTCAACAGGCCGCGGCTGAGGAGCAACGGCAACCGAGCTCGGTCCTAGCTAGGCTTTGGCGGGCCCGCGCCTCCCCCCGAAACGACGGGCCCACCTCTGCCCTTTACTCCTGCAACCCTTCTACGTCCGGAGGCAGATCCTCGAGGATCGCGGAGGGGTCCACCTCATCGCCTCCTAGGAGCGCCTTGCCTACGGCGAGAGCAGCTCCGGTCGGCGTTGATTTCAGGGCCGCCTCGACCGCTGTTTTCACGATGTCCTTCCCGAGCGTCTCCGAGAGGTTCTTCGAGAGCCCCTTGCCCTGAATCGTGATCGTCTCGCTCTCGTCCGTGATGATTCCTTCGATCCCGCTCGTTCCCCAGGTGCGCGTAGCGTGGGTCGTCCACTCGCTCGCCCCGCTGGCGTCCTTGCCCTCCACGGCCTCACCCTTGCCCTTGTCGGCCTGCTTGTCGACGTGGGTGTAGAAACTGCCTCCCAGGACGACATCGAGCCCTGTGGGGCCAACGTGGACGCCGCAGCCCAGCGAGAGCAGCGCGACCAGGCCAACTGCAGCAATCGCCTTGCCGTTGGGGATCACCGCACGCCGAATCCCGAGCGCAGTCATCACGGCCCAGAGCTTCTCCATGCACGAGGTGAGCGCGGCCATCTGCTCCGGGTCCGCCAGCTCGAGCGCGGCCAGGGCCGGTACGATCGTCTCCGCAGCGAGCAGGACGACCTGAGCCCATGCCGTCATGCTCCTATACCAGGGCTTGCCGCCAAAAAGCGTCCCGAGCGTGAAGCCTTTGAAGCTCATTGCATACCTCCGTGGATGATCGAGAAGTGCCCGCCGTCGTGCTTGAGGCGATCGCCGGGCTTGTCCGTGCTCCCGCCCCAATAGCACAGCGGGTCAAGCGACTCCCAGTAGACGCCGAGGGCGCGGTAACGCTTCGTCGCCCAGAGAACCTTGCCATTGGGACGCTCGCGGATATAGCCATCGATCGCGAGTCCGAGCCCGTGGAGGGTGTTCCGACTGCCGATCGGCTTGAACTTGTGGGTAACAACCCCCCCTGCGAGTCGGTAAGCCTTACCGTGCCAGCTTGAGTGCTCCTCGCAACGCTTCCCGTCCACATGGACCCGGCAATGCGTCGCGTTCCATTCCGCCTGCTGCGGGCCGCGCTTGAGTTCGTCGAGCCGGATCTCGTAGCCGAGTGCGTTCGCCCTGAGGATCAGCTTCGCGAGGCACTGGGCGAAGAGTTCCCGCTTCTGGCCGAGAGAGAGATTCGCGCTCATTGGCTCGCCTCACGTAGCGGCCGAACGTCGGGGATGTCGCTCACGTCCACCTCGAGCTTCCTGGCGATCCTCTTCATCAGCAACCTCTGAGTCTTGGCCTCGTAGTAGATCGTGCGGACGTTCTCCTCCGTCGCGGTCTGCCGGCCCTTGATCGTGCTGACTTCCTGCGAGGTGGCGCCCGTCCACGTCGTCACGATCCCGACGATTATGGCGAGCAGAATACCCGCCACCTTCCAGCCGTTTCCGTTGCTCATGTCGCGTTCTCCTAATCCCCTATGCGGAAAGCGTCGAAGCTGAAGGCGGCTACGGTTAAGTCGGTGAGTAGGCCCGTGGCGAGGTTGGCCACATAAACGGCGAGTACGTCGCCGGCGGAAAGAACATGCAGGCCCGTTGCGGCAACGGGGTCCAGGTCGGAACCGTTTACTACGATGTAGACAATCATGTCACCCGGATACTCGATCGTCACATCTCCGGTAGGCGTGCCTTCGTCGTAGTTTCCGTTGCCGGTGGTTGCTGCGCCATCCAGATCTACGATCTCGAAAGTGTTGGCGGTCTTGTTGTTCACGAAGTACGAGCCGTTGGCCGCGGTGTTGACCAGAACACCCGCGATCTCCACCATGTCGCCGTCTTCAAGCAGGTGTGCGGTTGAGGTGATGACGATGGGGCTCACGCCGACGTCAGTTACGTCTGTGATGTCCTTGGGGGTGGCGAGCGTAATCCCCACGTTGAACATCATTTCCTTGGGGGAGCCGCCCGTAGCCGTCACCGAACCGTGATAAGAGACGTTGTATTCGCCACCAGCGATAGAACTCAGAGTCAAGTCGTTGGTGGAGTTTGAGCCGGTGACGTTACCGAGGTCGTCTTCGTGGCCTACAACTGTGAAAGAGTCAATCTTGGTGAAAGCATCCTCGGCTGCGATGGTGACCGTGATGGGGCTCCCGGCATGAACCGGGTTATTGACCCATATCTCCGAGAAGGCGTTGCCGTGTAGGAGGTGGGTGGCGCCTGCACCGTCTTGGAAGAAAAGCTCGTTGTCGTCGGTTGTCCAGATGGCTCCCGTGGCGGCAACGGGTGTCGGGGTGGTGGTTTCGGTCAACCAGATGACCGGCTTAAACAGGTAGGCGAGGGTGTGCTTTACATTCAATTCGTCGACGTACCCCGGGAAATTAGGCACGCCAGCCCTGACGAAGTAAGCTCCATGCTCGCTTGCCGGCTGCTCTACGTTGGAGATTTCCATTATGTCGAACGAGGTCCCGGTGAGTACCATCGTGCCGACATCAGAAGTAACCTGCATTCCGTTTTCGGAATCTACGAAGACCCACGGGTTATCGTTCGCGCCGGCGTCATCGGCCTCACCGATGAAGACGCTGTTCGTGCCGACGGCTTTGTATAGATCGGCTACGATAGTTTTGACGCTTGTGAGATCATTGGCGAAGTTCTGTTCGCCGCTCCAGGATTGCTTTACATCTCTGTTAAGGAAGGCAACATTCCAGTCGGTTGCGTGCTCGGGGCCTAGGCGACGCCCAAACATGATTGTTGCATCAACGCCGATGCTCGCGTGAAGATCGAACACGGCAGATTCGCCAACGTCCTCGAACAGCGTGAAGCTCGTCCCGCCGTCGGAGCTGCCGTCGAGGTACGGCGGATTGGTGCTATCGCCGACCGTCGTGTAGCATCCCACCTCGTACCAGAAGGTGTCGGCCTTTTGGATGAACGAAAGTACATCACCTGCTACGCCGGCAAAGTTTGTGCTGTCGCACATGAGGATGTTGGTGCCATCGGTGAGAATGACGGAGTGGTCGAATACGACGGTTAGAATCTTGCCCTCGTAGCCGTCGTCAAAGTCGGTGATGGTGGTTGTTCCGCCTGTTCTCCATTTATCGTGGCCTAAGACTGAAGGGGTGGCTTCGTTAACAAGTAATTGAACTCCTCCAGAGCCTTGCCCTCCCTGGTATCTAGCAATTTCGATGGTGTTTCGATCTCCGGTATTTACAATTGGTATGGTTGGAGTCGCGAGGATTAAACCAGAAATGTTGTTCTCATCTCCTGCTACCGTAAGCGGGCTGGCGTTATTCGCATTAGCAAAGAAGCCGCCGACCCAGGTGGACCCATTTGCGTTGAGCGTAACCTTACTATCATTCACATTGCTTATGGATGTGATGTCTAAAAGCACGTGATCGCGCCCGTCAATCTGGATTGTGTTTATTCCAGTGGTGCCAGAAGCTTGCTCAGCGAACCACGGCCCGATGAGCATTTCAGATGATGCTGCTCTGTTTTGGGATGTAACGCCCGTTACAACCAATCCTTTGTTGAACCCCCCAATTTGGCTGCCGCTGATAGACCCGCTCTGGTTGTTGACGAAACGCGGCCCGTTCTCGCAAGCGAAAACAAATAGGTTCTCGTAGAGGTTATAGTCGCGGAAAATCTCCGCACTGGTTACGTTGAGCGTTGGGTAATCCTCATAAAGAGAATACTCCAGCGACCGATATCTAACATTCGTGTACTTACAACTCTGCTTGAAAATCCCTTGGAAATACTCTCCGGCGCTGGAGTTCCGTCCTCCCCCCACAAGGCTGGTGGATCGAAACCTAACATCATTAAACATACATTCTATCCACGCGCCAACCTTATCCCCCGAACCGTCATCGAATTCCACCGCTATAGCGGCATTGCCGACGCCATGCCGATCAAAGCTACCGGAAGCATCCGTGGTATCGTCTACATTGAACGTAATTCCTTCGATGCGAAATGGCGTCGGAGAGTTCGAGGGGAACGAAGCTGGATCTGCAAAAAGAATATCCTCACTGTCCCTTCCGGTGATGATTGAATCTCCAGATCCAACGCCACGGATTGATTGGCCCTTCCATGTGATTGTGACAGTGAGACAGTTGCCTGCGGGGAATGTCACCACTGTACTTTGCCTGAAGAAACTTGGGTGAGCAGGAACAGTAGCGGCATCGGCAGCATCGAAGGTGTCTTGGATCGCAACGGTGTCAACGGTAGAGCCGTCGCAGAGAGCCCCGTAGTCAACTACGTGAAACCGATCCAGGGCGCTGCTAACGAAGGCGGTCGTCGCGAGCGACGTATCATTGTCCGTGACTACAGGCGTCGGGGCCGTCGGGTCGCCCGTGAAGGCGGGGCTGAGCAGTCGCGCGATGGCCGCAGTAATGGCGACGTTGGCCTCTCCGGCCGGCGAGCTCGACACGTCGAAGTCGGCCCCGAGGAAGTCGAGCGCGGTGACGAGCGGATCTACCTCGGAGTCGTCCTCTTTGACGACGATCGCTCCACCCACGGCCGAGATGGCAAAGCAATCCTGGGCGTTGCCCTCCTCGTCGGTCCCTCTGGCTGCTTCGCCGGAGGCGCAGTTCGACCCGTCAGGATGGGGGAACGCGGGGGCGGGCCCGGCCGGGGCTGAGGTCTGCGCGTAGGCCGAGCTGGCCATGAGCAGCACGGCTAGAACCAGCGCGGTTTTCTGCCAGACACCGTTTAACACACTCACCGTCATGCCCTCCTTAGCTTGCCCCGGCGCAGAGACACTCGTCCGCGGTGGCGTCGGCGCAGTCAACGATGTCCGCGTTGGCTGCTGCTGTGTTGACTCCGAAGACGCACGCTGATGTGCAGGTCGTTGTGCAGGCGGTATCGGCTCCGGCGACCACAGCCCAACCCATGTCGTTGGCGTCGCTCGTAACGCTTCCGTCGATGGTCACGTTGCCGCCGTCACCTCTTACCGTGACCGACGTGACATCAGCAGAACCCACAGTGATCGCGCCAGCACCCGTGGTGTCGTAAAGCGTGTTCGATGGACCCCCAGCATCGGCTCCCCTAAATATCGCTGTACCTCCGCCCGTAACGATCAGCGTCAGTACATTGCTCTCACTACCAAGGTCAAGATTAGTGCCGTCTGTCGTGAACATGATCGACGTGGTGCTGGAATTCCCGATCGCGCAAGACGAAGCCGCCGGGCATCTTCTGTGGGTGTCGGGCCAACTGTGAGCGAGCGCCGGCGCCGCAAAGGCGCACGCGAGGAGCAGCGGCGGGAGGAGGAGCCGGCGCTTCATGGGAGGACGCCGGTTGGTGCGTCTGGTGATGCGGTCGGCGGCGCCGTGGCGGTTGGCGTTGCTGTCGTAGTTGGCGAGGCCGTCGGCGTCGCCGTCGGGCCGGCTGCTCCGAAGCCGATCTGCTCACAAGAGACAGGCGCTCCTTCCCGAATGTGGTAGTTATCGTGATACCTATAAGCATCCACTGTCGTTGGTGCGACGCCTCCTTGGTTTCGATTGGAATAGGCATTCCATTTGAATTGATCGTACTTCCCCACGCCTCCAGCATTGGTCAGGAACGTCGTGTTGATATCCTCAATATGGATGAGAAGCGTGTCGTTGAACCAGATTTTGTAGGTGCCACTCGTTGTCCCTAAACCAGCCCAGTGCCCACGCAGGCACCCCCATGTACCATGCGGAAAGTCGGTGGCTTGATCGTAGTCGTCGATTGTTGGCGAAAGACGCCAAGCCAAACCAGAAACGTCGCAAGTCTTTTGCTGGCCCTCGAAAATAGTTACGCCTGCTCTCAGGGTCGCGCAGTTGGCGACTCGCGTTGCTTCATTCCCATCGAATCGCAAGGCTGGCCTGAAGGGATCAAGGGTCAGACCGCCAGCACCGACGTTTCCAGTCCATGTGTTTTCCAGAATTCCGCCAGACGTTAAGAACTCATCCGACTTCCACGCGATGCTAAAACCTGTTGTAGTCTCGAATAGGTTGGACTCTATGTTCACCATGTTCGATGAATACGCGAACGCCATCGTTATGCCAAGCTCGCTAGACGGCGCAGCCCACGTCGCTGTACCTAAAATGCCGGCAGTCCGACCTGCGTGAACCATATAGGCCATTGAAGTGTTCCCATCGAACACTCCTGACCCACCTCCGGGTATCACCGGGTCATCAAGCGTTTCGATGTTGGCGTCAAAGTCTCCGGCGCGTATCATGTCAATGCAGGCGTCGCTATTCGCGTCCCACAGATCCTCTGTCCCGCCACCCTGCGCGGCGCTAACCCATTCACCTGTTACGCAATTCTGTCCTGGGTTGTCGCAGGTAATTCCCAACTTTGGACTCACTGGTGTTCCGTCAGCCCAACCACACCCCCTAACAGCAGTCGCATAGTTAGCCCGCCATGTACTAGCGGTGCCGCGACGCCCTCCGCCAGTATTTCTCCACCACGATCCCGCTACGTCCTCGTAGTAGGCTGGATCTTCAAAATCTTCACACATCAAGATATTCGCGTCCGGTGAGGAACCGCCCACACCGTAGATGTCGCAATAACAGTCAACTCCATCAGTGCAGCTAGCGGACCATGCGGGCGCAGCCGCCATGAAAAACACAATGGTCAGAATTATTCTCACAATCACATCGACGCTCCTATAGACCAAGCGAGGTAGGTTGGATCTGCTGGCGGGCCACCAGACGGCGTGAGTTCAATCGAGAACTCCGTTCCAGACGAAACGGTATGACTCTGCGCTGTTTGATTGCACTCCGTACCGGATGCAGAAATCTGACACGTAAAGTTAGAAGTGCTGTCATCAAGGTCGATGTCCCACGTCTCGCTACCGCCGGGCGCAACCTTGACCCAAGCGAAAATGTTAAGCGCCGTGAAATCTCTAGGTGCCTGCACATCCACGAGGTGTCTTAGGCCGGATGACCAGACTGCGGAAGAGGGGGCGAAGCCTACGTACCCTACATCTGCGGTCGGGTCGCTTGATGTCAAACCAGAGAACATGAATTCAGCAGCGTCCGCCGTCAGTTTCACGCCGCAAGTTGCATAGGCCGCCACGTCGTGTTCGCCAGATAGCGTCTGCTCGATGCAGTAATGCTCGCCCTCCGTGAACGGGGCGCTGTCTGTATCTGGCCCGCAATTCGTTGACGTATCAGCGATGGTGCAAGTCAGCGCTGGGGTCAATGAAACCGGCGCTACGTCACACGCTTTCATCACTTCAAAGATGCGCGATCTGCCGACGCCAGGGAAGATAGAAATATCGCACCCGAAGTCAGAAATGTCACCTTCTACAGCAGCAATGGTTGTTTGTTGCCACGAAGATACAGGCGCGACAGATGAACTATGGCCCTGCAATGCCATGATTTCAATACCGACGGTCGGGAGTGCGATTGCCGTGCTCATCACTATCATGCTTTCATTGGCCGCAGCGTTATCAGCAATAAATTCCACTGACCACTGAGCGCGTACAGCCGCAGGGGTTCCTTCGGTATAAACCTCCCAAGCTACTAGATCGCCAACGGACACTGGACATTCTGACGTATCCAATGAGCAACTGGTTTCGCTTCCAGCATCACCTAGGATCGCGCAAGAAAGCGCGGGAGAACAAACAGAACCGTTGACGATGAGTTCAGCGTAGAAGTTGTCTCCCGATGTTCCAACATCATTGCTCAAGACAACCTGGAAATTCGTAAAAGCCCCTGCGACCGGCACGTAAGATTGCACCGCATTGAGAGCAGTAGCGGGTGCCTGCCTAATACTCCCAAAAGACAAATAGCAATCCGTGGCCGCATCGCAGGGAGGCGTTGTCCATCCACTTCCGGTCAGTCCATGCTCTGTGCCAGCGAGCATGAGTGAGGACATGCCTTCGCCCCCTGGTGTGGGTGAAGCGGTCGGCGTGGCCGTAGGCGCAGGCGGCGTCGCCGTCGGGGTGGGAGTGCCGCCTTCGATATACGCCACCATGCCACCACTCATGAAAGGCGCGCAAATGATAATCAGATACGTGAGTAGACTTTTAATCGAAGTCATATTTGATACACACCGTAAGTCGAGTCGGGTTGGTGGCAACAGAAGTGATCACCCAGTCCAGGCGATCATCAGCAGCCATGCCGCCAGTCAAGCCTGTGCTATCCGATACCGCTGTGCTTGCGCACACCAGATCAACACCCATTACATCAGCTGGTGTCCCATCGTCAATCTGAAGATCGAGGTTAACGGTGCCGGTGTCTGTCTCGCACCACACCTCGGTAATGACGATCCCGGCGGGGGCTCTCCATATAGACTGGATATCGTCAGCGGCGCCGATCTCCGCGGAAGGCGCGTAGATTGGGAAGCATTCCGAGAATGTGAGAGTGACGGTTGTAGCCCCCGCCGCGTTCCTCGACACATGACCGCTCATGGGAACGTCGCGGAAATCTCCATTGGCTACGTTGTAGACGAGACTATCTCCGTCCTCTTCGCTGCCGCTGAGTGTGACCTGGACGGCCTGTTTGCAGGTTCCCGCGCCAGCGTTGTCGTGCTCTACGACGGACTTGCCAGACCCGATACACAGGACGACCTCTGTGGTCGCGTCGATATGGCCGGCGCCAACGGTAGTGGCGGCGTGGTGCGCGGCAGCGATAGCGTCGTGCGTAGCGACTACCGAGTCGATCTCAGTGGTAGCGTCAGTGCAGCTTTCGATAGCGCCGGCGGCATCCACCCCCAGCGGGTAACTGCCTGCGGAACAATCCCCCCCGTTCGCCGCGAGCGCGTCCGCTTTGGGCCAAGCCTTCGATAGATCAATGAGGATCTTGTCGGCTGTTGGCTCCGTGAATATGCTGTTCGTGTCGCCCGACGTGGCGAGCTCTCCGACATCTATTGAGTCGTTGCCTCCGTCGTCGCCAATATCGAGAACGACGGCCTGGCCGCCGGCTCCGGTGGTGTCGTCCACGCGCTCCCAGGCAGTTGTCCCATTGCAATCCCCCGGCGACGGGCAATACCAGAGGCCCGTACCGGCGCCGCCCGTGGAGTCCACGCACAGCTCGTCAGCCACGCCCAATGTTTCGGTAGTGCAGACGGCGGCTGAGCGAACAACGCCGCTGCCTGTAAGGTCCGGCCATGACTGCCCTTGAGCGACCGCTGCGGTGGCCAGGACCGCCAGAAAAGCCAGAAAAGCCAGAAGTCGTCTCATCGGGCACCTTCCCCTTGGATCGTGACGCGAGGCTCATCGCCGGCGGCGCCGTCGTTTACGAAGTCGATGAAGTAGGCACCGGGCTTGAGCCGATGGCAGGCGTCCTGCGTGCCGGCGGCGCCCTGGATCCCGGTGATAACGCTGTCGGTGATCTTCCCGCACACGTACTCCGGGTTCGATGCGGGCTTTTTGCCGTCCGGGCAATGGCGTATCCAGATTTGCGCCACGTCAGCGCCTTCGTCCGCAAGCACGTCTGGGTCGAAGCAGACCAGGGCGGCGACGGCATTCACGAAGAACAGCCGCGAGTCCACGCAATCGTCATCCCCCGCGGCGTCCGTGCAGTCCAGGCAGACGAGGTTGGTTTTCGTGATCGTCGCGAGCTCTCCGCTCGTGTTGTCGCTGCAATCGCTCCACGTATTCGCCGCCACAGGCGCCGCTGCGAGCAGCAGGACCGTGGCCAGCAGAGAAAAGGTCCGGAAAAGCATGTCGTGATACCTCCTGTTCAAGAAAAGAGCCCCAGGCCCGACTCTAGGCCCTTTGGGCGTCCAAATTGAGGCGGGCCCGTGACCCCGCGGTTCACGCGGGAGCTCTGGGTCTGCTCCTGCTCGGTTCGAGCGCGCCGCTCGGCGGCCTCGGCCTCGTCGCTCTCGCGCTTCTCGGCGGAGGCCTTGGCGCGCGGGAAGAGCGTGGGGAAGTTGAGGCTCATCCGGTGACGGATGGCCCGGATCACCGAAGCCTGCGGGTTGAGCCTCAGCAGATTCGCGCGCAGCGCAGGGTTAGCAACCGCCTCTTGCAGCAACGCGCTGACGTGGCGATCGTCCATTTCGTGCACGAAGTCATCGACCGTCTTCCATATCTTCGCCCCCCGGCGCTTCGGCCCAAGGATCACTGAAAACACGCTGCTCTTGATGGCGAGTTCCTTGCCCGTCTCAAGCGCTGTCTTTAGCTCCGCCGCTCGGATATTGGACGGAATCTCAGCGCTCTCGACCACGGCCTTGTAGACCGCTGAGGCCATTCTCAGCGTCCTCAGCGAGTCCGGGCCTTCAAGCGCCACGACAGCATCGCTGAGCTGCGGACTCGTCAGCACATTGTCAACCGCCGAGAACGTCAACTCCCTGAAGCCTCGTTCCGCCTCGCCCTTCGCGAAGGCGTCAACCAGCATGTGATTCCAGAAACTCTCCCGAAGGCCCATCATCGCGGCAGGGTCGCCAGAGGCGCGCACCACACCGATAACGTCGCGAATCAGCCGGTTGGCTTTATCAGTACCGACCGTGCGCATCGATCGCCAGAACTGCTCGGGGTCGTCCATGACCCCCTCTAGAGCCCTCGCATTCCTCTCCGCCACGCGGGTCTGCGGAGAGGCGCCAACCAGGCGGGCGCGCTCCATAAACCCGGCGCCGCTACGGATGGTGGCCTTGGCGCCGTCGAAAATTTTGAGCTGCTCAGCGTGGTTTCTCTGCCAGGTATCCAGAGCCTTGGGATCGAGGCGCGGCACGGAAGCCCCTCCGCCCTTCGGCACAACCATACGCACCGAAGCCTGGTAGGCGTCCGCGACGAGCCAGTCATCGACGAGTTGCCTCATCTCGGAGTTGCCCTCTACCCGAGCCTCAAGATCCGCAAGCCGAGCACGTCTCGTCTTGGCCGGGGAGGGACTGAGGTACAAACCCAACAGATCGCCTTGCTCCACCGGGACGTGCCGGCGGGCAGCCCTCACCGCGCCGCCGGTAATCATCGGATCTTTGAATCGGTGAGCGAAGCCGAGATAGGTTTCCCGGGCAGTTTCGGCCAGCTCGCCCATCTCCGCACGCGCTCGCTCGGCGCTGAGTCCTACAACGCCGTCCTCGGCCGAGGCTGCTTGAGCACGGAGCGCGTCCGAAACCATCCAATAAGACA
>SDBV01007820.1_pt1 | contig 14540 bp, 10 predicted proteins | sample 2277081 | NCBI WGS metagenome assembly SDBV01 (sample SAMN10402039, study PRJNA504765) | marine sediment metagenome | isolation source: marine sediment core GS10_PC15, 223 cmbsf | place: Arctic Ocean: Southern Knipovich Ridge | collected 2010
ATTTCGCTGGGATGCGAATCAATCTGGTCATGTTAGTCGGCTCAACTAAAAGTCAGGTATTATTAGAGCAGATGGTAGGACGAGGCTTTCGGGCCGAGCTACCAAATATCATTAACTTCGTTGATGAGGTGAAAATAATCCAGAATCGTTGGAATGAAATTCGTTCCCGGTACGTTGATCCAGGACGCACAGCCATCACTTTCACTCAGGTTGAAAGTGGAGGGAAAGATGAGGAATATGGGCAAAATTGGAAAAAGTTAGAAGGTTGGAAGGAGAAAGAGCTATAATCATTATTCAAGATTAAAAGGGTCAGGGGAATGGAAGGAAGAAGGACAGGATGGAGAAGGTGGAGAAGGAGAAAGAAGAAGGGCAAGAGGTAGAATTAGGAATAGGAGGTTTTGTAAAGCTTGTGAGGAACAGGTTCTGTAAAGCTTGTGAGGAACAGGTTTTGTAAAGCTTGTGAGGAACAGGTTCTGTAAAGCTTGTGAGGAACATGAGGAACATATGGAGGTTGCAGTCTGATAAGTTTAAATAAAAACTAATTCCTAAATCCTGACAGAGAGGAAAGCAAAACCTTATATCCCGAACTCTAGTAATTATGGCCGGTACCCTGTTAGGTGAGTCGGGAGAGATCATCAATGGTCAAGGACATAGTAATCGACATCGCAAGCCCAAGATTTCAAGTAAATCTATATTGCCCGATATGGTTGATCTCAATATTGACGAAAAGTTGAAGAAAGAGGCCGAATTAATCTATCGAAAAATGGGCTCGCCAACCAAAAAGAATGATGAGCGGAAAAAAATGGTTTTCTGTTGTCTCCATTTTGCCCACGCTGAATTAGATATAATTCATTCAGTTAAGGAACTGACCATAATAGTTGGTATTAAATGCCCCGATAAATTTCGACAGGCTGTTGGCGCCTATTCCATGAGCAAATATAATTTCCATCCCCCCCAGCGTTTCTATTCTATCGAAAAATACGCCAAATTACTCTGCGATAAAATAAATTATAATATTAATTTTCGTTACCACATCTTTAACATTTGTAAGAAGAAGGCAGATAATTATCCAGCATTTGAGGACATGCAGCCCGACCTGCTGGCAGCCGGAGTCATACTTTATGTGGATGATACTATGTCGGATCAACCATATCTTAATTTGCTCGGCGAACTAGAAAAATATGTGGTCTGTAATAATAAGAAACTGTTGAAGGCCAAAGATCAAATCATTCAAATGGATAATCATTGCGAGGTCACTAAATAAAAATAGAGAGGAAATAAAAAGATAAGAAATAAAAAGATAGGCTCTTTTTAGAAAAAGAGAGGCCAGTTGCAGAAAAAGAGAGTAGTTCGTAATCAAAATTAAACACCGCTATTAAAAGAGATTAATTCATCTCCATGGCGAGCAAGGTACTAATAAGACCAAAGATTATATCGCAAAGAGCGATGTTTTCTCGTCAGCTAATTGGCGAATGTCTATCAAGTCATCAAAAATTGGAAGAGGCTGATACTTTCTTCGCCCTCAGTTACGATTATCGTAAACTAAGTGATGAACAACTAGCCCTCATCACTGTTCATCTATGTAAAGATACAGATATCGGCAAATTTTCTCTCTGTTTCAATCATACCGTCGATTTAGCCTTATTGAATAGAGATATTGGGAGATGGGATGCGCTACTTAATGTAGAACACGAAGCAGCCTTTCCCGAGTTGTATGACCAATTGGATGTCTTTAGTGAAAATGAGAGGAAGACTATCAGTGATCGACACCTCCTCGAATATAACGCGGCGTTAAAATTAATTAAATCAACCGATGAAGTAGAATTTCCCCTTCGACAATACCTAATTAGACCCTGTTCAGTAGTGAAAGAAACGAGAAAAATTAAGATGGTTAGAGCTAGTCTAGCTGATATTACTGAACTCAGCAAATCAGCTAAAACAGTTGCCTCATCGTTCAGCGATAGCTCAGTATTAGCTGAAGGACGGCATAAAGTTACTGTCTATCAACATTGTTACAATGATATTTGTCTAAGAATGAAAGTGGATATTAGTCTCTTATCTGATGAAGTGAGCGATGTAATAAAAGTGCCGGGACTTGACACAATAAGCACAGGTAAAGGTGATTTCACTTTTACTACTATACAATGTATGAAGGTGATGACTCTAGTTCGAGCTCTAGCCCTTCCCTCCATTGAAGTAATTGGGGTAAAAACTGGCCGGCGGCTGATCACCGTCATTAATCCGGCCAGTGGAAAGCCGTTTGAGCCTCATATTTATGACATGTTGAGTAAAAGATTGGCCGCTCAGATTAAAATATATCGCTACTATTTAGCTCAGTGTACTAAATTGAGATTAGTTGAAATTATCGAATGAACCCTAGATATTACTGAGCTGATAAATAAATCTCACTTTCTTTAGAAAGTGAGATGAGACTATGATCATTAAGCTACAAGACTATGATTATTAAGCTACAAGACTATAGTTATTAATTGAGTCGAAAGCCTAACATACCGCAAGCGTCCTTACCAGTTCCATCGGTTAGCCCATTACTCTCCGGGCAGACTACTTCTGAGTAATATAAATATAGAGCAAAAACAATCAAAGTGATAGAGGTAGTATGAAAGATGGTTCGGATATGACGCATAAGAGACATTTTATCGGGACTAACCCAAATATCAATCAGAGATAACATAAGCAAAATTAGAGCGATAAACATGATGCGGAAGTACTTGCCCTTATCCTCTATCTTAGTCCAATTAATAATGATGATCGCAACAAGAAAGGCGAAGGATAGAAAATTACCCTTTAGCATTTCGCTTTCTAACTCCTTCGTCACGGAGGATAGATTGGCATAATTTATACCAAAAACTATGAGGGGAATAGCTAATATAATGTAACCTAAAATAGTAGTCTTGTAGAACCCGAGAACAAATATCATTACCGACCAAATTATGGCGGCTATAATGTAAGTTACCTGTATTTGACATACATCCTGGTAACAATAAGTGTTATTCTTTTTCGCTCTAGCTACATAATGCAAGGGCACATAGGCATATGTTTTTTCTGTTTCATCTATACGCTTTTCATTATTAAATACCGACAGACCAAATTCCTCTCCCCCTAAAGTAGTTGTCGTACCAACATCGGATCCACCATAACTCATGGCCTAGATTTATATCTCGATAAAACTTATGAAACGGAATAAGGGGTAATATTTTCATTACGATAGGGTCGTGGCCCTTATTATAACTATCTACTCTTTATTTTAATTATCTGCTCTTTATTGCCACTATTTAATCTTTGATATATTCCCTCCTCGATTATCTTCAATTCTCTTATTAATTGTTTAACCCAGGGGTTAAACAATTAATAGGAGAATTGGATAGGTTAAGAATCGGAGTTTGAATTTTCAAAATAAAATTAAAAGGAAAAATGCTAACCATAATACATGATCTATAATCTAAAAATCACTCTCTTCTAACTTTTCTATTTCCTGGTAATGTTGAAAAGTTAGCTGGAAAATAACCCATATTTTAACCGAGTTTGGACCTTTGGACCTCACCACGTCCAGAACGATACCTCTCAACTGGAGATGGAATCTAGACTTAATGAAGTCCAAACCAACAATAGTTCACCCCTCGCTTTCAGATTAATTTCTTCCCAGCTTGATTTGAAGGCTAAAAAACCAATATCTTCTGGAGTATTGAATCCATCCTCCGTCATGGAGTTGGGGACCAGTCATGAAATGATGGCAAATGATAAGAGGCAATCAATCATTTATGATGGGGCTGATTTACAAGTCTATTTTCCGCAGTGGATTGGTCTGCAGATTGCTTCTCGCAAAGAACAGAAACTTACTACCATCACTGCGGTGGTGATAATGAAAGGTAAAATTGATTATAAGTTAGCTCTACCTTTCCTACGAATACGGAGAATACCCCAACATATATTAGACAACCAACCTTCTGGTTGGAAACCTTGTGTACCACATATTGGGATACCGGGCTTTATTGTAGATGCCATTTATAAAAATTCAGTGAGAGGATACGTCTGCAGAAAGACTGACAAATATTTCCGTAATTGTATTGCCGTTGATATGTCGATGGGCAAAAATAATATCAATATGAAGGTATTGAGTGATAAAGTTCAAATGTGTGGAGCTAAGTCAAGAGAAATGGCTCTGTCTGCCGTTGATTATATAATTGAAAATTTAGTCGCCGGTCAGCAAATATTAAATAAAATCAAAGCCGAACCACTCAAGGCTATTAATACAGCTAAGTGGTTTTTAGCTAGAATAAAATGTTATTGTCTTTCTCTCAAAGATGGCTCCACTTCATTATATGTGGGTCTGAGACGGAATTTGATTCATTGCCTTGATGATTTAATTACTCATTATCATTTGAATGAAATGAAGGGAGAAAAGAAATTACCAACTAATATCATAAGATGTGCAGGGGGCTGTTTAGCTGACTTGATCCATTACGTAGAACAAGAATCAAATTTGAGTTCAGTGATTAATGAGAGCATATTTATTTGCAAGTCAACCGCAGAAATGAAAATGTTGGGTAAATTTTTCCTCAGGGAAATAATTAATAAACCTATAGTTAAATCTGAGACATTTCTTGATAGATTAATAGGAAAGGAATTTGCCGAACAATCCGGTGATAGTCTTGGACCATACGAGGGAGAGATTAGTACCAAAGATATTGATTTAGATTTCCTGGCCTTCTATACTGAACAGGCTAATGATTTTCTTCAACTGAAAGATCGACCTACCTTCGAGTTGCTACGATCCCGTATTAACTGGCTTCTAAATATGGCCCCTCAACAGATATTTAGTGGTGCCCTTCATTCAATTCGGATTAAGACTGGAATGGTTAATATTAATTATAAATTGGGTTATAGAATTAAGCGTTGTGCCCTTTGTCGGTTGATAGAGGGTACTGAGCTGCCTTGCCGGGCTAGATATAATCCTACTTATGACAGTTATGTTACCATTTATTTTCCCTGTTACGCAGGAAAAAGTATAAAGGATTTGGAAGAGGAATTGAAAGAAGGCTCAGAAGAGGGCATAGAAGAGGAATTGGCCAGTGGTGAAGAAGAAAGCGCTTATAGTGAGGTTAAATATTGTACCTTGTTGGTTTATAGCACTGGTAATATTACTCAATCCAATCCAACTAGGGAATTAGCCCATGATGTTCGCTGCATATTCCTTACTTTGATTGGACGAATTGAACCTATGATTCGTCTCTAGAGATAAAATGACACCATAACTTTCCATCATGATGAGAAGTTATAATTACGATTAAAAGATGGACAAGTTCTGAATCTAGGTCTAATTCGTTTGATTGAAGCCAGAGCTCTAATTAGAGATAGTAGCTGGTATACCTTTGACTGTCATGGAGTCGAAGACCGAGAATAAACCGATGTCAGCCCTAACTTGGATTATGATAGGAATAGTAATACTTATTATAACCATAATTATTTGGGCCTATTACTATGGTCGAGGTGCTGAGCCAGATCCAGAAAAGACTGAGGTACAGCGATTAAAGGAACGAGTGGAGGTAGATAGATTGGAAGGTAATTTCATCGCTTGGTTTATTTTGGCTACCATTTTTCTCATCATGACCATCCGAATTAAGAGTTTTGGACCAGGTGGTATTCACTTTTCGATACTCTTCATGATAATAACCATAATACTATTTATGTTGGCCATCATCGATTATGTGATTGAACGTAATACGCTGAAAGACGACGGTATAACTCCCCGCAGTAGGTTAGATTATCTCTTCATTATTGCCATGGTGATTACCGTCGCGTCAGTATTCCTTCTCTATTATATACTAAAATATGATAAGAATTACGCTCATACCATTATAAATAAGTGAATTTGGGCCTTAATTTGAGAACGGATTTGGCTTCACTTCAACAATGGAATTGAATTCAAGTTAGAAAGAGGTTAGGTGCAAGTTCGGGCCGAATACATATAGAGATCGTTGGTCGTGGCTGAAATGCGCGAAGAACTATCTATATAGCCAGGTAATATATACATGTCACCAAATATGGCTGATGGTATAATGAAGAGGTTAACCATGTCATCCATTGTTGGGTCGTTAGCCACAATGTAGGTAATCGGGGTACTAGTGGAAGAAAGAGCAACGGCGTAATCAGATATTATTAGGTCGGTGGTGGATGGAGGGAGAGGAGTACTGGAAAATATCGCGCTACTTTGAAGTTGATTTGGTTCGTCATCTGCATTGAAGATATAACGGTAAAAATCAGGTAAGGATACCCCAGTTAATCTAGGAATAATCCGCATAGTATTCTGGGTTTGAGGGAAATTGAAAGCCAATTCAGGCTGAAAGGCTCCGCTAAGTTGTCTGGTTACTAAGTTCCAGAAAGAGAAGGTTTGAAGGTTGAATCCGAGTTGCTGACCATAGATTAGAATGTAGTTACCGCCTGGAGCGTAGGCACTAACATCCAAATTATTAGCCATAATTGGAACGCGAGACGGCTGATTTGGTAAACCTTGACGATAGATGATTCCGCTTGGACCTTGCAACGGATTCATGCTAACCGGAGTAGCTGCTATATTCAAGGTGTAGAGAACGGTAACGGTAGGATTAGCTGAATTATTAGGATCGGTAACTGAATACATTACATAAGGTAAATTGCTTGGGGTTACGGCCAAATCGACAATAGCAAAATCTCGATTATTGCTTGAACCAATGGTTGTGAAGCCACTAGTATCCAAATTCTGACTAAAAGTGGCATTAGCTACCTTACGCCAAGCCATTGGTGAACCATCATGAGGCCAATAATATACACCATTATTAAGATCCAACCCCCACAGGTCATCGCCTGCTCCTCGAGTTATGGCTACTATCCGGTTAAATGCTATCCCGTTGGGTAAAGCAGTTATTGGATTCCAGACCTGACCATTCCACCTGACAATTTCTCCAGTAGTACTGCAGTTTCCAGACAAGCAATTAGCATTAATGGTGCAGGGAATCCCACTGAAGCCCATACAACTTGATGAGCTAGTACCAGCTGGATTACTACATTCGTAGCCACCAGCACAGATGCCAGTCGGACAAATATTAGGATCATCTCGATAGATACAGACTTCGCTACCAGTGGTAGAGTAAGGATTAGCCTGACAAACATTAAAGGGATTACAATCTGTATCCATACTGCAGCGAAAAGTTAATGCCGAACCAGTAGGTGAGCATGTACTGCTAGTACATTGAAATCCAGTGGTACAGCCTATACCAAGAGGTGGTGAATTAGCACCGGTCGAACATACTGCATTAGTCTGGCCACTAACTGTTTGGGTCGCCTGACAGAAACTAAAGCTACAATTATCGCTTTGACAATCAGAGTCAGCACTACAGGCCGTACCATTAGGAAAAGCTGGAGGAGTACTACAAACGCCAGCGATACATGTCAAATCCGTATCACAGTCAGCGTTCTGTGTACATCTAGCTCCAAGTGTACCAACGCAACGAGAGTTAGTACAAACTTGATCTGTCATACAATCTGCGTTTGTGCGGCAAGTTCCGGGCGGCAAGGGAGGGGGAATTTGACATGTGGCATCAATCCCACATATAAGTCCTGTATTACAGTTAGCATCCATGGTACAAGGAGTACCTGTGCTACCTTGTGGAACGCAAGTCCCATCGGCTAAACAAATTTGATCATTGGGACAGTCATTATCATCGCGACAACCGGTTAATATTTGACATGTTTCATCACTGGCACAAAAAAGTCCCGCGCTGCAATTTTGATCTGCAGTGCATGGAGTTCCAACACTGCCAGATGCCGCACAGCTTCCATTCAAACAGACCTCCCCACTGGAACAATCACTATCAATTATACAGCCGGTGGGAGGTTGTTGGCAGATATTAGCAGTACAAATTAATGGATTGAGGCAATCATTATCCATCTGACAATTCGTTCCAGCACTACCAGATGCCACACAGCTTCCATTCAGACAGACTTCCCCACTGGAACAATCGCTATCGGTAGAACAGGTGGTGGGAGGTTGTTGGCAGACATTAACAATACAGATCAATGGATTAAGGCAATCGTTATCCATCTGACAACCCGTTCCAGCACTACCGGCAGTTACGCATGTTCCACTGAGACAAACCTCCCCACTGGAGCAATCATCATCAGTAGAACAGGTGGTGGGAGTTGGGGCGGCCCCGCCATTATCGTCATCTTGGGTAACAAAAACAATGATTAATATTACTCCGACTATTATGATAATGATTACTACCACAATTAAGATTATTTCACCTGTTGACATCTCGCACTCTTCTTTAAATACGAGGCCTTTATTTTACCCAGATAATAAAGAAGTCGATAAAAATGAGGCTAAAAAGTATAAGCTATAATATATTAATCCTCATTCTTTCTTCTCATCTTACTGAAAGGTTGGTAGAGGGCCAGCAAGGTGTTGATGATCCCGACCAATTTATACTAGCTAAATTCGACTCAAATCAGAATGGGGCTTTTGAGTCGGAAGAGTTTGAGACCTATTTTAACGAGATTATCGGGCCGGAAGAAGATCGCCGGCCGGAAGAGGGTCGTAAGGTGAGAGAAGGTCCTTGGCAGAAAAAAGGTCGTTGGCCGAAAGAAGGTCGCTGGCCGGAAGAAGGTCGCTGGCCGGAAGAAGGTCAGCTGAAGAGTGAACGAACCATCAATCTCACCATTTGCCATAGCTCGGAAGAAATCTTCAATGATGCCGACCTAAATAATGATGAGTCATTAGTAGGAGAGGAGATAGATCAGGCTACCAATTCTTTAGTTATATTACTACTTAATGGTTGCGGAGAAGAGGAGAGTCCTGAAGAGGATAGTTGTGAAGCTCCCTCAAGTAAGGAGAAGTGGGGTTATGGATTCCTCTCAGCCATACTCATTTCGCTTATTTCGCTAGTCGGCGTTCTTCTCCTTCCAGTGCAGGATATTAAATTAAAGAATCGATTAGTCATGGTTCTCATTGCCTTTGCCATTGGTACTTTGCTCGGTGACGCAATTCTCCATCTCCTCCCTGTCATTTGGGGAATTCATGATGGGGAGGAAATTAGTGAGCGAGAGGTCATACTAAAGGGTATGGTAATCTTCTTTACCATTCTCGGGTTTCTAGTCATCGAAACTATCCTACGAATCTATTTTGATCACCAGCATTATGATTGTGGTCAACAAGAGATTGAGATAAAAGAGATTGAGATAAACGACATAGAATCATCCGCCTCAAGTGATGTCTCCAATAAAGAGATAGGAGGAAGTGAGGATGAATTAATGGTTGTTCCGAAAAAACCAGTCAATGATTGGAAGAAGATTAAGGCCGTTGGGTGGCTAAATTTGGTTTCCGATGGGTTGCATAATCTAACTGATGGCTTCGCGTTGGGTGCGGCTTGGTCTACTTCCATTTCCACCGGTATAGCTACTTCTATCGCCGTGGCTTTACATGAAATTCCACAAGAGTTTGCTGATTTTGGCATCCTTCTTCATGCTGGATTTAGTAAAAAATGGGCCATCCTCTGGAATTTGGCTTCGGCCTCTTTGGCCTTAATTGGGTTGACTATCGGTCTAGTGATTGGGGAGTCAATTGAGGCCACCGAAAAGTGGATCCTCGCTATAGCTGTTGGCTCATTCTTTTACATCGCATTAGTTGACATGTTACCAATAGTTACCAAGCGACCAAATAGAGATAGACTTATTATGTTAATAATTGTCAGCCTAATCGGCTTCTTTCTTATGTTTTTACTAGCCTGGTATGAAGAGGATATAGGTGGTTGTTGATACTTGCCGGTACTAATATTTTTTATATATCTTAGTGAACATATTTACTAGGATATATCTTTCTAGATTCTTAACTTAATAATCACTCAATAGCCAGTTTTTACTTCAATAACACCTACCGAACTTCCCTTATTTTGGTTGGAAGGACCCAAAATATAGAGAGCCCAAAGCGCTAGTAGAACAATGGCCACAATTATCACAAACCAGATAAATGGTATTACTGTTTGACCTTGAGGCGCAATCAGTGGTCGGCGGCAGTCGGCCAATTTAGCTAAATCACTTATTCCCCTCGACTGAAATAAATCATATTCGAATACATTGGGAACGGTACATATGGCCTGTAAGTTACCCAACGTTATTTCTTCATTAAATTTAGTACCGAGTGGTATATTAATTGGGGTGAACCATCGGCCATTTGTCATTTTCTGACGGCCGATAATTGTATTTCGACCTTGGGGCGAGAATATTATAGCTTGGGTACCATTGGGTGACATAGTTCGGACTATGGTAGTCATGGCAAATGATCCTTCAACATCCACCCGGTTACAATATTTTTCACAAGCATCCAGCCAACGGGTTAAATAAAATAAGTCCCAGCCAGCTAAAGCTAGTGCCGTTTTAATAATTTCCTCTAGTACATTGGGGGTAGTGACAGTTACTGCTGAGTCCTTAATAACCAGAGTATATTTGTCGGGATATTCGCGGGCCGATTCAGTTAAAACTTTGTTAAAACGATATATTTCTAATGCTTGGCCTTCGGTCATAGTTGGTGGAATATCAAGGGTGGCTGGAGGCGGAATATTAACCACTCTTAATTGATAAAAATCATTGGCCTGAAAAAAGTTAATCAATTGTTTATTTCTCTTGTCTTTTGGTCGTTCGGTGAGAAGATAAACGATGACACTATCGGTGCTTGGCCCTCCAATTTTTCCTAATCTTATTCGATTGTCAGATGTTTGCACGCTATATGCCCGACTAGAAAGTGACTTACGGATCGGCTGCTGATTTGGCTCAACGGGATTAAAGTTATGACCGTAGGTAGTGAAATTATTATTCTGGGCCACTAAATTATTATTTCTTTCGCGACCACCGTTGCCGATTATAACCGATGAGCTGATAGTGGTTCTATTAGGGCTAGCTTCCATTTCATCAGTCTCTCCATATTTCTCATCTCTCTCTCCATATTTTTCATCCTCCCAATATTCACTATCTTCGTTATTTCTTACATATCCTTCATTATGGCCGGCATTCCGATCCGCGAGCCACTTTCTAGTCGGACTTGTTCTATACTTATCTCTGTTTGTCATTTCCTCTCTCTCATCCCTATCACTCTCAATATAATCTCTCTCTCTATATCCATTCCTCTCATCTCTATATCCATCCCTCTCATCTCTATATCCATCTCTCTCATCTCTATATCCATCCCTCTCATCTCTATCACTCTCAATATAATCTTTCTCTCTATATCCATCCCTCTCATATTTTCTATGGCGATAATCATTCTCGCTTCCGTATCTCGTTTCCTGATGATCGTAGTCGCTTGTCATTCGATCAGAATAATGAGTGGAGTGAGGCGGGCCATATAAGTTTGCCATGGTTAAAGCAAGCCCTCTTTTATATTATTGGATAACTTATATAAATAATTTTATTATGGTCGAGAATGATATATTTTATTAGAGCTAATCAACTTTTTCTCCCATTTTTAATTGCAAAATTTTCCTTAGATTTTGACTAGTAAGCACTTCCTGATTTTCATCAGTTATTTCTATTCTCTCACAGAATATGCAAGGAGTATAAATAACGACAAAGGCCGCAACTTGGGTCTATAATTAATATATTGCCCCCCTTTATAAAGGCCAGATTTTTTAAGGATCAGGGAATCGACCCATAATAGTAAAAATTTTATTATTTATTGTGCTGAACTCGCTGTTTAATCGCCCGTCGATTATTGGGACTCTGCTCGATGGCCCAAAGAATCCAATCATTAACATTATCTAACCATTCATGAGGCATCGGTCGGGGTATATCCAGATAAAGTACTACTCGCAATTTGTCGGTATTATTATGGGCAGAATGGAGATAAGTTTCATCGAAGAGAATGCCTTCCCCCTCCCGCCAGTAATAACGATCATCTCCTACTTGAATATAACAATCGCCATCTGGTATAACCAGTCCTAAATGATAGCGCAAAATTCCTTTGAAAGGACCATAATGAGGAGTGATTACTTTACCTGGCTCCAAGATAGAAAAAACCGCAGTGTGAATGTAAGGACACTGTCTTATTAACTGACTAGTTAATGGACAACGTTTCATATTTTCCTCTACATTAATACCATAAAGTCGGAGAGTGTAAATATTCCAGCCCTGCCAGAATTTATCATCCGCCGCATAAAATTCCTTCCAAACGTTATCATTGGCTAAATCCAGAACTTGGACTGCCTCTTCCCGTAATCCTAGCCAGTTTTGCTCAAAGAATTGACAATCGGGAAAGATGTCAATTTTCTCCCTCTTGCTATAAAAAGTCTTGTTCTCTAACCATTTAGCGACGGCATAATTATAGGGGTAGAGTGCATAATGGGGATGATGGGAGAGACAAATTACAATCACGATGATTATTATGATTACTATAATAACTATTAGCAACCACCATCTCAAGTTGTAGAGCCACATACTATTTAGCACAGGGAGATTAATCACCAAAGACTAAATCTATTCCCTGCTTTGAACGGGATTTTAATTAAATAAAATTTTTTATCCACTAAAACTGAGTATTTTAATATCACCCAAATATTAAAATTCAAATAGGTCTTAATCGGCCGCCATTAGTTAAGTCAAATGGCAGCCAATAATGATTCATCTCAACCGAAGGCTCTCAATTTAGAGTCAGGTTCGACCTCCAACAACGGTGTGAAAAAAATAAATGAGTGTAAAGTATGTGTCATCTCATCAACCAAACCTAATATTTCAATTAGTATCGTGCGAAAGATAAAGTTACCCGGACAGACATTGTTGGTTTGTCTTGTGGAAGGTGAATATCGATGTCAATTCCATCTTAATTATATCGCCTGTTCATTCTGCAAAGATTTCCACAGGGCAGCGATGATTAGATACTGCGATAAAGGCCTATTTGCAGCTTTGTTGTGCCCCAAAGATATAATGCGGAAGAGATGTAGAACTTGTGGTAAATGGATCAAGAACAGCTCTGACGAAGTTACTGAAAGAAATACCTTTAGATTCTGCTCTGGCCATACTCTGTCAATCAGCACTGAGGCGAAGAAACCTTCTAATTTAGAGCAGACTGATAAGGGTCATATTTCAAAAACTAATAGTTTACATAATTTGAGGAGGAACTCGGAGGTAAATATTCCTAGCAATGAGGAAATATTAAGATTGAAAAGAGGGCAACATAGTAAAGATGTCCTTCAATTGCGAAAGGAATTTCTCAGATATCAACTGCATTGCCGGCTTATTCGGAGCCGATCAGCTCCCGATTTTCCTATTAAGCTTGCTCAGCTGATCCAGTCAACTAATCGTCGTGGCAAAATAACGGGACGAGTCAAAGTATGTGGTAGGTCTTGATAGTGAGATTATTGACCTATAGCTGGAACTATAGCTGGAACTCTTTCAAAAACTACATCTAAAATTTGTCTTATTTAGGTCTAAAAACATTTTTTTCTATCTTAAATCATGCTCATGTGATTTTCCTTCTAATTTTTGAACTTTGATTAGAAAATTTATTTATCTGAGAATATCGAAAGCCAAGACGTTCATTGAAGATAAATAAAAATAATATCTTGTCTTCTGGCATATTTTGAAAAATATAAAGGAAGATAAGACAACAAGGGAGGCCTACAATCCTGACGAACCTGAAAAAATAGGTTCAAATGTAGGCGGAACTCTTATTCAATCATTATATTGTATGGGGGGAGATATATTTTCTTCAATAAAGAGGAGAATATAATTACAGTTCGCTTTATCCTAATGGCTTTTGTCTCTTTGGCCTCTGTGGCGCCGATGATACAAAATGCTACTACTAGTCGATTGACATATTATAGTCAGCCTAGTAATAATAATCGTATCAGTCTGAGCGACTTTACTTCGACCCGCACCCCGCTGGCTCCAAGTCAGTCCAGTAATCTTGATTTTAGCTCCTTACCCTACATCAAAATTTATATCTGGCCTGATGGAGCAGTCAGCAATGATCAACCAAACTCGGCAACAGTTCTGCATTTCAATAATGGTAAAGAGGTGGAACAGACCATCTCCAATTTTTACGACTTTGACTCCAAAAAGGATGGCTCGGAGGTTACGGTAAATGTTACGGGCCAAGTGTTCACCTTTATCAATCAAACCAATAGTATTATTAGCTACGTGGTCACTGGACAATTTCCTGAAGGTGGGATGGTTCCGCAGTTAACTGATGTAACTTTTAGTCAGGCCACTAATTCTATTCTAGCTGGTAATTCAGTTACATTTTCATCTCCATTCGAATTACTTACTTACTTTTCATTAGGATTTTATTTCTGGGTTGGTAGTCACAGTAAAAACGATCCGGCTGATGGAGTAATAACTTTTAATCAATTAGAGGAACAAGAATTGGTTATACTGCCGAGTGATTCTTCATATAGAATTCAGAATCCATCGCTGGGAAATTGGATCATTAGTGCAGCGCTCGTTGCACCACCGCCAATTGTGCCACCACCTAATGGTAATGGTAATGGTAACGGCAA
>SDBV01007821.1_pt1 | contig 14540 bp, 9 predicted proteins | sample 2277081 | NCBI WGS metagenome assembly SDBV01 (sample SAMN10402039, study PRJNA504765) | marine sediment metagenome | isolation source: marine sediment core GS10_PC15, 223 cmbsf | place: Arctic Ocean: Southern Knipovich Ridge | collected 2010
GTATTCTCTTCTCTTTTCACTCAAGACGTCTCGGACATCGGATAGTAATCCAGTGGGGAAATAGGTTCGTCTGGTGTTCTTCCAAAACTGCCTCTTCCATCCGTCCCAAACCCGACGAATGCGTTTGCCTTCTGAGTTCCGAATCCAAGTCTTATATTGAGTGGCAAATTGAAAACCTTGAGGACGAAAAGATAATTTTCTCTCCAATTCTTTGCAAACCGGGGCAGGAAATTCACCTTCAAGCTCAGTGTGAATATTGTCTATTTTTAGGATAATCAACTGGAGACAACTCTACAGATTTTTGAGCTTGTGAGAATCCGGGTTTTGTTCACAATCAGGACAAATGCAGCCAACTGACTTCCGTGTTTCCTTAGAGTCTCGACTAGGCACAAAAGGCTTGCCGCAACGAGGACATATGGGTAAGTTGCTACTTACTTTTACGTTTACGATTTGGGGTTTTGATCGTTTTATCAACGCCATGACGTTTATGGTCCTTTCCAGGTGGTTTGCCTCTCATTAGAATTCCTGGAGACACGTTGGTAGGCTGTGGATTGATCGCAGGAACTGGTCCAGGCCCACCACCACCACCTTGACCAGGATTAGGAGTCACATCCTTCCGGCTGAGTCTCATCGTTAGCCACGACATCTGCTTCCCCCCGCAATAGTGCCAGTAAATGTAGACACCTTGTTTTGGCTCCCTGTAATTGATTAGAGCACTTTACCTCTTTGCCATCGTCTACCAGCGTTTTAGCTATTCGTAATTGGTCAAATAGCTCTCTTATGTGTTCTGCTAATTCTGCGTCTTCCATGTCATGTCTTCCATACTCGTTGGTCTTTCAACATCACCTCATAGAGCATTCCAGGCTCAACGGCATTATGATTATACACGTCTCGGGCAACTTCTAGCATTTCCTCAAAATTAAGTTGGTTTTTGTTCTTCTCTTCCCGCTTATCTGACATCATTTTGCGGCGTTTATCTTCTTCTGGTTTCAAATTTTCAGTGGCAGGCCACATTGAGCCACGCATGGGTTCTAATTGTTTTTCGATGAGCCCCATAAGCATAGACCACTGAGACCATTGCTTCATGATCTGCGGGTTCGGGTTAGCATATGCCATCTTTATTTGATTGTTCAGGTACTTATCAGACCTCACAAAAGCAAATTGTATATCTGTGGCATGTCCACATTCTTCTTCGGTAAACCCAAGATTAGATTCTAGGTATTTCAAGAAATCCAGTATAAAATCAGGTGTTCCATTTAATACCTTTAAAACCAGGATCATGTTACCCATAAGCCCACTGTTGGGGTCAAGAAGTAGATTTCTTAGAATGTTCTTGGCTTTATCCACCCCTAACGAAACTTCTAGTGTTTTTACTATAATATCCGACAACTTGGATGCATCGTTATAGATGTTTGTGTTTGCATAAATGAATGGATAATCACGGTGGCTAATCACCTTACTAGCAACATACTTGGGCGGGAGATCCCGATCGCTTTCGATGATTCTAGCCGCATCCGTGAATTTACAATTAGAAAACATTACACGTCGAGTTTGGATACGACCAACCAAAGGCTCTAGGATTTCATGGATCACGAAAGACGGGATAGCCAGTTTGTCAAAATCCAATAAAACTGGCGGTCCATCTGATTTATACGGTTCAAAATCATGATGTACGTAATTATTGCACATTTGCAGCAACCCCAGACTTAGCTTATCCTTCTGTGTGTAGGATACCACATATGGAGATATAGCATGATATAATGTATAGAATAAGAAATGAGTTATAGATGAGGGCTGTTGATAGATTATCTCCTTATCACCTCTCGGTATTAGCGTATTGGGTTCACCAGAGAAGCTAACGTCAATCGTTTTCGAAAGTATTTCCTGAGTGAGATGATCATCTAGACCTATTTCATCTAACAGGAAACATCTTGCAAATTGAAGATTATTAATCTGTATCTTCATAGTCGTTTAGGAAACCGCAATCTAACGTACTGCCTATATGTCTGAGAAATTCATCATGAGTAGGGACATTACGAAGAAACTTCAAGAACTTATTAACATTTTGGTCGCTCATATCATTCTGCATTTTTTCTGTTAATTGTCGTGCTGTTTCTATTCTCTTCTTGTTTTTAATTGACTCTAGCAGTGTGAAGCACATTTCTTGCAGCGTCCCTGTTTTTCTCTTGTCGTTTTTATCAAACAGGGTAAGAGACCGGTGTGAGCACTTGGAGCATTGATGTTCAGAGTATAAACAAGATTTTCCGGTATTGAGTTCTCGAATACCAATAGCAATCACGTCTATGCTTCTGGCTTTCTTTTTGCACTTAGAGCAGACTCGACGATTTATAACATCGCTCATCCATTTAGGAATCCAATAATTCAGTCGTTTATCAGTCATAAAACCTCTCCTCTTAATCATTGTGAAATTCGGTGAAAGAATCCTGCTGAAAATAGTCGGTTCTCAACGGCAATTTAGCTAGATTGCGACGTTTAAATGATGCCCAGACTTGATCTGTGGCTTCGACCATTTCCTTGTTCCTTGTTCTTGTGACCCCCTTAGGATTAATTCGATACTTAATAAGACGTTCTTGCAGGTTAGCAATTTCGAGATTATTCGACATAAGCCTACACCATAAATGAAAATCAGGAACTGTGAGTAATTCCGGCTCCATGGGATAGCCACCATATTCCAAGATGGTTTCTCGTCTATACATACATGAAGGATCGATAATAGGATTGAGTTTCATTCTTAGGACCATACGCCAGGCCTGTTTATTATCTTTTGGGGGATAGACCATACTGCCCATTACTTGGCCACTAGCACTGATTTTGATAGCGTGTGTGCCAAGGGCAACGATATTGCGGTGGGTATCTAATGTTTGTATCTGCTTAATAAACCTCATAGGCAGAGTGACATCATCCCCATCATGAATAGCAATGTATTCCCCTTTAGCCTCAAGTAGTGCTCTGTTCCGACTGACTGGAATTCCCTCGTTGTGCTTATTTTCCAGCAGTCTGACATTGGGTTTATTTACATAGTCAAGCAAAATATCTCTGGTTCCGTCTGTGGACCCATCATTAACAAGAATGAGTTCGAAATCAGTAAAAGGTTGGGCAAAAACTGATTCCAAACTTTCTCTGGCATATTTTTCCGCATTAAAAATAGTAGTAATTATGCTCAGCTTTGGGGTCATCGTTCTATTAACTCCGTATATCGAGGTAATATTTTTTCCCACGTTAGTTCTTTATCTATTTGATATCTACCTGCTTCCCCTATTTTCGGAGAATTCCATACATTATATATTCCTTCCAAGAATAAATCTGATACTCGCTTATCGAATATGTTATGATATTTTCTATTCTTAGCAGATCGAATGCAAATACCACCTTTGAGTCCTATTGCGTTCCCTACATCTGTTGCTACCCATGGCAGTGCTGCTGCCATGGATTCCAACAAGACAATTGGAGCTACTTCTTTTTCGGTCGGAAAAGCAAAAACATTACTTTGCTTGAAGAAGCCTATTACTTTTTCTCTTGGTTGATTTTTGAGGAGTTTGACAGTAACACCTTTGGTTTGTAATTTTCTAGACAAGACCTTCCATTTTTGTTCTAATTGTTTGCCTATAGGGAACTGGATATCATTGCTAACTTGCAGGTATACAACTTCCTCAGGGTTTTTGACATCGCTAAGAATATGAATTAGGTGTTCTTGACCCTTGCCCGGGAAAAAATTAGAGACATTCAAAATCCATCTTTTTGCCGCCAAATCAGGCAATAAATCTTGGCGAGAGAGATGATTATTATCAAAATCAGAAACATCTACACCATTAGGAATAACAACAGTCTTTTTGGTAAAATTTCCTGCACTACACATTTTGAAATCACGGTCATATTCCGAATGACACAGAAGACATTCAATATTAGCGACATTCCGATTGAGCATATTGATGAAATTACGATTTTCATAAAGCCAATTAGCACCACAAAGGGCAAAGATGAGTCTGAATTTATTCTTGCCAAATGCAATCAAGCGGAAGAAATCAAAAACATCACTATAAACAAATACCAGGTCCGGATTAATTCGATCGAGATGAGCAGGGAAAGATAGTTGATCTCCATAGGCATATTCGACAACCTTAAACTTCTTGAAATCTCGGTGATCTCTTTCTTTGACTCGTCGTGTCAATATGGTCACTTCATGATTGTTTGACCAATGCTCAGCTAGAGTCTTTGTGACGATCTCACAACCACCTATAAGGGGTGCAAATGCATTAACGCATATCGCTATCTTCATCGTCTTTTTCTTCGTCCGTAGGCAGAGAAAGCCCTTGTTGCTGTAGGAGTATGTCTCTAATATCCAGTAGAAGTTCTACCTGTATCTCGGCACATTTTCTTACGTCGAAATGCACGTTGGACCAGGTATCTTCGATTGATTCAAATACTTCTTTTCGGCTTCTCACTTGTTTTCTCCTGATTTCATACATATCGGATCGGGGTAATAATCTTTCCACTTTTGCCGAAATTTAAGCCAACTCTTAATGAATTGGCTATGCTTCTGGAATAGTTTTTGATTATTAAATGTTTGATGTGCCAAATGTTGTATAGGGCAGTCATGACACCATCCTAACTTAAATCCTGCTTGAATGGCTCGAAAACTCAGGTCTGGATCCTCAAAATAGGCCGGAGAAAATTGTTCATCGAAAACCCCTATTGTATCGATGACTTCTCTCTTGATTAAAGTTCCGCCACCCCCCAAATAACTAAACCTATCTGATGGTTTAGTGCATCTGTAGTATGGGAAATATCCTCTATCATTGACTTGTGAGGTGCCTAACGATACAACTCCGGGAGTGTTAGGCGGGAGCATTTGCCAAGCTTCGCAGCCGGTCATACTATACTTGTCTCCCATTAATGTGTGGAGTTTTTCTAGCCAACCAGGGCCAACAAACTGATCATTGTCTAAATGTAGAATGAAATCATTTGTGACATATTTAATACCAAGATTTCTACCCTTGATAACGCCGAGATTTTCTATACTGGTGACCAATTTCCATCGACCCTCTTTCTCTCCCTTCCGCAGAAATTCATTCGTGCCATCAGTTGAAGCGTTGTCAACAAAAATCAAATTGAAATTATCTGTGCTACTAAACAATCTATCTACAAATGTTTTGGTAATAGGAAGTTGATTATGAACTAAAGTAATTATGCTTGTTCTTGCGTGCATTAATTTGCTCTAGATGTCAAACTAAAGGAGGCATGAGATCGAAAAACCTATCTCCCCGTTCTTTTATATCCTCTAAAGAGCAGCATTTATATACCTCGTTGGCTATATGTTTGCACCCAATTCTTGTTATGCTATCTGTTGCTGCTCTTTCCCAGGTTGATTTGGAGGCCCACATAGCAAAACATACCGCTGTGGGTGTAATTGTATGATAATCACCCAGCCGTGATTGAATACTTACTGTGAATCCTAATTTAATACGAAGTTCATCTACTTCAGGTATTACTTGGACCACATAAAAAACACCTACGCCACTGTTTAGGGGTTTTGCTGTTGGTGACATACCGAATCCGAACTGCTTACGCCGTTCTATCACATTATTGGCATCTTGCACTGTTAAGACATTTGCTATTTGTTGACGAGAATCTGGCGTTCTGGCTTTTTGAAAAGTAAAACCCTGTTGCTGGATCCATTTTCGGATATTGGACCTGTCAATCCCCGTAGCAAGAGCGATTTGCTTCAGTGACACATATTGTTGATCTGTCCACGGTTTCAACTGATATTCTCCTGTATCTTATCACACTGTACGTAGTATTATACTCCAAAAGAGAAACGGATTATTTTTAATAGTAGGTTAGGCAGGTCCAATCACAACCACATTCGATGTCGTGGGCGGAGATAAATCCAAACCATCAAACGCACGAACCTCAGTCCTCCAGTGTTGACCAGACTGCAAATTCGATGAACTTATATCCCTCAGCCCTCGGAGAAGTTCCACTTCGAGAAAATCAATGCCATTCGTAGAATTGAACCACTTAATTTCGGCTTGATCAGTTTGATCTCCATTTGTTACATCAGGATCGTCGAGTATATAGGTGAGCGATAATGTCGACTGTACAGTGGGATGGCTAGGTGTTATTTGAACATCAGATAAAATTCCAATGCTGTTTACCACAGAAACAGTATTACTTCGAACTGTATCTCCAGTAATTAGTGCTGTTTTCGGAACAACTTCGACAAAAATTTGATTGCCGATCACATGAGCAATGCCACCTTGATTAGCATCTAACGGCGTAAGTTCCTTGGCATTAACATAAGGGTCTTCTTCCGACGAAGAGAATAATCCCTCTTTGAATATAGCACCATTTACGAACCAGCGAATTATTGTTCCTTCTTCTGTCGATTCATCCCCACTGTCCTCTGTGACGAATAAATAGTCGGCCACAAAAGTGCTTCCGGTATCAAACCTATCATTAATAATACCGTTTCTGATGGGAATAATAGTTAGATTGTTTGCACCAGGAGGTTGGGCGACCACAGTAACAATAGGAGAAAAAACGGTAGGCCCAAAGGACATACCATCACTCGGGCTAACTGCAAAAGAAATACCGTCATTTGGAACAAGTCGGTTATTATTGTTGAGATCCGTGTTTACCCAACTTAAAGTATTCTGAACCTCTAATAGTTGCAATCCATTCTTGTACCAATTAATTATTGTCCCAACTTCAGGATCGTGGTTAAGATCTTGGTAATCATACAGGGCTAATATTGTATCAGCTGCAGTAGGAGTTTGTGGTGACACAAAAACATTCAAAGCACGAGGAGCTACCTGAGATAACTCAGGAGGTTTGTTATCATTGGTATTATAGATATAGCCCACTCCTTGTATGATAATACTTTCAGAATGAAGTCTATTTCGGAGACGAACACCGACTCGAAGCAGATCGTTATTGGTAATAATAATATGTAATGGTGCCATTGGGTTTTGTCGTTTACTGAAGTACACTTCTCCTGTCCGTGGATGGAGTACGAATCCGCTCAGAACTACCTCAGCGGTTTCATCTTCTGTCGTTCTGTGAATAGATACAGTGGCGTTAGGATCCCATGCACCATAATTAGAAGTAAATAACAATCCATCTCTGGATTCGAGAGGCTCCGCTCCAACAATAGATTCGTCGTTTTCTACACGATCCAATAATAATGTCTTTCCAAATTCATTAACAGCAGGTCTTGCTGAGCTTTGAAAATCTCTCCAATCATGTGAGATAGAAGAAGCAGTTCCAATTTCCACAATGGCATTGGAAGGTATCACCCCTTCAAAAGCAACAGCCACCTGTTGGGCATTGGTCAGTACTCGCTCTGTGTTAAGAAACATAAAGTCATTTCGTTCTGCAGATATTTCCCAAGATAGACTATTAAGACGTGGAATTCCCGTAGCCACTAGGTCATATTCTTCCGTAATAGCCTCTGTAAATCCAGTGGTCAGAACAGCCTCTAATTCAAGTGATTTTGCGAATAAATTAACGAAGTTCACCACTTGGCTGCCAGTATATCTTTCAGAAAAATCAGTGAAGTTAAATCCATCTTGACTGCTTTTAAATCGTATAAAACCGCTGGTATTGGAAGGCAATGTGAAATTAGTTGTCAGTTTGGTAATAGCAGTCATATCATCAAAGTTAATTCGACGGGTGTATATGCCATATCCTAATCCGCCGGTAGCACCACCCAAAGTGAGGTTGAGAATCTGGTCCATGAAAGTGGACGATATGAGTGTTGATGATTGACCTCCTGTTTCTTGTGTTATTTTTTCTACGTCTCCTACTTCTGTTCTCTCAAGCTGAGAAGCGATTGTCAACGGAAATGAAGTGCTAAATACGGTATAGATTACAGGTGTTGCCTGATCTCCGTCTACTGAATTGATCTCATCAATAGCTGCATCTCTAGTAGACAATGATAAGTTTTGTGAATTATCGGAAGTAATATATACTACTTTCTTTACATCATTAAATGTCTCACCGGCAGTGATTCGTCCTCCTTCAATCATAGCATTATATAGTTGACTTCCACCAAATGGAGTTTCATGGTCAATAATGTCTAATAAAGCAAGCGTTTCTGATAGCGTATGCGTTCCTTCAACTAGTCTGCTTCTAACCTGTGGAACCCAGTCCGTCGAATTCCAGAAAACAGACATTTGAGTGGATAGCTGAGGCTTCGTATCTGGCTGAAGAGGTATGAGTGATCGACAGAATAGACATTGCCCTGATTGTGCGAATCCACCTGTTCCCCCTGGTCCATCTGAATTAGAATTATCTGGAGGTGGAGTATCTGGAGTGGGAATTTGAGGATCGCCGAGATGTTGTAATAGTAGGCACTCACTTTCTAATACTGGTGCTGTACCACCTGGTTCGCTAACTCCGTCCCCTTCTGCGACATCTTCGCACTCACCGGTTGTGGAATTACATGTTTGTCCTGAGTCACATTCTACGCCTTCACACGGATCTGGTGGAGTGAGGATTTCCTCAATGCGACTATTAATCGCCTCTTGGATTTGAAAATCAAAATCAGAAACAGTTTGTCCAAAATAGAAGGTGTCTACAACTGTAACCATAGTCTCAATTTGATACAGTTCTCGAAAAGTTCCAGCATTAATGATAGTAGGTGGCAACTGAACCGTTTCCAATGCATCGCCTAGAGCAACTAATTCTTCTCGGGTGAGATTGCCCTGAAATCGCTCATCGGGATCCACGGGGGTATTAGCTGTTCTTTCTTTGATGAATTCTGCCAGTTTTTCAAAGTCTGCTAGGGGGTCTTCTGATCTGGGATGTAAGGTTACTCCAGCAACTCCATCAGATACTGTAAACTCGTGTCTACTATAAAGGACCGGGAACAGAAAAACCTGTTCAGTTAATTTACGGGCTGCATTAAACTGGAATTGATCACTATTGGGATCGCTAATTTTGTTTTGGGCTTCAATCAAAACAGCCAAATCGACTTCTTCGCCTGCTCCTGGTAAATCTGGAGCATTGCCGCTTCCGTCTCCGCCGAGTGCTCTATCAGCCCCTCGTCCTGCCAAGAAGTTTATTAATACGGTATCTAGGTCTTCTATTCGAAGACGACCATTAATAATACACCGGATGTCATCTTCGATAATTTCACCAGAGTCATTACGTAAGTTGAGTAAAATACCAGCACTTTCAGTTCCAAGAGCTTGTATGAGATTTGGAATCGTTTTAACTTCAATTTCCACATATCCTTCGGCGTGTCCACTGGTAAGACCGCCAGTAGTATAAATATCGTCTCCGGCCGCAACTGCTCCGAAGAGGGCACGACCACGATTAAACGGGGTTAGTTGTGTATAGGTATTTTCATTAGCTAAGTCAATGCTTTCTACTCGGTTTAGTGTTGTAGACTGGTTTTGATTGCTACCGCCCATAAAATAAACAATATCTTGATGTGGTATATATACTGTGGCTCCTCGATCACGAGGCTTAGGAAGCACGGTCCAATCATCTTCTAGGGTATCGGAAATATCCATCACAAGATCTTCACCATCTAAGGTCTCGCTCAGGCCTCTAAATCTAAAACCAGTTGATGGATAAATAAATGGGGAAATTATTATTCCTTCCGCAATTTTGGTTTCTTCCTGCTCCACGAACGCTTGTTGTTGGACGTTAGTCAGCGACTGATAGTAAGCTGATGTGAGAATTTCAGCTCTAAAAGTATTGAGTTGAGCATTCAATTCATTGGCATACTCTGCATCTATTTCTGATTGGGTTTTTGGTATAGATCCACCATAGATATAATAGAAATTATCCTGCCCTACGGGCGTTGGTGGATTTCTGAAGAATGCAAAGGGAGATAAACGCTTATAGAGATTAACATCGGATGGAATTATCTCGACCCAGATATCATCATCAATAGAATATCGAAGGATTAATTCATTTAGATTACCGGGACTTGTATTATTTATAACCGCATTGACGCCACAAGTTACATAGATATATCTTCCGATTAATTGAGCATCGCCGAAAGCCACACCAAAGTTTTCTGGCATTGGTGCTAGTGAAGTATTCCATAATTCAGTTTCCGTATCAAAGGCTTCTAATTTGCGAGAAACATTATATTGATCAGTTAACAGATTGAGTTCTAATCCCCCAATACAATAAATAGTATCACCGCTAGACACCGCCATACCTCCCATTCGGGGGGTGGGCATGTCAGTTGTAAAAGACCATTCCTGACTAGACGTATTAAACATTTCGCTGGTAGCAGTAATTCCAACTCCAGCATTAATATCATGTTCTGTAAATCCACCGAAGATATATAAAAAGTCCCCAGTTCCTTTTACAACCGAAGAGGCAAAATGAGCCATCCGCATAACTTGCCCCGCACGTGTACTTTCATACAAATCTTGAACTGTATCATATACAATTGTTTCATTCGAGGTGATTGTCGTTAAAATAGGATCTTCACCGGGTATAGTTGGTTGTCCATCAGGAGGACCGACATTCACAGTGTTGTTTAATTCAATACATCTAGAGATTTGTCTATTTGCGGTACCTAATCTATCATATCGGCATGTGGCAAAAATCTTGGCATTGAATGCTATATTAGGCAAAGGATCAATAGTAACATAGGCCAAGCTCTTTTGATTGAATGTACCACACAAACCAGGTAGGTCATCGTCACTGCCTGGGTTGATCAACGAGTCATTAATCAGGTTAGTAAAAATAGTTCCAGTGGATCCAGGGGCACAGCCTGGTTGCTGTTGGCCGCAGTTCGATAGAATAACAATATTTGCATTTGGCCCCTCTACTCTTAATTCAATAGGAGTTCCGTCTGGAACGGGACATCCTGCAAAAGTTACCTCAATAACGAAGGTATGTTGAGAAACCCCATCCACAACAAGTTCGGCGACCCTTTCCCCGTTTACTCTGCTTTCTATAATTCGAACGTCAAGTGGTTCTTTGAAGCCAGAATAGATCGGAGGCATTCCATCTTGGTAATCCCCTCCGCCAATTAATGTAAGAGCCGCATTATTTGCCAAAAGAGTGGACTGACCATCCACGGTCGAGACGTTGGTCCATCTAGTTCCAATAGTTGTAGTACACCCGCCTATATCATTACAGATGTTTTTCCATTCACAAGGGGATAGAAGATTCCCGCCACCCCCTCCGCCACTTCCCCCGCTAGTTTGATCACATTCTTCTGGCTTGGGATTTGCATCATCTCCGATGAATCGATTAATTCGAAGATAGAAGTCGGTCGTTGCACCCCTAATGGGGATGTTTCCCAACGCTCGTAGGCTAATGCCATCCTCTTCAGATGGTTGAGCACTTGAAAAAGTAACAGGAGTTAATTTGCCAGTATAAGGATCTTCAGAAAAGGTTACATCCCATAATATCTCGGCATCCGCTCTAATTTGTACTATGTGTTCTTCTGGGAACGCAAACAGTTGAGTACCCACTTGAGATTCAATACAGTCCCGGAAACATTGGGCATCACGAAGTAGAGAGGTAGATGGATTTTGGGCGATTTCAAACCTAAGCAAAGCCTCACCATCGGCCCAGGTGATCCAATGAGGATTTTCTCCTGGCTGGTTGTCTGCGGCGTTCATAAAAAAGCGATGATTGGAGAATTCACTATCTTCTTGACAAGAGAATGTTACATATTTAGCATCAATGGCGGTATCTTCGTCTACCAGGACACTCACCTGAACTGCATATTCTTCACCAATGCAACATTGATCTGTGCCATCACAAATAGAAACTGTATGGCTTTCTACGTTACCCACAGGTCCAAAGAAGACGTTACGAGCCACCCCGCTGGTAGTTGAGGAGTAAATTCCGGTGATAAGTTCAACCAATGGCTCTGTGCTATAAAATGGTCGATCTTTAGCAAATCTTAATTTCAGCAATTCCCATTTCACTAATGTTCCGTCTGGCGGGGGTAGCTTTCTGTTCGGGTTATCCGGTGCATCTGGATCTATTGTCCAAACGGTGGCAAATTGCTCAGCTACATCAATACCGTCCGAAAAAGGAGCAGCCGACTCTACTTGGATAAACAAGGTTGAAATAAACCTTATTTCATGAACTCCATCTACCAGAAATCCCAGGTAATTTAATGAGACATAAAGATCAACATAGTCGGCTAACTGTGGATGTACAATTTCAATATCGACAATGCTCTTGGAGACCAATTCTCCCGTAGGTTGACCGTCTGGATCAAGGGCCTCCTCGAAGACGGCAGAAGTTTGATAGATACCCTCTTGAATAGAAGTCCTGTCAGACTTAGCGTTGAGCGGGTTTCCATCTCCGTGTTTGAATAATTGTACATTAATCGGTGTACCGTCTGGAAGAGCCTCGCCCTTGAATTGAAATTCTGCTCGACAGAGATATGGAACGTTTGCCTGAGTATACCCACCATTAAATTCCTTGCTTTGGCATGCAGTACCGATATCTTCTCCCAGACCGCAAGCCAAGTCAGCAGGACAGGCTGGATCTCCTCTAATCTCACCATCTGTTGTACATGGTACATTAATCTTTTTATTGAGTTTATTGATGAGTGATATTTGGACGGGGTGTTGAAAACCAACTGAAACCGCTTCAGTATTGAATTCGAATAATATTTCTTGTGTTTCTCGATCTTCTACCTTGTACTGAGACCTGACCGACATGTCATATCGTTCTCGCCGAGAAAGAATAAATTTATCATTCGTATGAGTAAGTAATCCCTTGATTAGTCCGCTCTCAACAGTGGCATACCTTAAAACGGTTTCCGCTTCTTCTTGTGCCGTATTGCAGTCCTCTTCGAAATCTGAACCATTCTCACACCCACCATTGAGTACCGCATGGCGTCCAGATCCTTCACAGAAGTTTAATCCACTACCATTGGTGTTGTGTCCAAGTGCTTGTTCAGCGGTAGTCAATCCACGCTCTCTAAATTCTGTACAAACCTGGAGTTTTAAGTTGGTAATGTCATCGAGATTACCGCCAAATATATCTCTTATGCTAACAAAGACTAGAGCAGTCTCACCGAAAAACAACTCCAGTTTATCTGATCTGAGGGTGGGATTTTTCCATTGAATAGATAATGTTTGTGGATTCAACAAATCAATATGTAGGTCTGATACTTCTTCGGGAGTGAATACTACATCACTATTAGTAGTGGGAATTCCAACTAAAAACCTAGTATCAGATATTCTCCCTAATCGATCATAGGTAATCAATGTATAATAATGAAATTCTGCATTATTTAATCCAACATGTTGTCCAAATCCATCAGTGCCTTTATTGCGATGAACGAAAAAGGAGCCAGTCGTATCTGCTATTAGGTCACCATCACTGACTTGAAGATCACCCTGAGCAGCAATGGAAATAGTGGGAAATCGCTGATCTCCGTAATAAAGTTGTGTGCCCACCCATCTTTCATCTGTTGTGGGGTTAGTCCATTCAAGCAGGATTTTCTTATTTCCATTGGTTACATCTTCTCCCGTCACGGTAGGAAGAGGAGGAACTGCATTTTCATTGATTGATGCAGGTATGGCAACCGGCAGTATTCTGGCATCGAGTCGGTCGCATGGGTTACCAATAGAGTTAATCGTAAAGACTCGGTAATAGTATTCTGAGTTGTTAATAAAATCAAATGCATCGAGATAGTAAAACTGCCCCGATTCTGCGGACCGGGTAACTACTACATCTCCATCATCTTGGTGTGACGGCATGTCTAGATATTTGCGGACAATTTTTACTTCTCCGCCGGTAAAGTTTAAATCACTACCGATATCCCAAACCAATAAAACCTCTCGTTGAGTATTGTCCGGCGGAAGGTCTGACGACTGCTGAGCAGGTTGATTAAATATTAATGATTCTTTTTCGAAAAGGCTTAGGATATATGATTCACTTCGACTTGTGTTTGATACGCTCAGCTGTGCTAATGATCCAAAATAATCTATACCAGTCCAACCGGTTCCACTTGTCGTGGGTTTGGCTCCTAAAAATAGCACGTTTAGGGCAGTTGTATCAATATTTCCATTGAAGTTAAAAGTTGCCTGTCTGACTCCATTAGTAAAGACATCGATTTCATCAGTTGTACTTCGACCGAACCTAATCGTTACCATGGTCCATTCTTTTTCAGGAATGGATAGTCCGGTATCAACAATTCCACTATCAAGGTCAGAGACCTGAAATGCCAGGTTTCCTGTATTGGTAAGACCAATCATCCAACCAATCGTATTAACTGGCTCTTCAACAGATGTTCCTACAACCCATATATCAGCATTAGAACTGCTCTGGTCATATCGAAAGAGCCAAATATTAACGGTAATTGATTGTGTTTCTCCTGCAGCTTCTGTACCTACAATTCCAAAAGTGTCATCAATGGTGGTTTCAACAATGTCAAATATTCCATCAAAGCGAACTCCAACTGGTTTTTTGAGATGACCGCACTCTTCGTGAGAATCTGAGGCGGCATCTCCTAGCCCAAAGTTGTCCGCAATGATTTGCTTGCCTAGAATACCATGATATCTCTCACCGGA